>ENA-OQCN01000032-OQCN01000032.1-human-gut-metagenome-genome-assembly--contig:-NODE-32-length-54080-cov-6.766074_pt1 | contig 54080 bp, 58 predicted proteins | sample MGYA00242497_ERZ504576 | MGnify/ENA primary metagenome ERZ504576 (study PRJEB26092, sample SAMD00036296) | human gut metagenome | host: Homo sapiens | study: EMG produced TPA metagenomics assembly of...
TATGGAAGCTGTGCTGAAACGTGAGATCCTTGATCTGGGCTATGAGATTACCAAAGTAGAGGATGGAAAAGTAACATTTGAGGCAGATGCACAGGGAATCGCAGATGCCAATATCTTTCTGCGTTCCACAGAAAGAATCCTGCTGAAGTAGCAGAAGTAAAGGCAGAAACTTTTGACGAGCTTTTTGAAAAGACAAAAGCTCTGCCATGGGAAAATTATATTCCAAAGGATGGAAAATTCTGGGTTGCCAAAGCCAATTCTGTGAAGAGTAAGCTCTTTAGCCCGTCAGATATCCAGTCCATTATGAAAAAAGCCATTGTAGAGCGTCTGAAGGGCGTATACGGGGTGTCCTGGTTTGAAGAGGATGGGGCAAGCTTTCCTATCCGCGTGGCATTTATGAAAGATGTGGCCACGATCGGTATTGATACCTCAGGGGTATCTCTGCATAAAAGAGGATATCGTAAAATGACAGTGAAAGCTCCGATCACAGAAACACTGGCATCTGCTCTGATCATGCTTACGCCATGGAATAAAGACAGGATTCTGGTAGATCCTTTCTGCGGAAGCGGTACCTTTCCTATTGAAGCAGCAATGATGGCAGCAGATATTGCACCCGGCATGAACCGTTCCTTCCTTGCTGAGGAATGGAAGCATCTGATTCCGAGAAAATGCTGGTATGATGCAAATGAAGAAGCACAGGACAGGATAAATCTTAATATTGAAACAGATATCCAGGGCTTTGACATTGATCCTGAAGCGTTGAAGGCTGCCAGAGCTAATGCAAAAATGGCAGGTGTGGACAAGCTGATCCATTTCCAGCAGAGAGCGGTAAAAGATCTCCGCCATCCCAAACCATATGGATTTATCATCACAAACCCTCCTTATGGGGAACGACTGGAAGAAAAAGAGAATTTAACTCAGCTTTATCGTGAAATCGGGGAAAGCTATGAAAGGCTTGACAAGTGGTCCATGTATCTGATCACATCTTATGAGAAAGCGGAGAACGATATTGGGCGAAAAGCAGATAAAAACCGTAAGATCTATAATGGTATGCTTAAGACCTATTATTATCAGTTCCTTGGGCCGCGTCCACCGAAGAAAAACCGTAACTGAGCGCTTCTGTAATTGCGAAAAGTAATTGCGAAAAATCAAAATAAAAAGAGGATACAAAGGATTATGAAAAAAATAATTTTTGCTACCGGAAATCAGGATAAAATGAGAGAAATCCACGAGATCCTTGCAGATATGGATGTAGAGGTTGTTTCTATGAAAGAAGCGGGAATCCATGCAGATATTGTAGAGAATGGTTCTACTTTTGAGGAAAATGCTGTGATCAAGGCGAAGACAATCTGTGAACTGACAGGGGAGATCACTCTGGCAGATGATTCCGGTCTGGAGATTGACTATCTGAATAAAGAGCCGGGCATTTATTCTGCCCGTTATATGGGAGAAGATACCTCATATCATATCAAAAATGCAAGTCTGATAGAGAGACTGAACGGAGTTCCGGACGAGAAGCGTACTGCAAGGTTCGTATGCGCCGTTGCAGCGGCTTTTCCGGATGGAAGTGTAAAAACAGTGCGTGGAACAATGGAAGGCCGTATAGGCTATGAGGAGAAGGGAGAGAACGGCTTCGGCTATGATCCGATCTTCTACCTGCCGGAATATGGATGTACTTCTGCAGAGCTTTCCGGCGAAGAGAAAAATAAGATCAGCCACAGGGGAAAAGCATTACGTGCCATAAAGGATGAACTGAAATGAAGGTACTGATCGTCAGCGATACTCATGGACAGGATGAGAATCTGGAAGAGACAGTGCTCAGAGAAGCTCCCTTTGATTATCTGATCCATTGCGGGGATGTGGAAGGCAGAGAGATTTTCATTGAGGCACTGGCAGAGTGCCCATGTACGATTGTCGCAGGAAATAATGACTTTTTTACAGACCTTCCCTATGAGGAAGAGGTTACTCTGGAGGGACATAAGATACTGGTTACACATGGACATCATTATTTTGTGTCCCGGGATTATGATAAACTTGTTGAGAATGCGCAGGCTAAGGGATGTAAGATTGCAATGTATGGTCATACTCACATGCCTGTGATCGAGAATGAGGATGGGATTCTGGTAATTAATCCCGGCAGTCTTACCTACCCGCGTCAGAGAGGCCGCAGGCCAAGCTATGCAGTTATGCAGATAGAAGAGGGAAAAGATCCTCAGGTCGAGATCAGATACCTCTGAAAAATTATTTAACTGAATCAGGTAAGTTACTTGCGGAGGTTGCGAATATCCGCCTGACTCATCTGACTGTATATTTTTGAGGTATTGTTGATCGGATAACGGCAATACCTCTTTTTACAGATACGTGACAGTAAAAGAATAGAAGAAAAAATAAAAAAAGTTAAGATTTTTTTATTGTGCGAAAAAAATATTTTTTACAAAAAATCTCAAAAACCAGTAAAAAATCCCTTTTTGCGAACAAAAAAACGATTTTTTTGAAAAAAAAGTGAAAATCCCGCAAAGCCTTGTATTTAGCGGGTTTCAGGGACTTTTCGAGGAATAAAAAATCACTTTTTAAAAAAAAATCAAAAAAAAATGAAAAAAGGTGTTGACATTTGGGGTTGCTTAACATATAATATGTCTTGCGTCGGACAACGAAGCACAAATAAATAAAGAAAAACAGCGGGGTGTGGCTCAGCTTGGCTAGAGCGCTGGTTTGGGACCAGGAGGCCGCAGGTTCGAATCCTGTCACCCCGACTGCTGTAACAACAACATTACCGTTTCAGCGAAATGCGGGTGTAGTTCAATGGTAGAACACTAGCCTTCCAAGCTAGATACGTGGGTTCGATTCCCATCACCCGCTTCTCTGTATGTACAGAGAGATGTGTCTGTAGCTCAGCTGGATAGAGCAACGGCCTTCTAAGCCGTGGGTCGGGGGTTCGAATCCCTTCAGGCACGCTGTGGTGGGTATAGCGCAGTTGGTTAGCGCGCCAGATTGTGCTCTGGAGGCCCAGGGTTCGAATCCCTGTATCCACCTTCGCCCATTGGCTATCGCCAAGCGGTAAGGCACAGCACTTTGACTGCTGCATTCGCTGGTTCGAATCCAGCTAGCCCAGTCCTTATGGGGTATTAGCTCAGTCGGTAGAGCACTTGACTTTTAATCAAGTTGTCCGGGGTTCGAATCCCCGATGCCTCATTGAATTTTAAAAGCACTGTCAGTTCGACAGTGCTCTTTTTTTGCCCGAAAAACCTGTTTTATGCGGGCTTTCTGATTTTTGTAATTTTTTTTTGCACCGGTGGTTACATTTTATTATGGGGACTTTTATTGAAAAATTACTTGTATCAATTTTGAATATGTCCTTGCGTTATTTGAGAATTTCCTGTAAAATATCTTTTGTTGTAATAATTCATGTCTGAAGAAATGACATATGCGGATATGGCGGAATTGGCAGACGCGCTGGTTTTAGGTACCAGTGGGCAACCGTGCAGGTTCAAGTCCTGTTATCCGCATCAATAAACAATCACATGAAGACCTTCTGTAAATTCTGAAATTTACAGAAGTCTTCATGGTTTTATAATTTCTCACCTTCATTTACTTCCTCAATAAATACCTTGTCCTCAGCCTGCTGATCTGTGAAGTGGAATCTCAGTATGGCCTGGGGCCAGTTAAGTGTAATGATGGCTTTTTTATCGCGGGTCTTTCCTGCGGACTGAATCTGGTCGACAAGATCTGCAAGGACTTCGCGGGTGAGATAACTGCCTCTCCAGTGAAAAGTGAATTCACGGCCTTTTCTGGCAGCCTGCAGAGCACGCTTGTAAACATCTTCGGTTTTTGTGAAGGAAAGCTTTTTTTCGCGGTAGTAGGAGTGGCTGCCGTCCGGGCAGGCGGGAGCAGGAGCGATCAGTGGCTCATGGTCACGGAAGATGTTTTTGTCATCCAGATTAAAATAATCGTAGCGGATACTGACAGAATCATCCTCGTTTCTGCCAAGTGTATTGTCAAAAGTGGCATCCAGATGATAATATTGTCCGTTGATTCGGACAATGTTCCAGGTATGGCGGTATTTGATACCTTTTTCGGGATTATTTCCGCAGATGGCGATAACACACCAGACTCCGAGGGCATCGCAGAGAATTTTTACGGATTTGGCGATTCCCTCACAGACGCCGACACCATGGCCAAGAGGTCCGATGATCTCATGGGAGTATGGTTTTTTCAGTTTGTCATAGCGGATATTTTCGCAGATAAAGTCGTGGACATATTTTTCCTTATCCCATTCCGAAAACTTCGCTGCAGGGCGTACAAGCTTCTCTACGCGGGCGTGCAGAGCTTTCTTGTGCTCGCGGATTTTGTTTTTGTCAAAAATGTATTCGGGGATCAGGATGAGGTTGGGAGAATCCTTATAATGACGGTATTTAAATCCCACAGCCCAGAAGATTTCCGGATGATCCAGACGAAGCTGAAAAAAAACATCATAGAGCCAGTTTCCGTCAGTAGTAGGGACCTGGGGTAGCAGGATCTCATCAGAAAGATCCATAAGTCCTGCCAGCATTGCCCGGTATGTATTCTGTTTATCTTTCGGCATTCTGCGTAGTAATATTCTTCAGCCTGTTTCATATATAAATGGTTTACAGCAGCTCAAAAATTTAAGATACTGCAGAAACTCCTTTCTGAAAATTTCACAAAATTATTTTTCAGCTCAACTCAGTTCAGTATGTAAATACAGTTCAGTATTATCATATTTAAAGTGAATAAAATATTAAGCGAAGAGAATGAACCGGAAAAATAACAGAAAAATTATAACACATATGGTCCCGAAGTATATAAAAAACATGCAGAACCATCTGGAAAAGATGTATCCTGCATGTTTTTATGTGACAATAACTGTGGTACGGGATCAGCCATTATACAGCTGGTAATACCGTCCTTTCTGCGCAAGCAGCTCCTCATGGGAACCACGTTCGATAATATGTCCCTGTTCCAGAACCATGATACAGTCACTGTTGCGGACAGTGGAAAGGCGGTGGGCGATAACAAAAGTCGTTCTGCCTTCCATCAGCTTATCCATGCCATCCTGAACCAGCTTCTCGGTACGGGTATCAATGGAACTGGTAGCTTCATCCAGGATCAGAACAGGCGGGTCAGCAACAGCTGCACGGGCGATGGATAGAAGCTGACGCTGTCCCTGGCTCAGGTTTGCGCCGTTTCCTCGCAGAAGCGTGTTATAACCCTGAGGAAGTCTGCGGATAAAACCGTCTGCATTGGCAAGCTTTGCGGCAGCAATAACCTCTTCATCTGTAGCATCCAGTTTACCGTAGCGGATGTTTTCCATAACGGTTGCAGTGAACAGGTTGGTATCCTGAAGAACAATACCCATGGAACGGCGGAGATCGTCTTTTTTGATCTTGGTGATGTTGATACCGTCGTAGCGGATCTTGCCTTTCTGAATATCATAAAAACGGTTCAGAAGATTGGTGATGGTGGTTTTTCCTGCACCGGTGGAGCCTACGAAAGCGATCTTCTGGCCAGGCTGTGCATACATATTGATATCGTGAAGAACGATTTTATTGGAATTGTAACCGAAATCAACATCCTCCAGAACCATGTCACCTTTCAGTTCAATATAATCTGTGGTGCCTTCTGCCTTGTGGAAATGCTTCCATGCCCAGCGTCCGGTACGCTTATCGGATTCAGTGAGAACGCCGTTTTCTTCTCTGGCATTGACAAGAGTAACATAACCTTCATCTGCTTCCGATTTTTCATCCAGGAGATCAAAGATACGTTTGGCACCTGCAAGAGCCATAACAATACTGTTGAACTGCTGGCTGACCTGGTTGATCGGCATGTTGAAGCTTTTGTTGAAAGTCAGGAAGCTGGCAAGTCCTCCAAGGGTGAAATTGCCGACTCCGTTGATTGCCAGGATACCTCCTACAATAGCACAGACTACATAGCTGACATTTCCAAGCTGAGCAACAACAGGCATCAGGATATTGGCGAAACGGTTGGCGTTGTCTGCACTGGTAAAAAGCTGGTCGTTTAGCTCATTGAACTTCTCGATACTTTCATCTTCATGGCAGAAGACCTTGACAACCTTCTGGCCTTCCATCATCTCTTCGATATAACCGTTGACAATGCCGAGATTGGTCTGCTGCTCCAGGAAATATTTTCCGCTTAAGCCTGCGAGTTTACGGCTGGCGGCAAGCATAACAGCAACCATGATGAGAGTAACAACAGTAAGCGGTACATTCAGGATCAGCATGCTGATAAATACGCTGACAATTGTGATCACGCTGGAGAGCAGCTGAGGGAAACTCTGGCTGATCATCTGGCGCAGGGTATCGATATCATTCGTGTAGATAGACATGATATCGCCATGTGCATGTGTGTCGAAATATTTGATCGGAAGAGTTTCCATTTTTGCGAACATATCATTACGCAGGTTGCGCAGGCTTCCCTGGGAAACATTGATCATAATGCGGTTATAGGTATAAGTAGAAATAACGCCGATGGCGTAAAAGCATGCAACACGTGCGATTGCGGCAGTCAGGGGACCAAAATCAGGCGTATCTGCTTTGAGAAGCGGTGTGATGTACTGGTCGATCAGAGTTTTCATGAACATGGTTCCCTGGACATTAGCCAGGACGCTGACAAAAATACAGATCACAACAATTACGATATGAATACTGTAGCTTTTGAAAATATAGCGGGCAAGACGTCCGAGAAGCTTACCTGGCTGTTCCGGTGTTCCCATACCTTTCGGACCAGGACCGCCAGGAGTTTTCATATTCTGTTTCTTCAAGCCGGTTCACCTCCCTCGTCAAAATCACCGGCACCGCCGGTCTGTGAATTAAATACTTCCTGATAGATAGCGTTGGTCTTAAGAAGCTCCTCGTGAGTGCCGAAACCGTTGACTGTACCGTTATCCATGACAATAATGCGGTCAGCATTCTGAATACTGGAGATACGCTGTGCGATGATCAGTTTGGTAGTATCCGGGATTTCTTCTGCAAAAGCACGTCGGATCCTTGCGTCAGTGGCTGTATCAACTGCACTTGTGGAGTCATCCAGGATCAGTATCTTAGGTTTCTTCAGAAGGGCACGTGCAATACAGAGACGCTGTTTCTGGCCACCGGAAACATTGGAACCACCCTGTTCAATGAAGGTATTGTATTTATCCGGCATTTTTTCGATGAAATCATCGGCACAGGCAAGCTGGCATGCACGGCGGCATTCTTCCTCTGTGGCGTTTTTGTCACCCCAGCGGAGATTCTCAAGAATGGTTCCTGAGAAAAGTACGTTTTTCTGAAGGACTACGGAAACCTGGTTTCTCAGAGTTTCCAGATGGTATTTACGGACATCAATACCACCCACGCAAACAGAACCGTCAGTTACGTCATAAAGACGGCTGATCAGGTTTACAAGGCTGGATTTGGCACTTCCTGTACCGCCGATGATTCCGATAGTTTCGCCGGAACGGATTGAGACATTGATGTCTTTGAGAACAGGCTCTTTGCTGTCTTTTTTGTAGCTGAAGTCAACATGGTCAAAAGTAATGCTTCCGTCCGGGACTTCTGTTACAGGATTCTCCGGGTCTGTAATGTCAGCGGTGTCATTGATAACTTCTGTGACACGTTCCGCACTTGCAATACTCATTGTTACCATAACAAAAACCATGGAAAGCATCATAAGACTCATGAGAATATTCATGCAGTAGGTGAGGAGACTCATAAGTTCACCTGTAGTCAGAGAACTTCCTACGATCATTTTGGCTCCAAGCCAGCTGATACCAAGGATACAGGCGTAAACAGTAAACTGCATCAGAGGCATGTTCATGACAACGATCTTTTCAGCACTTAAGAACATTTCGTATACTTTATTGCAGGCTTTCTGGAATTTACTGATCTCGTAATCTTCACGGACGTAAGCCTTGACAACACGGACAGCACCGATATTTTCCTGTACACTTGCGTTCAGGTCGTCATATTTACGGAATACGGCCTGGAAATATACGGTAGCTTTTCGCATGATAAAGATCAGGCAGCCTCCAAGGAAGATAACTGCAACAAGATAGATGCTTGCAAGCTTCGCATTGATAAGAAATGCCATGACCATGGCGCAGATCAGGCTGGCCGGTGCACGGGTGCACATGCGCAGGATCATCTGATAGGCATTCTGCAGATTGGTGACGTCTGTTGTAAGACGGGTGATCAGACCGGCAGTGCTGTACTTGTCGATGTTGGAAAAAGAAAAGGTCTGGATGTTGGTGTACATAGCTTTTCGGAGGTTTCTGGCAAAGCCGGTTGATGCCAGTGCTCCGTATTTTCCGCCCATGACACCGGCCCACAGGCCGCACAGGGCAAGAGCTGTCATAATTGCACCCATCCGATAGATATGGCCGATATTTCCGGCTTCCACACCTTTATCAATAATGGAAGCCATGGACAGGGGGATCAGAGTCTCAAAGAGAACTTCGAGGATCATGAAAAAAGGCGTGAGAAATGATGCCTTTTTAAATTCCCTGACCTGGGCCAACAGGGTTTTGAGCATAAAAAAACTCCTTTCTTCTACTGTTCAAAAAGATAGCACCTCTGAAAAATCAGAGCTGCTACAGAACAGATGTATTGTTCAGATATTATTATCAGGGAAAATATTTTTAATGTCAAGACAAATGTGTGTGAAAAGCTTGACATAATTCGGGTTAAGCGGTATATTAAAAGTTAATATTCACCTGTAAAATAGAGAAATAATGTGTGATTCAGATCCCTTGTTGCAGCAGAGTTGGTGAACCCTGGAACTGCTATAGGTCTATATAGAATAACCAGATCAGGCAGGTTCCTGTGGGATTGCGAAAAGCAATAAACAGTGAGAAAAGCAGATATTCGGTTATAAAAAAGCAGTGAACGCGGATTTTTATCCGCTGGAATTTATGTGAGGGAGGATTTTATATGGAAATCAGACAGTCAGCAGAGGATTATCTGGAATCAATTCTGGTTTTATCCAAGAAAGGCGGAGGGGTCCGTTCTATTGATATTGCTACCAGACTTGGCGTTTCCAAGCCAAGCGTCAGCCACGCGATGAAGCTTCTCCGTGAGGACGGATATATTGCAATGGACCGTTACGGTACTGTAACACTTCTGGAGAAAGGCGCAGAGATCGCCAACCAGATCTATGAGCGTCATACAGTCCTTGCCAAGATGCTTGAGGGACTTGGTGTTCCGTCCGATATTGCACTTGAGGATGCCTGCAAGATGGAGCATGATATCAGTCAGGAGAGTTTTGAGAAGATCAAGGCACATTATAATAAATTCGTTAAGAAAGAAGAAACAGAGGCAAAATAAAAAGCGTAAGCTTACAAAAAAGAAGTGTATGAGAGTTGGATGCTGAAAACTTTCATACACTTCTTTTTTATGGTGATTTCCGGGAGTGCTATAGTTTATTTTACGGCATTTTTCTCCGGCAGCTGTGCCAGAATTATGGCCGCAAACATGATGACGCATCCGATCAGCTCTTTTAAGGAAAGCTTCTGTCCAAGGAGCATCCAGCCGGCGAGCACGGAGATGCAGGACTCCAGGGAAAGGATCAGGGAAGCTACTGTCGGGTTTACATTCTTCTGGCCTACAATCTGCAGGGTGTAGGCAACACCACAGGACATGATACCGGCATACAGGATTGGAAGCCACGCGGTAAGGATAGAGGAAACCTGAGGGTGTTCCAGGATCAGAGCCGGGATCATGGACAGGATTCCGCAGACCAGAAACTGGATGCAGGAAAGCTTTACCCCGTCTGCTTTCGGGGAAAAATGATCAATGACCAGAATGTGCAGGGAAAAGAGAAAAGCACATATCAGCACCAGAATATCTCCGAGTCCAATGGAAAAACCGTCCGTGATGCAGAGGAGATAAAGTCCGACCAGAGCCATAACAACGGCTGCCCAGATAAAAGGACTGCATTTCTTTTTCAGGAAAAGTCCGATGATCGGGACAATGACAATGTAGCATGCAGTGATAAAACCTGCTTTTCCGACAGTTGTGTACTGGATACCGAACTGCTGGAAGTTGCTGGCAGCAAAGAGGGCGGCTCCGCAGGCGATTCCGCCCGTCCACAGGTCACGGCGGTTATATGGAGTGGCAGACGAAGCTTTCTTTGAAGGATCTGATGAAGAGTCCGGTATTACGGAATCTGTGGCAGCAGAGGAATCATTTCCGGAACGGTTCAGGATAAAGATCACCGGTACCAGAACAGCGGCACCGATCAGGAACGCACGCCGTTAAAGGTAAAAGGACCGACATATTTCATACCAACACTCTGGGCTACAAAGGCGATTCCCCAGATAGTGGCAGCCAGGAGCAGGCAGAGAGAATTTTTCAGAGGCATTTTCTGTGAGTTCATGATAAAAAAATCCTTTCGTTTATTATGAGATCGAAGCGATATATAACAAAAGACCCCGGGGAACTTATATAGCTTCCCGGGGCATTTTTATGATCTGTCGAAGCAGCCTTCGGCAAAATCAGTTCTGATTCTGGTTGTTCTTAACTTCTGCAAGCTTCATAGCACGAACCTTCAGCGGCAGACCGAATAATGTGATGAATCCGTCAGCATCATGGTGGTCATACATATCGCCGGTTGTAAAGGAAGCAAGGGACTCATTGTAAAGGCTGTATGGAGAAGTTGTACCATTTTTGATGATGTTTCCTTTATAAAGCTTGAATTTAACTTCACCTGTAACATATTTCTGAGTGGACTCAACAAATGCCTGGATAGCTTCACGAAGAGGTGTATACCATTTTCCTTCGTAAACAACCTGTGCAAACTGGCTGCCAAGTTTTTTCTTAGCTTCCATTGTTTCACGGTCAAGAATCAGCTCCTCAAGCTGGTCATGAGCTGCCATCAGGATTGTTCCGCCAGGAGTCTCATAAACACCACGGGATTTCATACCAACAACACGGTTCTCAACGATATCTACGATACCGATTCCGTTCTCGCCGCCAAGTTTGTTAAGCTCTGTGATGATCTCGGAAACCTTCATTGCTTTTCCGTTAAGAGTCTTCGGAACGCCCTGCTCAAATGTCATGGTAACTTCAGTTTCTTTATCCGGAGCTTTCTCAGGAGTTACGCTTAATACAAGCATGTCGTCATAGTTCGGAGCCTGGGACGGATCCTCAAGCTCAAGTCCCTCATGGCTGATGTGCCAGAGGTTTCTGTCACGGCTGTAGCTGTGGCTTGCATCGAATGGAAGAGTGATGCCGTGAGCTTTACAGAATTCGATCTCATCCTCACGGGACTGCATGGTCCACAGATCTGTCATACGCCATGGAGCGATGATCTTGATGTCAGGAGCAAGAGCTTTAATACCAAGCTCAAAACGGATCTGGTCATTTCCTTTACCTGTAGCACCGTGGCAGATAGCAACTGCGCCTTCTTTACGTGCGATCTCAACAAGTTTCTTGGCGATGACCGGACGGGCCATGGATGTTCCGAGAAGGTAAGAATGCTCGTAAACAGCACCGGCTTCTACACATGGCATAATGAAGTCATCGCAGAACTCATCAACGATATCTTCGATATATAATTTGGAAGCGCCGGACATTTTGGCTCTTTCTTCAAGACCGTCCAGCTCGTTTCCCTGTCCGCAGTTTACACAGCAGCAGACAACGTCATAGTCAAATGTTTCTTTCAGCCACGGGATCAGGGCTGTGGTATCAAGACCACCGGAATACGCTAAAACAACTTTTTCTTTCATAATATATGTCCTCCTGAGATTTTTTGGAATTTTGTATCGTTCCGGAATATTTCCGGGACGGTGAGATTTCTTAAATTAATTATCCGGAAAAATTATGCTGTTTTATAACTTTACCAGAGTGAATAAATATTCATGAACAGCAAAACAAAATTTTCTGCGGTCCTGTTGACATGGCTTAATATACACCAGATTTTATAAATATGCAAGAGATAATTTGAAAAATATAAAAATAATTTTGCATAAAAATGCAACGCATAATGAGGACTATTATAAGAAAATACAAGAAAAACAGAAAAGACCGTGAAAAATCAAAGAAAATGACTATTGCATAATATGCAGAGAAGATGTATAATCTATCCATTGGCAAGGCGGACATGAGAAACGCCTTTTTACTGAGACCGTAAGAGATACGGCAGAGGAGGAATGTGAAAGATGGTTAAAGCAGGAATTATCGGTGCTACAGGATACGCAGGAAATGAGATCGTAAGACTTCTTCTTGGACATAAAGATGTTGAGATCAAATGGTTCGGATCCCGAAGTTATATAGATCAGCAGTACGCAGATATTTATCAGAATTTTTTCAAACTGGTAGATGCAAAATGCATGGATGACAACATGGCAGCACTTGCAGATGAGGTAGATGTGATCTTTACCGCAACACCGCAGGGACTGTGTGCATCCCTTATTAATGAAGAGATCCTTTCCAAATGTAAGGTGATCGATTTAAGCGCGGACTTCCGTATTAAAGATGTGAAGAAATATGAGAAATGGTACGGAATCGAGCACAAATCCCCGCAGTTTATTGAGGAAGCTGTTTATGGTCTTTGCGAGATCAACCGTGAGGATATCAGGAAGGCAAGACTGATCGCCAACCCGGGATGTTATCCGACATGTTCTACATTATCTATTTACCCATTGTTAAAGGAAGGTCTTATTGATCCGAACACGATCATCATTGATGCCAAGTCCGGAACATCAGGTGCAGGAAGAGGTGCGAAAGTTCCGAATCTTTACTGCGAAGTCAATGAGAGCATCAAGGCATATGGTGTTGCAACACACAGACATACACCGGAGATTGAGGATCAGCTTGGATATGCCTGCGGACAGGAAGTGATGATCAATTTTACACCACATCTTGTTCCGATGAACAGAGGAATCCTGGTGACAGCTTATGCTTCCCTTACTAAGGACGTTACATATGAGGAAGTGAAGGCAGCATATGACAAATATTATAAAGATGAGTTTTTTGTACGTGTGCTGAACAAAGATGTATGCCCGCAGACAAGAAATGTGGAAGGCAGCAACTTCGTAGACGTAAACTTCAAGATCGACCCGAGAACAAAGAGAGTCATTATGATGGGAGCAATTGACAACCTTGTGAAAGGTGCAGCAGGACAGGCTGTTCAGAACATGAACCTGATGTTCGGATTCGATGAGAATGAAGGACTGAAGCAGATCCCGATGTGTCCGTAAATCAGACAGACTATAAATATATGTGATGGTTGCCAAAAGGCACCATCGTTGAGAGGAGATTAATATGAAGATAATTGATGGCGGTGTAACAGCTGCAAAAGGTTTTCAGGCTGCCTCAACAGCTGCACAGATCAAATATAAAGGCCGTACAGATATGGCTATGGTGTTCAGTGAAGTTCCATGCGTGGCTGCAGGAACTTTCACAACCAATGTGGTAAAAGCTGCCCCTGTAAGATGGGATCAGGATATTGTATACAATCATCAGGGAGCAAGAGCAGTGATCTGCAACAGCGGAATTGCCAATGCATGTACCGGTGAAGAGGGATTTGGCTACTGCCGTGCAACAGCAGAGGCAGCGGCAAAAGCACTTGGAATTCCGGAAGACAGCGTGCTGGTAGCATCCACCGGTGTTATCGGAATGCAGATCCCTATCGATCGTATTGCCAAAGGTGTAACTGCTATGGCTCCGAATCTTAAAGGAACCCGTGAGGCGGGAATTGAGGCTGCGAAAGCCATCATGACAACAGACACCGAGAAAAAAGAAGCGGCTGTTGAGATTGAGATCGGCGGAAAAACAGTTACAGTCGGCGGTATGTGCAAAGGATCAGGAATGATCCACCCGAACATGTGTACAATGCTTGGATTTATCACAAGTGATGTGGATATCTCCAAAGAACTTCTTCAGGAAGCACTCAGTGAGGACATCAAGGACACCTACAATATGGTATCCGTTGACGGCGACACATCCACAAACGACACAGTCCTTCTTCTGGCAAACGGCCAGGCCGGCAACCCGAAGATCACAGAAAAAAATGCAGACTATGAAGAGTTCAAAAAAGCACTCAACTACGTAAACACAACCCTCGCGAAAAAAATCGCAGGAGACGGCGAAGGCGCAACAGCGCTCTTCGAAGTCAAAGTCATCGGCGCAGCAACTAAGGCAGAAGCCGTAACCTTAAGCAAGTCTGTAGTAACTTCATCCCTTACAAAGGCAGCCATCTACGGCCACGATGCCAACTGGGGCAGAATCCTCTGTGCTCTCGGTTATTCCGGAGTCCAGTTCGATCCTGAAAAGGTAGACCTCTATTTCGAAAGCAAAGCAGGAAAGATCAAGATCATCGAAAACGGAGTTTCTACAGGATATAGTGAAGAGGAAGCGACAAAGATCCTCTCCGAAGATGCAGTAACAGCCATTGCTGATATGAAGATGGGTGATGCAGCAGCAACCGCATGGGGATGCGACCTCACTTATGACTATATCAAAATCAATGCAGATTACCGTTCCTGATATAACAAAAAACTTTTTCAGTCTATATTGTTTTTCAAAAAAGGAGATACCACTATGGTGAATCAGAAATATCTTGACAAGGCGGAGGTCCTCATCGAGGCCCTTCCATACATCCAGCGGTTTAACCGCAAGATCGTAGTTATCAAGTACGGCGGAAGCGCAATGCTTGATGAAGAACTGAAACGTAATGTCATCAAGGACGCAGTCCTTCTGAAGCTGGTTGGCTTCAAACCAATCATCGTTCATGGCGGTGGTAAGGAGATCAGCCGTTGGGTCGGTAAAGTTGGCATGGAGCCTCGCTTTGTGAACGGTCTCCGTGTAACAGACAAAGATACTATGGAGATCGCAGAGATGGTTCTTGCAAAAGTAAACAAAGAACTGGTAACTCTGGTAGAATCTCTCGGTGTACAGGCAGTTGGTGTCAGCGGTAAGGACGGCGGTCTTCTGCAGTGCAGAAAGAAACTTTCCAAAGGTGAAGATATCGGCTACGTAGGCGAAATAACAAAAGTTAATCCGAAGATCCTCCAGGATCTCCTGGAGAGAGACTTCCTTCCTATTGTATTTCCGATCGGCTTTGATGAGAATTTTGACACATACAATATCAATGCAGACGATGCAGCCTGCGCCATTGCAGAAGCTGTCAATGCAGAGAAACTTGCTTTCCTTTCAGATATTGAAGGTGTTTACAGAGATGCAGAAGATCCATCAACTCTGATCTCCGAGCTTCGCGTAGACGAGGCGCAGCAGCTGATCACAGATGGACATGTAGGTGGCGGTATGATCCCGAAACTGAAAAACTGCATTGATGCAATTGAGAACGGTGTAAACAGAGTCCATATCCTTGACGGAAGAATCCCACACAGCTTGCTGCTTGAGATCTTTACAAACAAAGGTATCGGTACTGCAATTTTAAAAGATGACGGGGAGAAATATTACAATGAACATGCATGATCAGATGGAAGAATCCGAAGTTAGTATTCTTCATACATATAACCGTTTTCCGGTAGTATTTGAAAAAGGTGAGGGCTGTCACCTTTATGATTCTGAAGGAAAAGAATATCTGGATTTTGCAGCAGGTATTGCTGTAAATGCTCTTGGATATCACTATCCTGGATATGATGAAGCTCTTAAAAGCCAGATCGACAAACTGACACATATTTCCAACCTGTACTACAATGAGCCGATCATTGATGCAGGTGCGAAACTTGTACAGGCCAGCCATATGGAGAAGGCTTTTTTCACAAACTCGGGTACAGAGGCGATCGAAGGTGCCCTGAAAGCTGCCAAGAAATATGCTTATGCAAGAGATGGACATGCAGATCATGAGATCATTGCCATGAACCATTCTTTCCATGGCCGCAGCATCGGTGCTCTTTCTGTAACAGGAACTGCACATTACAGAGAGCCGTTTGAGCCTCTGATGGGTGGTGTGAAATTTGCAGATTTCAATGACCTTGAAAGCGTAAAAGCCCAGGTGACAGATAAGACCTGTGCGATCATCGCAGAGACAGTACAGGGTGAGGGTGGTATTTATCCGGCTACAAAAGAATTCCTGGAGGGTCTTCGCAAGCTCTGTGATGAGAAGGACATCATCCTGATCCTGGACGAGATCCAGTGCGGTATGGGACGTACAGGACATTATTTTGCATGGCAGGCATACGGTGTGCAGCCGGATATCATGACCTGTGCAAAAGCTCTCGGCTGCGGTGTTCCGGTAGGTGCTTTTGTACTCAGTAAAAAAGCGGCAGCGTCATCCCTGGAACCAGGCGATCATGGAACTACATACGGTGGAAACCCGTTCGTATGTGCAGCGGTTAGCAAAGTATTTGACATCTTTGAGAAAGACCAGATCCTTTCCCATGTACAGGGATTAACTCCGTATCTGGAGAAAAAGCTTGATGAACTTGTTGAGAAATATGATTGTGCAGAAGCCAGAAGAGGAAGCGGTTTCATGCAGGGAATCGTGATCAAGGGACGTCCAGTAGGCGATGTGGTAAAGAAAGCCCTTGCAAAAGGTCTTCTTGTGATCTCAGCAGGAAGCGATGTACTCCGTCTTGTACCTCCGCTTGTTATCACAAAAGATGACATCGATAAGATGGCTGACATCCTTGCAGAGTGCATGGAATAAGTATAAATAGAAAAAGTTCTGAAATTGCTGTATAAAAAGCAGACAGAAGAACAACAGAATTGAAAACAAAGCAGCAGTATTTTTTCATGAGAAAAGTAAAATTTCGAATGTAAGATACTGTTGTTTTTATGTTGCCGGGAAATAGTTAAGCTTACCAATTATATAAAATATATAAATAGATATATCATATAATACCCAAAAAATCTGATCGTGGGTTGAAAAATAAAACAAAATCGGGAAGCACCTACCAACAAAATGCACAAAAAAATGAGTGATTCCGAGTTTAAATTGAACATCCACACAGTTGATTTTGATACCCCATATGTTATAATTTCTCTGGTTAAAAAATTTATGTGAGGGGTGAATATTTTGAAAAAATTATTAACCGTCATATGTACTTTTCTGACAGTATTTCTGGCATGCCCTGTGGGTGTATGGGCAGCAGGAAACAGTGAGAAAACAGCAGCTGTGCCGCTGTGGCTTTGTATTCCTTTTGCAGGTCTTCTTCTGTGCGTTGCAGTGATGCCTCTGGTAAAAGGTGAGTGGTGGGAGTCACATCAGCCGATTGTGGTTGCATTCTGGATCATTCTTATGATCATTCCGTTTGCAGTTGTTTACGGTGCCGGAAAAACTGCAGAAACAGTACTTGAGTGCGTGATCAATGATTACCTTACATTTATTATCCTGTTATTCGGATTGTTCTGTGTATCCGGTAACATTACGGTTGAAGCGATTTTGCGGGTTCGCCAAGAGTAAATGTAGGTCTGCTGGCACTGGGAACTTTGCTTTCTAGCTGTATCGGAACTACCGGAGCCAGTATGCTGATGGTCCGTCCTGTTATTAAGATGAATTCCTGGAGAAAGAGAAAGGGTCATATCATGATCTTCTTTATCTTCATGGTATCCAACATGGGAGGCTGCCTGACTCCGATCGGTGATCCGCCACTTCTTATGGGATTTATGCGAGGCGTTCCGTTTTTCTGGAGCCTGCATCTTTTCCCGGTACTGATCTTTAATATGGTGATCCTTCTGTTTGTGTTCTATCATCTGGATATGCGCTCTTATAAGAGAGATATTGCAGACGGACGTAAACCGGACATCAGCAAGCCTGGTACAGAGTTTAAGATCGAAGGTCTTCACAACATTATTTTTCTTGTGATGATCGTTGTGGGTGTTATCTTAAGTGGTATGCTTCCAGGTATGCCGGCATTTCAGGATGCAGCCGGAAATGTAAAAGGAATCCATATTTTTGGTGAGGTTACTTTAAGTTATCCGTCGATCATCGAGATTATTTTGATCCTTGCAGCTGCGTTTCTGTCCTTTAAGACAACAGACAAAAAGATCCGTGTGCGGAACCATTTTACCTGGGGAGCGATCCAGGAGGTTGCGGTACTTTTTATCGGTATCTTTATCACCATGCAGCCAGCTCTGATGCTTCTGAAAGCAGTCGGACCAAACCTTGGAATCACCGAGCCTTATCAGATGTTCTGGGCTACAGGAGCACTGTCCAGTTTCCTGGACAATACACCGACCTATCTTGTATTCCTGACAACTGCGGGAACTCTTGGATTTACAAGCGGAATTGCCACAACGCTGGGAACAGTTCCTGTGAAGCTTCTTTCCGCGATCTCCTGCGGTGCCGTATTTATGGGGGCCAATACATATATCGGTAATGCACCGAACTTTATGGTCAAGACACTTTCTGACGAAAATGGTATCAACATGCCTTCCTTCTTCGGATACATGGGCTGGTCCATTTGTTTCCTGGTACCGGTGTTTATCATCGATATGCTGGTATTCTTTTTATAAGGGAGGAGGATCAATATGCAGAAAAACAACATTCGAGAGCAATGCAGAGAGCTTGCCACCAGGCTTTACGAGCTGGACGGCGAGGTTTATGAAAGCGTAGGATCTTCCCTTGGACGTACCTTTACCGGTGACAGAGAGAGTACCATCCGGAATTTAAGTGCCCTGATGTACACGAAACCGGATGGACATCTTCTTCGAAGCGAGATGGCGCTGATCAGCAACATGGCCAGAACAATCAAGGATAAAGAAGAAAAAAGCCGTCTGATGAAGAAGTATGACGAGATCTTTCAGGAGATCCTTACACTTCCGGAAACTTTTGTTGCTACGGATATCATGGATAAGGAACGTGTGGCGCTGAACCATATGATCAAGCGGAGAGAGAAGATCTCCGAGAATGACCATCTTGTTATCTGTATCAGCCGTACACAGGGAAGTGCAGGTAATGATATCGGATTCGGACTGGCAGATAAACTTCGCGTCAATTACTATGATGTTGAGATCTTTGACCAGGTTTTAAGAAGGCTTGAAGCAGAAAAAGGCGCAGTCAATGATGCGGAATATTTTGCAGACTTCAATAAATATGAGAAGAAGCACAGGTTTGATCCTAAGGGATGGCTCCGGGAATTTAACAGATATCATGGCCTTCCGAAACAGGATGCAGTATTTTTCAATATGAGTGATCTGATCTGTGATCTGGCTTCCAGAGAGGACTGCATCATTATGGGACGATGCGCAGATGCAATCCTGAAAAATAATCACATTCCGCACATCAGTCTGTTTATCACAGCACCTTTTGCTATCCGTGTGCAGCATGTCATGGATGTGAGAAAGATGGATATAAAACAGGCAACGCGGTTCTTAAAGAAGATGGATAACCAGCACAGAAAATATTACAATTTCTATGGCGGTGCGCACTGGGGAAAACCGGATAATTATGACTTGTGTATCAACAGTGCAAGTTATGGAATCAATGAAACAGAGAATCTGATCCTGAAACTTCTGGACGATCAGATACATTAAAAGCAGACAGCGGGCGGCTGGATTTTCCGAAAGCATGTCGTAAAAGAATTGAAAATAATGCTAACAGAGCTCCTGTAAAAATGTCTCTGCCTTACGGGCAGGCAACATTTTTGCAGGAGCTTTTTTATATATTTTTTATAAAAAATTAATTTTGATTAACTTTTTTCATTTTAGGGATTGACATTTAAAAAAACTTAGTATAAACTAACCTTTGAGTTAGAATTAACTAATTAGATGAAGTTAATTAATAGGAAGAAACGGAGGGACTTCTATGCAGCCGATTTTATTTTTACAGTCAGGTGATACCAGCACGATCAAACGTATTTCCGGAGCAGAGGATACAAGAAGATTTCTTGCAGGACTTGGATTCGTGGAGAATGCAGAAGTAACAGTCGTTTCCCAGTTTGACGGTAACCTGATCGTGAACATCAAGGATTCCAGAGTGGCAGTCAATAAGGAAATGGCGAGACACATTATGGTGTAATCGCACTGTATCTCAGTAATCCGGTAATGAATTTGCCCAAGACTGTACAGGAATACAGTTGAGGATAGATTACGAACGGATCTGTAAATAGCAGAGTACGTTCACTGACAAATGAACAGCAGACAGACCTGAGAGGCCTGTTTTACTGTGACTGCTCCGCAAGATGGGCAGCTTTCAGGATCTTTGGAGGCTGATGCAGCGAGGATCAGTAATGGATTTGGAATATAAACAGGGAGGAAAAGAGAAATGACTTTACGTGATGCAGCAGTAGGTTCTACAGTAGTTGTGTCCAAGATCACCGGTGACCCGGCTTACAAGCGCCGTATCATGGACATGGGAATCACAAAAGGCAGCGAGGTTTATATCCGCAAGGTAGCTCCTCTTGGAGATCCGGTTGAGATCACCATCAGAGGTTATGAGCTTTCCCTGCGTAAGCATGACGCAGCATGTGTGGAAGTAAAGCAGAAATAAACTTCGAAAAATGACAGAGCGGCAGGCTCTGATCTGAACAAAAAGGAGGATGCAAAATGTCTGTAACAATAGCTCTTGCCGGAAACCCGAACTGTGGTAAGACTACAATGTTCAATGCGCTTACAGGTGCTAACCAGTACGTTGGTAACTGGCCAGGCGTTACTGTAGAGAAAAAAGAAGGCAAACTGAAAAACCAGAAGGATGTAACAGTAACAGACCTTCCGGGTATCTATTCACTTTCCCCGTATACACTTGAGGAGGTTGTCAGCCGTGATTACCTTCTGAAAGAAAAACCGGATGTGATCATCGATCTTGTTGATGCAACAAACATCGAGAGAAACCTGTACCTTGCCACACAGCTTCTTGAGATCGGTATCCCGGTTGTTATCGCACTTAACATGGTGGACCTTCTTAAGAAGAACAACATCAACATCAATGTAAAAGGCTTAAGCTCCGCACTTGGATGTCCGATCGTTGAGACATCTGCTCTTAAAGGAACAGGTCTTAAGGAGGTTGTTGATGAGGCAATCAAATGTGCTAACCAGCACAGAGTACCATCCAAACAGATGGAGTTCCCGAAAGCAGTTGAGAAAGCTGTAAACGAGATCGAGGGATTCGTTCCTGAGACGATTTCACAGGAGAACAGAAGATGGTATGCAGTTAAGCTTCTTGAGAGAGACAGCAAGGTAAAAGAAGGACTGAGCCTTCCGGCTTCTGCACAGTCCAGAATCGAAGAGATCGCTTCCAATCTTGAGAAAGCAGAGGATGATGATACAGAGAGTATCGTAACTGACGGAAGATATCAGTACATCCAGAAGGTTGTTTCCGCAAACGTTAAGAGAAGCGAAATAAGATGACAGTTTCCGATAAGATCGACCGTATCGTAACAAACCGTATTCTTGGTCTTCCGATCTTTATCCTTACCATGTTCATCGTTTATTATGTATCTGTAACAACAGTTGGTACTATGGTAACAGACTGGACAAACGACAGCTTTGTTGGAAGTATTCAGGGTATCGTATCGGATGGGCTTGGTAATGCCGGCGTTGCTGACTGGCTGGTAAGCCTTGTATCTGATGGTATCATCGGTGGTCTTGGTGCAGTGCTTGGATTCGTTCCGCAGATGGCGATCCTGTTCCTGTTCCTTTCCATCCTTGAGGATTGCGGTTACATGGTTCGTATCGCATTCGTTATGGACCGTGTATTCCGTCATTTCGGACTTTCCGGAAAGAGCTTTATTCCGCTCCTTATCTCCTCCGGTTGTGGAATCCCTGGAATCATGGCTTCCAAAACGATCGAGGCTGATAATGACCGTCGTCTGACAATTATGACAGCAACATTTATTCCCTGCGGTGCCAAACTTCCTGTTATCGCTCTTATGGGTGGTATCATGACAGCTTATGCAACCGGTGACTATGTAGCTGCTGGTTTCATCACACCACTGATGTACTTCATCGGTGTTGTAGCAGTTCTTGTATCTGCTATCATCCTGAAGAAAACAAAACCGTTCTCCGGTAAACCTGCTCCGTTCGTAATGGAGCTTCCACAGTACCATATTCCGTCTGTAAAGACAGTTCTGCTTCACGTTTGGGAGAGACTGAAAGGCTTCATCATCAAAGCCGGTACAATTCTTTTCCTTGCAACAGTTATCATGTGGATCCTTTCCAGTATCGGAAATACAGGAAGCGGAATCGGATTTGTTGAGGACAGCAACGACAGTATCATGGCTATCCTTGGCGGTATCCTTGCTCCGATCTTTGCTCCTCTTGGATTTGGCAAATGGCAGCCGGTTGCAGCATCCATCTCCGGATTCTCCGCAAAAGAGTCCATCGTCAGTACAATGGGTGTTCTTGCAAACGTAGCTGGTGATGATGCAGAAGATACCATGATCGTTGGTGCAGCTATCAAAGCATGGTTCCCGACAGCAGTAGCAGCATTTTCTTTCCTGCTGTTCAACCTGCTTGACTCTCCGTGCCTTGCAGCTATTTCTACAATGGCACATGAGATGCAGTCCAGAAAATGGTTCTGGTTTGCAATTCTCTTCCAGAATATTTTTGCTTATGTTGTAACACTTTGTGTATACCAGATCGGTCTTGTTGTCACAGGTGCCGGCTCCTTCGGAATTGGAACGATCGTAGCGCTGATCCTTGCAGTGATCCTGCTCTTCCTTCTGTTCAGACCAGATCCGTACAAGAACCAGAACGATGTTACAAAGAGATCTGTACAGGCAGCAGAGTAATTGAAAACCGGTCATACAGTAACGATCCGGTACATATGATAGCTTTGAAATGATGCTGTAAGAACAGCTGAAATGATAAGAAATGCAGGAGACCGGGGATGTAAATACCTGGTCTTCTGTGCTATAATAAGCCTGAAGAAATATGGAAGTTTTTTTACAAAAGTATTCATCAGAGGCTGACAGCAATTCTCAGGCTGTACAGCGAAAGAAAGGGTGACAGATATGAATATGATAGCGGATATTATTGTACTGGCACTGGTGATCGCATATGGCGTATTTGTGATCAGTTATCTCTATTCAAGAAAGAAACAGGGACTCAGCTGTGTCGGCTGTGCCGGTAACACACGTACAGGTGGCTGTGGCGGCAGCTGCTCCGGTCATTGTTCCGGCTGCACAGGCTGCAGTGGAATGCATAAGTAACCAGGAGGTAGAATTATCATGGCAAATGCAGTTGTTGTCATTGTTGTTATCATTATTATGTTGTTTGCCGGAAAGGGCGCATATAAACATCTGAAGGGAGAAGGTGCCTGCTGCGGAGGCGGCAGCAAGCCGGAGATCCCGAAGAAAAAACTGGACGGAACAAGCTTGGTGAGAAGACCTTGAAGATCACAGGAATGCACTGTGAAAACTGTGTGGCCAGCGTCACAAGAGCCATCAACCGTATTGATGGTGCAGCAGCAAAAGTAAGCCTGAAAAAGGGTGAGGCAGTGGTTTCCTACGACAGAGAGATCTCCAACGAGGAGCTGAAGAAGGTCGTTGAGGATCGAGGATATCACGTGGTTTCTATTCAGTAGGAATTCAGCAGATAATAAGAAAGCCGGAGTGTATCCGCTCCGGCAGATCAGAGAAAGAACCTCTCGTCGAAATGCTTAAAAATATTTCGGCAAGAGGTCTTTTTTTGTATGAAAAGTCAGAGTTGCAATTGACTCACTAATAAACGCCATTGTATAATAAAAACAGAAAAATTCAGACGGAATGAAAAAAATTCTTTCTATCCGAATGACGCGTTATGAAAGCAGAATACATCAGGCAGCATACTTTGACGGCAAGGAATATCCAAGCGGGAATCGTTGTTCATCTGGCACAGTTTAACTGAATCAACTGTGAAGCAGCTATTCGGTGCAGAGCAGCATAGCGAATGCGGATGATTTTATCCGATTGACTATGCTTTGTGAGTGGAATACGGGACTCTTTCATCTTGTGCGTGGAAGAGTTTTTTTTATGAAAAAAATTTGTGGGAGCGGAAGTATTCTGTAAGGGAGGATTATATGCTGAAGATAGCAATATACGGAAAAGGCGGCATCGGAAAGTCTACAGTGACTTCCAACCTAGCGGCAGCTTTTGCAGCCATGGGAAAAAGAGTGATACAGATAGGGTGTGATCCAAAGGCAGATTCTACTATCAATCTGCTGGGCGGGGAACCGCTGCGGCCGGTAATGAATTATATGAGGGAAGAAGATGAGGAGCCGGAGAGACTGGAAGATATTTCAAAAGAAGGTTTTGGCGGTGTTCTCTGTATTGAGACGGGCGGACCGACACCTGGGCTTGGATGTGCAGGAAGAGGAATTATCGCAACTTTTCAGCTTCTGGAAGATCTGAAGCTTTTTGAGACCTGGAAGCCGGATGTTGTACTTTATGATGTGCTTGGTGACGTGGTGTGTGGCGGTTTTGCAGCACCGATCCGGGAGGGATATGCAGAAAAAGTCCTGATCGTTACATCGGGCGAGAAGATGGCACTTATGCGGCCAATAACATTTCCAGTGCTGTGAGGAATTTTGAGGACCGCAGCTATGCAAGAATCTTCGGAATCGTGCTGAACCACAGGAATGTGGAAAATGAGACTGAGAAAGTGCAGGCTTTTGCAGAGAAAAGTAATATTCCTATTGTCGGTGAGATTCCAAGAAGCGAGAGATCATCCGCTGGGAGGATCAGGGAAAGACCGTGATTGAGGGAGATGAGAGTTCTGAGATCAGTGAGAAATTTTTTGCTCTGGCGCGGAAGCTGCTGGAAAGTGATGGTGAAGCTGCAGAAGAAAATGCAGCAGAGAAAGTCATCGCTGTTTCAGAAACAGATTCGGATAAAAAGGAGGGCGTATGAAAAAGGAAGCATATTTTGCAACAGCGGAAGACCTGGCCCGGGGCGGACTGGAAGCGATTCCGTCTCAGATGATCTCCGGGAAACATCTGATCTACAGTTCTCCGGCAACGCTGGCATTTAATTCTCCGGGAGCGGAAGGATTCGGGGTAAAGCGTGCAGGGCTTGCTGTGCCGGATTCCATTATGCTGATCGTGGCTCCTGGCTGTTGTGGCAGAAATACATCGCTTATCAGTTCCATGCCGGAATACAATGACAGATTTTTTTACCTGATGATGGATGAGACGGATATTGTTACTGGCCGTCATCTGAAAAAAATCCCAAAGGCAGTAAAGGAGATCTGCGACTGCTGTGAGAAAAAGCCTTCTGTTGTGATGATCTGCATCACCTGCGTGGATGCGCTTCTGGGAACGGATATGGAGCGTGTCTGTCGAAAAGCAGAGGAAAAAGTGGATATTCCGGTGCGTCCCTGCTATATGTATGCACTGACCCGTGAGGCAGAAAGCCGCCGATGGTCCATGTACGGCAGTCTCTGTATTCTCTTCTGGAACCGCAGAAGAAAAAAGGAAATGTGGTCAATCTTCTTGGATTTTTTTCTCCGCTTGTGGATGACTGTGAGCTCTATGATCTTCTGCATCAGGCCGGGGTGAAGACTGTTCATGAGATTTCCAGATGCAGGGATTACGAAGAGTATCAGACGATGTCCCAGGCTAATTTTAACCTGGTGCTGCACCCGGAAGCCAGGTTCGCAGCGGAGGATTTTCATGACCGGCTGAAGATTCCGTTTATTGAGCTTCGAAGACTTTACCAGGTGGATAAGATCGAGAATCAGTACCGTGCACTTGGGCAGGTTCTTAGAGTTGCTTTTGACCAGAAAAAGTATAAGGCAGAAGCACTGGAAGCAGTGGAACAGTTCCGGGAAGCCTGTCCGGATGCGGTTTTTGCAGTGGGAGAGTGCATGAACGGAGATCCGTTTGAGCTGGGGCTTGCACTGGTGAGATATGGATTTAAAGTGCCGGAGATTTACGGAACCATTACTACTGAGAATTTTGTATACATACGGAATCTGGCAAAATTGAGCCCGAAGACCAGAGTTTTTTCCAATATGGAGCCTACCATGCTGTATTATGATCCGGTTTCAAGCGGCGTGAATATTACAATAGGAAAGGATGCAGGCTATTATCATCAGGATCAGCCAAATGCAGTGTGGAATCAGGATCGTCAGCCATACGGCTATGCAGGCGTGCGAAGGCTGTTTGAGACGCTGACAGCAACGGTGAAGGGGGAAAAAGAATGAGAGGACTTCGAAAATATCTGACACCTTTCGCACCGGATCAGTCGGGCGCAGTGTCGGTTTTGTATGAACTTGGCGGGATCATCGTGATCTGTGATGCGGGAGGATGTACTGGAAATGTCTGCGGTTTTGACGAGCCAAGGTGGTTTGAACGGAAAAGCGCGGTGTTCAGTGCAGGACTTCGGGATATGGATGCCATTCTGGGGCGTGATGACAGGCTGGTGGCCAAGCTTGTGAACGCGGCAGAGAAGTAGAAGCAGGTTTTGCAGCGATTATCGGAACACCGGTGCCTGCAGTGATAGGAACGGATTATCAGGCATTGAAGCGTATGTGCGAGAAAAGGACAGAACTTCCTGTTCTGACTGTGGATACGGACGGAATGGAGCTTTATGATGTGGGCGAACGAAAAGCTTATGTGGAGCTTTTTAAGGCTTTTGCCAGAGAAAAGCTGCCTGCAGAGACTGGAAAGATCGGAATCCTGGGAATGACACCCCAGGATGTCAGTGATCCTGGGGCAGCAGATAAGATCCGGGAGAAATTCCGTGTGCAGGGACTGAAAGCGGTTTGTTATGGAATGGGTGACGGTCTGGACGAGATAAAAAAAGCTTCCTCTGCAGAGCGTAATATCGTAGTTTCTCCGGCGGCACTGGAATGTGCGAAGTATCTGGAAAAGTCTTTTGGAACGCCTTATGAAGTTGGTTATCCGCTTGTGGATGAGCTGATTCCGGAGCTGGATCATGCGGGGAAAAAAGTTCTCATAGTGCATCAGCAGGTGATTGCAAATTCCATAAGAGATGTGGTGCGGGAGCATGACGAAGATACAGAAGTTACTGTGGCCAGCTGGTTTTCCATGGAAAGGATCTTCTTGAAGAAGGGGATGTATCTCTGAGAGATGAAGACGATTACATTGAACTGGTGGAGAATGGCAGTTTTGATGTGATCTTTGCAGATCCGTGCATGAAGCGGATGGTGCCTGGATTTGCAGGAGAATTTGAAGATGCTGTGCATTTTGCAGTGTCCGGGAAGTGCCGGTAAATAACAGGGAACGGAGAAATATATGGAGCGTGAAATTACAAAAATGGTCCGTGTTTACGGGATCGTTCAGGGAGTGGGATTTCGCCCTACTGTGAGCAGACATGCATGGCAAGAGAAATAAGGGGAAGCGTTTCCAACAAGGGACCTTATGTGGAGATTTTTGCCCAGGGAAAAGAGAGGGACGTAGATGGTTTTATCTCGGATATCGAGGAGAAACCGCCGAAGCGTGCGGCGATCCTGAAGCTTCTTGTAGAGCCTGTGGAAGATGCGCCGGAGTTTGGGCAGTTTGATATTATTGAAAGTGAAAAGACAAAGGGCGAGATTTTTGTCTCGCCGGATATTGCTATCTGCGATGAGTGCAAAGAGGAAATGTTTGATCCGAAAAACCGGCGGTATCTGCATCCTTTTATCAACTGTACCTGTTGTGGGCCGAGATTGACGATCCTGGATTCCCTTCCTTATGACAGAGAGCGGACCAGCATGAAAGAATTTCCCATGTGTCCGTCCTGTGCAGACGAGTATAATGATCCGGACACCAGACGTTATGATGCACAGCCTGTCTGCTGTAACGACTGCGGCCCGGAGGTGTATCTTATCGGAAAAAAAGAGAGGGGACGAGAAGCAATTACTGAGACAAGGCGAGTGATCGCTTCCGGCGGAATCGCAGCGATCAAGGGAATCGGGGGTTTTCATCTCTGCTGTGATGCCACAAGCCAGGCGGCAGTGGAACGGCTGCGAAAGCTGAAACGTCGTCCAATGAAACCATTTGCGGTTATGGCACAGGATCTTGAGACAGTGAAAGCCATCTGCGAAGTCAGTGAAGAACAGGAGAAGATACTTACAGGGCATCAGAAACCGATCCTGCTGCTGGATAAGACAGGAAAAGTGGATGGGACAGGGTATGACAAACATCCGGAACTCTGTGAGAGTATCGCTCCCGGAAATCCGAAAGTTGGTGTAATGCTTCCGTATGCACCGGTTCAGCTTTTACTTTTTCATTATGATGATGGAATCCAGATGCCGAAACTTCTCGTTATGACAAGCGGTAATACATCCGGAGCACCGATCTGCCGGGATGATGAGGAAGCAGTGGAAGAACTTTCATATCTTTGTGACTGCATTCTTTCTCATGACAGGAAGATCCGCATCCGGGCAGACGATTCGGTGATGGATTTTTATAAAGGGAAGCCATATATGATCCGCCGCTCCCGTGGCTATGCACCGCTTCCGTTTATGGTTTCCACACCATGGAGCGGACAGGTGATCGCAGCAGGTGGAGAGCTTAAGAATACTTTCTGCATTGGTGTGGACAACCGCTTTTATCCATCCCCATATGTGGGGGATCTGGAAGATCTTCGGACTGTAAAAGCCCTGAAAGAAACGATGGGACGACTGGAAACTCTTCTGGAAGTTCAGCCTGAGGTGGTTGTCTGTGATCTTCATCCGAAATATAATTCTGCAGTAGTGGCAGAGGAAATAGGGCTTCCTGTTCTGAAAGTGCAGCACCATTACGCGCACATTTTATCCTGTATGTCTGAGAATGACTGTGAGGAAAAAGTCATCGGAGTTTCTTTTGACGGGACAGGATATGGAACAGATGGAACAATCTGGGGAGGGGAGATCCTTCTGGCAGATTATCAGGGATTTACAAGACTTGGAAGTATTCAGCCTTTTGTCCAGGTGGGCGGCGATATTTCAGCAAAAGAAGGCTGGCGTATTGCAGTTTCCCTGATTTGGCAGAATACAGGAAGTCTGCAAGAAACGTTATCTACTGTCCAAAAACTCGGACTTTGCACAGAACAGGAATGTAAGGTACTGGTGACAATGGCGCAGCGAAAGATCAATGCAGTGACATCCACCAGTGCAGGAAGACTTTTTGACGGAGTCAGCGCGATCCTGGGAATCCGGAAAGCGTCTACCTTTGAGGGGGAGGCATCCACGGCATTGGAGTTTGCGGCGGAAGAGTGGAGAAAAAGTCCGCAGAGGAATCCAGAAACGGATAATCTGGCAGCCCCCGGCAATTTAGCAGATCTCGCAAAGAATAGTGAGGATGCCCCGGAGAATCTGAGAAAATTTATTTTAAACACTGGTGAAATCGTTCGCCATCTGACAGAAAGCATACTTGCAGGAGAGGATCCGCGGAAACTTGCCTGTGAATTTCATGAAGAACTGGCAGCGCAGATCATTGCAGCCTGCGAGGAGGCAAAGCGTCAGACAGGAATCCGCAAAGCAGCATTAAGCGGCGGTGTTTTCCAGAACAGACTGCTTCTGGAACTGGTGGACGAAGGCTTCATAAAAAAGGCTTCCAGGTTCTGAAGCACAGCCTGATCCCGCCAAATGATGGAGGAATCGCGCTGGGACAGGCTGCATATGGGATGGCATATCTGAACAGAAATACACGATAGGAGGCGCAAATATGTGTGTAGGATTATCAGCAAAAGTAGTAAAGATCAGTGACGGAACAGCTGTTGTGGATGCAGGAGGTGCGAAGCGTGAAGTCTCCGCACAGCTTCTGGGTGACCTGGAGCCAGGTGATTATGTAATGGTACATGCTGCGTTGCCATTGCAAAGATCACTGATGATGACGAAGAGGAAACAGACCAGCTGATGGAGGAACTGCTGTAATGGAAGAAAAGAAAAAAACAGCGCGAGGGATCATAGAAGGTTATCAGGGGCCGCCTGTGCGGATCATGGAAGTCTGCGGAACCCATACCCATGAGATATTCCGTCTGGGAATCCGTAAGCTTCTTCCACCCCAGGTGGAACTGATCTCCGGACCAGGATGTCCGGTGTGCGTGACTCCGGTAGGATTTATTGATGAGGCTGTATATCTTGCTCTGGAGAAAAAGGCAACGATCTGTACATTTGGAGATCTTGTCCGCGTACCGGGGACAAAAAAGAGCCTTGCAGATGCCAGGGCAGAAGGTGCAAAGATCCGTATTGTCTATTCCCCTGCTGATGCGGAAAAATATGCAGCAGAGCACCCGGAGGAACAGGTGGTATTTCTCTCTGTAGGTTTTGAGACTACCACGCCTGCAGGATGCCTTTCCGTAAAAAAAGCAAGAGAGGACGGGCTTACCAATTACTCCCTTCTTGTGGCAAACAAAACCATGCCTCAGGCATATCAGGCGTTAAAAGGAAGCGCAGATGTATTTCTTTATCCCGGACATGTAAATGCCATCACAGGAACAAAACTCTGTGAGCAGCTGGCAGAGGACGGAGTCAGTGGTGTGGTGGCAGGTTTTACTGCGAAAGAACTGTTAACTGCATTGGCTGTTGCATTGGTACGTTTTCAGGAGGGGAAGCCGTTCTTTGTGAACTGTTATCCACGTGTGGTGAAAGAAGAGGGAAGTCCGGAGGCACAGAAGCTGATGGAAGAGCTGATGGAACCCTGCGATTCCGAATGGAGGGGGCTTGGCGTGATCCCGGGCTCAGGACTTGTATTAAAAAAAGAATGGGAAAATTTTGACGCGAGAAAAAAATATGCAGTGCCGCCGATCCAGGGCAAACCGAATCCGGCCTGCCGCTGCGGCGATGTGCTCCAGGGAAAATGTAAGCCATCCGATTGTAAAGTATTTGGAAAAGTCTGTACCCCGCAGCATCCGGTAGGAGCATGTATGGTGTCAAATGAGGGAGCATGTTCTGCGTATTTTATGTATGGAAATTAATATCATAGAAAGAAGATGACAATTATGGACAATAAAACAGTAACCATGGCTCACGGTGCCGGAGGCGCCAGACCTCGGAACTGATCGATGAAGTATTTAAAGCACATTTTGCAAACCCGGATCTCACTGCAGATGATGCGGCAGTTCTTGTTCCGCCGACCGGAAAAATGGCTGTGTCAACAGACGGATTTATTGTATCGCCGGCATTTTTTCCAGGGGGAAATATCGGTAAACTTTCTATCTGCGGAACTGTCAATGATCTTGCATGTATGGGAGCGAAGCCAATGTATCTCACCTGTGCATTTGTGATCGAAGAAGGTTTTCCAATGGAAAACTGGAGGAAATCGCGTCCGCAATGGAAAAAACAGCAAAAGAAGCAGGTGTCCGGATTGTTTCCGGTGACACGAAGTTGCGGGAAAAGGACAGGTTGACGGCGTATTTATCACTACCACCGGAATGGGAGAGATCCAGGACGGAGTCAGGTAGGCGGTGAGCTTGCAAAACCAGGAGATGCCATTATTGTTACCGGTGATGTGGGAAGACACGGTTGTACCATTCTTCTTGCCAGGGAAGATTTTGGAATTGATGCGGATGTGACAAGCGACTGTGCACCACTTTGGGGAACTGTAAAAGAAGTGATGGATGCAACACATGATATCCATGTGATCCGTGATGCAACAAGAGGTGGTGTGGGAACTGTTCTCTATGAGATCGCAGGACAGAGTAATGTGGGAATCCGGCTGGATGCGGCAGCAGTGCCGGTAGCTCCTGAGGTAAAAGGGGTCTGCGGTATGCTTGGCCTGGAACCTCTTTATCTGGCATGTGAAGGCCGCATGGTCATCATGGCTCCGAAATCAGAGACAGAGAAGATCGTGGAAGCACTGCATAAATGTCCGTATTCCAGGGATGCTGCTATCATCGGCGAAGTTACAGATGATCAGCCGGGAAAAGTTGTCATGACTACAGAGATCGGAACACAGGCACTTCTTCCGCAGCCTGGCGGAGAACTGCTGCCGAGGATCTGCTGAATCGTGTCAGGACATGAAGTACAGGGAAGATGATCGTGGATATACAGACGTACGTCCGGAACGTTTCTGTAATATGCCGGCAGAAAGGAGAATTTGATTTTTATGGAGACAAGAGTGGCACTGATCTCGATCATTGTGGAAAACAACGATGTAATCGATGATATCAACCGTTTACTTCACGAAGCGGGAAAATATATTATCGGAAGAATGGGAATCCCCTACCGGGAAAAAGGTATCAACATCATCAGCATTGCCATTGATGCCCCGCAGGATGTGATCAGCTCTTTATCCGGAAAGATCGGACGGCTGAAAGGTGTTTCTGCAAAAACGGCATATTCCAATGTGATCACAAAGGCGGAGGAGAAAAAATGATCAGAATTGCAGTATATGGAAAGGGTGGCATCGGTAAGTCCACAACAGTATCCAATGTGGCAGCAGCTCTTGCAGAAAAAGGAATGAAAGTGATGCAGATCGGCTGTGATCCAAAGGCGGATTCAACGATCCTGCTCCGCCATGGGAAAGAAGCTTCCACAGTTCTGGATCTTTATAATAAGAAAAGACAGGATCTGAAGCTTGAAGATATGGTGCAGATCGGATATGGCGGTGTGGTATGCGTGGAGGCAGGAGGCCCTGCTCCGGGACTTGGATGTGCTGGCCGTGGGATCATCACAGCTCTGGAAAAACTTCAGGAAACAGGGGCATATGAGACTTATAAACCGGATATTGTTTTTTATGATGTACTGGGAGATGTTGTGTGCGGCGGTTTTTCCATGCCAATGCGAAAGGGGTACGCAGATAAAGTTTTTATCATTACTTCCGGTGAAAATATGGCTATTCATGCAGGCGCGAACATTGCCATGGCAGTGGAAAATTTTCGGAACAGAGGCTACGCTTCCCTTGGCGGTATCATTCTGAACAGACGAAATGTGCCACGGGAGGAAGAAAAAGTGCAGGAGCTGGCAGAAGATTTTCATACGAAAGTGATAGGAACTCTTTCACGAAGCGAGCTGGTGCCGGAAGCAGAAGTACTGGGAAAAACTCTTCTGGAAGTCTACCCTGACAGTGAGATGGCAGAAGAATATCGGACATTGGCAGAGCAGATCCTGGAAGCATGCAGGGAGGAAGCTCCATGTTAAAAAGAATTGGAATCAGAGCGATTTCGGAGAAAACAGAGGTAACGATAGGAGAGGCTTCTTTTCCGGCACCGTTTCAGTCGGGATTGGAATTTAATTCTCCTGCTCATGGAAACTGGAACATTGTACATACAGGAATGCTGGTTCCGGAGGCACAGCAGATCTATGTCTGCGCAGATAACTGCATGCGGGGTGTTGTGCTGACGGCAGCGGAGATGAATGCGGCGGAGCGGTTTTCCTTTGTGATCGTGGAGGAGAGGGACCTTCTTGGGGGGAATCTGGAGGATGTGACTATTGAAGGTGTGACAGATGTGTTGAACCGTCTGCATAAGAAGCCGAAAGCTGTGCTGCTTTTTACAGTGTGCCTGCATCATTTTCTGGGAAGTGATCTGGACCGGATATATGGGGAGCTGGAAAACCGTTTTCCGGAGATTTTTTTCATGCGGTGCTTTATGGACCGATCATGCAGAAAACCGGGCCTTCACCAGACCAGAAACTGAGACATGCCATGTATGATGCAGTGCCGGAAACCGAGGCTGATCCGGGATGTGTAACCCTTCTGGGAAGCGATTTTGTGCTGGATAAGACTTCGGATATCAGACGGATATCAGAGCAAAACGGGTTTGCGCTTCGGGAAACTGCTGCCTGTGAAACCTGGGAAGAGTATCAGAAACTGGGAGAAGGAAGCCTGATCATTGACTGTTACCCGGCAGGGAAATTCGGAGTGCAGCAGCAGGCTGAAAGACTTGGGCGGCCTTTTCTGTACCTGCCGGGAAGTTTTGATTATGAGGAGATACAGGAGCAGGAGAGACAGCTTGTTAGTGCTCTGGAAATGTTAAAGAAGTCGCAGACAAATGAAAAGCTTGTGCGAAAAGCAGGGAATGAGGATAAAAGCCATTCTGAGGGAATTTTGGGAATTACAGGTCTGGATATGGAAAAAGAGATCCAATCCTGTGAGGCAGTTCTTTCCCATGCAAAGGAGATCATCGGAGATACCCCGGTCGCACTGGATTATCTTTTTCATCCAAGACCACTGGGGCTGGCAAAGCTTCTTCTTACTCATGGATTCAAAGTAGAGTCCGTTTATCTGGACAGTATCAGTCCGGAGGAAAAAGAAATTTTTTTCTGGCTGAAAGAAAATGTTCCGGAGCTGAAGCTGATCTCAACGATCCGGCCGGAGATGCGCGTGAGAACACGATGCTCTGAAAACAAGATCCTTGCCATTGGCCAGAAAGCAGCCTGGTTCACAGGAAGCAGGAATTTTGTAAATATGGTTCAGGGCGGAGGGCTTTATGGTTTTGACGGAATACGTCACACTGTTCAGCTGATGATCGAAGCATTTGGAACGGAAAAAGATCCGGAAGATCTGATCGTGCGAAAAGGATGGGGGTGCGAAAGCTGCATATGAGACAGGCATATCGAATCATACCAATTTATACAGCGGATGTGTCCGGCGTGTGCTCGGCTTTGTATGAGCTTGGGGGAATGACAGTGATGCATGATCCTTCCGGATGTAATTCTACTTATAATACCCACGATGAGATCAGATGGTACGATCAGGACAGCCTGATCTTTATTTCGGGGCTGACGGATATTGATGCGATCATGGGAAATGATGAGAAGTTTCTTCATGATATCGAGGAAGCGGCAGAAGAATTGCAGCCGAAATTTATTGCCCTTGCCAGTTCACCGATTCCTTTTATGAATGGAACTGATTTTCCGGGACTTGCCAGGGCTTTGACAGTGGGGACGGGAATTCCGGCTTTTTCCGTTCCAACCAGTGGAATGCATGATTATGTGTATGGTGCAGGGATTGCGCTGGCAGAGATCGCGAAGTATTTTACAGGAGCAGGAGATGAGAAGAACAAGGGAGGATCTGGACAGCTGATAAAAACTGATGATGAGAAAATCCCCGATAGTATAGATAAATCTGTGAAATGTGAGGAAATAAAGTCAGAAGAGAGCAGATGGAAATTAAATCTTCTGGGTGTAACTCCCCTGGATTTCGGCCCGCAGTCCATAGTAGATATTATGAAAAAACGTCTGGAAGACTGTGGCTGGGAGATCATTTCCACCTGGGCGATGGGGGATACTCTGGAAACATTGTCCAAGGCCGGCGAAGCAGATGTGAATCTTGTGGTATCTTCTGTGGGAATTCCTACAGCAAATGTGCTGAGGGAGAAATTCGGAACTCCATTCCTTGTGGGAACACCGGTGGATGGATATGTGGAAAAAATTTCTGATGCACTTATGCAGGTGGTGGAAAAAGATACGGGAGAATGTCGGAGCGGCAGAGAAACTTCTGATCTCTGGAAAGTTACTCCGGATCAGGTGATCTACATTTCCACAGAACCAGTCCAGCCTGACATTACAGTAATCGGTGAACCGGTCACAATGGGTTCCCTGGCAGCGGCCATAGAGCATAAATATGAAAAAAAAGTTCAGCTTCTCTGCCCACTGGAAATTACAGAAGGTATTCTCCGCAAAGGGGATCAGGCAATCCAGGCGAAGAGGCCATGGAAGAAAGACTGAAAACTGCAAAGATCATCATAGCTGATCCCCTCTACCGCTCCATCTGCCCGGAAACCGCCAGATTCTATGATCTCCCACATATCGCTTTTTCCGGCAGGATCTATCTCAGAAAAATAAAAGAGATGTATGTGCATAATCTCACAAAAACCACATAAACTATAAGAAACCGTAAAGGCGTTGCAGAACATGCAGCGCCTTTTTCCGGCGGCAGATTTGCTGAAAGGATGTAACTGTATATGTATGTAGGGAGGTTTTTTTATGTGGGGATTTCTGTCAGCTTTGATTTCAGGGGCTTTGATGAGCATTCAGGGAGTATTTAACACAAATGTAACAAAACAGACCAGTTTGTGGGTGTCAACTGGCTGGGTACAGTTTTCTGCATTTCTGGTGTGCGTTGCTGCGTGGCTTTTTACAGGGAGGGAAAGCATTGGTGCGCTGTGGCAGGTGGAGAATAAATATACACTTCTTGGCGGTTTGATCGGGGCTTTTATCACCATAACTGTGATCCAGAGTATGAGCAGTTTAGGCCCTGCGCGGGCAGTTATGCTGATCGTGATCTCCCAGCTGGCCGTTGCGTATTTCATAGACTGATGGGGATTTTCGGCGTGGAAAAAGCAGATTTTCAGTGGAGAAAACTTCTGGGAATGCTGATCTGCATTGCCGGTGTGGTGATTTTCAAATGGAAATAAAATATTAGTATTGTAATATTTGTAATATTTCGTTAAAATAAGATATGGTTTTGTATGAGTAAGGGAACACTTACCGCTGCATATGCGGAAAGGAGTGACCACCATACCATGAGAAAGAAATTAAATATCAGAAGTGTTCAGCTTATTTTTTCAGTGATCATGTTCCTGACCCTGGCAGGACTGACAGGCTGTCAGAATGAGGAGTCAGAATTTCTGGAAAAAGAACTGGAGCAGGAAGAGAGTGGAGAGACTGCGGATGTGGAACAAAAAGAGCTGAAGGACACGGAAAGTGGAAAAGCATCGTTAGCTGGAACGGATCTGGCATCAGAGACTAGCCCGGATTCTACAGAGTCAGAAGGTATTTCGAAGAAGAAAGCCGAAATAACAGAATCGGATCAATCTTCGGCTATACAGCAGCCTGTCTCCCAGACCATCTACGTAGATGTCTGCGGTGCAGTAGTGAATCCCGGTGTTTATGAGCTCTCATCAGACAGCCGTGTATTTCAGGCCATCGAGAAAGCCGGAGGATATCTTCCGGGGGCAGCAGCAAGCTATCTGAACCGTGCAAGGAGTCTTTACGACGGACAGCAGATCTATGTGCCGACCCAGGAAGAAGTGGACAGCCAGACGATTCCGCTGACTCAGGATGAAACTGCACAGGACGGAGTGGTACAGGAGGGAACTGCTCAGACTGGAACTGCTGCTGACAATACTGCCGACGGTACAGAAACCACTCAGCCGGCCAGAGGATCAATCTGAACACAGCTGATGTATCCCAGCTTAGCACTCTCACAGGAGTAGGGGAGTCCAAGGCCCTGGCAATTATCGCCTACAGGGAAGAGAACGGCCCCTTTACCTCCATAGAAGACATTATGAATGTTCCGGGGATCAAAGAAGGAACCTATGAGAAGATCAAGGATAAAATAGCAATAGAATAAGGAGCGTTAAATGAGCAGGAAAGTATTGGTAGTAGACGATGAGAAACTGATTGTCAAAGGACTCCGCTTCAGTCTGGAGCAGGATGGAATGGAAGTAGACTGCGCTTATGACGGAGAGGAAGCTCTGGAGAAGGCGAAGGCAGGAGAATATGATATTATTCTTCTTGACCTGATGCTGCCCAAGATGGATGGTCTTGAGGTATGCCAGCAGATCCGGGAGTTTTCCAATGTCCCGATCATCATGCTTACCGCAAAAGGAGAAGACATGGATAAGATTCTGGGCCTGGAATACGGAGCAGATGATTATGTGACAAAACCTTTTAATATTCTGGAAGTTAAAGCCCGTATTAAAGCGATTATCCGCCGTGCAGGAAACAGCCAGGATAAGAAAGAGAAAGCCAAGACTGTTGAAGTTGGGGAGCTGAAGCTGGACTGTGAAGGACGCCGTGTGTTTATCTCAGGAAAAGAGATCAACCTGACAGCCAAGGAATTCGATGTTCTGGAACTCCTTGTATTCAATCCGAATAAAGTATACAGCAGAGAGAATCTTCTGAATATTGTATGGGGCTATGAGTACCCGGGTGATGTGCGTACTGTAGATGTACATATCCGTCGTTTAAGAGAAAAGATCGAGGCCAATCCCAGTGAGCCAAAATATGTACACACCAAATGGGGTGTGGGCTACTATTTCCAGGCATAACCCATGAAATTCAAAAAAAGCGGAAAATTTTTTAAAAGTCTTCGCTTTCGTATCATGATAATCCTGATCATACTGGGAATCGTACCAAGTGTCATTGTTACGGAAATGGTGATCGCCAATTATGAAGACCGGGCCATTGCCAACCGTGTGCAGAGTATGGAAAATATCTGCGACATCATGTGCGACCTGCTGATCAAAGAGAATTATCTGAATGACTCCAGCTCGCAGACAGTAAACAGTAAACTGGAGCTGCTGTCTAATATCTATGGGGGAAGAATTCTCATTGTGGACAGGGACTTCAGAATTATCAAGGATACTTACGGTGTAGATGAAGGCAGGACTCTTGTATCCCAGAAAGTAGTGAACTGCTTTAAGGGAGAGGATGCCTATCGCTACGATTCTGACAGCCAGAAGATTGTTCTGGCTGTCCCGGTAAAAAGCCCGGAGGTGAATCAGGTGCAGGGAGCTATGATGATCATGGCCTCATCCAGTGAAGTAACAGCCACCATCCGTGAGCTGGAGCAGAAAGGAATCCTGATCATCGGAATTATTGTAGTTCTGGCCATCTTCCTGGGATATCTTTTATCCACTGCCTTGTGAAGCCATTTGCAAGAGTAACAAAAGCCATTGAGGATCTTACGGATGGTTACCAGAACGAGGAGATCTCAGTTCCGGATTACACAGAGACAGCCCTGATCACAGATGCATTTAATAAGATGCTTTCCAGAATGAAGATCCTGGATGAGTCAAGACAGGAATTTGTATCCAATGTATCCCATGAACTGAAAACGCCGATGACTTCCATGAAAGTCCTTGCAGATTCCCTTGTAGGACAGCAGGGCGTGCCGGAAGAACTTTATCAGGAATTTCTTTCTGATATTACAGAGGAGATCGACCGTGAAAACAAGATCATTACAGATCTTCTTTCTCTTGTAAAAATGGACAAAAAAGCAGCAGACATGAACATTGTCAACATGAACATCAATGAGCTTCTTGAGAATATCCTGAAGCGTCTCCGACCTATTGCGGATCAGAGAAGCATTGACCTGATACTGGATTCTTTCCGTCCGGTTACAGCTGATGTGGACGAGGTGAAGTTTACGCTCGCTATCAGCAACCTTGTGGAAAACGGAATCAAATACAATGTAGATGAAGGATGGGTTCGGGTAACGCTGGATGCAGACCACAAGTATTTTTATGTGACAGTAGCAGATTCCGGACTTGGAATTCCGGAGGATTCCATTGAGAGGATCTTTGAGCGCTTTTACCGCGTGGATAAATCCCATTCCAGAGAGATCGGCGGAACTGGTCTTGGCCTTGCCATCACCAGAAGTTCCATTGTCATGCACCATGGAACCATCAAAGTATCGAGTAAAGAAGGCGAGGGAACTACATTCAATGTGAAGATTCCACTGTCCTATATCCCATCCTAGGAGGTTACAGCATGAAAAAAATAATCTGGATCATCTGCCTGACTGCTGCATGCCTTCTCCTGGGACTGGTGGTATATATAAGCCTTTCGGGAAAAAACGAGAACGGAGAGCAGAAGTACAGTTTTTATTATATCAACAGCGATGAAACAAAGCTGAAAGAAGAAACCTATATGCCTGAGAAAGAAACTGCGGAAGTGATGATTCAGGATTTTTCAGAGAGACTGAACAATCGTGAGACCAGAGAGGGTGGAACTTCCATTTTTCCTGACGGCATTAAGATTTCTTCCTGTACTGTTGATGACGGCGTGTTAATCCTGGAGTTTAATGAAGCTTACAACAAGATGTCCCGCACCAGAGAACTTCTTGTGAGAGCAGGAGTTGTGAAGACTTTTATTCAGGTTCCGGGAGTTGATTACGTAGAGATCTATGTGGGGAAAAAACCTCTCACAGATACAAAAGGTGACGAAGTCGGAGCTATGAACGGCGATACCTTTGTAGAGTTTTCCGGCTCTGACGGCGATGTGTACAGTTACGACACGTTTACCTTATATTTTACCAACAAAAACGGCGATAAGCTGGTGGAAGAACAGAGAAGTGTTCGCTACAGACGGAATCTTCCCAAGGCAACAGTCGTTCTGGAACAGCTGGCGCGTGGTCCGCTGGAAAAAGATCACTATCCTACTATTCCGGAGAATTCGGAAGTGCTTTCCCTGACAAGAGCCAATGGTATCTGTTATGTGGACTACAATTCCGTATTTCAGGATTATGCATTGAATGTTTCCGAGGAGATACCGGTCTATTCCGTTGTAAATACGCTGATCGCAGCCACCGGAGTGGATAAAGTGGAGATTTCCATTGAGGGAAACAAAGAAGTAACCTTTGGCAAAAATATGCAGCTTTATAAATTCTATGAATGGAATGACAGTCTTCTTGCCAGTTCAGCGGCAAAGAAGAAAGAGAACTGATCGTTCCGATAGCAAAAAAATATAATACGGGAGAAACATATGATAAGACGTCCAATGTGTCTTCTGTGTTTTCTGATGATGCTTGTACTTGGCATTGCGGATCTGGCGGGGATTCCTCTTATCAGGGGGAATCCCCTTCCTGCCAGTGTGCAGTCCTGGATCAAAGCACATCCAGGTTCCGAAATCTACGGGGAGGTGGAACGGTACGAAAACACAGAATTCTCCCAGTCTGTTTATCTGAAAAAAACATATCTCATCTATCATTCAAAAAAATTTCCAATTAATAATGTAAGAGTATTTCTGAAAAAAGAAGAAGAGCTGAAGCCTGGAATGCAGATATTTGTAAAAGGAATCCTGAAAGAAGTGGAAGGCCCAACAAATCCGGGCGGTTTTGACAGCAGTCAGTATTACGCCTGCCGCCATATTTATTATTTTATGAAAAAAGCTGTACTTCTGAAAAAAACATCCACATATTCCAGCTATCATCAGGCAATGCTTATGGTGAAGGAGAAATGCAGACAGATCCTGGAAAATACAGCAGGAAAAGATGCGCCTGTTTTTGAAGCCATTGTTCTTGGAGAGAAAACAGGCCTGGACTCGGAGATCCGGATGCGTTATCAGCTGGCAGGAATCGTACATATTCTGGCGATCAGCGGCCTGCATATCAGTATTCTGGGAATGGGACTTTATAAACTTATCAAACGGGTGGGATTTGGAATATGGCCTGCGGGTATTTTTTCCCTGGCTGTCATGCTGCAGTATGGGATGATGACAGGAGGGAGTGTGTCTACCTGCGTGCTGTCACCATGTTTCTCATTGCGATGGGAGCCAGGATCACAGGAAGGATCTACGATATGCCAAGCGCAGTGTCTGTCACTGCCATGATGATCCTGGCAGAGTCACCGGCGTATCTGCTGGACAGTGGATTTCTTCTGTCATTTGGATGTGTTCTGGGAATCTGTGTTGCATCAGAAAGGATTTGCGCTCTCGCAGGAGCAAAGAGGAAAGGCACGAAAGTTTTCTGTGAATCGGTGGCTCTTTGGCTGGTGACGCTTCCGGTGATGCTGAAATTTTTCGGGGAAGCATCACTGGCAGGATTGGTATTGAATCTTGCGGTGCTTCCAAGCGTGGGAGTTGTGCTTGCTGGAGGTGTGGCTGCAATGATTCTTGGTTTTGTCAGTATTCCGACAGGCAGAGTGATGATTTTTCCTGCCAGAGTGCTTTTATTTCTATATGAAAGGCTATGTGAACTGGCAGGAAGAAGCCGCTGGTGCACCTGGATCGGCGGTGAGCCGGAAATCTGGCAGATTACAATATATTATGCGATACTCGTTGCTGTCCTGCTTATCGGACAGTATATAAAGGAATCAGATCAGACGAAAATATCCAGAAAACAACATATTCTTCGTATATCGGGCATTGTTCTCTTGATCTTGAGTATACTAACACTGGGCAAGCAATCGTTCCGGTATTCATTCAAAAATCAAACTTTGCAGATTACCTGCCTGGATGTAGGCCAGGGTGACGGTATCCTGATCCGGACACCGGATAACAAACACTATCTCATAGACGGCGGAAGCAGCAGTCAGTCAGAGCTTGGAAGGTACTGTCTTCTTCCGGCTCTGAAAAGTATGGGAATTTCCTGTCTGGATGGGATCTTTATTTCCCACACAGACAAAGATCATTTAAGCGGTGTGCAGGAACTTCTGGAATATATGGAAAAAGGTCTCACAACTATCCGGGCTGCTTATCTTGTACTGCCAGGCTGGACAGAACCGCCGGAAGCCTGGACAGACCTTGCTTCAGCTGCACAAAAAGCAGGGATAAAAACAGTGACAGGAAATGCAGGTAATATCATTCGCTCCGGGGCAGCAGCATTTGAGATCCTGTGGCCGGAAAGCACAGCCAGAGGAGAGGATGTCAATGAGGAAGCGATGGTCATGGAGCTTACCTACGGTGATTTCCGAATGCTTTTTACAGGAGATATCGGAGCAGACACTGAGAAAAAACTGCTGTCTGCGGGATGTCTTAATGATATTGACTGTCTGAAGGTCGGCCATCATGGTTCCGGATATTCATCCTCGGAGGAGTTTTTAAAGAAAGTAAAACCTGAGCTGTCCATCATATCCTGTTCATCAACAAACACCTACGGCCATCCTTCACCGGAAACGGTCAAACGTCTGAAAGACTGTGGCTGCCAGATTGAATATACAATGAAAAATGGTGCGATCATCCTGGAAACCAATGGAAAAAATCTCCGGATCAGAAGGTTTTGCGGAAACTGAAAAAAGGTCTGGGAAACACGAGAAAACAGGTGACTTTTTCAGGCACTTGTTGTAGAATAAACAGGTTTATGCGAAAACAGAAACATAAAAGCAGGAAACACAAGATAAGGAGTTTTTATTTATGAAATATGACGTACTGATCGTAGGAGCAGGTCCTGGAGGGATTTTTGCGGCCTATGAGCTGATGAATAATGATCCGGAGAAAAAAATCGCGGTTTTTGAAGCAGGTCATCCTCTGGAAAAAAGAAAATGTCCAATTGACGGAAAAAAAGTAAAATCCTGTATCCACTGTAAAACATGTGCCATCATGAAAGGATTCGGAGGCGCAGGAGCTTTTTCCGATGGAAAATATAATATCACCAACCAGTTTGGCGGAACTTTGTATCAGCACATTGGCAAAGATACAGCAACAGAACTGATGGAATATGTAGATAAGCTGAATCTGATGCATGGTGGCGAAGGAACAAAGCTTTACTCTACTACAAACAGTGAGATCCGCAAGCTTTGTCTTCAGAATGGCCTGCATCTTCTGGATGCATCTGTCCGCCACCTGGGCACAGACATCAACTATATAGTACTTCAGAATCTTTATGAAAAAATGAAAGACCATGTGGATTTTTATTTTGATGCATCTGTTGATAAAGTGGAGAAAACAGAAAACGGCTATGCAGTTACGGTGGGAGACCAGAGTTATGAGGGAACTTACTGCATTATTTCCGCAGGACGAAGCGGAAGTAAATGGATGGAGTCTGTATGTACAGATCTCAGGATCCCCACACTTTCCAACCGTGTGGATATCGGTGTACGTGTGGAACTTCCGGCAGAAGTATTCAGCCGTCTGACAGATGAGCTTTATGAGAGCAAGATCGTTTACAGAACAGAGAAGTTTGAGGATATGTACGTACTTTCTGTATGAATCCGAGAGGTGTTGTTGTAAATGAGAACACCAATGGAATCATCACAGTAAACGGACACAGCTATGAAGATCCTGCAAAGCATACAAACAACACAAACTTTGCACTTCTTGTATCCAAACATTTCTCAGAGCCGTTCCACGACAGCAACGGATACGGCGAGAGCATTGCAAGACTGTCCAACATGCTTGGCGGCGGTGTTATGGTTCAGCGTTTCGGAGACCTGATCCGTGGAAGACGAAGCACAAGAGCACGTATAGACGAGAGTTTTGTAACACCGACGCTTTCTGCCACACCGGGAGATTTAAGCCTTGTTATGCCAAAACGTATCCTGGATGGTATCATCGAGATGATCTATGCACTGGATAAGATCGCGCCAGGAACTGCAGATGATGATACTCTGCTTTATGGTGTTGAAGTTAAATTCTACAACATGGAAGTTGAGATCGATGAGAATCTGGAAACCTGTCACAAAGGTCTTTTTGTTATAGGAGACTGCAGTGGTGTGACACATTCCCTTTCCCACGCATCTGCCAGTGGCATTTATGTTGCGAGATATCTTGAACAGGAGTATTTCAACAAATAAATGACTGAGAAGCCCTTTCCTTACATACAGAAATAATGTGAGGAAGGGGCTTCTCAGATTTATGGGGAAAACGAACATTATAAATAAAAAACATATATGGCGAATAAGTATGTTTATTGTACATGAATTTTTGAAAACAAACTGATAATAACGGGAATATTTTAACGGATATTCTGGAATAGTATGACAGAAAACTTGACATTTGGATTATTATGTGGTAAAAAGTAAATATCCATGTTGAATTAATATGTACAAATGTTATAGCAATAAGGTTACATTCGGAAGAGGATGTGCAAAAGAGAATCCGGTGGGAATCCGGAACGATACCGTCACTGTGAAAGGGAAGCTGCTTTTAAGAACCACTGGGAGACCGGGAAGGGAAATCAGCGTTGAACCAAGTCAGGAGAACTGCCTTATTGTGAGATTTTAGATTCGCGGTTTACGAATCTGCATTCTCCATAACAATACAGAACTTCTTTTTATGTATTGCGCAGAGAATCTTGTGTGTAAGACAAGCGGCCGCGGAGAGCAGCCGTTTTTTTGTACATATATTGTTTGACCGGAAAATACATGAAAAGAGGACAAAAAGAAATGAAAAGAAAAACAATGTTAGCCCTGATGCTCGCAGTTTCCATGACATGTTCCATGGGTGCAGCTACAACAGCAATGGCAGCTGATGAGTCTGCTACAGAAGAGAACGCTGATACAGCTGATACTACAGAGGCTTCTGATGAAGATCAGAAAGCAGCTGATAATGTAGCAGATCTGATCGACAAGATCTACGTTCAGGAGAGAACAGATACAACAGATGAGGACTGCAAGGCAGCTAAAGAAGCATGGGATGCCCTGACAGACGCACAGAAAGAGCTGGTAGAAGGCGAGAATGCTGATCCGGATTACTTCGGACGTGATACAGGAGATGCTTCCAAGGATGATCCGCGTAACCAGGATGAGATCGGTGAGAACGAGCTTCTTGTTGTAAGCTTTGGTACTTCCTTCAACGACAGCCGTGCTGAGGATGTCAAGGGAATCGAAGATGCCCTTGCAAAAGCATATCCGGACTGGTCTGTAAGAAGAGCATTTACAGCACAGATCATCATCAATCATGTTGAGGCAAGAGATAGTGAGAATATCGACAACATGCAGCAGGCTCTTGACCGTGCAGTAGAGAACGGCGTTAAGAATCTTGTTGTTCAGCCTACACATCTGATGCATGGCGCTGAGTATGATGAGATGACAGAAGCTATTAACGGATATAAAGATAAATTTGAGTCTGTAGCAATTGCAGAGCCAATGCTTGGTGAGGTTGGAGATGATGCAACTGTTATCAATGATGACAAGAAAGCAGTTGCTCAGGCAATCACAGATGAAGCTTGTAAGGAAGCCGGATTCGACAGCATGGATGCAGCAGCTGAGGCTGGCACAGCATTTGTATTCATGGGACATGGTACATCCCACACAGCTAATGTAACATATGATCAGATGCAGACACAGATGGAAGATCTTGGATTTAAGAACGCTTTCATCGGTACTGTAGAAGGTAAACCGGAAGATACAGCATGCGATAAAGTTATTGAGAAGGTTAAAGAAGCCGGATACAAGAATGTTGTTCTCCGTCCGCTGATGGTTGTTGCCGGTGACCACGCTAACAACGATATGGCTGGTGATGATGAGGATTCCTGGAAGAGCCAGTTTGTAGCATCCGGAAACTTTGAGAATGTTGACTGCCAGATCGAGGGACTTGGAAGAATCGAAGCAGTTGAGCAGATTTATGTAGACCATACAAAGGCAGCTATCGACTCTCTTGGAAGCTCTGATGAGTCCGCTGATTCTGACGCAGCAGCAGATACAGAGGCTGATTCCGCTGAGGATTCTGCAGAATAAAAAAGATAAGATCTGCAAGGTGACAGCAGCATGAACGCATACCGCGGAATGCAGATGTCCGCTCTGTGCAGATATATATGAAAAAAATGCAACTGCCCGGAAAAATCAGGAAGACTGTATTCCGGGCAGATTCTTATGTAGATATAATTGCATGAAAATGAGCAGACAGCGATTCAGGAGAGTGCTGCATAAAGTTATTATGGAACATTTTCCTGAAATGCTGTAAATAAAGAAACTACATAAACCAGCATTGTATTATAGAAAAACATTATATTATAAAAGTGATACATCAACACATATGGAAGGGAGAAACAATCATGAAAAAACGTCACGTAAATCTTCTTCTTGCAATGGTAAGTGCATCTGCTCTGATGCTTGGTTCCATGCCGGTACTGGCAGAAAGCGATTCTGCAAAGACAGAATCCAGTGGAGATGCAGAGACTGCCGATGATAAGGATGCATCAGCAGATAAAGAGAGTACACTGGAAGATGGTGTCTACACCGCTGAGTTTGCCACAGACAGCAGCATGTTCCACGTAAATGAGGCGAATGATAAAAAAGGAGAACTTACAGTCAAGGATGGAAAGATGACCATCCATGTAAGTCTGGTTTCAAAAAAAATCGTAAATCTGTTTGCCGGAACAGCTGAAGATGCTCAGAAAGATGGAGCAGAGATTATTGAGCCGACCACAGATACTGTAAAATACAGTGACGGCTATACGGAGGAGGTGTACGGATTCGATATCCCGGTACCTGCCATTGACGAGGAGTTTGACGTAGCAATCCTGGGTGAAAAAGGTAAATGGTACGACCATAAAGTAAGTATCAAGAATCCGGTAAAAGATGATGCTGCAACAGAAAAAGCCGATGATTCTGACAAGAAATCCGATGGCAAGAAACTGGAGGATCTGAAGCTTGAGGACGGAACTTATGAGACAGAAGTAACTCTTACAGGCGGTACAGGAAAAGCAACTGTGGAATCTCCTGCAAAGGTAGAGATCAAGGACAAAGAAGCGACAGCGACCATCATCTGGAGCAGCCCGAATTACGATTATATGATCGTTGACGGTGAGAAATATGAGCCTGTAAATAAAGACGGAAACTCTACATTTGAAATTCCGGTCAGTGTTTTTGATGCAGAGATGGAAGTGACTGCAGATACAGTGGCCATGAGCACTCCTCATGAGATCGACTACACCCTGAATTTTGATTCTTCAAGCATGAAAAAGGCAGACAAATGAAAAAAATAATCTCCTACATATTTCTGATGATAACTCTTATTCTGGGCTGTACACTGGGCGTACAGGCAGCTTCAAAAGAGCATACGCCGGCAGATATCCCGGGACTTACTTTTGACCACAGTATGGAGCTTTCCTATGCGAAAGAATTCAATGTGGACTATTATGATGACGGCTACGCACTGATCACCATTGATCAGGAAGGGCAGTTTCTTGTAGTCCCGGAGGGAAAAGAAGCTCCGGAAGGCCTGGACAGTGATATCGCAGTGCTGAAACAGCCATTGGATCATATTTATATGGTGGCAACTTCCGCTATGGATCTTTTCCGCGCTATTGACGGAATCGACAGCATCAATCTTTCCGGTACAAAAGAGGACGGATGGTATATCCAGGAAGCGAAGGATGCCATGGAACAGAATAAGATGATCTATGCAGGCAAATACAGTGCACCGGATTATGAGCTGATCTTAAATGAAGGCTGTGATCTGGCAATCGAGTCCACCATGATCCACCATAATCCGGAAGTTCAGGAAAAACTGGAGCAGTTTGGAATCCCTGTTATGGTAGAGCGTTCCAGCTACGAGAGCCATCCGCTTGGAAGAACAGAATGGATGAAGCTTTATGCAGTTCTCCTTGGAAAAGAAGATCTCGCAGAAAAAGTTTTCAAGGAGCAGACAGACAAGCTGGATAAAGTTCTCACAGCAGATAAGACAGACAAGACCGTAGCGTTCTTTTATATCAACTCTGTAGGCGCAGTAAATGTGCGAAAGAGCGGAGATTATGTTTCTGAGATGATTTCTCTTGCAGGTGGCAATTATGTCCCTGAAGACACAGGAGAGAATGATAATGCCCTTTCCACCATGAATATGCAGATGGAAGAATTTTACGCGAAAGCGAAAGATGCAGATTATATCATCTACAACAGCACAATTGACGGAGAGCTGAATACTATAGATGAACTTCTTTCCAAGAGCGAGCTTCTTGCAGATTTCAAGGCTGTAAAGAACGGCAATGTCTGGTGCACAGGTAAAAATCTTTTCCAGGAGACAACGGGGCTTGGAACTATGATCGAGGATATCCACACCATGCTTACCAGTGACGATGATTCTCTGGATGAGTTGACCTATATGCATCGTCTGAAATAAATAAAAATACTATTAAAACCAGGAAAACAGATTGGGCGGATTGAGAAGATCCGCCTGATCTGCTATAAATAAACACGGAGGGAGACATACAGAAAAATGAACGACCGAAAACGTGCAGTCCGATACGGAATCTCATTTGTGATTCTTGCAGTACTGCTGATAATTTTATTTATATGGAATGTAAATTCCGGAAGTATCCATCTCTCTGTGAATGAGATCCTGAATATCATATTCAAACGTCAGGGAGATCAGACTTCCTATAATATTGTGTGGGAGATCCGTCTTCCGCGAATTCTGGCAGTTATCATCCTGGGTGGGGCATTGTCTGTATCCGGATTTCTGCTGCAGACATTTTTTAACAACCCTATTGCAGGACCGTTTGTACTGGGTATTTCTTCCGGAGCCAAGCTGATCGTGGCACTGCTGATGATCTTTCTTTTAAGCAGATCCGTATCCATCGGTTCCGGAGCCATGATCCTGGCTGCTTTTGCAGGTTCCATGATTTCCATGGGCTTTGTTCTCCTTGTGGCAAAAAAAGTCCACAACATGTCCATGCTGGTTATCAGTGGTGTTATGATCGGTTACATCTGCTCAGCCATCACGGATTTTGTGGTGACATTTGCGGACGATTCCAATATCGTCAACCTCCACAACTGGTCTCTGGGAAGCTTTTCCGGTATGACCTGGGGCAATGTGCGGACAATGGTCGTGGTGGTACTGATTACCATGGTGATCGTATTTTTTATGTCAAAACCCATTAGCGCATACCAGCTGGGAGAGACTTACGCTCAGAATATGGGAGTAAATATCAAGTTGTTCCGGATTCTTCTGATCCTGCTTTCCAGTATTCTCTCTGCCTGTGTTACTGCTTTTGCAGGACCGATCTCCTTCGTTGGAATCGCAGTTCCCCACATTGCAAAAAGCCTTCTGAAAACAGCAAAGCCGATCCTTGTGATCCCGGCCTGTTTTCTTGGGGGCGCGGTGTTCTGTCTGTTCTGTGACTGATCGCAAGAACTGTTTTTGCACCGACAGAGCTCAGCATCAGTTCTGTAACGGCGGTATTCGGAGCACCGGTGGTTATTTATATTATGATTCGCAGACAACAGAGGATATAAAAGATGAAATCATATTTTTTTTTATACAGATCAGCTTACTGTAGGTTATGATGGAAAACCGCTGATCAGAGAAATTAATATCAGGCTGAATAAGGGAGAAATTCTGACGCTGATCGGTCCTAACGGAGCTGGCAAATCTACTATTCTGAAAAGCATCACAAGACAGCTTTCCCTGATCAGCGGAACTGTATATCTGGAACAGGCAGAAATGAGCCGTATGACCAACAAAGAAGTTTCAAAAAAACTGGCTGTTGTGCTTACTGAGCGGATGAGGCCGGAGCTTATGACCTGCGAGGATGTAGTGGCAACCGGCCGCTATCCTTATACGGGGACTCTGGGGATTCTTTCTGAAGAGGATAAGCAGAAGGTTCGAAATGCCATGGAGATGGTTCACGCATGGGACTTAAAAGACCGGGATTTTACAGCGATCAGTGATGGACAGAGACAGAGGATCCTCCTCGCGAGAGCAATCTGCCAGGAGCCGGAGATCATTATCCTGGATGAACCTACCTCCTTTCTGGATATCCGCCATAAGCTGGAACTTCTTGCTATCCTCAAAAAGATGGTACTGGAAAAACAGGTGACAGTAATCATGTCTCTTCATGAGCTGGATCTTGCCCAGAAGATATCCGATCAGGTGATCTGTGTTCACGGAGATTACATTGAAAAATACGGCGCACCGGAAGAGATTTTTACATCAGATTATATTAAGAATCTTTACGGAATTACCCGCGGAAGCTATAATGCAGAGTTTGGATGTGTGGAGATGGAGCCGCCATCCGGAGAACCGGAGATATTTGTGATCGGAGCAACGGAAGTGGGATTCCGGTATATCGTAAACTTCAGAGACAGGGAATTCCTTTTATCACAGGAGTTCTTCATACCAATGATGCGGATTATCAGGTGGCAAGGGAGCTTGCCGCTAAGGTGATCACTGAGAAACCTTTTGAGTGCATTTCACGGGAGAATTATCAGAAGGCACTGGAGGTTATGAAAAAATGCAGGGAAGTTTACTGTCCGCTGAAAGATTTCGGCACCATGAATGCCGGAAATAAGGAATTGCTGAAAGAAGCGGAAAAATCAGGAAAATTAAAGGAAATCAGACAATAGCTGTATAGTCTGTGAGAAGGTCTTTTTTTAATTACAAATATCTTTACAACTGTGTTATAATATGAAACAGAAAAAACGGCAGTAAATTTATAGCGGTAATTTATAAAAACGCTATCATACAGTTCAACTTGAAAAGTTATAAATTTGGAGGGATATTTAATGAAGAAAAGAAATTTAATCGCAGCATTACTCTGCAGTGCATGCCTTGTTGCAGGCAGTGTAAATCCTGTAATGGCAGACGCGGCCAGGGTAGTGACACTTGGTGCAGATCTTACAGACGCCCAGAAACAGACCATGATGAAATATTTTAACGTAAGTTCTGACCAGGTACAGATCATGACGATCACCAATCAGGATGAACATAATCATCTGGATAATATCGCACCGCAGTCCCAGATAGGTTCCAGAACTTTAAGCTGCGCATATGTAAAGCCTACACAGTCCGGCGGAATCAAGGTTCGAACAGCGAATCTGAACTGGGTAACAGGAAATATGATCGCAACCACACTTTCCACATCAGGAGTGAAGAACTGCGAAGTTGTTGCAGCCTGCCCGATGGAAGTATCAGGAACAGGTGCCCTGACAGGTATCCAGATGGCTTATGAGCAGGCCAGCGGAGAGAAACTTGATGCGACCAAGACTAAACTTGCCAACGAAGAGATGGTAGTTACAGGTAATCTTGCAGACCAGCTTGGTAAGAATGAGGCAACTACCGTTGTAAATCAGTCCAAGATGGATGTGATCCAGAATAATGTTCAGAATGCAGATGAGATCCAGAATATCGTTGTAAATGTGGCGGAACAGAACAATGTTTCTGTAAGCCAGGAGGAGATAGACAAGATCGTATCCCTGCTGGAGAAGATCGCAGAGCAGGGTTACAATTACGACGATGTAAAAGAAACTCTGGAGCAGGTAAATGAGAATACAACAGGTCAGGCATCTTCTGAAGACGATGAACTGGATGGGGAAAACAGTGATGATACGGTAGAAATTGACGGTGATTCAGATGATATCACAAACAGCGTTGATGACAGCGTACTTGGTGATGATGTGATCCAGAGCTCTACAGAGGATCCGACACTTGAGATCGAGACAGACAGCTCCGCTGACAACAGCGACGGAAACGGAACAGGAATCCCGGATGCAACAGATGACGGAACTTACAGTGAGAGCGGCTCTGATGAGAGTGCATCTGATGAAAGCAGCAGCTCTGACGAAAGCGGCAGCTCCGATGAAAGCACATCTGATGAGTCTGCATCCACAGAGACTGACAGCACAGAACCTGATACTTCTGTACTCAGCGAGGAAGCTAAGAATAATTATGATAAACTTGCACTTTTTGTAAAAGGAGAGTATGAGGGAGATGCAGATTCCCTTCTGGCCGCAACTGAGAGCACAGAGGAAGCTGCCACAGTGACACTGGATGAGCAGACAGGTAAGAATCTGGCTGCTACAGTTGAGAAGGACTACTACGATATCCTCAATAATGGAACAGATTCCTATGAGGCAGATGGAACTGAAACTTACCAGAGTACAGAGCTTAACATGATGGACAGGAAGCTGAAGAAACTCTTTGGTATTAGTGCTGCAGAGGATGGCACAGATGAGAATGCAGATGTCACAGACGAGACAAAAGCTCTTCTTGCAGATGTGACAGAGGAAGATAAGCAGACACTTTACAAAGATACTATGAAATTCCTTGCAGGACTTTACGGCGAAAACACAGACTCCGCTGCAGACGAGTCCACAGCAGAGTAATAACGTAATATCCTGGAAAAATAAATAACAGAGAATGGATATGATCCGCAGCGGAGAGCTTTTGGCAGGCTCTGCTGCGGATTTTTCTGTGGTGAAGTTACCGGAAAGTACTCTTCTGATTCTATGAATTTTTTATGATTTATATTAAGGATTCAGGTAAGCACTGGAAAAATGATTTTTTCTGTGATAGAATTGTCCTTAAATTGGTTTATACGCAAGCGGGAGCGACAGTGAAGGAGGATTTTTATCCGTCTGGGCTTTAAGCTGCCGCGGGAAATGAGAAAGGGAAAAGGTAGAATTTATGAGCCTGGCAGTAGTAACATTAAAAAAAGGCGAAGGCAGATTCCTGAAATCAGGGGGACTCTGGGTATATGATAATGAGATCGCGAGCATCATGGGAAGCTTCAACAACGGAGATATCGTGCTGGTCCACGACTTTGACGGTTATCCAATGGGAAGAGGATTTATTAACACCAATTCCAGGATTGCGATCCGTATGCTTACCAGAGACGAACATACAGAGATCACCGAGGAGTTTTTAAGACAGCGCGTCCGTGACGCATGGGATTACCGCAGGAAAGTGGTTGATACCGGAAGCTGCCGTATTATCTTCGGAGAGGCTGATTTTCTTCCGGGACTTGTTGTAGACAAGTTTTCGGATGTTCTTGTTGTCCAGTCCCTGGCACTGGGAATCGACCGACTGAAGGACACTGTCATCCGCGTTTTGAAAGAGATTCTGGAAGAAGACGGAATCCACATCAGAGGTGTGTATGAGAGAAGTGATGCAAGGTACGCCGCCAGGAAGGAATGGAACTTACCAAGGGATTTATCGGAGAAGAATTTCCGACTGTTGTTCAGATCGAAGAGAATGGCGTGAAGTATGAAGTAGATATCAGGGACGGACAGAAGACAGGATTTTTCCTGGATCAGAAATACAACCGTCTGGCGATTCAGAGACTCTGTAAAGGAGCGAAAGTTCTGGATTGCTTTACACATACAGGATCTTTTGCCCTCAATGCTGGAATTGCAGGGGCCAGGAGCGTAACTGGTGTGGATGCTTCTGAGACAGCCGTAAAGCAGGCAACACGCAACGCAGAACTTAACGGGTTGGGCGAAAAGGTGAAATTCATCTGCGAGGATGTTTTTGAGCTGCTTCCGGAACTTGAGGAGAAAGGCGAAAAATTTGATGTGGTCATCCTTGATCCGCCGGCCTTCACGAAGTCCAGAAGTTCTGTGAAGAACGCAGTAAAAGGATACCGCGAGATCAACCTTCGGGCTATGCGTCTTGTAAAAGACGGCGGTTTCCTGGCAACCTGCTCCTGTTCTCATTTTATGACATATGAACTTTTTACGCAGACCATCGGACAGGCGGCGAAGAACGTTCATAAGAGACTGCGTCAGGTAGAATACCGCACACAGCCCCGGATCATCCAATCCTCTGGTCAGCAGACGAGTCCTATTATCTGAAATTCTACATTTTCCAGGTATGCAATGACAGGTAAAAGTGCCATTGTAATGGTAAATGTAAAGGAGACAGATTTTTATGAGAGACAAATTTAATAAATTTATGCAGGGACGCTACGGTGTAGACGATCTTTCCAGATTTACAATGGGAGCTGCCCTGGTACTGATCATACTCACTATGTTTGTGAACATTGTGAACCGCAGCGTGGGAAGCGTTCTTGATTTCCTGGGGATAGTGGCTATCGTGTATGCGTATTTCCGTATTTTTTCCAGAGATATCCAGAAGCGTTATGAGGAGAATCAGAAATATCTTGCGATGACATCGAAGTTTTCGCCTTCGTTTCAATAAAAGAAAAAAAATTTAATGAAACAGAGAAAAACTCATCACATCTACAACTGTCCAGGCTGCGGACAGAAGATCCGA
>ENA-OQCN01000033-OQCN01000033.1-human-gut-metagenome-genome-assembly--contig:-NODE-33-length-53449-cov-2.749822_pt1 | contig 53449 bp, 54 predicted proteins | sample MGYA00242497_ERZ504576 | MGnify/ENA primary metagenome ERZ504576 (study PRJEB26092, sample SAMD00036296) | human gut metagenome | host: Homo sapiens | study: EMG produced TPA metagenomics assembly of...
TTGCTGTTCTGTGCTTCCAGCTATTTTTGCAATAGCAATTTCACAGCTTAAAAATAAGCGATATGCAAAACTTGTACAAACAGGAACTTCAATTCCAAACTTTATTTCTTGGGTGCTTGTGTATTCAATTGTGTTTATGCTTCTTTCATCAGAAGATAGCGCATTAAATATTATTCTTATGGGACTCGGTGTTATAAAGAAGCCACTTAATGTGCTGACAAATGAAAAACATGCGTGGGCAACACAGGTTGCTATCGGTGTATGGAAATCATTGGGCTACAATGCAATTATTTATTTGTCTGCGATCACCTCAATTGATCAAGAGTTATACCAAGCAGCAGAGGTGGATGGTGCTAATACATGGCAAAAATTATTCATGTAACTGTTCCTGGTTTACTCTCTACATTTTTTGTTTTACTATTACTTGCAATTTCTAATATGATGTCAAATGGATTCGAGCAGTTCTGGCTGCTTGGAAATGGTATGACGTGGGATAAGCTGGAAGTATTTGATACATATGTATATCGTATGGGTATCAAAAATATGGAATACTCATTGGCGACTGCGATGGGCATTTTCAAATCTATTGTAAGTATTATACTTTTGACATTTGCAAACTGGGCATCTAAAAAGCTGAGAGGCGATTCTATATTCTAAGTAAAAGCTAGAAAAGGAGGTTTTCTCAGAAAGGAGATTGTGAGAATTATGAAAAAGAGAAAAAAGATAACAATTGCAGGCACAATCAACACGGTATTGCTTGGATTGATCACATTTATTTGCGTATATCCGTTATGGTATATTTTTATTAATTCGCTATCTTCACCAGGAGCAGTGAACTTAGGTGTATATTTGCTTCCGAAGGAGTTTACAACAGAAGCCTATACAGAGATGCTTCAGATTCCAGGACTTAAATCTAGTATATGGATTGCGTTTGCGAGGACGATATTTGGTACACTTTTAACATGTTTTTGCTGTAGCTTTGCAGCATACATTCTTGCTAATAGAGATCTTCCATGCAAGAAGTTTTTGTACCGATTCTTTATCGTTACAATGTATGTAAATGCAGGATTTATCCCGTACTATTTATTGATCAGCAATATAGGACTGAAAAATAATTTTTTGGTATACATTCTGCCATCAGCAGTTCAGGCATATTTTATTATTTTAGTAAAGACTTATATTGAGTCTATTCCAGGGGAACTGATTGAGTCAGCAGAGATTGATGGAGCTGGATTAGTAAAAATTTACTTCAAGCTTATTATTCCACTTGCAAAGCCGATTCTGGCATGTATTATTGTGTTTGCAGCTGTAAATCAGTGGAATGCATGGGCAGATGATATGTATTTTATGCAGGGAAGAAAATCTGCAACGTTACATTGTCTGCAGTATTTGCTGTATACGAAACTACAGTCAAATGTAGTATCTTCCACTGCAGGAGCGGCAGCGGGAGCGGCAATTAAAGTATCATCGACAACGCTGCGTATGGCAATGAGCTTTATTACGGTAGTTCCAATACTTTGTGTTTATCCGTTCATGCAGCGCTTTTTTACAAAGGGAATTATGCTTGGTGCAGTAAAAGGTTGAGAAATGTTATTTTATGTTAGTTATGATTGCAATCGTGCAAACGTATGGTACGAATGTAGTCTGGCAGTAATAAAAAAGAAAAAGGAAGGAGATATTTATGAAAAAAACAGTAGCAAGAAAGGCATTTGCAGCAGCGTCCGCACTTATTATGTGTGGTAATACAATGGCATTTGCAGGAGAGAGCACGGGCAGCACAACAACACCTCAATTCGAGGATAGAGTGGCACTTGATGTAGTGGCATTCGTAGGATCAGGTGAACTTGATGGACTTCGTTCTGATCCAGTCAGCAAGTATATTGAAGATAATTTGAATATTGATCTGTACCTGACTGCTGTTACAGAGGCAGATTGGCCGACACAGCTGTCAGCTATGTTAGCAGATAATGATTTACCAGATGTTTTCTTATTATCGGACCCAACAAAACAGCTTCCGATGCTTCTTGAGTCTGCATCTGTATTGAATTTGGAGCCTTATCTGGAAGAATATGCACCAAATACCATGAATGACCCAGCAGGACAGCTGATGGTAACAGCAGAGCGTATGCCGGCAAACAGTCCAGATGGAAACATGTATCTTTGGGGAATGTGTAAAGGTTCTTGGGATGATGGCACAGTTCCAACATGCGGTCACTATTTGAGATGGGATCTGTATAAGGAAGCGGGCTATCCAAAGCTGGAAAATTATGATGAGGATCTGTTAGATGTTCTTGAGCAGATGGTGGCATTAGAGCCTGAAACAGCAGATGGACAGAAAACTTACGGATGCGGTGCATGGTTTGGTGCAGGTCAGGGATGGGGTGAATGGGTATTTACCTTTGGTCTTGGACCACAGGAAGGAGTAAATTTGATGGAGACAACGGGTCGTGTACTTGGTGTTTCTACAGTTGATTCTACACCTCTTGAAGCAAATCAGCTGACTGATCCTGAAAGTGTATTCTGGCGTGCAGTTCGTTTTTATAATAAGGCAAACCAGAGAGGTTTGTTAGATCCAGATTCCTTTACACAGACATCTGATGTTTACGAGGAAAATCTGAAGGCTGGAAGTATATGTTTAATGTACCGGGTTGGATGTCTACCAATGCAAATACAGAGTTTAACAAGGCAGAAGGAAATGAAAAAACCTTTGTTTCAATGCCAAGTTTGACCGCAGATGCAGAAGATCGTTTTGGAAATATGTATAGAGGTGAGAGACAGTACGTTGTCAATGCAAATACTGAAAATCCAGAGCGCTGTGTAGCATTGCTTGACTTTGTATCTACATATGAATTTTCCAGAATTGCATGGAATGGCTTAGAAGGTGGTATGTGGAATATGGAAGATGGTGAGCCAGTACCGACGGATGAGTACCTGAAAGTAACAAAGATGATGCTCTTGGCGTAGAGACTGGTATTAATGTATACCATCATTTCTGTGGATTTGGAAACGGAACAATTCAGCCAGATGGCTACACCACTGATCTGTATCAGTCTCAACAAAGGCTATGGAAGCAAAGATGAATGATACCATTAAGGATTTCATTGATCATTATGGTGCAGAGTCTCAGGTAGATGTATATCGTCAGGAAACACCTGTTACTGATTCTATGAATTACATTTCATTTGGTGATCCAGAAGGTGATGTTGCTTCTTGGGTAAACGAAATCAATGCATACATGGGTAAGAACGTATTTAAGTGCGTAGCATGTGAGTCTGATGAAGACTTTGAGGCAATGCGTGACAGCATGATTGAAGAACTGAAGGCAAGCTATCATGTTGATGAGGTATTTGATTACTTCTATCAGGATGCTTTGGCTCAGGCAGAAGATGTTGCAACACTTGTTGAAATGAATAATGCAATCAAAAAATAAGCTTAAATGAAAGTGTTATTTACAAGTTAAAAAGATATAACCCTAAATAAACACCCGGAATATATTGTATAGCAGCAATATATTCGGGTATTTTAATGACTTATAGTGTTATCCTCTTGGATCTTTTGCAAAGCTTGGAATTTCTACACAGTGCTGTTCATAAACCCAGCCTTTGGCATGGCCTCCAGCTGCATGAAACCAGTTCCCTGTAACTTCGTTTACGACATGAAGTCCATTTTCATCTTCTTCCATTTCAAATAAAAGAATACGTTTCTTTGGGTGATCATTTGGGCAGTGGCATGCATCATTAGCTGACCGCCAAAGGTATAAAACAGCATTGCATGACCGCTATCAAGTGCATACAGTGTTCTGATTCTTGATCCCATGGCCCCAGAATATCACCAAAACGGCTTGTTGCGTAGCCCACAGCATATGCGCCTTTTTCTGTAAAGCTAGACCAAAGCATAATAAGTTTTCCGCCAGGAAGGCGATGCAAAAATGGTCCGTCTGTCACATAGCCGCCTTCTTTTGCGCCTTTAGCATTCCATTTGCCATCGGATGCTCTAAATAAAATGACAGGATCACCAATTGCTTCGCCCAAATCATCCGACATTGGTATGGCACAAATTTGACCATCGCCAACCTGAAGCCATTCATGACAAAATACCATCCATGGCTTGCCTGATCGGTCAACGTATAATGTTCCATCAAGACTCTGCCATCCATCTGGTGTAACAGCTTCTTGACGAATGGGTTCAAATGGTCCTTTTGGTGAATCTGATACTAAGCACTGACATTTGCGGTAATGACCGTCTGCACGAAATGAGCTGAACAGATAATAGCGTCCTTTCCAGATATGAACCTCTGGTGCCCAATAATCCTTATCTGCCCAGAAATTATTTTGACGAAAACAAATCTGTGGCTTTGACCAGTGAATCAAATCCTTACTTTCAAGTACATAAAATACACCGTGTTCTTTGTCAGTTTCCACATCTGGGAAACGTTCTGTATCCGCAAACTGTACATAAGTGTAGTAGCAGCGGCTTTTTGGATCTGCCAGAATAAATGGGTCGCTGATATGGACATCTCTCACATGATACGGGTACTGTTCCAGATCAACTGTGTCATCACTACAATAAAAACGCATGTTGTTCCTCCTTAAAAAATGATATCTTTGCTGATTTTTGTTAGATAAAAATAGCTTTCTTTACTGTACACCATACCACATCGCTCATCAAAAAACGATGTCAAATTTTATATTCTTTTTGTGTTTTTTTGACGAGTAAAAAATAATATAAAAACCCTACCACTTTTTTGCATTTTGAGCGATAATGGAAGTGACAAAAATTAAAACTGGGAGACAGAAAAATATGGAAGCAGAAAAATTAATAGAAGCACTTCACACGGTAGAGAAATTAAAAAGAACGATGCGTCATTGCTACACATCAGATGACAGGAAGGAAAGTGTAGCAGAGCATTGCTGGCGAGTGGCACTGATGGCATATTGGATGGAAGATGAATTTCCAGAAGTGGATATTAATAAAGTAATTAAGATGTGTCTTATTCATGATTTGGGCGAATGTTTTACAGGAGATATTCCGTGTTTTAAAAAGACAGAGGCCGATGAAGAAACAGAAGAAAATCTGCTTTATCAGTGGGTAGCGACACTTCCAGAGCCACTTAATGATAAGATGCGGACACTTTATCAGGAGATGAGCGAGCTAAAAACATTAGAGGCAAAGATCTACAAGCACTCGACAACATGGAGGGTGCACTATCTCATAACGAGTCAGATCTTAAGACCTGGGAGCCGCATGAGTATGAGCTGACAAAGAATTATGGAATTGATAAGTCACAGTTTCATCCATATATCAAACATCTGCGCGAATGTATCCGGCAGGAAACTGTGGATAAGATTATCGCGGCAGGAAGAAATATTACGCTGGCAGAAGAATCCGACAAAGATGAACTTCTAAAGCTGTATCGCTCAATGATAGGCGGCGCAGCAGACTGGAATGAATATTATCCTTCCATGGAAAATATTGAGTTTGATATTGCACATGACAGCCTGTTTGTCATGAAAAATCAAAAGGGAGAAATCATTTCGGCCATTTCAATTGATCACGACGAAGAAGTGGATAAGCTTGATTGTTGGAGCAAGGATTTTCAGCCGTCAGCAGAGGTGGCACGCGTGTGTGTCAGAAAAGATTTGCAGGGACAGGGCATTGCAAAAATGATGATGGAACACGTATTTGCCGTGCTTCGTGAGCAGAACAAAAAGAGTGTTCATATACTTGTGCGTGATAATCATAAAGTAGCGCTCAAGTGCTATAGCGATCTTGGATTTGTTCCAGTCGGGGAGTGCGAGCTGTTTGAAAAGCACTTTGTATGTATGGAAAAGAAAATTATAAAAAATTCACCCATTTTTCTGTTGCTGCAAAATACAATTTTCCAAATTTGGAAAGATAGATGAGAAAAAATAAAAATCGCGGAAAATAAAGGAAAAACGCGAAAATAATAGGCCATGATTCATTTTTTAACGGTTCGAAAACGTTAAAGTAAATGCATATGGGGGGTCATTTTTATTGTAAAATGACCGTTCTTAAAAGGGAAAAGATATGGTATATTAAAATATAGAACGAAATAGTTTGAAGAATTTGATTTGGCAGAGGCAAATGTACAGATTTGGATTTAACAGAAAGATGGGAGGAAACAAAATGAGAAGAAGACGATTTATGGCACCGGCAGTAGTGGCGATGCTTTTTGTGAACACAATAATACAGAATGCACCAGCAGAGCAGACCGTTGAGACAGAAGCGCAGGAAAAGGAGGTAAAAGTAAACAGTCAGACAACACAAGCAGCGCAAAGTCTGGAGGAGGCGAAGGTAAATCTTGATCAGGCAAAGGAAAATACACGTCAGGCACAAGCAGCGATGGAAAAAGCAGATCAGGAGGTAAAAGACGCACAGAAAGTCAAGGTCGATGCAGAAGCAGCAGCAAAAGAAGCAGTTGAGCAGGGATTTTCTGAGAACAAGAAGCAATTTGAAAGCGAACTGCAGGCAGCAAATGATGAGGAATCGGCAGCGCAGTCAAAAAAGGAAGCTGCCGATGCAGCACTTAATGATGCACAGACGAAAAAATTGAAGGCACAGACAAGTCTTTCTGAGGCACAGAAAAAATATGATGAAACAATTGTTAAAAATGGTGAGCTGACGCAGGCAGATGTCGATCAGGCGAACACGGATGCAGAGGAAGCAAAAAATGCGGTGACAGAGCAGGAGAGTCAGGTAGAATCCGCGCAGAAAGCAGCCGATGCAGCAAAACAGGCATTGGAGACTGCAAAACAGGAGTTTGATAATCTGGGGGGCGCACAGGCACTGCAGGATGCAGAAAGTAAAAAAAACGACTGCTCAGAAAAATGTAGAGCAGGCTGAAAAAGATAAAGATCAAACACAGCAGAATTTAGAGGCAGCACAGAAAGAACTGGAAAACGTACAAAACCAGCTTAACAGTGCACAGAAAGCGCTGGAAACCAGTACAGCTGCAAAGACAGCAGCGGATAATGAATTAAAAGATGCGCAGGATCAGAAAGCTAATGTCGAGAAAGAGCAGAAGGATACCGATGACAGAAAAATTAAGTGTGAGACAGAGATCAACACGTTGAGTCAGAGCTTGAAAGCGTGTGAGGAAAAAATCATAACTGAACAGAATTCATTGTATTCCTTAGAGAAAAAAATTATGACAATAAAAGGCATGTTGCAGGAAGAAGGGGTCTCCCAACCAGAACGTGAATATCTAGAGGCACAACTCGCTGCTACTCAGGCAAGTCGTGATGCTAGCCAGAACCAGCTTGATGCTTACATGAAAGAGTATAATAAGCTTACGAAAGAAAAAAATTCGTGGGAAGATAATTTGGAAACTGTGAACGCTAATTTAGCGTCTCTGAAGAAAATGCAAGCCGACGCAGATGAAAGGCTTCAGTCAGCCGAGACCGCGGCCAAACAAGCGCAGGCTGCTTTCGAAGAGGCTCAAAAAAAGTATGATGGGCTTACGACACAGAAATCTGATCAGGAAACGCAAGTAAACGAATGTCAGACTCAATTAAAAGACAGAGAGAATGCCTTACAGACAAAGCAGGATGAACTGAATGTGATCGAGAGCCAACTGAAAATTTTGAAACAGGCAGAGGACGCGGTAAAGTCGGCAGAAAGTGAAAAGAAAAACAAGGAAGCAGAGCTTAGTAATAAGCAGCAGGATCTTTTGGATGCACAGGCTGCAGCGGATGAGGCAGCTAAGACCTACCAGTCTGTCAAACAGAAGTTTGAGGAAAATGAACAGGCAAAGTCTGCGTTAGAGCAGGCCAAGAAAAATGTTACCGCGGCAGATGATGCCTGCAGTAAAGCGCAGACGGAGTATGATGCGTTGGTGCAGTCATGGAAGAAAAAACAGGCGGCGGTTGCGGCATTAAACGAAAAGCTTCAGGCAGTCCAATCGTGTGACTGGGAAAATGGATATGAATTTGATGCGGCACTGGAACAATCTGACGAACGTTTTTCAAATTTAAATAAATTGATTCGCGCCTATATTAAGGCAAAAGAGGCAAAGACTGCGGCAGCGCAGGATCAGCAGGAAGCTAAAAAAGCAGTGCAGGATGCAGACGCGGCAAAAGCGGCAGCAGAACAAAAGAAAGCAGCAGCAAAAGAAGCAGTGGAGCAGGGATTTTCTGAGAACAAGAGGCAGTTTGAAAGCGAACTGCAGGCAGCAAACGATGAGGAATCGGTAGCGCAGTCAAAAAAAGAAGATGCCGATGCAGCACTTAAAGATGCACAAGCGAAAAAAAACAGCTGCCGAAACGGAGCGTTCCAAAGCCCAGAAAAAATATGATGAAGCAATTGCTCAAAATGGTGAGCTGACACAGGCAGATGTCGATCAGGCGAACACGAATGCAGAGGAAGCAAAGAAAGCATTGGAGGAAGCAAATGATGAGCTGGCAGCTGTACAGAAACAGCTTACCTCAGCACAAGAATTGCTGCAAAATTGTTCTGACAGGAAAAAAGCCGCAGACGAAGACTATGATGAGGCAGTCAAAAAAAATAAGCTCAATGGTCAACAGACATTAGAAGCAAAACAGCAGCTTGATGAAAAACAGACGGCATTGGACAATGCAAATGCAAAGTTGACACAGGCAACTGATGTTGAGACTAGCGCAGAAAAAGAGGCTGCAGCAAAAGATACAACACTTCAGCAAAAACAGCAGGCGCTTCAAACAGCGAAGGATGCGGCAGATTCAGCTGCAAAGACCAAAGAGTCTGTTCTGCAGTGCTTTGAAGCAAATGAGCAGGCAAAGCGAGAATTCGAACAGGCAAAGAAAGATTCTGCAGTAGCAGAAGATGCCTGCAAAAAGGCACAAAGTGAAGCAGACACCGCTTTGCAAATGTGGAAGGAAAAACAGGCACTGGTTGCACAATGGAAAGTAAATCTGCAGGCACTTGCATCCTGCGATTGGGAGAATGGACAGGAATTTGATCTGTCTCTGGAAGAAGCAGATGAACGTTTCGTCAGACTAAATGAGTTGATTCGGGCATATATGCAAGCAAAGAAAAATCAAAAGGCAGCAGAAGATACAGCGGAAACGGCACAGGAATGGTACAGTCAGTTATGTGCAGCAGTGACGAAAGCAAAACAGGAGTATGCTGTCGCGCTGGCAGACGAAGCAATTGCACAGGAGATATATGATTCCTTCTTAAAAGAACAGGAGACGAGCAAAGAAGAAAGCAGCTCATCTGAAGAATCCAGCGAAGAACAAACATCGCCAGAAGAATCCAGCGAAGAACAGACATCGCCATCAACCTCACAGGAATCACAGGCTCAGACTCAAACCCAGAGCCAGACGCCAAGCTCCAGTCAGGAAGAAAGCCAAATAAAAGATGTTGTTCTCGGAATTGAGGATTACAGTATGCTATTTGGATTGGGATTAGCAGGAGCAGGCGGCATGCTTCTCATCTGGCTGGCGTTAAAATTCAAGCGTATTTAAACTTTTTTTCCATCTTCAGGGGGCTGGTTAGTACACTAGCCCCCTAAATTTTTGAAATCTGATGTGGGAAATTTCAGTAAAAAGAAAAACGAGAAGTTACTAGTCAGAGCTGGCTGCAGCACCCTTACACTTGTCAAATCCTAATTAAGTGTGGTATACTGCCAAAAAATGGCCGGATTTGTGCAGCAAGAATGAGGGGTGAGTAAAATGGGAGGAAAATGGTCACAAAAAGAGTCAGCAAGCAATATGCTAGAGCAGGTTACATATGAAATTGCAGATTTTCCAATTCATAGTCGTGAGTGGGTTCTTGAGGGGAAAGACAGAATGGTACTTCCATGGCATTGGCATTCTCAAGTTGAATTTTTATATGTGGAAAAGGGTGAAATTACCTGTTGTGTGAATACGTCATCAATTTTGCTTAAGGAGCATGAAGGAATCTTTATTAACTCAAAGGAAAGTCACAGTATTTTGCGAAACGTTGGAACAGGATGTATAAAAACTATTTTGCTTCCGGCTGAGTTTGTTTTCGGAACAGACAATTATTTTTACAAGGAATGCATTAAACCTATAGCGCATCAGGAGCAGTACCAGTACATTCGTCTGACTAGCGAAAAGGACTGGCAGAAGGATATACTAAGCGAGATGGAAAAATTGCGCTGTTACTGTGAGAAAAATATTGAAAAGAAAATGTCTTCTATTATTTTTTCTGTGTACCGTATCTGGGAAAAGATGGCAAATTTTCGTCAGGAAATTCCAGTAACTGATCCGTCTCAAGTTCGAAGCCCATCGCAGATTCGCTTGCAGCAGATGCTTGCTTTTATTAGGAGACATTACTCTGAACCAATTACACTTGGCGATATCGCAGGTGCTGCTAATATTAGTCAGAGTGAGGCGGCACGCTGTTTTAAGAAAAATCTTGATGTTACGCCATTTAACTACTTGATTTTGTATAGACTAGAGGCCGCAAAGGCTATGCTCCAGTCTTCTGAGAAGTCGATTACGGAGATTGCTATGCAGTGTGGTTTTGAGAGTGTCAGCTATTTTGACCGTGTATTTCGAAAATATTATTGGCTAACACCAAAAGAATTTCGTGGAAATATGGACATTTTTAGCTGAGTATTTTTATATCATTTTGCAGACTATTGACGAAATATGAAAATTTTGTGAAATCTTTTGAGAAATTCGTACTATTCTTCTATCCTTTACTGTGATAAACTGAATCCATCATTTTCGAAAGCAAAAGGAGGAGCCAGATGAGAAAGTATACCAGAAAACTTATGGCAGCTGCTATGTGTGCAGCAATGACGCATCTATGATTCCAGCATCAACATGGGCAGGTGAGAATACAGATGAAATGTCCGTAATCCGAATTATGGGAATCAACAATACCGTCACAACCGTGAATGGCGGAACCGTTTCCTTAAAGGACTGGATTGAGAGCGGAAACAGTCAGCTCTATAATACCTTCACAGAAGAGCTTGCAAAGAGAAACATCAAGCTCGAATTTAACTTAGTCGAGGAGGATCAGTATACTACAGTATGTCAGACAACAGTAGCGAGCGGAAATTTAGGCTGTGACATAATGTATATTGAGCCACTTGATGATAAGACAAAGCAGAGACTTATCGACAGAGGAATCTTTGCACCGATCAATGAAATCTGGGATCAGTCAGAGGAAGGAACGGCAAAAGAGTTCTTCACTGAGGGAGATGGAAAGTTTGTTTCCGAGCGTTTGAGCATGGAGGATGGAAACGTATATTGGCTGGCTGATATTCAGACAAGTAATTACAAAGGTGAGGTAACACTGGTGCGGCATTAGCATTCAATATCCGTAAGGATTGGCTCGATGCATGCGATCTTGAGACACCGACCACACTTGATGAATTTACATCAGCACTTAAGACCTTCCAGGATAAGGATTGTAATGGAAATGGTGTGGCAGATGAGGTTATCACCATGAATATTGCAGGATTTGGAACTGATATTGCACAGTGGTTTGGACTTGGACCTGGAATGGTATTTATTGATCCAAAAACAGATACGCTGACAAGTCCGTGGTATCAGGACCATATCAAGGATTATATTTCTTATATGAATAGTCTGTATGAAGCAGGCTTGTTGGTGGATATCACAAATCAGACAAATACAAGACTTGCTGCTAATCAGATGTCAGGTGAAGCAAACTGGGCTGCACAGACATGGGAAGAGCCTTCTATTCAGGTTCAGGAAGGTGCACAGCCGCCATACTTAGAGCCGATCGTGATCAAGGTACCGACGATACCGAGCCGTTTGTTCGTTTACAGAGTGGTGAAAATCTGATGTCCAGAATTTATGCAGTAACAAATGAGTGTGAAGATACAGCAGCTGTAGCAAGACTTCTTGACTATATGTGTTCACCAGAGTATGTAGAGTTAACAGAACATGGTGTAGAGGGCGTGAACTTTACACGTACAGAGGATGGCGATTATCAGCAGTTATCAGGTGACGACATTGACAATTCTATTATGAGCTTGATGTATGGTGCATTGTGGAGTTCTAGTGTGCTTCCGCGTATGGATTTGAACAAGGATATGTCTACTGAGCTGGTAGCAGGAATCCAGCTTGGAAAGGATGCGGGAATCCCAGAGGGCTATCAGCAAAGGCTGACTTTGCAGACTGGGTGTTCACTCAGAACATGGAAAATACAGTAAACTATTCTCCACTGACAATGTTAGCAGTTGCTACTCAGGAAGAAACAAAGCGTACCAGCGAGATTCTTACCGATTTGGATACATATTCACAGGAGCTTTTGACAAAGTTTAATTCTTGGACAGAAGAGTCTGGATGATTGGGATTCCTACATGGACGATTTAAAGCGTCTTGGTCTGGATGAGCTTATTGAAATTTATCAGGGTCGTTATGACAGAACAAAGAGATGATCAATATTCTGTTTAAAAACAGGTAAGATCAACTCAGAATGCTGAAAAACGATTGAGGATTAATTGACAATTTGATAAAAACAAGGCCGCTGCGAACAAAAGCGTTTGTCAGCGGCCTTTTGTAAAAGGCTGGTGTGCGTATGAAAACAAAAATGAAACGAAAATATACGGCGGTTGAAAAAAGAGAAAACCGCCAACTGTATCTGCTGATGCTTCCAGTATTTATTCTGATCGCAGTGTTTTGCTATGCGCCAATGTTCGGTATCGTGATTGCATTTCAGGATTATTGGCCAGGTGATCCATTTTTTGGCGATGGTGCCATGTGGGTAGGATTGGATAACTTTAAGCGTTTTGTTCAAGGTGAGTATTTTGGTCGATTGATTAAAAATACGCTCGTGTTAAGTGGTTTGAACTTGATTTTTGGTTTTACAATGCCTATTATTTTTGCACTTCTTTTGGATCAGATCAAGCATTTGAGATTCAAAAAATTCTGTCAAACGGCTAGCTACATGCCATATTTTATTTCAACAGTAGTTGTTGCAGGTATGGTAATTTCCTTTATTGACGTGAATGGACTTATTACAAAACTGCTTACGATTGTGGGACTGCCAAATATTAACTGGAGACAGGAACCATCAGCATTCCCTACAATTTATACTTTCACAAATGTGTGGAAGCTGTTCGGCTTTAATAGTATTTTGTACATGTCTACAATTTCATCCATTGATCAGGGTCTTTACGAGGCTGCGAAGATTGATGGTGCCAATCGTTGGCAGCAGTGTTGGCATGTTACATTGTCTGGAATTAAGCCAATCATTGCGATTAACCTGATTATGCAGGTAGGAAGCATTCTTTCTACAAACAGTGATCTGATTTTGCTTTTGTATACACCGGCAACTTACGATGTAGCAGATGTTATCGGTACGTATACATACCGTATGGGTATTTTAAATGGTGAATATAGCTTTACGACAGCTGCTGGTCTTTTTATGTCTGTGATTGGATTTGCACTGACTTATATATGTAACAAGATCAGTAATAAGCTGACAGGCTTCGGTCTGTGGTAAGGAGGTCAGAGATGTCAAAGAGAAATCCGAATAAGATTAAAGAAGGCAAAACGATATATACCGTGCTTGTCTATGTGGCAGTTGCATTCCTTTGTTTTCTGGCTGTATATCCGATGTATTATGTTTTGATCATGTCGCTTAGTTCACCAGAAAATGCCGCACAGATGAATGTTTATGTAATTCCTAAGGGCTTTTGTGTAGATGCATATAAGGTTTTGGTACAGGATCCAGAGATGTGGAGAGCATATTTAAATACAATTATATATGTAATTCCGACTACGATCTTGATGCTAGCAACGTGTGTACTAGTTGCATATCCGTTGACTTATAAGCGTCTGATGGGAAGAAAATTTGTTAACATGTTTTTGCTGATTCCTATGTACTTCGGCGGCGGTATGATTCCAACCTTCTTATTAATAAATAAGTTAGGCTTGTATGACAATCCGCTTTCACAGATTCTTCCGGTTTGCTTTTCCATATGGAACATCATTCTGGTAAAGGCATTTTTTAGCAGCATTCCAGAGAGTCTTCGTGAAGCTGCAAAGATCGATGGTGCTAATGTATATCAGATTTTGCTTAAGGTATATCTGCCATTATCAAAGCCAATATTAGCCGTAATCGCTGTATATACAATTGTTGGTGTATGGAACAGTTGGTTCAACGCTATGGTTTACTTGCCACATACTAAGTGGCAGCCGCTTCAGCTGTATTTGCGCCGCGTATTAATTGAGAATACAAAGCAGATTACTGAGGTATTAAGTCCCGTCAGCTGCACAGGAGCTGGCGAGAAAACAGATGAGCAATGCACAGTTAAAATATGCTATGATCATATTTACAACACTGCCAGTATTGTTCACTTATCCATCTTCCAGAAATATTTTGTAAAGGGTGTCATGCTTGGCTCCTTAAAAGAGTAAGAGGAATGCCCGGCACGCTTCATATATGTATGTTGTGTGTCGGCATTTTTGTATTATATAGATAAAAACGCGCAGAGCGCAGAAAAGAGGAAACAATGGAGCTGATTCATTATTATGAGGATCTAAATACGCTGCACGTGGGAACAGAGAAGCCACGCTGCTACTACCTTCCGAAAAAGACAGATGGAACAGATTCATACCGTTTGTTGAGCGGCAATGACTGGCGCTTCTTTTATTATCCAAATCCGCAGAGCGTGGATGAAAAGTTCGTTCTTAAAGATTATGAAAACCCAGAGTATGTGATGATGGAGGTACCATCCTGCTGGCAGTCAAAGGGCTATGACTATAAGCATTATTCGGGTGGTGCATTTGTCATACCATATGATCCGCCGTATGTGCCGGATGAGAATCCATGTGGTGCTTATTATAAGGATTTTGATATATCTAATGAGGAATTAGAAAAAGACTTGTATTTGTACTTTGAGGGAGTAGAGGCAGGATTTTACGTATGGGTGAATGGTCAGTTTGTTGGCTACAGCCAGGTGTCACACAGTCCTAGCGAGTTTGACATTACTCGCTTTGCCAAAGCAGGAAAGAACCGTCTGGCAGTACTTGTGTTAAAGTGGACTGATGGAACGTATCTTGAAGCACAGGATAAGTACCGCTACAACGGAATTTTCCGTGATGTTACATTGATTGCTCGTCCAAAGAGCGCAGTAGTGGACTACACTGTGCGTACCACTTTGTCAGATGACAACACAAAGGCAGAGGTTTTTGTAAGACTTGATTCATACAAAGGTTTGCCGAATGTAACAGTAAGCTTATTTGCACCAGATGGCAGCAAGTTGGCAAATGAAACGCTTGCGACAGAAAATAAAGATCTAGAAATTGTGTTTAAAGTGAATGATCCAATTTTGTGGAATGCTGAGCATCCAGCTTTATACAAACTAGTTTTGTCTACTGATGATGAGGTCATTGAGCAAAAAGTCGGTATTCGCGAGGTTGAAATAAAGGATGGCGTCATGCTTTTAAATCATCGCCCGGTAAAGCTTCTTGGTGTAAACCGTCATGACAGCAGCCCAACAGATGGATACACGGTATCAAGAGAGCATGTAGTGCGCGATCTTACGATGATGAAAAAGAACAATATCAATGCAATACGCACAAGTCATTATCCGAATGCACCGTGGTTTACTGAGCTTTGTAATGAGTATGGCTTTTACGTGATTGCAGAGGCTGATTTTGAGACACATGGAACTATGGATCTTGTTGGTGAAGAGCCGATTTATAGAAAGTTTGGAAAGATTGTTCAGGATCCGGCTTTCCACGATGCGATTGTAGATCGTATGATGTTAAACGTAATTCGTGACAAGAACGCGAGCTGTGTTGTTATCTGGTCTCTTGGAAATGAAAGCGGTTATGGAAAGAATCTGATTGATGCTGGAAAGTGGACGAAGGAATATGACCCAACACGTCCAGTTCACTATGAAGGAGCAACTTGGGCACCTCCAGGAATCGAGAATGATCAGTCTTGTCTTGATATGGTAAGCCGCATGTACCCGACTGTAGAGACAATTAAAAAGTATCTTGCAGACCCTACTAGCGTAAAGCCATTTATCTTGTGTGAGTTTGTTCACGCAATGGGCAATGGCCCTGGTGACATTGAGGACTATCTGGAAGTCATCTTACCAGAAAAGCGAATTATCGGCGCATTTGTCTGGGAATGGTGTGATCATGCAACATATGAAGGAAAGACACCAGATGGAAAGGACAAATATTTCTATGGCGGTGATTACGGTGAATTCCCACATGATGGAAATTTCTGTATGGACGGACTTGTTTATTCAGACCGCCGCCCGCATACTGGACTGTATGAGTGGAAAAATGCAATTCGCCCAGTAAGAGCCACACTTCAGGAAATCAGTCCACTAAAGGTATCATTGTGGAATCGTCTTGACTTCACAAATCTTGATGATGCTGTAACAGTAACATATGAGATTAAGGAAGAAGGAAGACTACTTTCACAGGGAAGTGTTGCAGTACCTTCAATTGAACCACATGAAAAAGGCTTTGTTCTGATTCCAGAGACACCAAAGACAAATAAAAATACTTATCTTAAGCTGACCTACACAGCAAAGCAGGGAACTGCTCTTGCAGGAGAGGTACTTGGCTTTGATCAGATTGCTTTGTTTGAGGAGCAGGATGAAGTGCTCACACCTGTATCTAAGACTGCGTTGCCGGCATTTGCTTCATGGAGTGTAAATGAGACGGCGGATATCTATGAGCTGACAAGAGACGGCGAGTGTATTGTATTTGATCGCCATCTTGGAACATTTGCAAAGATCGTTAAAGATAATGAGAACCAGATTTCTGAGCCAATGCGTTTTCTGACCTTCCGTGCGCCGACAAATAATGACTCGGCAGTATCAAAGGAGTGGAGAATGGCAGGATACGGCAGAAGTACAGTAAAGGTATATGGGACATCTATTCAGGAAACAGATGGCGTAATCGAGATTCATAGCAGATTCTCTATTGCATCTCCATCTAAGCAGCCATTTCTTCGCCTTCAGGCAGTATGGAAAGTTGATCTTGAGGGAACCATTTACCTTTCCTTAGATGGAAACTTTGACAAGGTATTCCCGTATCTTCCGCGATTTGGTCTTGGATTAAAGCTTCCAAACGATAAGACCGATGTAACATACTACGGATACGGTCCATATGAAAGCTATTCCGATAAGCATCGTGCATCTTGGGTAGATCGTTTTGATACAACAGTTGATGATATGTTTGAGGATTACGTTTTCCCACAGGAAAATGGAAGCCATTACAACTGTCAATATGCATCTGTTGGAAATTTGTACGCAAAGGGCAAAAAGCCGTTCAGCTTCCAGGCATCACGTTACAGTGAAAAGGAGCTTGACGAAAAGGCACATAACTTTGAGCTTGTTCCATCTGATGGCATTTATGTGGCGCTTGACTATAAGCAAAGCGGAATTGGTTCTAATTCCTGTGGTCCGAGACTGGCAGAGAAATATCAGCTTCGCGAGGAAAAAATTGAGTGGGAGATCAGCATTCGATTTGACAATAAGAAGTAAGTGAAAGTGCAGTAAATAAAAATATGGTCTTGAATATTTATATGTTTTTTGCAGACCGAAATTTGTTTTATCTGACAGGTCTCAAAACAAGTCGTCAGGCTGTTCTTCTTGCTGCAAAAGAAGCAGACGGCAGTGTGCATGAACAAGTGTATATTCTTCCTTCTGATGCATATGCAGAGCGTTGGCTGGTGCGAGAGTTAAGCCGCAGGAGGCACAAGAAATTTCAGGGATTAGTGATATACGTTTTGTGGATGCATTTGAACGTGATTTTAAGGCACTGGCTGTCAGCGGACGTTACGAGAAATTGTATCTTGATCTGTACCGTTTTACAACAGATTGTCCAGATCGTCCTGCACACCGTCTATTAAAGCATGTTCAACGTGATTTTCCATATCTTCAGATTGGAAATGCCGATGTGCTCATAAGTGAGCTGCGCCTGATCAAACAGCCATGTGAAATCGATGCGCTTAAAAAGGCAGAGGAGATCACAAAGGCAGGAATCCTTGCAATGATGCGTAATTCTCGTCCGGGAAAATATGAATATCAGTACAAAGCAGGTTTTGATTATGCACTTGGTCAGTTTAGTCCGGATGGTCCTGGTTTTCCGTCAATCATATCTGCCGGAAATAACAATTTCTGCATCCACTACTATGGATATACCGGTCAGGCAAAGGACGGCGATATGATTTTAAATGATGTTGGTGCTCAGTATGACGGACTAATCACTGATGTTTCTCGTGGATGGCCACGCAACGGTCATTTTTCAGAACGTCAGCGCACATTGTATGAGTGTGCACTTGCCACCTCCAATTACATGTTTTCAATTATTCGTCCAGGCATGCGCATGTCAGATGTTGATGCAACAATTCGTAAATACAATGCAGAGCGTCTAGTAGAAGCTGGAGTGATGAGTTCTGTTGATGAAGTTGGAACATACATGTGGCATGGCGGAGCACATCATATAGGCTATGATGTACATGACAGATTGACATACTCCCACGGTTAAAACCGTGGGATTCCTTAACTAGTTCCGGCAGCATCATTCAGTCTTATAGACTGAATTATAGCCACTGTGTTCAGGATTTATGCTGATGGGATTTCATACGTCGTGTACTACTTTCTCAGCAAAAGACCTATGCCGAAGCCTTATGTATGTTCTTAAATCCAAAACATTGTCTCATCGACAATCCGCTTTCATTAATTTTTAAAATCAACTGATCCTGCAAGTTTGCAAAATGTTCAAATTCATACTCACATTTTTCTCTGTCGGGATGTTTAAAATCCAAATCTGCATTTCGAATTAAAAATGCCGAATATAGATCTCTCTGTACCTTTCTATTTCCAATCTCCTTTTCTCTTTGTGACAACGGAATCTTTTCATAAGCATCAGTTACATGGTTGTATTGGCTTGCCTTAAATTCTTTTGTATCTACTTCTGCATAGACACCTCCAACTGCCTCCGCTTTTCTTTTCAATTCTAGCAGAAATCTTGCAGGTGCACGACGGTTGATGGATCTTCCAAAGCGCTTCTTACGCTTATATTTCTGGATCACTTTTACCGTACCGTCTTTCTGCTTAACCTCGGTTTTCTTTTCCTGCCGTCTGGTTTCTTTTGCCTTCTTTTGAAGCGCTTGAAAGTGCATCTTTCCACTGGAAAATATCTGGCAATTGTTATCAGCTTATTACACAGTTCTCTGTGACTGTCAATAATATAAGCATGCTTTTTTCGATACAATGATTTTAACAGTCGGCGCATTTTTACATAGTTTTTGGAGTACTTCCATGGCTCATGGTTGGAACGATTGATAGTTCCATCTTCGTTATACTTATTTGGGTTACTGATTCTTCTGGAGCGATCCATACTCTGAGAAATCTTTTGAATTTTTTTCTCATACTGGATTGCATTCGGAGCCAGTTCTTCCAATACACAGGCATCTTCTGAAACACCGGCTATTGTTGAAACACCCGGATCAATTCCCATTGTAGATGTTCCAATTGAAACTCTTGTCGGTGCATCCCCACTTACAACAATCTCTGCATAGTATCGCCATCCACTAGAAAACATAAGCCGTTTTATATTACAATAACTGATTTTTCCTTTCAGTGATTCCCATACATAACTAAGACTGTTTTCTGATTTTGGAAGATAACATTTTAGAGAAAGTCCAAGCCAATTGACATACATTGCATCCAGATCAAAACGAGCACCATTTTTATTTGACTTTCCACCAATCGTATCAAAATCCATCAATTTCTTAAAATGAAGCTCTTTTCCATTTCCAAACAGACATCTCTCGACACCGCACCATACACGATCTGCTTCTGACTGTATCTGCTGAGAAGAAAGAAGTTTTGAAAATTGCTTTCCACAGACTTTTAGATAGTGTTCCAAAGAGGCTTTTGACAGTCCCTGTTCGGTACGGCAAGCTGCTAATTGCTTTGCCAATTTTTTCTTTTGCGATTTCTCCTCTTTCGACATTTTTTCTTTTTTCACCAGCTCATTGTATAACTGTCTGAGTTCTGCATATCGCTTATCGTGCTGAAGGCGTATCATGCATTTACGGGCATGCTTTACACATACATTATGCAAATGTGCCAATGCATGAAAACGACGATCGATTTCAAGGCGTTCGTATTTAGCTGTTTTTAACAGAAGCTGTACCGTATGCATATGTGCCCTCCTTTAACTGCGAATATGAATATATGTTCTTTGTTGATATAAACAGTATATCATACAACACACAAGGACACAAGCACAAAACGAGCAGTTGCCTGTACAACATTTCGACAAAATTCGACATCATTGTCCGATAATTGCAAAAAGTTTCTTGGCTTTCATCCCACGGTTAAAACCGTGGGCTTTCCCACCCGACTTTTGTAAATTCAAAGTAAACTTTCCAGTTCACGTGTCATGATACAAAAGTCCTTAAAATGTAATACCTGTATGAATACGTGCAAAGTGTGATGGTCGGAAGAAATTGTACACTGTACAAAGCGTGTTTGGCTGTATGAGGTATTTCTATTTGTCAGTGTCAACCTAATCTCTATGATATTATCTGGTTCTTCTTCTGTTCCATTCCACCGAAATGAAAGATCCTCTATCCAAAATCCCTGATAAAAATTTTCATCAAAATGTCCAGTCTGTGCCTTGTGACGAACTATCCTTCACAGGATAATAATATAGCGAAAAACGTCCCTTTCCATCACCAGAAGCTTCACTTTCCATGCGCACAGGATTTCCATTTGCTGAGTAAAAGCATATTGTTTTCCACCAATCATCACCACTTGATTCACCACCCAGACAAAGCAATGCTCCATCTGCACTTGCTAATGAAAGCTCTCCTTGTGCCTTATCAAGAATTGTGTCACTGACTACAATTGCCCTTGATAAAGATTCCATCCTGTAAAACGCATTCATTGCAGCAGAAACTGCAGTTGTTGCTGCCAGTAAAAACATACCAACCAGCGCAAATGTAACAATAACCTCAACAAGTGTGCTTCCACGCCTATTGTCTTTTATCTTCTTCACTGCTCATCACCTCCATCTGACATGGCTGATGAACGATTTTCATATCCAGTTGTTCCATCTCCAAAGTAAAAGATTGATGCATTTTGCCTGCTGTAGCTGCTCCATTTAGTATTTAATGTAAAGCTGCCATCTTCTCCAGAAAAAACACAGCTTACAGATTCCGTATTTGTCGGACTAGTCCTGTTTTTATAATAGTCTCCTATTAGCTCCTGTTCTTCTTTTCGTATATCTACAGAACGCGCAATAAGATTTCCCGAAACTTTCAAAGACTTTTGAAACATCAGCATTATTATCATCAGCAGCAAAAATGCCACGATGACGCCTACTAAGCTTACACCCTTTTTATTGTTTACGCATCTTTGACTTAGTCGTTTATACTTAGTCTGCCCTCTGCCTGTCATTTTTTTAATCATATCCCGCATCACCTACCTTCGCTCTGAGCGGATCCAATAAAGAGTATCCTGCACATCCTCATTTTGATTCTCATCATCCGCTGCATAAGCAGTATAAGCATTATAGATTGTAGTAACAGAAAATGGCATGTTATGATATATGCAGTGCACCGTTATATAAAGTGATGCATCCGTATAGCCATTTTCTCCCTCCTCCCAGCTAAGCGTTGCCTGCGCTGACAGCTCATTTGTCTGATTCAGTGCACTGCTGTCCAATGAAAATGTCTGTTCTTCACCAGATGGCCAGCTTCCTGAAATGATCTTGCTGTTGACAAATTCTAAGATAGTTCCACTAGCCTGTGTTTTTTCCTGCTGTGATGGTGTCACCGTTAACTCTTTTTCCAGCTCATCTGCAAGCGATACAGCAAGTATTCTTGACTGCTCCTGATCCTTTACTCGTCCCGCATTTTGTGTCATAACTGAGGAGGCCAGAAGAAGTGCAAGCGACATCATAACAAGAACTGCCATGATACACACCACAATAATCATCGCTATTCCCTCTTGTCCATTTCTTTGTCTGTGCTGTTTCATGCAGTCTCCTTCCCCAAGCTTGTATATCGGTATCTTACCACTATGAAGCATCTGCTGTCAATCAATCCACATAAACGCAAATAAAAACCAGTGGGGACAAACAAAATATTACTGTTCTTTGTGTTACACCCACTGGTTTTTCATGCTATTTAGTTTTCTTCTACGTTTTTCGCGGCAATATACACACTTGCTGTCTGCGGTCCTACAGTCACATGAAGAATACCATCCTCGGCACGCTCCATAACTTCACCGACATTGTAGGTTGACTGTGTTGTCTGGATCACACGCTTTAAACATGCATTTTCCAAAATACCAATCTGCCATATTGGAAGATCTACTGTAAGCGTCTCTCTTCTATTATTAATAAGAATAACTGCCTGCAGCTTTTTATTAAATCTGCCATAGCAAATCCAGTGAGAACCGCTTGCAATCGACTTATAGGAACCACTTCTAAAGCACTCATATTTTTTGTGGATACGAATCATATCCTTATGAAACTCTATAAGTTCCCAGTCTTGTTTTCCCCACGGATAAGATCTTCTGTTGTCTGGGTCAGTCCAGCCAACCATACCAGCCTCATCTCCATAATAAACAGTTGGTGCGCCTGGCCAAGTCATCTGCATGACAACTGCCTCGCGAAGAATGCACTTTTCCACATTTTCATTTGCGGCTTTAGCGCCCTTTGTCGCAATACGTCCGACAGTGCTGTTTGTTCTTGTAAGGAAACGAGAATGATCATGGTTTGACAGCTCATTCATAGCAACGTCTAGTGACTGGCGCTGGAACTTGCTCATATTGTGTTCCATTGTACGGAAAAACTTGTCTCCATTTCCATACCATTCAGCCTGAAACTCATCACTGTGCTTTTCCATACCTGTCAAAAACCATGTGATTGGCTCCATAAACGCATCATAGTTCATGACTGTATCCCACTGATCACCGCGCATCCAGCTGCTTGGATCACCATAGTGCTCAGCCAAAATAATTGCCTCTGGATTTGCTTTCTTGACAGACTTCTAAAATCCTTCCAGAACTGGTGATTAACACCAATACTATGACCAAGATCTGCTGCCACGTCAAGACGCCAGCCATCTACATTATAAGGTGCACTGACCCATTTTTTCCTATACGAAGAATATAGTCATATAACTCCTTTGAACCCTCATAGTTAAGCTTTGGCAGTGTATCATGTCCCCACCAGCCTCATAATTCTTATTATATGGCCACACGCTCCAGTAAAACCAAAAAAGTCATGATATGGGCTTGACTCAGATACATATGCACCTGGCTCATATCCTTTTTGTCCTTCATAAATACACTCTCTGTCAAGCCATTTATTGAAGGAACCACAGTGATTGAATACACCGTCAAGAATAACCTTCATGCCTCTTGCATGAATTTCTTTTACAAGCTCTGCAAAATATTCATTTGATGCCTCTAAATTTTCTTTAGAGGTCACACGGCAGATATAACGACTTGCCTTTTTGTTTTCCTTCTCATCCTCTTTAAGAAGCTCGCCCTCATCCTTTTTGATAACTGCAAAATGCGGATCAATATAATCATAATCCTGAATATCATATTTGTGATTAGACGGAGAGACAAACAGCGGATTAAAGTAGATGACCTCAACGCCAAGCTCCTGTAAATAGTCAAGCTTTGCGCGCACACCCTGAAGATCACCTCCATAGAAACGTCCAATATCAAGATTTGCCGGAAGACTATCCCAATCAGTTACGCGCTCGCTCTGTGATCCTACATAGTAATACTCACCTGAGAGAACATCATTGGAAGGATCTGCGTTGTAGAAACGATCCACATAAATCTGATAAAATACTGCACCCTTTGCCCACTCTGGCGTATGAAAGCCCGGTGTGATTCTAAATGCATACTTCTGACGCAAATTCGTTGTACATCCTAATTTATTATAATAACAGATATCTCTGCCTTTTTCGATCTCAAAGTAATATAGATAAGCCGTACTGCCAACGCTTATCTGTGTCTCATAAAAGTCAAACAAACCTTCTGTTCTGACCTTTTCCATTTTGATTTCACTTTTTCTTGAAATCAAATAGACATTGTCCACGTTATTGGCCAATGTCCGAAAGCGGATGACAACAGAGTCGCCCGCCTCCGGCTCTGCCGGAGTACGGTAATCTTCTGTTTCATCACAAAATAATGCATTTTTTACTAATATATCACTGAACTGCATTTTTTCGTGGCTCCTTTAATCGTGCGTTATTGTCTGCCTTCTGACGGCATACCTGACATGAGAGATGTCTGCTCTGCACCCGGCTCTGGAAGCTCCCTTCCATCAAAGATTGCCTCAAACTCCGCGCTTCCAATTTTTTCACGCTCGATTAATACCTGTGCACAGCGGTGAAGCACGTCCATATGCTCAGTAATAATCGTCTTTGCCTGTGCATATGCCTCATCAATAATACGCTTCACTTCTATATCAATTTCTCTGGCAACATCTTCACTGTAGCTTCTTGCATGTCCCAGATCTCTGCCGAGGAATACTTCTTCCTCACCGCTGTCCTCATAGTTGATGGTTCCAAGACGTTCTGACATACCATATTTTACAACCATTGCACGGGCTGTCGCTGTCGCCTGCTTGATATCCTGTGATGCTCCTGTTGTGACATCGCCAAATATCAATTCCTCGGCAACACGACCACCAAATGCTACGATAATATCTTCTTCCATGCGCTTCTTTGTCATAAACATCTCATCCGCCTCTGGAAGCGGCATTGTGTAGCCTGCCGCACCCATTCCAGTTGGAATAATTGAAATGGTGTGTACCTGACTTTCATGCGGCAATACATGGAACAAAATTGCATGGCCTGACTCATGGTATGCTGTGATGCGCTTTTCCTTGTCGCTGATGACCTTAGAGTGCTTCTCTGCACCAATTCCCACCTTAACAAAGGACTGCTCTATATCGCGCTGGCTGATGTAGCCCTGTTTGCTCTTTGCCGCATTGATCGCAGCCTCATTCATCAGATTTTCCAGATCTGCTCCGGTAAATCCTGCTGTTGTCTGCGCAACACGTCTTAAGTTTACATCTGAGCCAAGCGGCTTATTCTTTGTGTGTACCTTTAAAATTTCTTCTCGTCCCTTTACATCTGGACGTCCTACTGCCACCTTACGGTCAAAACGTCCAGGACGAAGGATAGCCGGATCAAGAATATCGACACGGTTTGTTGCTGCCATAACGATGATTCCCTCATTGACACCAAAACCATCCATCTCTACAAGCATCTGGTTTAATGTCTGCTCTCTCTCATCATGACCGCCGCCAAGACCTGTTCCTCTTCTTCTGGCTACGGCATCGATCTCGTCAATAAAAATGATGCAAGGTGCATTTTTCTTTGCCTGTTCAAACAAATCTCGTACACGTGATGCACCGACACCAACAAACATCTCTACAAAGTTTGAACCAGAGATTGAGAAAAATGGCACGCCTGCTTCACCGGCAACTGCCTTTGCAAGCAATGTTTTTCCTGTTCCCGGAGGGCCTACTAAAAGGATACCCTTTGGGATTCTGGCGCCAAGGCTTGTGTACATATTTGGATTTTTAAGAAAATCCACCACTTCCTCAAGTTCTTCCTTCTCCTCTTGAAGACCGGCAACATCCTTAAATAAAACTTTCTTGGAGCCGCCTGTTTCCATAACAGCTCTGCTTCTTCCGAAGTTTGCCATGCTCTGACCGCCTCCGCTGCCACCTCCCGGTGCTGCCATACGGCCTGTCATTGCTACGAACACAAAGCTTATTCCTATGACTAAAATAAGTACAGGAAGAAGTGTATTTAGAAAATAATTTTCTTTAACTGCTGTCAGGGTAACTTTTATACCGTTATCCTGCAAACGGTCTAACTCAGCATTTACATCTGATACGAATACACGATATTCTGTCGATGAACCACTGACAAAAAACAACACACTGCCCGTCGGCACCTTCGCATTTTGTTCAATCTGTGCCTGAGCGATTTTTTCTTCTTCCACAAATGAACGATACTGCGAGTATGTTACATTAGTCTGCGTATAAAGAGAACGCTGAAAGAAGAAAATTAGTGCAATTACAATTGCAATAATAATGGTATATGCGATTATTCCATTTGACTTTTTCAATTTACTCCTCGTTTCTGCAAATATTTACTCAGTCTCAACTACACCTACATACGGCAGATTACGGTACATCTGATCATAGTCTAATCCGTAGCCAACTACAAACTCATCCGGTACCTGAAAACCTGTATAGTCGACATTTACATCATCAACCTCGCGGCGCTCTGGCTTGTCAAGAAGAGTACACAGACAAATGCTGGATGGCTTTCTCTCGTTTAAGATCTTCATCAGATGGCTGAGTGTTCTTCCAGAATCAATAATATCCTCAACTACCAATACATCTCTTCCCTCAATAGACTGATCCAGATCCTTGACAATCTTTACGATACCGCTTGACTTTGTACCAGCACCATAGCTTGATACGGACATAAAATCCATAGTTACTGGAACGGTAATTCTCTTTGCAAGTTCACACATAAAAATACGCCGCCCTTTAATACACAAATCATGTGAACCGTCTTTCCCTCATAGCGTTTGCTTATCTGCTCTCCCAGCTCGCGGATTCTCTTGTCGACTTCTTCTTCAGAATACATTACACGAATCTTATCTCCCATTTTTGCACTCCTCTGCTTTTTTATTTTTATAGTTTTGAGTCAATTTTCTGACTATCGTATGCGATGATCACTGCACTGTTCTAACTTCAAGCACCAGCCTTGTATGTTTGGTGATTTTACAATCTTCGGCCATGCGAACTCCTGCAATCCACAAAACACGACTTCCAGATGCCAGAATAGGAATCTGATCCCGCTTTGCAGCAGGAATTTTAGCATTAATCATGCAGTCGGAAAGCTTTTGCGTATTACCCTTTACATCAATGCAAATACGGTCTTTAGGCCTTCTTTTACGCATAAGCAACCCTTCTTTTATTGTATCATAATCGAACCAGTTTACACAACAAGTTTGTGGAATTTTTTTCTCACAAACGGGGAAAATTGAGTAAACAGCCTTACCAATTTTGCTGTTTGGTGATTGTAAATCCTGATTTTCTTCTTTATGCTCTGAAAAGCTCTCTTTTTCTATGATTAAAAACTCATATTGAATACGTGCCTTACGTCTTTGCGGCAGATTTACCATGCTTCCTGTGCGCTTTGACAAAAGCCCTATAACAGATTCAATATGTGTCCTAGTTATATCTTTTACGCCTCCTGTATGTGAAATTGCCTCCTGAATCAGATATCGCTGTAAAATTGGTTTTTGTAATTTAAGCTCTTTGACAGGAAGCATCATTTGCTTATGCAAGACACAATTCCATGACGAAATAAGTGCCTGTGCCTGATCTCTAAGATATTCCTCTGCCTCAGAAAATCACCCGCTGCACATGCTATGTGCTCAGCAGCCTGCGCATTATATTCACTTGAAAGAAGCGGCAGAAGCCTGTTTCTGATACGGCTTCTGAGATAGTCATCTGTCAGGTTTGTCTCATCAATGCACCATTCCTGCCCACTTTCTATAAGCCATGCTTCAATCTCCTCTCTTCTCATACCTAAAAGCGGACGCACGACAACGATATCTCCCTTGTCTGACAAGCTGCGCTTACAAGGTATTCCGCTACATCCACGAATCCCGCTTCCTCGCAGCAGATTCATTAGCACTGTCTCAGCCTGATCATCCATATGATGTGCCACTGCAATTACAGATGCACCGCGTTTTTTTGCTTCATACTCAAATGTTTCATAACGGACACGACGCCCTGCCTCCTCCTCAGTCAGATGATGCTTCGCTGCAAGAGCCGGCACATCACATCTTTTTTCAACAAACTCAATTTCTTCTTTTTCGCAAAGCTGTCTTGAAACTTAAGATCATGCTCTGCTGACTCACCACGTATGCCGTGATGAACATGAATTGCTGTTATTGAAAGATTATATATTTGCTGCAATCGTTTTAGTACCAATAAAAGACAGACAGAATCTGCGCCTCCTGACAAGCCTATGATTACATGATCACCGAAGGAAAACAGCTTTTTTTCATCAATGTATTGCTTGATTTTATCTATAAATTTATCGTGTGGAATCATTTTTATCTCCTTTATTTTTTCCAGAAACCAGCTACAAGCACTGTTCTGTCGTCTCTGGCATTTTTTGTATTTCCTGCAAATGCCAAGATTTTTTTCGCAATCTCCTTTGGATTGTTTTCGTCTAGCTTTTCACAAAAGCGACACATCGTCTCCTCCTTATCGTAGCCAGGTATTTCTTCTAGCACACCATCGCTAACCATAATAATAATATCTCCATCCTTTAGACGAAGTATTTTTTCCATCGGTGCGTGCTCTTGCAATATTCCTGCCGGCATACTGTCTGCACCAACCTGCATCGTCTGTGTGCCGCGCTTTAAAAAAGTGACGGCTGCACCGGATTTTGTAAGCTCGCATATACCGTTTGCACAGTCAATAACTGTTAAATCAATTGTGACAGGATGTTCCTTTGCCTGAATCATCAGTGCACTGTTAATCACACGAATGAGAAGTGACGGCGAATAGCCTGCCTCGCAAAGTGATTCTGCAAGCTCTGTGACTCCCGCACTTTCCTTTCCTGCAACACTTCCGCTTCCCATTCCATCGCATAAAAGAAGAACCTTTTTTGCATTTGACAGCTCCATGCACGAAAAGCTGTCTCCTGAAATATCATTCCCGCTTTTACAGCTAGATGCAGTGCCAAAAAGCACAAAGTATGGACACTCCTCTTCAAAACGAACCCAACGCGTCACTGATGATACAAGAAGCGGCTGATTTGCACACAGCACCATGCGTTTGCCAAGAACCTCTTCAATGCGCTCGCAGACAAGCTTCATTGAAATACAGCGTGCACTTTTGGCACTGAGCGCCATAATTAGCTGTCTGGCTCCATTTTTATTTTCAGTCATGTAGATTCGCTTTGCCTCTACACCTGCCCATAGCAGCTTCTTTTCCAGATTCTCACGCACAGCTCCGGACAACTCTTCTTTTTCCTGCATCTGCCCGACTGTTTCCAAAAGCATCTGCGCACACTCAAAAAATTGTTCTGACAAAAGCTGACGCAGTTCCAGATAACGCATGCGCCAGTCAGTTTCAAATGGATCCTTTGCTACGTCTTCTTCACGATACATAGAAGAAAGCTGCGAAAAGGTCTGCGCCAATGCCGGCAATCCTTCTCCTGCCATATCTTCTACCGCAGCCTGCCACACTGGTATGCTTTCTTGTTCATTAAATCCACAATCTTCCTTAAGCAAATTTTGTTTTTGCGGACAGGTAAGTTTTTCAGGAAGCAATAAAAATACAACACCAACTGCCAAAACAGACTCCATCGTCTGAAATAAAATAGCCGGAGAATATACAATTCCAACGCCAAAAGCTGCCGCTGCACATGCTGTCACGCTGGCCATCCTGCCTAAACTGCGAAATGCACCGGAGAAAATTCCAAGAAGACACAATATTCCAATCTGTGCTGCCTCACCGCTCACAAGAGAAAGCATAATTCCACTTATGCTTCCAGCAATTGCACCTGCTCCTGGTCCAAACCTATATCCGAAAAAAAGTGCACTAAAAAGCAGCACTACCTGTATAACCAAATATGTTGTCTGCCCACTTCTTAAAACAACAAAAAGCATTCCGCCAATCATAAAAAAAATCAGGCAAAGCGCCCTATGCCCATTTTTTTTACCTGATTATTTTGCCATCTTTCCAGACCTTCCACTTGCTTTCGACCTCCATTTCTGAAAACACAATTGTTTATCAGCTGCTCTTTTTATCATAGCTTAGTTTTTTTGAAATGTCTGTCGAAAAGACAGTGCGATAAAAAAAGTGCCGCTTCGCGTTTCCACGATACGGCACATCATTCACCCTTAAATATGATCTCGTTTTTATGGATCAAGCCTAACTTTTCCTTTGCATACCATTCAGCAAATTCATCGGTTTTCATGTACTCGCTGTACTCATCGAGTTCTTTGCTTCGCGCCTCTTCCTCGGCAATCTTTTCCTCGAGGAGCTGCTGCTGTACCAGATTCTGGGCGTTTTGCTCTGCCAAACTGTTTCCACCAATCCAGGTCATCACGCTTAACAGTACTACTGTCACAAGTGCCAGTGCGATCCATTTGCGATTGGCTCTCCTTCGGGCTGCCATCTTTCCTGTCAATATTCTCACCTCTCTTATTGCGGCTATGTTTATCCTCTCTTTTTATCATACTTTCTTTTTGTGTCTTTTTCAACCTCTTTTTTTCCATTTTTCGCCTCTCCAGACGTTTTTTTCGCCATGCGCGGCAGCTTCTTTGCATTTTAAGTCGTTTTTTTCTAATCTTACAAAACAAACTGCCTGTCAGCTTTGCCGGACCAAGCTGATACAATGCCATCCCAGCTGCAATTCCAATCAGAGAAAAGAGTCTCGGTGTTCCATTATTCTCCCGAAATAAAAGACCAAACATCAAAAAACTGCCAAACGTCCAAAACAATACATCCTGCACGTCCAAAAGAAGCTTTGGCTGACGAAATACACGGCGAAAAAAAATAATCGGCTCGTAGCCAAGCCGCATCAAAAATCCCAGCAGAAATGATCGCATAAAAAACACAAGCTCGCCTACAACACCTCCGATTACCTTAGCAGCCTCTTCCAAAATGATTCCCCCTGACTCTGGCCTTTTTGCTCCTGATATTCAAGACTGTTCACACAGCCATCCACCTCAATGATCCCCTTGTCTAATGCCAGCTGCTTCATATGAAGACCATCACCACGTATTTCTAGTGCCTTGTCTGTCGTATTGATTTGTATGATATGTTCGTCATACGCAATCACATCAGTTACACCGGTGATTTTTAGGCTCCTTCTGTGCTCTAAAATCAGACAGTGTTCGCGCTCAATATATTCCTGATCTTGATTTTGTTCCAAAAAAAGACCCCCTAACAATCGGATTTTCCGGTATACCGTCTATTCCAATATATTAGGGAGCCGCTGATATTATGCTATTGCTCTTAAAGATATTCAAACATTTCCTTTGCATCTTCTTTACGGATTGTCTCCTGCACACTCGTGATACGCACCTTAACTGTTTTATTACCAAAGGCAATCTCTATAACATCTCCAACCTTCACGTCTGCGCTCGCTCTTGCCACTTTATCGTTAAGCATAACGCGTCCGCTGTCACAAGCTTCATTAGCTACCGTTCTGCGCTTAATGATGCGAGATACTTTCAGATACTTATCCAAACGCATATCAATCTCCTTCTAGTTAAAATTCCCCCTACAACGCAAATGCATTTTAGGGGGAATTTTTGCACTTTTTTCGCTCAGATTTTAAAAATCATTACGCGTTAATTGCATCCTTTAATGCCTTTCCAGCCTTAAACTTCGGATTCTTAGATGCTGCGATAGTCATGGTCTCACCACTTCTCGGGTTTCTTCCCTCTCTCTCTGGACGCTCTGCTACCTCAAAAGTTCCAAAGCCAACCAACTGCACCTTATCTCCAGCCTTTAATGCACCTTCTACTACTGCTGTGAAAGCCTCAATTGCCTTCTCTGCGTCAACCTTCTTTAATCCAGCCTGCTCTGCAACTGCTGCTACTAACTCCTTCTTGTTCATTTTAAACTCCTCCTTACATCTCACACGGTAAGACCAGCAAAATATCCTTTAGCTAAAACTGACTTTTGCTTTCTCTTACACGCTTTTTTCCTCATTTTGCATATCTTTTTTAATGCTTTTTTACTGTAACACACGTTATAAGGTTTTTCAAGTCCTAAAAGAAAAAAGTTATGCAACAGTTCACCTTAATCACGGTGCTATGTTACGAAAGCCCTACGGTGCCTCACCCCTCCATTTGCTTTCCCAAGAAGGAAGCTGCGCAGGCAGCTGCTTTATATTCTGTCTCGCTAAAATGAGTCTGATTTTCGCGGCTATATAAAATAACAGCACCTATACAGTCTCCCTCGCAGCAAATCGGATAGATGGCCTGTGCACTGTAGCTGTCTTCGTCTCCGCTTATCAGCGGAATTGTCTTTTTATCTAATCCGGCCTGGATGCTGTTTTCGCGATTGATGATCATTTCTTCGAGCTGCCTACTTATTGTTTTTCCAAGGAGTTCTCTTTTTCCGCCGCCTGCCACCGCAATGATCTGATCGCGGTCAGACACTGCTACCTTTTGATTCATGGTCTGCGCAACAGACTCCGCATATTGTTTTGCAAAGCTGCCTAACTCCATCATTGGAGAATATTTTTTTAGAATAATCTGCCCTTCCCTGTCTGTAAAAATTTCAAGCGGTGTGCCTTCTGCAAGACGCATAGTTCTTCTGATTTCCTTTGGGATCACCAGTCGTCCAAGTTCATCCACACGGCGCACAATTCCTGTTGCTTTCATATTTTCCAATTCCTCCTGATTTGTATTTCTAATCATTTTAACTATTCCATATTTTGCGTTGTATGGGTAGTATATGGAAAACAGGAAATTTTATACGCAGCAAAAATTACATTGGGTGACCATGGGGACAGGTACGGTGGTTTGATTATTGTCCCTGGTGGCTCAAGTTTGCAAACTTTTGTTCTTTCCTCGACTCTACTGCATTCTAATAAACACACAAAAAAAGCCTGAAAGCTCTTTTCTTGAACTTTCAGACTTTTTTAATATCATGATGTTTTTATGGACACATATCGAGCCAGTAGGGACACATTTTTAGCCACCGTCCCTGTCACCATGGTCACCGTGCGTACACAACAGCCTCATATGGTCTGAGTGTGGACTCGTCTGTATCCTTGTAATTCTGGATAAGGATGTTATTTGCTGCATGAATCTTTTCCTGAAGCTCTGCCGGGATGGCAACATTTGTGTCGGAATCGTTGCAAAGTACAAGCAGCTGTTTATCACCGAGTGTTCTGGTATATGCGTAAATCTGCGGATGATCTGGAATCAATACGTCATACACACCGTTCACCATAACTTCGTTTGTATGGCGAAGTGCAATCAGCTTTTTATAATAAGCAAAAACAGAATCTGGATCGTTTACCTGTGCGGCTGCGTTGATTGTTTTGTAGTTTTTATTTACCTGCAGCATGGTGTGCCCGATGTAAAGCCGCCATTGTCAGATGCGTCCCACTGCATTGGTGTACGTGCATTGTCACGTCCAACTGCCTTGATATAGCCCATAACTGTTTTGGCCGGGATATTTTCTTTTGTTGTCAGCTCTTTGTAAGCATTGAGACTTTCAATATCACGATAATCTGCGATATTTTCCATGTAGGCATTTGTCATGCCAAGCTCCTCACCCTGATATACATATGGCGTACCCTTCTGGAAATGGGTCATAGTTGCAAGCATCTTGGCTGACAGCTCACGGTACTGCTCACTATCATTTCCAAAACGTGAAACACATCTTGGCTGATCGTGATTAGATAAAAACAAGCTGTTCCATGCGCATCCCTCTAAGTCCTTCTGCCACTTTGTAAAGTTTGCACGCAGCTCTGGCATAGTCATTGCCTCACCGTCCCACTTTCCATGATGGCACGGTTTCAGCGCACTTCCTGAAACATGCTCAAACTGGAAAATCATATCAAGCTCGCTGCCATCAATGTTTGCATATTTCTTTGCCTGCTCAGCATTTACGCCAGGACACTCACCTACAGTAATCAGACGATACTTAGACAGCACCTTTTCGTTCATCTCACGCAGATATTTGTGGATGTTTGGGCCGTCACAGCTTGTGTTTCCAGTGTAGCCATTTCCATTCTCCGGTCCATCCGGCAGACCAGGATACTTGGAAATCATACTGATTACATCCATACGGAAGCCATCGATTCCCTTGTCGCACCACCAGGTCATCATCTTAAAGACTTCCTCGCGAACCTTCGGATTATCCCAGTTTAAATCTGGCTGCTTACGGGAGAAGGAGTGAAGATAAAACTGACCTACACTCTCTACATACTCCCATGCTGAACCACTAAAGCATGACTCCCAGCGGTTAGGCGGATTGCCGTTCTTGTCAGGATCTGCCCACATATAATAATCATGGTACGGATTATCCTTGCTCTTCTTGCTCTCTATAAACCACTTATGCTCATCGGAGGTGTGATTAACAACAAGATCCATCATAATTTTTATATTAAGACTATGTGCCTTCTTTAGCACGCGATCAAAATCGTCCATGGTTCCAAAGTCGTCCATGATATCCTGATAATCACTGATGTCATATCCATTATCATCATTAGGAGATTTATAAACCGGAGACATCCAGATCACATCAATGCCAAGCTCTGCCAGATAGTCAAGCTTCTCATAGATACCCTCTAAATCACCGATTCCATCTCCGTTTGAATCCTTGAAGCTTCTCGGATAAATCTGATAAACTACCGCATTTTTCCACCATTTTTCGTTCATATGCTCCATAACCTCTTCTACTAAATACTGTCTTTTATTTTAACATGATACTTATTCTTAATCTAATGCTGTCAAAATCTCCTTCACTGCTCCAAATACATCCTCTGGTGCATTAAGAAGTGTGAGCTGATCAAGCAAATATGCATCATTTCTTGATCCCTTCTTCTGGGCGATTGCATAGATCTGCTCCTTTAAGCTAAACTCAATCTCTGCGCGATTTAACAGTTCGAAGATACGCTCAACCTGATGATTATCAGCAAGTGCAGTATTGTATGTAACGACTGTAATCTCACTTTCAATATCCTGCATAGGAAGAATTACTGTTGTGCACTGCTTGTCGCTGTCATAAGAAGTCTCAAGCGTCTCATATGTGCCGTCTGCTTTCTTTTTCTGTGCCGTCATGCCTTGTGCTGTACCTGTAAATACAAGTTCATAAGCACGTTCTGCCGGCATTCCTTCCTTCTTTGTCTTTTCTGGTGTGATCGTAAGAACAGCCTCATCGCCCCACTTATATGTAAATGTGGTTGAGCACCAAACATTATCTGTTGCTTCTTCGTCGAGTCTAAAGCTTCCGTCTGCACCTGCTGCCACGATAACCTTAAGAATCTCTGGATTATCAATCGCATTGCCCGTTGTGCGCGCATCAAGTGTGACAATAGCACCTGCCTTTGCCAGTACCGGAATGCTGTCAAGGCTGCGGTACAGCTCGATCTTGCGATCTCCATTGTAAACTGTTCCTGTAAACAAATCAATCCAGGTTCCCTCTGGAAGAAGTGCCATAACCTTACCCATTCTGGTAGCTGTGCTTATTGGCTGTGTGATTGGATTTACAATAATATCTGAGCCAAAATAGTATTCGTTCTTCATTCTAAATGCATCCCACTTGCCAGGATTCTGATAGTAAAGCGGCTGAATAAGCGGAATACCTTCCTCGCTTGCTCTGCGGTTCATCGTATGAAGATATGGGATCATCTGATGGCGCAGACGAAGGAACTTGTCCATGATCAATTCCACTTCCTTGCGATAGCGCCATGGCTCTTTGCCGTTAAACTCGCAGCAGGTGCTGTGAAGACGCATAATCGGGGAGAATACACCAAGCTGCAGCCAGCGAAGTGCAAGCTCATCATTCTTGTAGCCCATCATGTGACCACCAATGTCGTGGCTCCACCAACCATAGCCGATATTGGAGGCTGTTGCGGTGAAGTACGGCTGGAAATCTAATGATTCCCATGTAATCACCGTGTCACCTGAAAATCCGACTGGATAACGATGGCTTCCCGGACCGGCATAACGGGAGAAGATAAGTCCCTTGCCGTCCTTTTTCTGGCTGTGTATGGTATGATAGTGATTGAGCATCCACAGCGGGTCTAGGCCCGGGATCGCGGTGTTAGTACCCTGCTGCCAGTCGATCCACCAGAAGTCAACACCGTCCTTTTTCTCGATTTTCTCATAGACATATTTAAAATAGCCTTCAAGCAGCTTTCTGTTCGTAAAATCCATCAAAACAGCTCGCCCTTTTCCTGATCCACGCCCATGTAGGCAGCAAATTCTGGATACACATCTTCAAATGCCCTGACACCGTCTGCCGGATGATCATTTAACGTTACCTTCATGCCTCTTCTATGCAGGTTGTCGGTAAAACGCTTTGGATCCGGGAAGAAGTCCTTGTTCATGTGTAGCCTGTCCAGCCTGCTCCATATTTCTGGTCGATCTCAGTCAAATGCCAGTCCATGTCAATTACACCAACGGTAAATGGAATATTTTCTTTCTCGAAGCGGTCCATCAGCTCGAGATACGATTTCTCCGTATATTTATAGTAGCGGCTCCACCAGTTGCCGAGTGCATACTTTGGAAGGATCGGGGTTGCACCAGTCAGCTTATAATAATCTTTCAGGCAGCCCAAATAGTCGGTACCGTATCCAAAGTAATACAAATCCTCTGCGTCAATGTCTTCTCTTCTTTCAATCCAACCGTCTTCTGTCAGCAGCATTGAGCCTTATCAGAGATAACTGCCCAACCTTCCATGGAAAACAGACCGTCCTGCAGTGGAATCTCGCCATTTGCCTGATCAAGTGTACGGGTGGTTCCCTTCAGGTTATGTCCGATATCGCCGTAATGCCATGTGGACTCATAAATGACTTTTTGATTTCTCTGCTCGATACGCAGGTTGTTTCCAGCAAATCTGCCTCCAGTGTAGACAAGTCTTGCCTTGTCAGTCTCAATGATCAGCTCGCCGTCTTTCTCATTTACAGTGTATTCCGGCACATCAAAGGTTCTATTTACAACCATCTGAGTCTTCTTGTCTACAAACACACCTTTTTCGCTGTATTCCATACGAATCATGCTCGGTGTTAGTACGGTAAAACGATAATTCTTGCCCTGTACAATTGCATTTTTTACGTTCATTTTTCATATTCTCCTTATATTATGATTCTTTGCTTTAGTATAAAGCATAATTCTACATATTTCTTGCAATATTGTTCCTATTTATAACACAATCCTGCTGTGTTCTATTTTTTATCCTGCTGCGTAATCCACACCTCTGATATTGCGCCAAAGTTCTCATCCATATTAGATAAGTGAAATTCTGCCTGCTCGCCGTATATCAAATTTAAACGTTTTTTGATGTTTTGAAGGCCAACATGGCGACGGTCATTGTAATAGATTTCGCCATTATTTTCAATTTTTTCAAGGACTTCCGCCGAAAAACCTTTGCCATTATCCGACACACAAATATAAAGACATTCTGCATCATTATGTTTTTCTTTTGTGATAAACAAAGAAATTTCTCCTTTTCGTTCTGGTGTCAGACCATGCGAAAATGAGTTTTCCACAAGTGTCTGCAAAAGAAGCACCGGAATTTCAATATCTCCAAGTCCATCATCTACCATGCAGTCAAATTGAAAATAGTCTTCACCGTAGCGAAATCGCTGAATGCTGATATAATTTTCCACGTGGGCAATCTCCTCAGAAAGAGGACGAAGCACTTGAGAACCCTTATAAATATAGCGAATATAATCAGACAAAATGGAAGTGATAGTAACAATATCTGTTTCACCCTTGTTGTCTGCAATTCCATGTATCAGGCTTATACAATTTAGGAAAAAGTGCGGCCTTATCTGCTCTTGCGCAAACTCAAGCTCAATCTGTTTTTCATTAAGCTCCTTCTCGTAAATCGTAATTTTTAGTGCTTGGATCTTTCTAACCAGATTTCTAAACTGCTCATTTGCACTCTCAAGCTCCAAAAGATTATTAGAGGAATTGTCATGCAGATATGTGTCTGTGTCAAGCTCGTCAAGGCTATTGACAAAGCTTTGGAGTGGGAATAAGATATGACGGATATATATTAATACAACGACAACACAAACAAGTATACAAATTACCATCATTATAATAAGAATAACTTCCCACCTATTTGCAGCTTGAATCACACCATTTCCAGGCACAACATAGATGCACAAATCACCGAGACCACTAATCGCATAACAATATATATTCGTCTGCTTTACAGTTCCCTGCTCAAAATCTCTAATCTCCTCTTTACTGACATTCTGTGGAAAAATATTATCTTCATTATCAGTGTCATATATGTATGGCAGAATCGTGTAGCCTTTCGTACAATTTTCAAGATCCTCAAAAATGCGCTGCAATGGAATCAAGTTTCCTGCTATCTTTTGCCCTTTCATATACCAGGTCAACAGGTACATCTGATCTTCTATCTTTACAAATTCATGATAAAGTGAGTTCTGTCGCCTTGTCATATTTGCAGAAAGATAGACCATTAAAAAACGTTCAATCGACGTTTTTACACTTTTCGAAAACTTTGTTCCCGTACTCGTAATTAAGGCATTTGATGTGCCAATATACTCATAATAGCCATATACAGAATCATGCCAAATTGCCTGAATCCGAAGCTGTTCTGAAATTTTTTTCAAAATTGGAAATACCTGAGAGCTCTCTGAATTAAAGTAATTCGGCAGCTCATTTGTCGCCTCATTCGACTCTAGAATGTTAATCAGCTCTACACGCATAACGTCCATCTCTTTTTGAAACTGACTAACATAACAACTCTACCGTCTCTGACACATATTGATTTACCAGGTTCCTATTCTGGTTTGTGCTGACAAGAAGTGTTCCTGCCAAGCATGACAGCAAAAGCATTACAATTAAAAGAATTGAAAAAACGATATTTCTTAAACTGAACTGCTTTACCTTAATATGCATTGGCTTACCTCCTTTATCACGTCCTACAATAAAGCAGCCAGAAAATCTGTCTGCTTTTATTGTAGTCTATTTCATTTTGCCTGTCTACAGAGAAATTTTATTTACTCCATGCTTTCAAGATAAGCTGCATATGCACCCTGCTGTAAGGATACCATTTCCTCCAGACCCATTGCATTTAACTGCTCGATATAGGAATCCCACTCATCCTCAACACCACCGTCTACTACCCAGTGAGCATACATAGCCTCAACATAGTTGTAAACATCAGTTCCGATTGTAGTGATACGATTTAACTCATCCTCAGTGTACTGAAGAGCTGGCATTCCGGTATTCTTATCAGTAGTAACATACTTTGCGTTTACTTCATCTTCCTTCAGCTTTGTTCCATCGGATACATCATCCGGAATAATAACCTTGTCATAGAAATCTGGATTCATGTACTTCGGGCCAAAATCTCTTAAGGAATTAGACCATGCTGCTGTATCAAGAGAAGTATCATCATCTGTAGAATGAACGCTGTAAGTTCCGTCATCATTTGCTGTTACAGTAACACCCAGTGAACCATAGAAAGTCTGTAAGGAAACAAGATCATCATAGAAATTATCTGCCCACTTTAACAGTGCCTCTGGATCCTCACATGCAGTTGTGATAACAAGCTCTCGATCTGTAATGTCTAATGATGCTGTAGCACACTCTACATAATGAATATCATTGTAGCCCTCAACAGCCTCCATTAATGAGTACTGATCTGCATTCTGACCAGCTTCTGAATCAGCAGTCCATGCAGAGATAATTCCAACCTTAGAACCGCCCTCTGCCTGAAGCTTTGCTGTTACCGCAGAACCATCCTGAGTAAAATACTCTGGATCAAGTACGCCGTTTTCCCAGAGCATATGCATCCACTTAACAGCTTCCTTATAGTTTTCCTGTGCTGGAACAAATACAGCCTCGCCATCATTATTCAATCCCATGTAGTTGTTATTACGGCTAACCATGCAGCCCCATACAGAAAGGATGTGCTGGCAGTCTGCCTGAAGGTTAGTTCCTGCATTGTTTGTCAGTCCAATCTCATTTGTCGGATCGCCGTCACCGTCTGCATCCTCTTTTGCAAAAGCAAGGAGTACATCGGTCAGTTCATCGAGTGTCTTCGGAGCTTCTAAGCCAAGGTTATCTAACCAATCCTGGTTGATGTACAGTCCATTTCCACATACGGTCGGACGAAGAGGAAGCTTCTTAGGGAGGGAATAAATCTTTCCGTCACGATCTGTACATGCAGCGCGAAGCTCCGGACACTCTTCCATTGCCTTTGTCAGATTCGGCATGGTCTCTTCGTTGATATATGGTGTCAGATCAACGAAATAATCCTTGTTCTGTGCCATATCAGAAGAATTCAGACAGATACTTCCAACAAATGCATCCGGCAATTCACCAGAAGCAAGAAGAAGAGATTTCTGCTCAGACCAGTCAGAGTTGTAATAAATCTGCCAGTCAAGATCAACACCTGCCTTCTCTTCCATCTCTGCCATTACGCCTTCCTTTAAGAAGTCATTTGGCCATGCATCAGTCCAGCGAACAGTTGCTACAGTAAACTGCTTTGCATCGCCCTCGTCTGCAAGTGCAGTAACAGTCGGTGCTGCGATAGCTCCAAGCATAGTTGCCTGTGCAAGAAGGATGCCTGCGGTTGCTTTCAGATTCATATTTCTTTTCATAGTTTTAATCTCCTTTTTTGCTTTATGATTATTTTTTGTTTTGAATTTTTATTATTACAGGCTTTACAGCTTTTTATATCAGCCCTTTACAGCACCGAGCATAACGCCCTGATTGAAATATTTCTGTACAAATGGATACATGCACATGATTGGCGCTGATGATACAACAATTACTGCATACTTAATCAGATCGGCCATCTGCTTTGCTTCTACTGCTGCTGAACCTGTCATCATGGAACTGATTGTCTGGTTACTGATTAAGATGTTTCTAAGAACGATCTGCAATGGCTGAAGTGCCTCACTTCTTAAATAGATCAATGCGTTGAAGTAGCCATTCCACTGTCCAACTGCTGCCCACAATGCTATAACAGCGATGATTGCTTTAGAAAGCGGCAGACAGATTTTAAAGAAGAAGGAAATGTAACCGCAGCCGTCAAGCTGTGCTGCCTCCCAAAGTTCATCTGGAATGCTGTTTTCAAAGAAAGTTCTTCCAACGATAATATAATAAGTAACAACCGAGAATGGAAGCACCATAACGGTCATTGTATCGGTCAATCCAAGACTTTTTACTACCATGTATGTAGGAATCAGACCACCGGTAAAGAACATTGGAATCAGGTAGAACATGTTGAACAATTTCTTGCCGTAAGCTTCTTTCTTGATAATGCGTAAGAAGCCGGGATATTAACAGCCAATGTGATAATTGTTCCAAGCACTACATAGATAATAGTGTTTCTGTAGCCAGTCCAGAGTCTTGTATAACCTAAAAGCTGCTTATATGCCTTTAAGCTGACGCCACGCGGGATAAACATGATCTCGCCGTTTGATATCAGCTGCGGATCACTGATGGACGCGATTACGATAAAGTACATCGGATAGAGTGTAATCAGAATCAGAATTATTCCAATCGTATACAGAATGATATCAAAAATCAAGTCGGCTCTTGAACGCTTAATTTTATTTGTCTTTGCTATTTTGTATGCTGCCTTGCTCACTGTTTTTCCCCCTTCCATCAGACTAGTGAAGTATCACTGACTTTTTTAGCTATCATATTGACTGCTATCAAAAGAACCAGATTGATGATGTTGTTAAACAGACCGATCGCTGCTGATAAGCTGTACTGATTGCTTACAAGACCCATCTTATACACGTAAGTTGAGATGATCTCACTTGAACTGCTGTTTAAGTTGTTCTGCAACAGATAAACCTTCTCAAATCCAACGCTCATAACGCTTCCCATTCGAAGGATAAACATAACTGTTGCCGTTGGAACCAATGATGGAAGGTCAATGTTAACAATCTTATGCCACTTGTTTGCACCATCCATTGTGGCTGCCTCATAAAGGCTTGGGTCAACTGAGGAAAGTGTTGCAATGTAAAGGATGGAATCCCAACCGACATGCTGCCAAGCTTCTGTCCATACATAAATATGAGGGAACGCAGATGCAGAACCCATAAGGTTTGGAAGTTTGAATCCAAGCAGTCCAACCAGCTTTGCGATGATTCCTGTACTTGGTGATAAAAACAGGATAATCATACCAGACATAACAACGACTGAAATGAAATGCGGCAGATAAGTAGCTACCTGCAAAAACTTCTTAAACTTCGTTGAGCGGATCTGATTCACCATCAGTGCCATAATGATTGGCAATGGGAACGTAACAGCAATCGTGTACAAGCTGATTACGATCGTATTTTTGATTGTTACGGAAAACTGATACGATTTGAAGAACGTTATGAAGTTCTTCATACCGACCCACTTACTTTCCATAATACCAAGTGCCGGCTTGAAATCCTTAAATGCAATGATGACACCGTACATCGGGTAGTAGGTAAAGATCAGGAAAATGATGATAGATGGAAGCATCAACAGATATAGCTGACTACTTTCCTTAAGCTTTTGCCCTACACTGAGCTTGCTGCTTTTTGACTGAGTCTTTTTCGTTTTCACGTTTTTCTCCTTCCTTTTTTACTAATTATTTCTTTTTTCTTTATGGTTTTATAGTACATTTTTTTATATTTTTTTCTGCTACAAAATTTTCTGCTAGGAAATAACAAAAAAGATATCTTTTTGTGATATCTTTTTTCATAAAAATCGTTATTTTGTTATTTTATCGTTTTTTTGTTAACAAGTTTTTTGTTAACAAGTAAAAACTCACAAATCTACTTCCTATACTTTGCCCTATATTCATTCGGTGTGCTGCCCACATAATCGCGAAATGTCTTGCTAAAATAGGAAAAATTGCTATATCCAACCTCCATCGCAATTTTACTGATCGGATCTGTAGATTCCCTTAGAAGTTTTGCTGCCTTTTCCATGCGCCGTCTTGCAATATATACAGGCAGTGTCCGTCCAGTCTCCCTGATAAAAAGCCTCGTTATATAATCCTCTGACAGATACACCTGTCCTGCCAGAACAGAACGCGTCAATTCACCGCCTAAATTTTCTTCAATATATCTTTTTAATTTGGCAATGGTTGCCTCCGCCTTGTCTTCTGTTTTATGCAGACTATCCAGCTTTTTCCAGACAGTTTCAATAAAATCAATACATCCCTGCTCGGAGCGGCGTGCCAGAAAGCTCATTCGCTCATACTCCTGCCAGTCAAACAATTCTTCAAATGTCTCATTGTTGTCACGCAAAACTTTTAACAGCAAATCGCCCATATGCTTCACAAAGCGTCTTAAATCTGACAAGTACCAGCTTCCGCTCTCACAAGCATGATCAACATAGGTAAGCATTTCCTGCATAACGTCCATGTAAGCTGTATTGTAAGATGAATCACCTGAAGCTGTACTCTTATGAAACATTTCCTGCCATTTCTCCCAAAAAGGCTCCGAATAGGAAATCTTTCGAAGTTCCCACGCCCGCTCCTCAATCATCAATCGTTTATTCGGAATTGCATGCTCGCGCATATCAGAAATTATCCGAATTGCCTTTGCGATGCTTGCATATGGGCGCCTACTGTAATATAAAAGCAATAGCTATGCGCAGTCTGTTCATTTAACTCTTGCTGCATTTTTGACAGCTGCTCCTCAAGACGATCATAATCGGCAAAATTTTTTAATACGAGAAGCCACTCGGCATCCTTATATGATACAGTCACGTCAAGATCAAGTTCCCGCAAATATTTCTCTGACACTGTACGCATACAATAATTATATAATGAAATGTCCTTTACCTTCTGACGCTCATCGCTGTTGTCGAGAAGCCCTGCAAGAACAAGTGTAATTGGCTGCACGGATGGATAAAGTTCACTATATTGATTATCAGATAAACTACTTGTGTTTGACGTACCCACACCATCAGAAAGTGCCTGCACTATCACTTTTTTCCACACTTCCTCACGTTGTTTCTTCTCATGACTGTTCAGATTGTTATGCTCCTTTAACAGTTCATCACAGACTGTATTTAACTCCGCCTCAAGATCTTTATTGGAAATTGGTTTTAGCAGATAGTTAACAGAACCTAATCGAAGCGCCTTCTGTGCATAAGTAAAGTTTGCATAGCTCGACAAAAAGATGCATTTTATCTCCATCCCTTCCTCACGTATCCACTCCACAAGCTCAAGACCGCTTCCCATCGGCATATCCACATCACAAAGAAGAATATCTACCTTGTATACCTTTAAAATTCCCTTTGCCTCATGGATATTATTTGCTGTAAACACCATACCGATGCCAAGACTGTCCCAATTTAATGAATTTTTTGTTTTTTCTGTCAGAATCTGGTCATCGTCCACCAGCAGAATTGTCAGTCCCATATTCTGTCTCCCTCCATTTTTCGCCGTTTTTTATACGCAAAACAGCGCAGAATCTATTGCCATTATACAACAGATTCTGCGCATAGGGGAAGTTTTTTGTTTAAATAATTGACTGCTATTTCTTAAACAATAAATTTGTGATTATTGTATAATAATCCATCAACTATACTCTATTTCTAAGGATGCAATCGTTGTTCTGTTTCCAATCGGCACAGTCCCGGTATGATGAATTTCCACGTCACCATAACCATTTTCCAGATATGCACATGCCAATGTTACTTCATGCGGACAGCCACATTCCTTTGCATGTTTTGGCTGAGGCATCCAGTCTGTCTTCGCATATGCGGTCATTCTTCCGTTGGTAGCTTCTAAAGTAACAGTACAAGATGGCATATATGCACTTGTAATCAACTGCGTCGTTAGACAATGATTTTTTCCATTTTCATAATGACGCAAAGAAAATGCACATCCATTAGCCTGCTGTGGCAGACGTTCAATCCTCAATCCATAACCAGTGCGACTCTTAGCATCGTATTTCAAAAACAATTCAACAAATTGGCCATTTGCACTTCCAAATCCCTCTCCTGTATCTTTATCCGGACAAAATACAGCAGTTACCTTCATTCCTCCATTCCATTCACCTTTTCGATATTGTAAAGACGCTCCGCGAGCAGTTGCTGTCAAGCCCCAACATCTTTTTGCACCATCGCGACCACGACCATATGTCCATGCCTGTTCTGGTTTTCCAGGTATCCAATCTGCAACATGTGCTACTTCATCTCCATGATACAATGGACGATATGTGTCGATAAAGAAATCACCAATTTTTGCGCTCTGCGGTATCGTTGGAAAAGACTGAAAATCCAAAATCTGTATTTTCTTTATATCCACCATATCTTCTGTAATCAGTTGGCTCTTTTCAATATAACATTCTCCTGAAATACTGTAGCGACTTTTTGGAATAATCTCTACTACAATTGCCGAACCAATATCTGCCTCACGCAGTCGATACTGTCTGCACGGTTTTCCGTTACTGACTGCCAAAATCCGTCCATCGCGTTCACGTTTCCATATAATGTCAGAACAATCTTGTTCCTGTATCAAACTCAACTGATATTCTAATTTTAAAACATTTTCCTCAATAACAAGTTTAGGAAACTTTATCCACTCTGGTGCTTTCTGTGGCTTTGGCATCGTCTGCATGGTATGTACCCCTATAATTCCATTTACTGATACTGTCACACTAATTTTCGCTGCAATGGCTTCTTCTTGCTGTCCAGTAACAGCAATATGTAGTCCATTAAATCCACAGCTATTCTCTGGTACTGAATATATTTTGGGCAGTAAATGCTCATGAATTTGCTCAGTCGGTTCTTCTATATCCACTTCTGCATATAAATTTGACATATCTTGCATTTCAAAATATTTAGGCCATGTCTCAATTGTCAATTCTGTTGTCTCTCCATATCTGACGCTATCTGCCCCATTAACCAATACGCGAACTGGACTTGTTGTCTTATATACTCCTGCTGTTTTTGTAGGATTCCAACCGTCATTGCCTCCTAGCATATTACTGTTAGAAAATGCACCTTCTATTTTCTTTGTCAGCTCTATACTATTCCATGGCGAAGCTTGACTAATTGCTACGGGATGTCCATTCAACGTTACATTTCTCCAATAGCATCTCGCGTCTTTCTTCGTCTCTAGTTCCCATTCTATTATTTTACAATTTCCACAAAAACTACAGTTATCTAGTACCAACTGTCCTCCAAATTTTGTTAAATACAGCGTATCGAAATCTTCCAGCTGCACAGTAAATTTACAATTTCGATACACTGTAGCTGCTTCTCTTGCCATATACATTGGACAGGTATCAAAAATCTCTATCTGGCATTCCTCATAAACAGCATAATCTCCGCCACCAATAAAATCCTTGGTTCCGCGAATTAAACTATTATGAAAATAAACACGATTATGATGAAATGACAACGTGTCTAGCATTCCAAGAATCCGACAATTTTCAAACGACCAACAATCATATTTTCCCTGACTGCCAATTGCATATGCTTGTGTTATAATATCCGAATATCTCTTTCTGTTTTGAGCTGGATCAAGCGGATATTCTAAATCAATATTTAAATAATTTCCAATTGTCAGATTTTCTGCCCGAAATCCATTTCCATTTACAATCATTGTTTGTGCAGGTGAACTTGCACTATTATCTGACGGATAGGCATTAACCATATGTCCACGGTTGTCTGCAATTACCGTATCTTCTGGCTTTTTTCCTAGTCCACAAAGTGTTAGCCATTCCTTCTGAATAACCAGACCAACTCTATCTGGTGCTCCATTTGTCCAGTACACATCCTGCTCCAAATACAAAACTGATGGTGTTTCTTTGTTTCCGTCTGGAATCGCCTCAGCTGCCTCCTTAATGCTCCTAAAGCAGTATGGTCCTTCATTTTTTTCTTCAAGTGAACGACTAACATAATAATGACGTTCATCCAAATTAATGACCATTCCATTTTTTGTCTGCAAACTTCTCATTGAATCCATTTTTGTCTCCTCCTGTTTAATTCTTATACTGCCGAATATACGCTGTCGGCGTCTGTCCGGTATATTTTTTAAATGCCTGTCCAAAATATCTAGCATTTGAACAACCCACTTGCTCAGCAACCTGATAAATTCTTTCTTCGTCTCCCAATAAAAGTAACAGTTGTTTTGCCTCTTCCATGCGAATTCTATTCAAATATGTAGAAAATTTTTCTCCTGTTTCCCTGTAAAATTCGCGACTAACATAATCCGTATTCATATACAAATAGTTTTCCGCAATCCGTTTCAAAGAAAGATTCCCGTCACTCATATGTTCTCTGGCATAACTTTTAGTTTTAAGATAAAATTCCTATAAACCGTCCGGCTTGCCTGCTTTAAATATAAATTAGAAATACAATCCGTCAAAAACACACCTATTTCCTCTTCATCCTGCATACGTGCAAGTTTTTCCCAGAATGCTGGAAATCCATCTGGCGATTCTTGTTCATATTTTTCCTGCATATACGTCAACATACGAAATGCAAACGCTTTTACCAAATCAGTATTTTCAAGTTTCCTAATATTCTCTCGCAGTTCTTCCAACCCTTCTTGTGGATGCTCAATACAGCGAGTCAACAATTCCTTAGGCTCCGCAAATACACCGGCATAATGCTTAAGTTGAATACAAGTTCCGTCCAATTCCACCAGATAAAGACTACTGTAACGTCTAATCTTCGGCACAAGTTCTCTCGCTGCTTCCTGAAAATTTGGAAACAGATGTGTCTCGCAAAGCGTTGTAACACTTTGTCCATCACAGACAATTTCTTCAATTGCCGAAATATCACTTTTCGTCAGTCGTTCCTTGCCACTATTTAGAAAAATCAATGTGTTTTTCACGTACAGCATCAATTGTCCTGCCTTTTGTATAACATTCTGTGGCAATTTCCTAACGAAATGACGAATCCACACCTCTTCCAGATAATAAACATACAAAATCTGTACATCCTCTCCTAACTGTCCAGATATCGTAATCCAGTTTTCACTTTGGTCTTTTTTCATACCACGATCTTCCCGTCCAATCATCTCCAACAGTCCCTCTTTCATAGCAAGCACGCACATTTTGCTACCTAAAATACGATTTTTATCTAATGCTGCTTCTAACTGCCTCTGATGTTTCTGTTCCTGAATTGCCTCTCTTAGCACTTCTTCCATTTTTTCACAACTACATGGCTTAATCAGATAATGGCGGACACCATACTGCATTGCTGTTCTCGCATATTCAAATTCCTGATACCCAGACAAAATAATAAAAACTGTCTGTGGACTAATCTCTTTTGTCTTCTCAATCAACTCTAAACCAGACAATCCTGGCATACGAATATCTGTCATAACTAAATCTGGATTTTCATCCAAAATAGCATGCCAAGCTTCCATACCATCCTTGCATGAACCCACTAATTTAAGTCCTATCTCTTTCCAATTAATTGATGTACAAATTGACTGCAATACAAACGCTTCATCATCAGCTACTACTATTTTCAGCATTGTTTTTCCTCCTTCAGGCAAAAGAACAGTTATCAACTGTCTGTAGTTTACCCCAAATTAAAATTCCATTCTGCTTGTTCAATGCGCCTTTTTCTTATTTCTGCCGAAATGGAAGTTTAAGAAGAACTCTCACCAAGTCTGGACTACTCTCAACTGAAATCCCATACTCTGATCCAAACAAAAGTTTTGTTCTCTTATCAATGTTAATCAATCCTATTCCATGACCCTGAGGTTTCTTTTCTCCTTGATAAAGCATCTTCATCAGATCCTCTGGTGCTTCACTTCCATCATTTTCAACTGAAATAATCAATATTCCATTTTCTATTTTTGCACTCAATATTACTGTGCAAAAATCAAGCGCCTGTTCCACCCCATATTTAACTGCATTTTCTAACAGCGGTTGAATACAAAGATATGGAACTGTGCATTTAACAATGTCGGATCTAACCTTTCCTGATAAATCAATTTCTCGCAAAATCGCATTTTCTGAATTTTCATATAATACTGGCACAATTCCAATTCCTGCTTCAAAGAATTAACATCTTTATGACAGCTCAATGAAGACTGCAGGAGCTTTGCCAATGACTCTGTAATTGTGCAAATTTCCTTTTCTCCATTTATCTTTGCCTTCCAGTATACTAAGTCTAATGTATTATACAGAAAATGTGGATTCATCTGCTGTTCAAGAGACCTGATCTGTGCTTCTCTTAACAGTTGCTGTTTTTTTCATTTTCTTCTGTCAATCTTCTCAGATCCAATAGCATTTGATCAAAGCAACAATTCAAGAATCCAATTTCATCGCCTCTATCTTGATAATTACAATCAGTTGCCATCGGTTCCAAATTACCACTGCTTACTCGCTTCATCTTCATCTGAAGTATCGAAAAATGCTTACACATTCCAGCCGAAAACCATCCCGCTGCAACAAGCATGGCCACAGTTATCACAAGCAAACTAAAAAATACAGTCAGAATACAGTTTTGGATTGAACTAAAAATCGAATTATATGGAATAAACAAATAATATCTCCATCGTGGCTTCTCAACCATGTGTACAACAGAAAACAAATTTTTCTTCCCATCTCGAATAATTTTGTATCCATCCTCAGGAAGCTGCTGAATCATTGTTATTGTATTCCCTTGTATTTGCGTTGGATCAGGATACAATATTGTAGATGTTTTCTGATCCAAAATAATCAACGGAATCTCGCTTGTCAAGTAACTATAATTTTCCATCAACTGATTTGCGATACGCTTCATATCAACTCGAAAAATCTGGTATCCCAATGTTTTCAGACTCAAATTGTGAATTTCACGATACGACCTAACCATAAGAATTGTTGACGGATCTTCTTGGCTAACCGCCAGAACGCTTTCCCGTTTTCCTCATTTGCCTGCTGCTTTAACTGTTCCAAATATGCTTCTGACTCTTGTACGGAAGAACTTCCTCTGCACACTGAAAATTCCGGTGTTATCAAAGTAACTGATCTTATATATTTATTCCCAACTGCATAATTATATACGCTACTTTCGATCTGGTTACGCAGCTTACGTTTCTGCCAGCCATCCGCTGCACTCTGATAAGCAGACAAATTTGACTGCAATGACGCATCTGCTACCATGTAATAAGAATCTGCTTCAATACCATCAAGATACAGCTTCATCTCGTTAGAAATCAGAAACAATGAATCAGTTGTTTCTTGATATAACATTTCTGCATAGCGTTTATTCATCCACATAAAAATAACAGCTGTCACAACCGTCATCGTAAATATAACAGTGGCATACATTAACAGCATTTTTTTCCGAATTCCCATCCTGCTAACACGCACTTCTGGCAAAATTCCTTTCATTCCACTACTCCTTTATTTTCTTGTTTATCTTATTATATAGTCCCTTTTTTTAAATCGCAAGCGCTACAAGATTTATGTCGGTTTTTGAATACATCAAGTCGGTTTACCGCATTTACATACTATCTTTTTTCTTTCTATAATGGAACCATCAAAGAAAAAGGAGGTCATCTTTTATGACTGTACGTGCAAAATCACTCGTAACTATTTCACTCACTGCCAGCTTGGTAAGTTGCGCCACACTCCCTGTATTTGCTTCTGATAACAAAACAGACGATGAAAAAATAACAATCCGCGTCGCTTGGTGGGGCAACCAAACACGAAATGACCTGACTGTAAAGGCACTCGATCTTTACACCGAGAAGCATCCAAATGTTACATTTGAAACTGAACCATCTAGTTGGGACGGATATTTCGATAAGCTGTCAACGCAAGCTGCAACAGGATCTCTACCAGATATTTACCAGCAGGATTATGGTCAAATCCGTTCTTATTATGATCAAAATTTGATGCTGAATCTTCAACCATTTGTAGAATCCAATGTATTGGATGTTAGCCGGGTATCTGAAGCAGTTCTTGCCAGTGGTTCATTTGACGATGATCTTTACGCAATGTGCATTGGTCTAAACTCTCCAGCACTCTTTTATGATAAAGAAACTGTGGAAGCTGCAAGTGTTACTATTCCTGAGCAAATGACATGGGATGAATTTTTCGATATATCCCAAACCATTTATGACAAAACTGGTGTTCAAACCTATATTGATTCAATGGTTCTGGGCATGTTATTCCGTGGAATCGGTACCTCAGAATTTTCCGAAGATGGAACTGCGTTCGGTGTAGACGATGACAGTGTATTTCTTACATATTTCCAGATGATTGCAGACGCAAGCAAATCTAACTGGCACGTATCTCCGGAAATTCTAACCGAAAAAAATCCTACAGTCACAGAAACTATGCCAATCATTGATCAGACCTGTTGGAATTCATTCTCCAACTCAAATCAATATGGAACTATCAGTTCCACCTCTGGCCGAGAGCTTGGCATTACCATGTGGCCTGTTATGAAAGATGACACACAGCAGGTTCAATATTTAAAATCTAGCCAATTCTTATGTGGCTCTTCGACAACAGAACATCCAGAAATTGTTGCCGATGTTATCAATTTCATCACGACTTCTATTGAAGCCAACGAAATATTAAATGGAGAGCGCGGTGTGCCGGTTGACTCCGATGTTCTTGCTTCCTTCGACGAGCGGCTGTCTGATAATGATAAAGTTGTCTACAAATTTATTGACGATGTCAATGCAGTCGCAACTCCTATGGATCCACCATCTCCATCTGGCTCCAGTGAAATTGGTACTTTAGTAGACGATCTAACTGAACAGGTTCGTTACGGAGAAATTACACCTGAAGATGCCGCCAGTCAGGTGTTTGAAGAAGGATCAGAAATTCTTGCTGAAAAAGCAAACGCAGACAATTAACATTGGTAATTAGTAATAAAGCGTGCCGTTAATTCGCGCACGCTTTGTTTTAAAAAAGGATGTGTTTAGATGAAAAAAAAGAAAGTATCTATTTCCAATTTTTTATGCAAGCAGTCGGTTGCCGGTTATATCTTTATTCTCCCATTTATCATTGGTTTTCTTGTTTTTACCATAATTCCAATGATTTCTTCTCTATATCTTTCCTTCACCGACTATAGTATTCTTGGCTCGCCTAAATGGGTTGGTCTGAAAAATTATGCCAAAATGTTCACAAAGGATTCTAAATATTTGAAATCTTTGAAAGTAACATTCTTCTATGCCTTTGCATCTGTACCTTTGAAACTGCTTATGGCTCTTGTCGTTGCCATGATTATGACAAAAAATACCAAATTAACTGGTATTTACCGCGCAGTCTATTATCTGCCTTCAATCATTGGAGGTAGTGTCGCTGTTGCTGTCATGTGGAAACAGCTTTTTTCCAGCAGCGGAGTTATCAATTCAGTTCTTCAAGCACTTGGGCTAGATGTTACAATTTCGTGGATTGGCAATCCTAAAACTGCAATTTGGGTTCTAATTCTACTCTCTGTTTGGCAATTTGGCTCCTCCATGTTAATTTTTCTTGCTGGTCTGAAACAGATTCCAAAATCCTATTATGAAGCAGCCAGAGTAGACGGAGCAAGTGCAGCAAAAAGCTTTTCAAAATTAACTACTGCCACTTCTGACTCCTACCATCTTTTTTAACTTAGTTATGCAGATGATCAACGGCTTTATGGTATTTAACTCTGGTTACATCATTACTGGTGGCAAGCCGCTCAACAGTACACTATTTTATGCCTTGTACCTATATGAAAAAGCATTTACTGATTACGATATGGGATATGCCTGCGCAATGGCTTGGGTTCTTCTTATTGTTGTTTCTATTATAACTGGCCTTGTGTTCTATTCCTCCAAACACTGGGTTTATTATGAATCAGAGAGGTGATATTATGAGTTTATCAAGAAAACTTGGAATGAAGCGAAGCAAGCGCTTTCATAATATTCTTTATCATGTACTTGTATGTTTGTTTGGCTTCCTGATGATCTATCCGCTTCTTTGGATGGTTATGAGCTCTTTCAAAGAAAGTAGTTCTATTTTTCGAGAATCATACCGATTAATTCCAGATACAATTCACTTTGAAAATTATATCAATGGTTGGAAAGGATTCGGTGGCTATACGTTTGGTGTCTTTTTTTCTAATTCCTTTTCTTATTGCTATCATCGCAACTATAGGTGCCGTCTTTTCTTCTGCTATTATTGCATTTGGCTTTGCTAGATTGCATTTTCGTGGACAAGGATTCTGGTTTTCATGCGTTATGCTTACCATGATGCTGCCTTTTCAAGTCATTATGATTCCACAATTTTTAATTTTCAAACAGCTCGGCTGGGTCAATACAATCCTACCACTAACTGTTCCCTATTTTTTTGGACAAGCGTTTTTCATTTTTCCAGAATATGCAGTTTATCCGTGGTATTCCAGCTGAACTTGATGAAGCAGCCCGAATTGATGGCTGCACTTATTATGGAATATTTTTAAGGATTATTCTTCCTCTGATCAAACCATCTATCGTCACAACCGCCATTTTCTCCTTTATGTGGCGTTGGGATGACTTCTTCGGAGCTCTGCTTTATCTGAATTCTCCAGCAAAATATACTCTATCCATCGCACTAAAAATGTTTTCTGATCCTTCTTCTCAGTCTGACTGGGGAAGTATGTTCGCTATGTCCACCCTATCCATCATTCCAATCTTTCTTATCTTCCTATTTTTCCAAAAATACCTTGTTGAAGGTATTAGTACAGAAGGATTAAAAGGATAACAGCCGCCCAGAACGATATGAAATCATATTTGTTCTGGACGCTATTGCCGATTAATCTAATATTTAT
>ENA-OQCN01000034-OQCN01000034.1-human-gut-metagenome-genome-assembly--contig:-NODE-34-length-53296-cov-2.489815_pt1 | contig 53296 bp, 57 predicted proteins | sample MGYA00242497_ERZ504576 | MGnify/ENA primary metagenome ERZ504576 (study PRJEB26092, sample SAMD00036296) | human gut metagenome | host: Homo sapiens | study: EMG produced TPA metagenomics assembly of...
CAAACTTTTTCACCTGTTTCCTCATAAAGAAGCAGCTTCATTGCTTCTAAAAATGTTTTTAATTCACAATACGGAAGGCGATATAATTTTGTTTCAATTTTATGCTTTTGAGCGATTTTAAGCGCAGGTGCTGCACCAACAATTGTCTGAACTGGTCCCGCAAGAATCCATCCCTGTATGTTTTTTTCGACGAACCCTCGCATAATAAACGTCATCTTCCCAGAAAACATCAATTGACGCTTCTGGTCTTCGTTCTAACACATCATTTAGAAAATTGGGATCCGTAAAAAATGGATCCTCATCTTCATTTGTCTGTCCAATTCTCCGAATCTTTCTGTCATTATCAATCAATCTAATTTCACCATGTGTAATTTGGATCAATGATTGTAAAAAAAATTCATCCACCATTTTTTATCCTCAACTTCTTCCTTTCATAGTAATTTTATTCACTGTTTCTTGTCTGATACACTTGCAAAGTTGCTTGATACAAGAATTATACAATGTCTTTTATTACACAAAAGGGGCAGTTTCCTGCCCCCTTTATCCACCTCATAAAAACGCATTTAATACGCAATCATCGGAATGCTCTCTGCCTTTTCATTTGTAGCTCTTTTATGCCATAGCTTCCTCAATCGACAAACGAATCGTTTGAATCTGAAATGCACCAAACTCAAGCTCTAACATGCCGTCTTTTATTACTATCTCCTGCTCTTTATTTTCCAGCATATCACAAAGCCAAGCCTTCTTTGCATCAACATTCAGCAAAATCTGTGCTTTTCCCGCTGCCTTTTTAGACTCATACAGACGAAGTATCAAATCACCGCTTCTGTCTAATGCCGGCTTTATTGTATCTAAGACAACTGTGCCGTTCTTTACAGAAGCCATGCTAAATGTCGGCACACATCCCAGCACCAGTCTTGGCTTTTCATTTAGTTCATAGCCCTGCTTTACCACATCACATCCGGCAAAATCACCTTCCCAAGCAGTAAACGCGTATGTAAAATGATGAACCTGATTATCTGCACGCATTTCTGGCGCTGCTGCTGCACGAAGAAGAGTTAGTTCTAACGCATTTTGATTCATGCTGATTCCATACTTGCAGTCATTTAATACGGCTGCACCGTGAGACGCATCGCACAGCGCACTGTATCTGTGATTGCATACCTCAAAACGATCTTTTTCGTATTCTCTCGAACGATGAGTTGGGCGCATTACATAGCAAACTGCATCTCATTGATTCCATTTTCTGCATAAACCGCTACTGGAAATGAAGTCTTTAGCAGGCGATGTAGCTCTTTCCAGTCAATCGTTGTATCAAATTCGAGACGTCTGCTGTCCTTTGCCAGACGAATATACTGTGTATATGAAGAATTTCCAATCTTTCCTGTAACTTTAATGACTGCTTCTATTCCATCTGCCACAAGCTCAGTACACACATCAAATGCTCCTTCAAGCTCCTGCTCCCTATAATTTGAGTCGATATCCCATGCATCAAACATGCGTGGTACATCCTTATAAAAATGGAAACGATTCAAGGCATCTGCTGCAAACTCACGTCCTGATTCCTTTAGGACAAAGCTTGTCACCTCGCCTTTTTTGTTTATCTTGACGCGTACCTGTGAATTTTCAAGCGCAATGCCGTCCGTGGTCTTTTCTGCTGACACAGCCTTTTGCTCCACATTTTTCTTCTTGTATGGAACAAGTGTAACAGCTCCGCACGGTGGGATTGTTACCCATGCCTTAACGCCAAACGGTGTCTTCTCAACAAAAACTTCCGCTCCTTCAAAGGTTTTTGCACCGTCTGCAAATGCTTCTGGAAGCTCTACCACCGTCTTTCTCTCAAAACCAAATGAGTTAAAGAGCGTCACATCATTTTCATTTTCTTTTGTTACAAGCTGACTCATATATATATCTGCCTGTTTATTTGCTGTCTCAATTACACCGCCAACAGCTTTCCTTGCTTCCTCGTAAACTCTTCCAATCGAGGAGCCTGGAAGAATATCGTGAAACTGATTTAACAATAATTCCTTCCAGAGAGCATCAGCCTTCTCACTGTCATATACATTTCCCTTACAAAGACCAAATGCTCCCCACATCTCCATCTCGCGAAGTGCAAACTCAGCACGTCTATTATTTTGCTTTACTTTTGCCTGAGAGGTGTAGGTTCCTCTGTGTGCATTAAAATACAGCTCACCTACATAAGTATTGACCGGTCCGCCCGCTTCGTCCATTTTCTTGAAAAAGCTCTTCGGATCAGACAGTTCAACTCTCGGTGCACCTTCAAGATTTTGTTCTCTTTTTGCATACTCAATATCGTCTCTTGTTGGACCACCGCCGCCATCGCCATAGCCAAACGGCAGCAAAAAGGCATCCAGATCCTGAAGCTGACTTCTGTTTTTCCACACTTCTTCAAGTTGCTTAGGATTAGTCTTATAAGTATAGCTTGTCGGAAGAAATGACACAATCCTACTTCCGTCTATGCCTTCCCAGTTAAAGTAATGATACGGGAACTGCTCACCCTCGTTATATGACCAAAAGATCTTCTGGGTTACCAGATAGTTGACCTTGCATCCCTTTAAAATCTGTGGCAATGCCCCTGTGTAGCCAAACGTATCTGGAAGCCACAGCACTTCACTGTCCACATCAAATACGTCCTTATAATACTGCTTTCCATACAGCAGTTGACGAATCAGTGCCTCACCACTTGCCATATTCGTGTCAGGTTCCACCCACATGGCACCCTCTGCAATCCACTGTCCTTTTTTGACAGCCGCCTTGATTCGCTCAAAAAGTTCCGGATACAGTTTGCGGCACATCTCATACTCTGCTGCTGGCTCTGAATAAATTTATATTCTGGATATTCCTCAATCAGACGAAGCTGCGCCGCAAATGTACGCGCGGTTTTACGACCGGTTTCCGCAATCGGCCACAGCCAAGCCAAATCCAAATGAGCATTTCCCACTGCATAAAAGACTGGCATTGTCGAACCATTCTCGGCCTCTAGCACTGGCTTTAAAGCTTCACGCGCTTTTTTATAGGACTCAATTCTGGCATCCAGTTCCTGCTCAAAATCAACAATCAATGTAAACTGTTCCAATGCCTTTGCTATTTTTGCCGCTCTAAGGCTTGTCTTGTCAAGCACTTCAAGTAAACGTCCAAGTGTATCTACATCCATAAAAAGTTGGTAAGCATCTTCATTCCAAATTCCGTAAGTGCAGCGTCCTAATGTACGTCTCTTTCCCTCTTCTAATTTGTCTGTATAGGAGCCCGGAAGCACTGGACCTGTCGCACATCCTCCTGTCGGTGCCTCTGGATAATAATGACCAGCATAGACCTCCATCATGATATCAAACTGCTCGTCTCCCTTTGCACAGCGACTTAACACATTGTCTACAATATAATGATGCGGCTCATTAACCCAAGACGCACGGTATGTACCAAAAGCCTTATCATTTACAAACAGTGTTGCCTCACCATCTGGCTTCAAATTCATCACTATACGTTTGCCCTCAGCTTCTTCACTCAGCTGAATGTGTCCCTTCATCCAACAATATTCATATGTATTTCCCCAAGTAAAACCTGGCTTTACCGAAACAAACTGCTCTTTTTTTGCCTCCCCAAGTGAGAGCTGTTCATTTGTGCGAAATGCCTCCCATTGAATCTCACCAAGTGGCTGATAAAAATCATCTTTAAGTGTGCGCACCCAATGACTGATGCGGTCTCTCCATTCGGATTTCATCAATTTACTCATAATATTTCCTTTCTATTGAAAAAAATAATACATTAATACGCAATCATCGGAATACTTTCTGCCTTTTCATCTGTAGGCACCTTTGTGCCATCCGCAATCTCATACATGGCTTCGCTGCACTGCTTTACATAAGACGCCATATCCTGATATGGACGTGAGCAAATGTCAAACAAACCAATGTTATAATTTTCTCCATCAAAACGACCAAGAACAAACTGATCATAGCACTGGAAATAGTGGCAGCCAACACCATTTGGATGAGCTGCTACGCGCTCGCAATAATAACGATAGGCTTTTCCACGGTCTTTTTGTGTCAGTACACCCTCAAGTCCTGTTGCTGATAAGCCTGTATCTAGTGCTCCAAAATGAAATTCACCAATCATAATAGGCAGATCTACACCAAGCTCTACAACATGAGATATTGCTTCTGTTGGATCGACTGCATAACAGTTAATGGAAAATACATCAAAATTCTCCCATCCCGTTGCAAGATCTGGATCGGAAATCCATGCCCATCTCATACCAAGAATCATATGATTTGGATCGACTTCTCGGCATGCTTTTGACGGAATCTCAACATAAGCTCGAAGCATCTCTTTTGAGAATGTTTTCTGATCTTCTTTTGCAGCCTCAGATTTAGCTGATGCATCACGAATCGGCTGATACAGATCATCAAAGTCAGTAAACTTCGTGTTCCATGCTGTGTTTAATGCCTCCACTGTCTGATATTTTTCTTTTAAAGCCGCAATCAGCTTTTCCTTACATACAGTGCGCTCTGGATTGTACAGTACCTCGTCTGCCAGCACCAAATTATCCACAAATGCCCAGCTTGGCTCATTTCTAAGGAAATAGCCGATCATCATCGGATCATCCTTCCTTGCTGCAATTGCCTTTGCATTATTTTTTGCGTTTTCTTTATACTCATCACTTAATACATCTGGAAAATCACGGAAAATTTTCTTTTTTGTCTCAGGAAATTCTGGAAGTGAAGTTACATATGGTATCGGTGTATTTTCAAAAAGGCGCTGATCACTCCAGTTGCCAAGCGTATTCATGCCCATCTGCATCAGCTGTCCTGCCATCATCTTCTTCCATATCTGATACCAGTCTTCCCCAAACACACGATATAAATTGGCACCTGCATAGGAGAACATCTTCGCATTTCTTTTTCTATCCTTAAATACACGGTCTGGTGAAAACATTTCTGTATATGCCGGTTCTTTCTCATCTGGCAGCCAATCTAGCCATTTTTCAATTCCATCAACACGACAGTCCACTGGCACATTCACGCAGTCTGGTCCGACGCTGAAAAATGCATAGCCATCCGGGTCGGCAAGCCACCACTTGCCATCTGCCTTATATTTTGTAAAAAATCCTGTGCCCTTGGCCAGCTTTTTATTTTTCCAGCCGCCCCATTTTGACCAGTTTTCAAATGGATAGCCCTGTGCGCCATCCTTCACCTGCTTTTCTAGAATCGGTTTTAATTCTTCGATATCTGCTGTCTTTCCTGACCATTCCTTTCGCTTATTCTGTCCAAGACTATCGACAAGCTTAACATCCAAAAGCTGCACATTTTCCGGATATGTATCTGTTAATGCCATGTTGCTGATACGCACGGTAATATCATGAAATACTGGAATAGTCTTCATCTCAATACGTGTAATTTCTTCTGGCACAATTCGTCCACCATGGCAGACAATCTTAAGCTCACCCGGAAGTGCCTCTGGAAACAGCACACCTGCTTTAAACCACTCCTTATCCAAACAAATCTGTGTTGTAATCTGCGGAAGAATGCCAAAACGAATCGTCATCGTTGGCTCATCATCCTTGCCATACACATACACATTGAAAGCATCACAATGTTCCTCAAGTGTCTCAATCTTAAACATAAAGTAGCGCTCATTTTTCATTACATCCCACGGCAGCACAATACCCGCTCCATCCTTTGACAGCTTTAATAAAGCACTGTCTTTCTCCTGCTCTAAAAGGGATGCCCCACTTGTTAACATCTTCACGTCAAATGGAATCTTCATCGCTTTTTCTCTCCTTTTTCTCTCGTCAAATTTTTCTAGCACCAGATTCATTCTCAATGTTACAAGGTTCACTTTACGCTTTTTCACAAAAAAAGGCAAGGCTTTTTTCGCCTTGCCAGATGTAAAGTTATTCTAATTTTATATATTATTTTTTTTCCCTACTTACACCACAACTAATGGCTCCTGTTGGACAAGCCTGCTTACAGCGTCCGCAGCGAATGCACTCTAGGCTGTTTGCGTTTACAACAGGATCTACCTGCATACGACAAACCTTTGCGCATTTTCCACAGCCAACACATTTTTCTTTGTTGACACGATATTTGAAAAACGATACTTTGTTGAAAACGGAATAAAATGCTCCAAGCGGACAAATATATTTGCAGAATGGTCTGTAAATTATAATTGAGAGAATGATTGTTACAACCAAAATCGCATTCTTCCAAACATACAGAGCACCAAGTGCACTGCGCATTGATTTATTTAACAGTGCAAGCGGTATACCGCCCTCAAGCGTTCCAGCTGGACATATAAGCTTGCAAAAATATGGTGCGCCCTGTCCCATAATGTCCACTAAAAACATAGGAAGCAAAATAACAAACACAGCAAATATTACATATTTCAGCTTGCGAAGCAGCTTATCTCCCTTAAAGGTACGAATTTTTTTTGGAAATGGGATTTTATTTAACAGATCCTGTATCAGTCCAAATGGACATAAAAAGCCACAGATCAGTCTTCCAAAAATGGCTCCAATAAAAATCAAAAAGCCAATAACATAATAAGCCATCTTAAAATTCCAGCTGCCCACAACAGCCTGCAAAGAACCTATTGGACAGGCTCCGACAGCTCCTGGACAAGAATAACAGTTGAGTCCAGGTACGCAGACATTTTTTAATTTTCCCGTGTAAATTTTTCCTGTTACAAAGCCTGATACATGGCTGTTTGTCAAAAATGCCCACAATGCCTGAATGCCATGGCGCTTTGCATCACTTACTTTATTTGTTTTTTTCTTACTTGTTTTTTCCTGAGCCATTTTCTTATCCAATTCCTATACACTCCATACAAATATTAATCGCCTTAGTAAATACAACTGCCATCTCACCGCGAAAAATACCAAACGCCATCATCAACAGTCCGACCACTGCCAGACAAAGTCCTGTCCATTTGGAGTCTAGGGCTGCATTCGCCCTAGACTCCATTTTATTTTTCATTATTTTCATATCAATTCTTTTCCTTGATTGCGCTTAACTCTTTTTCCACAATTTCCTTCCAATCTTCAAGCGTATGGCTTCCAGAATATGTTTCACCTACAATGTTTCCATTTTTATCTACAAAGAAGGTTTCTGGGAATGCAGAGATGCCCTGAAGACGTCCATTCATCATATTCTTATCCGGAATCAAGAATGGATAGGTAGCCTTTGTCTTTTCCTGAAGAAGCTCTGCCTTTTTGATAGCCTGCTCATCCTTATTGCCTTCGCTGTCTGTCGTATCTAATACAACACCTGTTACACCAACGCCCTTATCCTTAAGCTCCTGATACAGCTTCTCAAGCTCTGGAATCTCATTAACACATGGAGAGCACCATGTTGTAAATACATTTACAAGCGTAAGATCATACTCACTAAACATATCCTCAGTATAAGTTTTCTTATCAATACCTGTCATCTCAAACTTTCCAACATTATCGCCATCCTGCTGCACCATATCAATTGGCTGATCGAATGCGGACATCTGCTGAAATTCTGCCATGTCAGTCAGCTCTGTCTTTGTCTTTTCTAATTCCTTTTTCAGCTTCTTATCTGCATCCTTACTAATACTTAAATAGTACTCATATTTTCCATCACTGCTCTCGCCAAGCTTTGTGTGCTCTGTGCAGCCAGTCAACTCATCCAACTGATCTGTCACATCTGTGCTGTATACACCAAGTGTTCCAATCTTTCCAAGACTCTTTAACCAGTCATCATAGCCAGTTCCCATTTTCTCAATGACAGCATCACGCTGCTCTTCTGTCATTGTATACCAGCTAAATAATGCATAAGAAATTGCATTGCCTTCCTCATTCCAATTCTCATCTGTCAGCATTGCAACCTTTTTGTCTTCCATCTGCTTTAACAGCTCATCTGTTAATGTAAAATTCAGACCCATGAATGGAAACTCATAAGAATCCTGAACCTTCCAGGAAATCTCAGATGGTGTAAATGTTCCAGAAATCATATCGGAGGAAATTGCCTCTCCTTCCGGAACTGATTCTCCTGCTGGGATTGCTTCTCCTGCTGGGATTGCCTCTCCTGCTGGGATTGCTTCTCCAGTCGTTGTCTCCTTGCTGCTATCATTCTTTGCTGCAAATACAGGTGCTGCAAATGCACCTAAGGAGGACACTCCAATCACACCTGCTGCTAAATATGCCTTTACTAACACTCCAATATGTAATCTATTTCTTCTCATTTCTTATGATCCTTCCTTTCTTTGTTTTGATCTGAGGCGATTATAACACATGCCGTATAAAATTAGTGTTAAGAAATTTTATTTTTTAACAACTATTTTATTATTCGTATGATATACTTTAAAAAAATAACTATTTTTGAAAGGGGAATGAAGATATGCACATTTTAGTAATCGAAGATGAAGCACAGCTTTGCAGCTCTATCGCTGAAGGACTTCGCCTTGATGGATACGAGGTGGACACCTGCATGGACGGAAATGAAGGACTTGATCTTTGTCTGACAGAACCATTCGATCTTATTTTGCTTGACCTTAATCTTCCAGGAATGGACGGTCTTTCCATTTTACAGCAGCTTCGCGCTGAAAACTCATCCACACCAGTTATCATCCTTCTGCCAGAACTCAAATTCAGGATAAGGTGGAGGGACTTGATCTAGGTGCAAATGATTATCTTACAAAACCTTTCCATTTTGAAGAGCTTGAGGCCAGAATACGAAGCCTCACACGCCGCAAATTTATTCAGGAAAATATCTGCCTAACTTGCGGCCGCATATCATTTGACACAAAAACAAGACTTGCCCAGATTGATCATATGCCACTTTCCCTCACGCGAAAAGAAAGCAGTCTGTTAGAATATTTTCTTCTTCATCCAGATCAAGTGATCAGTCCAGAGGAATTGATTGAGCATATCTGGGATGGAAGTGTCAACAGCTTCAGTAATTCCATCCGTGTTCATATCTCCTCGCTTAGAAAAAAAGCTTCGCGCAGCTCTTGGATACGATCCTATTCAAAATAAGATAGGCGAAGGATATCTGCTTAACGCAGACTGCTGTAATGATTAAACATTTAGATAAGGAAAGGATTCTTATGACTCACACACAAAAAAAGCGCCTCTGCGCTCCTTCTTTGCAAAAATGCCACTTCAATGGCGTCTTACTGCACTGACAACACTTCTTGTCACAGTTGCCTGCATTTTTATGTATTTTTTATAAGTCATTCTGCCGTCTCTGGAATGGATGATCTGCACGATTACGCGATCCATATTGATCAGAATGACTCTTCCCCTATCACATTTCAGGTTGATCCATCTATGCTATTTCCACAGATTAATGATCAGCTTGCCCATACAAAGCAGCTTTTCATGATCAAAAGTCTTGCTGTAACCATTGTTGTTATTTTAATAAGCAGTCTTTCAACTTGGTTTCTTACACGTAAAAGCCTTGCTCCGCTTCGCAGCCTCAGTAAAAAATTTCTGATATTCAGGCACAGAATCTTTCTATTTCCATTGATGTTCCAGAAAGCCATGATGAAATTTCTAAGCTGACAGAAGCATTTAATCAGATGCTTGCTCGATTAAATGATGCATTTGACGTTCAAAAGCAGTTTTCTGCCAATGCAGCTCATGAGCTTCGAACTCCGCTTGCTGTAATGCAGACAAATCTTGAAGTATTTTCCAAAAAGAAAGAACCTTTTGTTTCAGAATACCAGACACTTTTTTCCACGATTCTTGAGCAGACAAACCGTCTTAGCCATTTAGCTCGATTTTGCTTGATATGACTGGAATGCAGCGTGTAAAGCGCTCTGATACAATAAGCCTTGCAGCACTCGCTGATGAAGTTCTATGTGATCTTGCACCAATTGCTGATCAAAAGCAGATTACACTTTTCCAATCTGACAAAGACTGTATCGTCACTGGAAGCTATCTTCTTCTCTACCGTGCTGTTTTTAATCTTGTTGAAAATGCAATCAAGTACAATCATCCCGATGGAAGTGTGTACATTGATATAAAAGATGAAAATGGATTTGCCTTAATTAGCATCAAGGATACAGGAATTGGCATTGCTCCTGAAAATCAAGAAAAAATCTTTACACCTTTTTTCTGTGTTGATAAATCAAGAAGCCGCACAATGGGCGGTGCCGGTCTTGGACTTGCACTAGTTGCCGAAATTGCACAGCTTCATAATGGAACAGTTTATGTAAGCGAAAGCGACAGCGAAGGAAGTACTATCATCCTTAAGCTGCCGCTGTAAAAAATCATCGCTGATTATTATTAACTTTTCCTATCTTTTCTCCCTGCCTTATACACGTTTCCTCTCCTCTGGCGCTTCGGTACAAAATATTCTTTCTTGGAAGAACAGCACCTTTTTGCGTCAGAAGGATAATGGTAGAACCGCCAAACTCAAAATAACCTTTTTCCTCACCACGAGTCACATAACCTGGCACTGCTTCATGGTTGGTAATTCGCCCAACCATCATTGCACCGACTTCCATCATTAAAATCGTGCCAAATTCCTTTGTCTTAATAATGCAGTACTTTCTGGTGTTTTCCTTATATACTGGGCAATGTTCAAACGCAATTGGCTGCACCGTATGGAAAACACCATTAATTATGCGCTCATGAGAACGTCTGCCGCTCACTGGATAAATATAGCGGTGATAATCATCTACACTTAAGCGAAGCTGCCACAAAATACCGCCTTCAAACTGTTTTGCCAGTTTTCATCACGAAGCAGACTCTGTACTGTATACTGACCTTGTTTGATCAAAAAGCGAGAATCATTCGTGATTGGAAAAATCGTAAGCTTTGCATCACATGGACTGATAAGTATATCGTCTCCCTGCGCTAATAATCTTGCATCTGGTTTTAGCTTTCTTGTAAAAAAATCATTATAGGAATAAAAACTTGTTTTTTCAAACTCCGACACATCAATATTCTGTGACTTTATAAAGCCTGGAACAGCAATCAAAGATAATCTGCTGTTCATCACTTTTCCTGCCGCCTTTGATACTGCCGGACTGACAAGAATACGAAGAAGCCTATTTCCAACTGATGTTGTATATAAAAATGTTAAAAGTCTGCTTGTTTTTTCTTTCATAATTTTGTCTTATCCTTTTTTGTGTTTCCAGAACATTAGATCAGATAAATTCCAGCCATAATATTCCTTCCAGTTAAAGCAAAACAGAAGGTACAAAACAACTGCTGCAACAACAATGATCAGCACAGTAAGCTGTTTGTTGTTCGGCTTTGGAAATTTAAAAATTAAGTACAAATAAAAAGACCGGTAAGCAGCATCGCAAGACTCAGCACGATCTCAAAATTATCCTGACACAGATTTGAGATTGCATACAAAAATGGTAAAATGACTGCAATAGAAGTGATCGGAAGACCCTGATAATACTTTCTCTTTTCATCAGTCTCCTGCTGACGCTTCTCTTCCATTACATTATAATATGCCAGACGAATCAATCCCGCCAGACAATAAAAAATCAAAATTGAAACTTCCCACGGTGTCTGCATTCCTGAAAACCAACAGATAATTACAGGGCAGACGCCAAAGCAGACAATATCACAAAGCGAGTCTATCTGAATGCCAAAGCGTTTCTGATCCTCTGTTCTGTTTTTCTTTGTTCTGGCTACCTTGCCATCAAATGTATCAAGAAGACCAGACATACCCAGAAAAAAGATTGCCCAGCCTATTCTTGTATAGCAGGCACTAATCATTCCCAAGATTGATGATGCCAAGCTATGTATATCAATATTACTGTATAATCGTAAAATCCTATCATTGTATCCCTCATAATCCATCCTGTGAACTGCCATTAACATAAGCGCATATCTGAGTCCGGATTTTCTTATTTTACTTTACTTTTTTTGTGTTCACGCACCTGAAATACTACCACAGCTACAAGCGTAAATATTGCTGATAAAAACAGCTCACTGTAATAGCCAAGTCCACGGCTTAAAATCAGTCCCGGAATCAAAAGTGCCTCCCCAAATACTTTTTTAAAGATCACCATAAACAATCCCTCACTGATACCCATTCCACCTGGCAGCGGAAGCATATCAACTGACACCGATATAACAGCCTGTAAAAACATGACCTCAAAAAAATTCATACTGTTTAAAGAAAACGCGCGATAAACAAAATATGTTACAGCAAACATTGCAAATCGCTGTACAACCGTGATTACAAAAACTCTTGCAATCATCCCCCAATGACTGCTCATAAACTCGGCTGCCTCATGATAATGATTCATGGAGCGCTCTATTTTATCTAAGCGTTCTTCTTTATGTTTTAAAATGTGTATCCGTTCCAGAAGCTTTGCTCCGAGTATTAATGTCTTTTTGGCAAATGACGGATGAAATACGACTACGCACATAAGTATCACACAGCCGACATTCAACAAAATGCCCAGATAAAAGACCCATCTCGCTTCTGCCACATACTCTGCTAAAAATCCCCCTGCAAACAGCCACAAACCTATTCCCACAACGACAAGTACAAACTTATACGTAATCGTGACAACAAGCAAAATAACCGTTGCTATCGGAACAGGAATGTCTTCCTTTTTCATAAAGTAAATCTGCATCGGCTGTCCACCCGTCGCTGACGGTGTGACGCAGCTAAAGAAAAATCCAACCGCTGAAAAAAGAAAACAAAGCCGTTCCTTTACATAAATCCCGTAGCAATCCAGCATATGCCATATGACAATACTCTCGCCAGCGATAAAAAATAACACAAGCGGGACTGCTGGAATTAGCCACAGGATATTACTTTCTTTAATTGCATCTTTAAGTCCTGAAAGATCCTCCCCATGGAAAACACCATACAGTGTCAATCCTATAATTACAAAAAACAGGATAGCGTCTATCAATATTTTCTTATACTTTTTCACCTTTTGGCGCCTCCTTGGATATGAATAATTTCATTCTATCAAAATTAGAACCCTTCGCAACAAGAAGTTATTACTTGTGTGCCTCTGCCATGAATGCTTCGATTTCATCCGGGGTGCGCATTACGTCCTCAGACAGGCACTCGCATCCGTCTTCCGTGATCAAAAGGTCATCTTCAACACGGATTCCGATCTCCCATTCATCAATGTACAGACCTGGCTCATCGGAAATGACAGCACCTGGGCGAAGCTTGCTGTTGGAGGCAACGCTTACATCATGAACATCAATTCCAAGATGGTGAGAAACACCGTGCATGTAATATTTCCAATCTCCTCTTCCTTCTCAATCAGCCCCATACGAATGCAGCCTTCGGCAAGAACCTTCTTACACACATCATTTAACTCGCGAAGTGTCATACCCGGCTTTGCTGTCTTTGCAACAGCGCGGTTTGCAGCCAGCACAACCTCATAAACCATACGCTGCTTTTCAGTAAATTTACCGTTTACAGGATAGGTTCTGGTGATATCAGCGCAGTAACCCTTATACTTCGCACCCAGATCAAGAAGAAGCAATGTATTATCCTTGCACTCGCATTCATTTGTTACATAATGAAGCATAGTTCCATTGATACCGCTTCCTGCGATAGTATGGAATGCAACGCCGTCAGCACCATTTCTCTTAATGCTGTACTCAAAATCAGCCTGTGCCTGATATTCCATCTGACCTGGCTGTAAATGAGACATCAAATTCTTTAATCCGCCATCTGTAAGCTTGATTGCCTCACGAATCAAGGAAACCTCATCCTCGTCCTTCTGCATTCTCATCTCAGCGATGATCGGCGCACAATCCTTCACGCGCACACCCGGGTACTTCTGTGCAAACTCGCGTGCTTTCATCATGTTGTAATCTTCAAGATCATCGATATCATGGCGGTAAGTATCAAAATATACGGTATAGACATCCTCTCTTGTCAGCATACGGTTGATGATACCTTTCTCGGTGTCGATAAAGCCAACCTTCTCGATCTGTGCCTGCGCCTTTGCCTCATCGACGGTCATCTTCTTTCCCATCCACGCTCGCGGTCTGGATCAGCCTCCTCAATAAGAAGCGTCTCTGTCGGCTCCTCAGTCGCATTATCCAAAATTAACATCATATTCTCGCGGCGAATGCCTGTAAGATAAAAGAAGTTTCTGTTTGCCTCAAATGGTGCATACTCATCTGCACTCACATGATGTCTCACTCCTGAATAAAGGACCAGAACAGAATTTTTCTCCATCTTTGATAATACTTCATCTCTGCGCTTTTTATAATTCATTTCTTCATACCTCTTTTCTAAGCAAAATTTGAATACTCTTTGAATACTCACATTATACCAATCCAAAACCATAAATGCAACTGCTGTCTTTTCCCTCTAATTTCTGGATAAATACAGGCATAGGCGGATTATTTGGGCGATTATAGTAGCAGCTTGTTATAACAAGATATGTCTTTGAGTCTAGCTCCTTTAACATTTTTAAAATAGCTTTCTTTTCCTCTCTCTGGACATTGCTTCCATCATATAAACAAAGTGTCATGATGCCGCCCTTTCGTAAAATAGAAAGTCCGGCCTTAATCGCCTCAATACTTGTCTGTGCCTTTGTCTCAATCTTATGATCTGCACCTGGCAGATAACCAAAATTAAACATGATGCATGCAGCACTTCCCTCAGACATATAGTCAGCCATGTTTGAATGAGAGTCAAGCACCAGCTCTGCCATACACTCATGCTCAGCAAGAAGTGTTGCCGTCTTTTCAAGAGCCTGCGGCTGAATATCAAATGCCATAACCTCACCTCTAGCCCCGGTTAACTCACATAAAAACAGCGTATCATTTCCGCAGCCTGCAGTCGCATCAATACATATATCTCCAGCCTCCACATGCTCTCGTACAAAACGATGTATCAGCTCTGTGATCTGGAGATCTTCTTTTTTTAGTTCCTTCATAATATATAACCTCGTTTTATCTAATTTGGGATAGTTAAAATTCTTTTAAATGATTAAGGCGAATCGAAAACATCTCAAAATATTGCGGCAATGCACAAAACACTTCCTTCTTTACTTCGCATAACTGATTCAAACCAATTTCACAAACTGCTTCCTCGGCAGCTTCACGCTGGGTTTTATGCACACCAAACAATGTTTGACAATTTGCTCCGTCAATTGTATCATACGCCTGAAATGCCTGATTAAAATCCATTAATTTATGGAGCGAAACTGGTTTATTCGAAATGTTATCAACCAGAACACCCCAATTTCCCCAGTGGCGATCAGTGTTTCCAATTAAATAATCAATGATATTCATCATATAATAATTGTGGCGATCAAGCTTTAAGATAAATTGCTTTAGATCTTTTTCATGGTTCAGCGCAAAAATTTGTGTCGCCTCCATTGATGAAATAGAATGCTCAAGAGATGTAATATTCTTGCTTATGCTAACAATTTCATTATCAAAACTTCCTCTTTCATAAAGAACCTGATCTACATTAAAGCATCTACAGATTTGACTTGCCAGAAGTTCGCGTTCGACAAAATCGCTTCCACCATCTTTTAACAGCCAAAATCCATCATCTCTTCGCTGCCACGCCTTTGGAAAACAGCCATTTGTCGCAAGATCTCTGGCAAGTGAATCATTCTGAACAGTATATTGTTTTCCCCTCAATGAAATATCAATAAATGTATTATCTAAATGATTTTCATATAAATTGACTTCTGAAAAGCTTACTTTATCATCCTTGTTTTTTACCCAATAAATGTCAGTAATGGATGCGCAGCGATATGTCAGGGCTACCATAGCGCGGTCCTTATCTGTAACCGCCTGCTGCAGTCCCACACTATTTAAAATTTCCTTAGCGTATTTTCTGTCTAAAGTCAATACTCTAGTGGAGCACCAATAATAAAAGTTAGTGATGTTATTGACAAGTGTATCAATATCATTATCATCTTCGTCTTCAAGGTATAGATTATACGGCATAAATGATTCAAAATAAATTTTTGAATGCCCGTACTGATCGATCTGTGCAACCTTTCGATCTCCATGCATAATCTCATAGACTGTTGGTGCCGCTTTTCCCATATAATGCTCCTTTCCTTTTTAACTTCTTTTCATCATTACCATCCTACCACTTAGCAGTACATACGTCAACGAACTAGTTTTTACTTTTCCTTAAGACTTATTTAAGATTAAAAAACCGCCTGAAAGACTAGTTGTCCTCAGACGGTCTGCTGCTTATATTTTCTTTTCCATTAAAACCTGATGTGTTTCAGAAACATTTACCATAACACAATCATTATATTTTAAGCCACTCTTTTCATATTGATATACCATCGGCTCTCTATTTCTTTCAATCACCGGATCTGCAATTGGAATTGCAGACAAAAGTGATTTTGTATATGGATGAACCGGATGTTCAAAAATTTCTTCTGTCAATCCAGTTTCTACAAGATGACCCTTATGCATAACACCTACTCGATCTGAAATATAACGAACCATAGAAAGATCATGTGCAATAAACAGATATGCAACATTTGTCTCTTTTTGAATATCCTTCATCAAATTGACGACCTGTGCCTGAATTGAAACATCAAGTGCACTTATTGCCTCATCTGCGATTACTAACTTTGGATTCATGATTAATGCTCTTCCCAGTCCGATTCGCTGACGCTGTCCACCAGAAAACTGATTAGGATAACGGTTCATATAGCTGGATTTAAACCTACCATCTCCATCATTTAGATACGCGCTCTACGCGCTCCTTTTGATCCATATGAGGATGATGCGCATCGAGCCCCATCGCAATAGTATCTAAAATCTTTTTATGCGGATTTAATGAAGCCATAGGATCCTGAAAGACCATCTGCATATCAGAACGAAGCATTTTTTCCTGTTTTGCCGTCAACTTCTTGCTGATATCCTCACCATTAAAAAGAATCGTGCCTTCTGTCGGATCATACAGTCGAATAATAGAACGGCCTGTTGTTGACTTTCCACTTCCAGACTCACCTACTAATCCATAGGTTTCTCCCGGATAAATATCGAAGGATATATTATCCACAGCACGCACCGTAAATTTTTTGCTTACCGGAAAATATTGTTTTAAACCTTTCACACTAAGCAGTGGTTCATTCGTCTGTGCCATAAGCTCCCTCCGTTTCTGCATATCGCTTTTCCTCTCTGCGAAGCTGCTCAATTCTCTTTTTTAAAGTCTGCGGCATTTCTACCTTTGGTGCATCTGGATGAAGAAGCCACGTAGCAGCCTGATGATGCTCATTGATCTCAAACATTGGAGGTTCTTCCTCAAAATCAATATTAAGTGCATATGGATTTCGCACAGCAAATGCATCACCCTTTACTTCATTTGCCAAATTTGGTGGGTTGCCCGGAATCGTATACAACCGTTCCTTTTTATCTCCTGTCAGATCTGGCATACTTGAAAGAAGTCCCCATGTATAAGGATGACGCGGATCGAAAAAGATATCCTCTGCCTTTCCTGTCTCTACTACTTTTCCAGCATACATAACATTCACATAATCGGCTATCTTTGCAACTACACCAAGATTATGTGTGATAAAAATAACTGCAATTCCAAGTTTCTTCTGCAGATTCAAAATCAATTGCAAAATTCTTGCCTGAATCGTAACATCAAGTGCCGTTGTCGGCTCATCACAGATTAAAAGATCTGGATACATGACAGCGCAATTGCAATGACAACACGCTGACGCATTCCGCCTGAAAGCTGATGAGGATAATTCTTCATTCGCTCTTTTGGCGACTCAATTCCTACCATTTCAAGCAGCTCTTCTGCACGCTTATCTGCATCTGCCTGTGATAAATGAAGATGATAACGCATGCCCTCTGTCAGCTGTCTGCCAATTGTCATCGTCGGGTCAAGTGAAGTCATAGGATCCTGAAAAACCATTGCAATACGCTTTCCCTTGATTCTATGCTGCATTTCTTTTTTTGAAAGCTTCAGCAGATCGACAACCTGCTCTTTTCCATTTTCCTTAAAGCGAAACTTAATTGTTCCGCTTTCAATGACTGCATTTGGCGCTGTAATTCCCATAATTGTCTTTACAGAAACAGATTTTCCACTTCCAGATTCTCCTACAATGGCAACGGTTTCTCCAGGATATACATCCATATTCACACCACGCACTGCACGAATCTTGCCAAAGGAAGCCTGAAAGGAAACTGCCAGATCTCTCATACTTAATACCGGTTCTCTTTTTTCCATCTCGTTTACCTCCTGTTACATCTGTTTAAGCTGCGGATCAATAGCATCCCTGAGTCCATCTGCAAATAAATTAAAGCCAAGCATTAAAACACCCAAGACAATGACAGGCGCTGCTACCATATGAGGGTAAGTCATTGCTGATTTATATCCATCATTTATCAGAGAACCAAGAGAGGCCATCGCGCCGGAACACCAAGACCGACAAATGCTAAAAATGCCTCCAAGAAAATCGCATTTGGTATGGAAAACATAAAAGTAATAATAATCTGACCAAGCGAATTTGGCAAAATCTCCTTAAACAAAATATCACGATTGCTAACGCCAAGCGTTCTTGCGGCAAGCACAAATTCCTGATCCTTTAATTTAAGCACCTGTGCGCGCACAATACGGCTCATGTTAATCCATCCTGTAAGCATAAGCGCAATTATAATACTTCCAAGACCCGGCTTCATAACAACAAGCATTAACGTTACCACAACTAGTGTCGGAAGACTGCTTAATATCTCCGTGATACGCTGCATGACCATATCTACTTTTCCGCCAAAATAACCAGAAACAAGACCATAAATCACACCAATGCACACATCAATGATAACAGCCAGTGCTGCAATGAGAAGAGAAATTCTAGTACCTTCCCATACTCTTGTCCAGATATCTCTTCCTAAGTTATCTGTTCCAAAAAAGAAATATTTATCAGTACAATTTTTTGCCTCATACATGTTCTGGCCATGGCTTACACCATCAAAAATTCCCAGCTTTTCCAGTCCCGGAATCCTTGGTGGCAGATTGCTGTATTCAGAATGCACTTCTTTGTAAGAGTACGGACTGACAGCCGGTGCTGCAAGCGCAATCACAATTAGAAGAATGATAATAAAAAAGCTGATCCATGCACCCTTGTTTTTACGAAAGCGGTACAAAACCTCTTTTCCATAGGAACGACCAACAAGAACTTTCTCTTCTTCCTCCTTATGGTCTCCTGTATTGAATTCAAATCGATTCATACTCATTCTCCTTTCGCCAGTCGTATTCTAGGATCAATCACACCATAGAGTATATCAACCAGAAGCATAGTGAAGATAAACATTAAACTGTAAATAAAGCTAATCGCAAGCACAACATTAAAGTCATTTGACTGGATCGCACTTACATAAAGACTTCCTAGTCCCGGAATACTAAATGCTTTCTCTACTACAAGACTTCCCGTCATTAAATTTACAATCAATGGAGCCAATACTGTAATAACACTGATCATCGCATTTCGAATAGCATGATGAAATATCAGCTTTGCCTTGGGAAGTCCCTTTGAATCTGACAGAAGATAATAATCCGAATTTAAAATATCTACCATTCTGATCTTGTATATCTCGCTACACTTGCAATAGTAAACATAGAAAGCGAAATAGTAGGAAGAATCGACGACTGAAATTCATTTTTTGTATTATAAATAAACGGAAACAGCTTAAACTTAAATCCAAAGAAGTAGGAAAGTAAAAGCGCAAATACAAAAGATGGAAGGCTGACACCAAGAACTGAAATAATAGTGGTAACGGTATCGACCCATGTATTTTTACGAAGCGCAGCATGATTCCAAGCAGTGCACCAATCACAGTTCCTACAAGTGCTGCCTGAAGACCAAGACGAATTGTAACTAAAATCTTTGGTCCAATCATTTCACTGATCTTCATGTTTACCTGAAGGCTGTAAGAAATACCAAAATCACCGTGAAGCATATTTTTCAGATACAAGAAAAATCTATTGATAATTGGCTGATCTAGTCCATATTTGTGATACAGATCCGCGATCTGCTCTGCGCTCATTTTTTCTTCATTATTAAACGGCGAACCCGGCATAAAATCAAGCATCAGAAACAAAAGCAGCAAGATCAGGAAGACTGTCAGCAATGCGATGCAGGTTCGCTTTAATACAAATTTTTTCATTCGGATTTTCCTCCTGTCAAAGACTTTTTGCTACCGTTTGCAAAGTCTGTAAACAGTAACTTTTTAAAAAGAGGATATGTCCAAAGCTGCTTCGCCCGGGCACATCCTCTTTGTGTGCAGATACGATTGCACTTTTTTATTTTATATCAATCCTTCTCTACAAACTTGTAGTAGCATGGAACACCAGTATTATGCTCTGTAATTCCAGTTACGTTAGACTTTGTAAGTGTTGCAGAACCAGTCTGGAACAGCGGAATGCAGCCTGCATTCTCGGTGCAGATATCGTTGCACTTGATCAGGTTATCCCAGCGTGCAGTCTCATCTCCTGCCAGTGTAGTGTTTGCTTCGTTGTACAGCTTGTCAAACTCATCACTTGACCACAGAGAATAGTTTGACGGATGATCAGATTCAAACATTGCTAAGATTGCGGTCGGATCTGCATAATCTGGACCCCAAGCCCACAGCTCGATATCATAATCATGATCCTGTGCCAGCTGAATTCTGTTTTTCTTTGGTGTGCTGCTGATGTTCACAGTTAAACCGTCCAGTGTACTCTCAAGCTGAGACTGAATGAAGGCTGCTGTATTGGCTGCAAAATCCTTCTCCTCATCATAAATGATATTGATCTCTCTTAAGTCTGTTTCTTCCTGTGCCTTAGCCCACAGCTCCTTTGCCTTTTCAGTATCATACTGGAAGTACTGACCGCTTGCATCTGCAAAATCTTCGCCGTCTGCATTGCTTACCAGGCCTTTCATAACCATGTTATAAGCTGGAGTAGAACCGTCATTTAACACATTTGTACACAGGCTCTCTCTGTCGATTGCATATGCAATTGCCTGACGCAGATCCTTATTGTCATAGCCATCCTTCGTGGTATTAACCATCAGATAATAATTGAAGGATCCTAACACATTTGAAAATTCCGGATCATCCTGATACATGCCGACATATCACCTGTCAATGTCACATTATCAACATCTCCATTCTGGTAAGCCATAACAGCCTGCTGCGTATCACTAATAACAACAAGATCGATCTCATCTACATCTACATTTTCTGCATCCCAGTAATCAGGATTCTTCTTAAGTACAATAGTATTTCCACCAACGTCCCACTGATCAAGTGTATAAGCACCACAATATAAAACACTGTCCTTATCTACACCAAACTGGTCGCCCTCTTCAGTTAACTTGCTCTCTTTTACAGGTGCCCAAGGAGAGAAGGTCAAAAGATTTAAGAAAAATGGGACTGGATATTCCAGTTCGACCTGTAATGTATTATCATCAACTGCAGTAACTCCGAGCTCATCAGCATCTGCCTCACCTGATGTAACTGCTTCATAGTTTTTAATAGCAGCCATCTCAATCTGATATGTAAATTTGCTGTAATCCCCCTGAGCAGTCGCATTTCTCTTCCAAGCATACTCAAAATCCTGTGCTGTTACTGGTGTACCATCACTCCACTTTGCATTGTCACGAATATGGAAAGTATATGTCTTCTGATCATCAGATACCTCATAGGAATCACACAGACCATTCTGAATCTGTCCATCTGCGTCTACCACGAACAATCCTTCCATTGTATTGGAGATTACTGCAACATTAGTTGAATCTCCGCCAATCAATGGATCCATTGACATTATAGAAGCACTAATCTGAATGGAAACAGCTTCTTCCTCATCTGCCATTGCCGGCACTGCAAAACCGGACATACTCATTACTGCCGCTGCTGTTACTGCCATTACTCGTCTGTTCATAGTCTTCCTCCTTCTCATGCTTTGTGCGGATGACCAAATCCACCCGCGTAGGTACATGCATACGCTGCGCGCTCTGCTGCATAGCTAAGCGCTTCCTTCATATCTTTATTGTCTGCATAGTGACGCAAAAATGCTGCGATAAAGCATCGCCTGCACCCATTGCATCTACTACATCTACCTTGCAAATTCCCTGTGTGTAAAACTCTGTTCCGTCATAAAATACAGAACCTTTTGATCCACGTGTGATGCCAATGATCTTTGTTCCATATCCTGCTGCCTTTTTAGCAAGCGCATGGATTTCTTCCTCAGACATATCGGAGCCAGAGAAAAATGCATAAGTGACAAATGGGCAAACTCGCTTCATATAATCGTCATCATGCTCATCTGAAAAGTCAAATGAAACCTTGCATACGCGGCTTAAGGTTTCAAGCTCATATTCCAAATTAGAATAGCAGCTCGTATGACAAATATCATACTCCTTGATCACTTCCAGATCCTCTCTTTGAAGTCTGATTGAAAACAAATGCTGGCAGGTATCGCGTATTCCTCCGACAAAGATTCGGTCGCCTTCCTCATTTATCTTTACACCCGGCTGGCAGGTCGGTGCAAATACCTTTCTTGAGCGCTCGCATGTTACACCTTCCTCTTCCATGCATGCTCTAATATAATCTGCCCTATCGTCATTTCCAAACACGCCAATATAATTTACCTTCTCGGCGCCGTCTCTTTTACAATCCACTGCAACATTAACTGCATTTCCTCCCGGATAATAAATACCTTCATCAAGATAACAGTCTGTTACATTATCACCAACTGCAATCAGCTTCATTTATGCGTCCTCCTGTCTGTTAAAAATATTGCTGTTCACGAGACGCTCTTTTGCAAAACTGCGTGAACTATAATAAAAACAGTCTCCTGCTTTCCTGCTTCATGCAGTAAAAGCAGGAGACCTTACTTATTAATACTCCATCTGCCACATATATCTGCGGACTGAAAGAGCATGTCCTCTTTCATGTGCAAGAGAATCAATCATCTCACGTACAACTGTGCCAGCTAACAGCGGTGCTACATACTCCTGTACACCTGGCTCAATTCCAGTTAAATCAAACTCTGCTTCATCAATTACTGCCAGCTTCTGTGAAAACTTGCTGCAGAAATTGTAAGCTCTTTCATCCAATTCTCTAGTTGCTCCAATACCCTTAACAAGTACAAACGGTACATCAAAGTCTGTTACCTCAAATGGTCCATGGAAATACTCTCCTGAATGGATGCAATTAGAATGAATCCACTGCATTTCCATAAACAGGCAGATTGCAAGAGAATACATCTCGCCATAGTTTGCTCCGCTTCCCTATTGTGATTAAATTCACGTCTACACGCTTGTAATCCTTGCCCCACTGTGAACCAAAATCTGCATACTTTGCCTTGATGCGCTCTGTTACCTCTGCAAGATTATTTAAGGACTCAGCGCCCTTTACCCACTTCTCAGACGGCTCAACTACATTCAGCATATCAAATGCCAGTGTGTACAGAATTACTTTGCTAAGATCATTTGGATCTGCCTCTGGACCATGCTCATAATGGATCGGATACTCACAAGCCTTCCACAGCGGAGAATCAACAAGGTTTGTCAGAGAAATGGAAACTGCTCCCTTCTCCTTTGCAAGCTCTGCTGCTCTGACAGTCTCTGGTGTATTTCCGGAATGGGAAATAGTTAATACAACGCAGGTATCGTCCAGCACCTTCGGTGTTGCCTTTACGAACTCGTTAGAAGTGTAAATAGCGGACGGAATGCTGGTCTCGCGGTCAAACATGTACTGAATTGGCATCATGGATGCCTGAGAGCCTCCGCATGCAACGAAATAAAATCTGCGGATTGTTTTTCTCTCTTTAACAGCTGCTACTGCAGCCTGGATCTGGGAAAGATGTTCTGCTTTCATGTGTAACCCTCCATATTTGTATTCTGGCTTCATATAACACGGTAGCCATTTGTATTATAACGTTATATAACGTTTTGTCTTATATTATACCTATTTTACCCATTTGTCAAGTAGTTTTTTTCAATTAGCACATTAAAGTAATAAATTTTTTTATACCTTTTCAGAGCCATGATTTTAAGTGCACCAACCTTGACTTTTCTCTCTTTTTTTACTATACTTAATTTTGATATATGTAATATAACATCTTATAATGTCTTTATCCTAATAATAAATATCAGGGGGTTTTTATGTTAGACACAAATAGTCTTAAACCACTTTATATACAGCTTGAAGCTGAGATACGTCAGGCTTTGAGAGAAAAAAAATATCTTCCAGGGGATCGTCTTCCCAGTGAAGAAAAATTGTGTGAACAGTATCAGGTAAGCCGCATTACTGTCCGCAAGGCCATCCAACAGCTAACAGATCAGCATATCCTTGAAAAGCATCGTGGAAAAGGTACGTTTGTTTCCACCCCTTCAAGAAGCGTTGATCTAAAGGAACAGTCTGGCTTTACAAATTATTTGTCTGCAATCGGACATAAATCACATCATCTTCTATTAAAAAAAGAGCTACAGCCTTCTGATGATTTTTTATGTGAAACGCTTTCTCTTCAGCCTAATGAACCAGTTTGTTACGTGCAGCGTCTAATTTTTGAGGATGATTCACCGCTTGCCTTAGATGAAATTTATATTTCTTCTTTAACTTATCCAGATTTTCTTGACCGCATAACAGGTGATATTTCTTTCTATGAACTGCTCACTAACTACTATAACGTATCTCGCGGTGAATCTGTATGTGAGATTGCTGTCCGCATTGCAAATGCTGAGCAGGCATCCATCCTTCATTGTCAGGCTGGCGATCCTCTTTTTCTTTTACAAAAAACGTGTTTTGCAGTTGACGGCACACCGATCCATTATTCACGCTCTCTTGTGCGCGGTGATCGAATCTCCTATACCATACGCACACAAAATTTAAACACACAGTTTATCTCTAATATAAATAATTGATATTTTATTTACAAGGCAGGAAAAAGTTGCAGAAGACTGCAATTTTTTTCTTGCCTTTTATTATTATATATTATAATATTACATTATATAATGTTTTTATCAAATAATTGTATATGGAGGGATTTTATGCTGAAGTTTCAAGAAGAATCGTTACGTCAATCTGTAAACGGTGCACTCGCTCTGCGCCATCAAATCAATCAATTTCTGGATGCCATCTTTGAAAAAGGTATTACAAACGTATGTTTTCTGGGAATTGGCGGTACATACGCATCTGCCATGCAGACAGTTTCTCATATGAAAGAATTTACGTCAATGGAAGTATTCGCCGAAAATGCAGCTGAATATATAACAACTGGCAATCGACGTATCATGGATGGTACACTTCTTATTTATTCATCTGTGACTGGCAGTACACCTGAAATAGTTAAAGCCGTTGAAAAAGCACATGCAGCACATGCCACTATTCTTGCTTTCCTTGACAATCCAAATCCTCATCTGCGCGAGTTATGTGAGCTATGCATCTCATATCCGCAAAATGAACAGCTAAAACTATTTATGGCTGCTGACCGTATTCTCTTTCTTCGTAATGAATTTGACTGTTATGATGACTGCTATGAAAATTTTGACTGTTATCTCGCAGATGCTTTGATCTCTGTTGAGCAATCTTCGGATTCCTTTGCACAAGAATTTGCAAAAAAGCACTGTAACGATACTCTCCACTATTTTGTCGGTGCTGGAAACCAGTGGGGTTCCACCTATTCCTATGGCATGTGCTATTGGGAGGAGATGCACTGGATGGCAACTAAGACTGTATCTTCCGGTGAATTTTTCCATGGAACACTTGAAATCATTTCTCGCGACACTCCTGTCACACTCTTTATCAGCGAAGATGCCAGCCGTCCATTGTCTCTTCGAGTAGCTGCTTTCCTTCCGAAGATCTGTGCAAACTACACGATTATTGATGCAGCCGATTATCCGCTGATTGGAATTAAGCCGCAGTATCGCGGTTTTATTTCTCATCTTGTAACGCATGCCGTCACAAATAGAATTGATGTACATCTTGAAGCTATCAATTGCCATCCCATGGAGATTCGCCGCTACTATCGCTGCTTAGAATACTAACAAAAAAAAGAGCTCTGAGAATCTCTCAGAGCTCTTAACAGGCGACAGCCGGATTTGAACCGGCGGTAAGGGTGTTGCAGACCCGCGCCTTACCACTTGGCTATATCGCCGTGACTTCTATAGTATAGAATACTTTTGCGATTTAGTCAAGTGTTTTTTTCAAAAATATCATTTTTTTATTTTTACAGTTCACAAAGCCAGGTTACGAAAGCCCTAAACTGTAACTTTAAAGTTCACGGGGGAAGTTTTACGAAAGCTGTTCGACGATTGTTTTGTCGACCTCTCTTTTCCGCGGGTACCTGTTACACCACCTATTATCATGCTTTGTTTTGAAAGTCCCGCTACAACGTTCGGTCTCGTAAAAGCAACTCGTCTCACCGCTTATCTATGTTACGGCCCGTGAACAAAACAATAGCTCGTTTACTCCACCTTCATGAATGTAAATTTCATACTCTCGCCTGCACTCAAAAACTTCGGAAGTGTTATGCCTGCATGATTCCAGGTCTTTCCGCTGCGCTTTATTCCATTTAAACTGCAAACATACATTGAATTGTCTTCGAGTCCCTTGATTGCAACATGAACTGGAAGCGGATTGCCCCATGCATCTTTTTTTACTACCTCTACAAGTGCGCGTTTTTTATTCTTTGCGACAAATTCCCATGCTGTAAAGCTTGTATTATCACGCTCTGTAAGACGGTAATATCTCCCTCGTGCGTCAAGTCATAGTAGTCGTGGAACTCTTTGATCTGCTCTTTTACTTGTGCCTTTTCCTCATCTGAAAGAAGACGAAGATCAAGCTCATAACCAAAACTTCCGGCAAGTGCCACATCAGCTCTTGTAGAAAGCGGTACGCTTCGTCCTGTCTGGTGATTTGGGCATGCAGATACATGTGCACCAACTGAACTGATCGGATAGAAGAATGATGTTCCATACTGGATATCAAGACGGTTCATAGCATCTGTATTGTCACTGCACCAAATCTGTGGCGAATAGTACAGCATTCCGGCATCGAAACGTCCGCCACCGCCGCTGCAGCCCTCAAGCAGAATCTCAGGGAAACGCTGTACAAAACGCTCCAGCAAATCATAAACGCCAAGTATATAGCGGTGATAGCATTCGCCTGACTGCTCACCTTTGTAAATATGGCTGTACATATCGCAGATACTGCGGTTCATATCCCACTTTACATACTCGATCTTAGTGTTTCCAAGAATTTCTTCAAAACGAGCCATCAGATAGTCGCGCACATCACTTCTTGTCATATCAAGCACAAGCTGATTGCGGGCATGATTTGGCACACGTCCTGGAATTGTGATTGCCCAGTCTGGATGAGCACGGTAAAGATCACTGTCCTCTGAGATCATCTCTGGCTCAAACCAAAGACCAAATTTCATACCCTTTTCATGGATCTTCTCTGAAAGCTTTGGCAGACCTCCGCGAATCTTTTTTTTCATTGACAAACCAGTCACCAAGTCCACTGTTGTCATCATCACGCTTGCCAAACCAACCATCATCAAGCACCATCATCTCAATGCCAAGCTCTCCTGCCTGCGCCGCAATCTTTTCAATCTTCTCTTCATTGAAATCAAAATATGTTGCCTCCCAGTTATTAATCAAAACTGGACGGCGCTCATGCTTATAACGGCCTCTGCACATATGCTCATGTAATATATCATGATACTGGTGTGACAATTTGCTAAATCCCTGATTAGAGAATGAAAGAATCACCTGTGGTGCAAAGAATGTCTCTCCCTCTGTTAAGCACCAACGAAACTGGTACGGATTAATACCCATCTGAACACGAATCTGATCTCTTTGATCCTTCTGTGCCATTGCTGTAAAACTTCCGCTGTAAGCAAGACATAAACCGAAGCAGTCTCCTGCATCCTCTGTTGCATGACGGTCACAAAGAATCATTGCCGGATTATAGTGATGACTGGATGTTCCTCTAATACTTCCAAACTCTGTCTTAATATGCGTAACTGGTGTGCGCTCCATTGTGCGCTCCATCGCATGACGGCCTGTGAAACTGATAAGGTCCAAATCGCGATCCATCATATCCATACTGCATGACAAAAACTTCTCAATATAGATCGGCTCCTTACCTGCATTAGTCAAACTTGCCGTTCTTGTAATTACATTTTCCTCTTCCCAAACACCATAATATAAATGAAGAATTGCTCCTGACGCCTTTTCCTTCATCTTAATGATCAGCGTTTCACTGTTCTTTTTATCTGTGTCATACAGTGCTGGCATACCCGGAATCGAATATGCACCGGATACGACCTCACAGCTCTCAAAACGAAAATCGGCTGCACAGCTGCCATCTGGATGTGCCAGACGAACAGAATCATCCCTAAAATCACCTACACCACTAGAAGCAACCTCCTGCGGCAGTGTATCAAGTGAATATGTGCGATCCAGTCCTGCTTCCTCTGGATTTCCAGAAAAACCAACATCACTTCTAACAATAAGATCAGATAAATCCTCTGCACCAATACTGCTTCCATAATATAAATGAAGAAGCACTCCATTTTTATCAGCAAGCATCTGATAACTGGAATCATTTGTCTGAATGGTCATCAGTCGACCATTGGGCTAATTTGAATTGCCATAGTTTCTCTCCTCTCTCATCACACAATGCCAGCGAGCAGAAAATTGCTTCACTTGCATGGCTTTTTACAGCCACAGAATCTTCCTGCACTCCGGCATTGTTGTAGTATTATTATTTTACTCTTTTACAGCGCCAATTACCATACCTGTTACAAAATATTTTTGCAAAATGGGTAAATAATCAAAAGCGGAATTGTGGAAACCACAATCTTTGCTGCATTAAAGGAACGATTATTTAATGCAGATAATTGCTTTAACTGATCTGCATCAGTAATCTGCGTCAAGTCGACAGTCAGCTGCTGAATATAAGTCTGCAGCGGATACATGGATGCCTTGCTCATGTAAATCAGTCCTGAGAAATAATCATTCCAGTGATTTACAATTGCAAACAGACCAACTGTTGCCAGTGCCGGAAGTGAAATCGGCAGATACACCTTTAATAAAACGGTGAGCGGACCGGCTCCATCAATTCTGGCTGCCTCATCAAGAGATTCTGGAACACCCTTAAAGAAATTGATTAACAAAATGACATTGAACACCGGAACAGCACCTGGAAGAACGAGAGACCAAATCGTGTTATTCAGGTGCAGCTTGCTGACTACCATAAACAGCGGTATGATACCGCCATTAAACAGCATGGCAAAGATAACAATCTTCATGTAAATCTCTCTTGCACGAAAACGTTTCTTACTCTTAGAAAGCGGATATGCCATAGAGATTGTAAAAAACATATTGATTAAAGTACCAATTACTACTCTCTTTACTGAAATCCAGAAAGAATGCCAAAACTGTGAATCGCCAAGAAGTTTGTTGTATGTAGTAATTGTAAAGTCAACCGGCCACAAACCTACTTTATTTGCCGCAACTGCATCACTTCCACTTAAGGAGATCGCAACCATATTTAAAAGCGGCAGCAAGCAGCTAAGCGCAAATAAAAGAACCACGAGCCAGATTGCGATCTGAGAAATAATTTTTCCTGGTTTTGCTTTCATATGAACCTCCCTTTTAGAATATGCCTGAGCCAGTTGTTTTCTGTGCCAGCTTATTTGCACTAAGAATCAGCACAAAACTGATTACTGATTTTAACAAGCCAACTGCAGTACCAATGCTGTACTGACGCTCTACCATACCAATTCGATATACATATGTATCGATGATATCACCTGTTTCATACACAATTGGATTATACAGATTAAATACCTGATCGAAGCCTGCATTTAATATATTTCCAAGATTCAGCGCTGTCATTAACACAACAGTTGGCAGAAGTGCCGGAACCGTGATATGCAGAATCTGCTTAAAGCGATTAGCACCATCAATAGATGCAGCCTCAAAAAGTCCCGGATCAATTCCTGTTAAGGCTGCCAGATATACAACAGAATTGTAACCAAATTCCTTCCAGACATCTGTTCCTACGATCACAGTACGAAACCACTTATTATCAGCAAGGAAATAAATAGGATTGCCGCCAAATGCACTGATTACTGCATTGATTGGTCCATCTAATGAAAACATATTCGTGACAACGGTTGCCAAAACAACCCATGACAAAAAATGAGGCAGATATACAACAGTCTGGAAAATCTTCTTGCAAACATTAACGCGAATCTCATTTAATAAAATTGCAAATGTAACTGGAACAAAAATATTTACAACCAGTTTTGAAAATGCAATTATGAGCGTATTCATAAAAACCTGTTTGCTATCTGGAAGACTAAAGATGAACTCGAAATTGCTCAGACCTACCCACTTGGACTTTAAAAGACCCTTTGCCGGAACATAATTTTCAAATGCCATCAGCGAACCAACTAGCGGTGCAAACACAAATATGATCAAAATAATCAAGCCTGGAAGGATCATAAGATTAAGCGTAAGCTCTTCTCTTCCCAGCCGTTTCTTTTTCTTAGTTGCTGCCTGACTCATGAGGTTCCTCCTTTTTTTTAAGAAAGCCGGAGCCAAACATCATTTGACTCCGGCATTTTTTATTGATTGGATCAGATTGATTTGTCTAATCCCAAAAGCTTTGCAGTTTTTACATTGTTACAACTTGCAATTTTCTCTGAATTACTTCTGGATTGCTTCGTTTACTTCCTCTGTGATCAATTCACCGCCAGCTTTGTTCCAATCTGATACAAACTTATCAAATGCATCGATGCTCTCCTCTCCAACAATGATTTTCAAAACTGTCTGCATCTCAATCTTCTCTAATGATGCCCAGCGGATTGCCATAGATTCGGTAGTTTCATAAAATGCCGGTGTTACAAAGTCTGCCGGATTTTCGATCATACGGGACATGGATACGATTCTGGACATATACTGAGAATATCTGCTGAATCTGCCTTCTTGCCTTCTTTTTCAGCTGCCAGATAGTTCTGTGCAGACTGATAGTAGCTTAATTCATCTGATGTTAAAGTATCTACCTTTGACTCATCATCCATTGCAGCAAGTACGTGCTCTGTCATCAGCTGTGCATTATTGCCCGGCTGAACCTCACAGTAAAGCGGCCAGTTAAAGTATGCAAGCGGCTGATTCTCACGAATTTCTAAAGATGCATCGCTTGTATCCTGCTTGGAGTACTCTGCATTTACATTAACAATCTTCATTGCGATTTCCGGATGCTCATAGCCCTTTCTAACTGCAACAAAGCCTGCATAAGACTGTGTATTGATTGCCTGAATCTTTCCATCCTCTCCTACTGGTGCTGATACATTGATCCACTCAGCATCATCAGTTGCGTAGCTTGATGTAAGTGCTGTATTAAATGGTGCCCACCACGGTCCGATAAACGCGCCGCACTTTCCGCTAGAGATCAGTGCTACAATGTCATCGTTTGTTCTTGTTGTGAACTGCTGATCAATTAAACCTTCTGTATACCAACTATTTAACAGTGTCAGCGCATCCTTCATTTCTTCCTGACTGAACCATATACGGCAGTTCCATCCTCTGCGGTAATCCAGATGCTCGGATATGCACCAAATGCGGTGAAAATATTGTCAATTCCAAATGTATTATTAGGATAGCCGCCATATACGTCAGAACGCATTGCAAGACCAATGGTATCAGCCTCTCCATCTCCATCTGGATCATCATTGATAAACGCACGAAGCATATCAGCAACTTCATCCATTGTTGAAGCTCTTCAAGGCCAAGCTTATCAAGCCAATCCTTTCTCACCCACAGAAAATCCTGTCCATCACTCAACTGTGTCTTTGGAATTGCCATGATCTTTCCATCAAATGTCACGGTATTTAACGGATTATTGTCGCCATAGCTCTCATAAGATTCCTTTACAGTATCACAAGCTGAGTTATTATATACATCGGTCAGATCCTCTATCATGTCGTTTTCAACAAGCTCTACCAGTGTTGAATAATCTGGAACATGAATGATATCCGGCAGACTCTGACTTGCAATTGCAAGAGCCAGCTTCTGATTATAATCATCGCCCATCGTTGCTTCAAAATCATTTTCATTCTGAATATTTAACAGTTCCTTCAAGTAGCGGGTGTATGCATTATTCTCTGGTGTATCATTTTCATATGGTGTTCCTGCAAGCACATCAGCACCCTGATTTGTAAGTGAATATCCTGTGGTGTAAGTAACCAATTCATCATACTTTCCATATGGATCATTTGCTGCCTCATCGGCAAAAGCAAATCCACAAACAGATGTGGTGGTCGGTGCAGCTGTCAGCATCATTGCAAAACTCTTTTTCATTATAAATAACTCCTCCATTTTTTCTATCATTCTTAAGCATTGCGCATTGCTTTGTTGTAAAAAATATATCAAAAAAACAGACAGCGGTATATATAAAAAATACGGAAAACATATCAGAAAAACGGACAGTCATGTTTTATTGTGGATAATTCAGATATATTTGACAAATCTTATGACATTCCATTATACTATAGGCACAAATCACGGTAAACGCATTAAAAACAGAATACATAAAAGGGGGAACAACATTATGTACCGTATACTGATTGTCGATGATGAAAAAAATGAACGCGACTGCATTCTGTATCTTCTTAAAAACTGCGGCTTTGAGTTAGAGATTAAAGAAGCTGAGGATGGCGTAGAGGCACTGCAGATTCTAAAGATCTGGCCAGCCCATATTTTATTTACCGATGTTCAAATGCCGCGCATGGATGGACTTGAACTGATACGTGAGGCTCTTAATCTATATCCTGATATTCGTCCAATTATTTTCAGCGGCTATGCAGATTTTGCCTATGCCAAAACTGCCATATCACTTGGTGTGGAAAATTATATTTTAAAGCCTGTTGTGCCAGACGAGTTTACTAAGACGCTTTCCTCATTGATTGGTCAGCTCGATGAGGATCAGGCAAACATGCACATGCAGGAAAACCAAAAGCTGTTTCTTCTTCAATATTCTTTACAGCTTGCGATCTTTGGAAATTTTGATAAAACAAAAGCAGAGCCTTTTATATTGGAACAATTTTCTGCTTTTCGCTATATGGTGATGTTTACTTTTAAAAATGATTTTTTAATGCATCAATCTGATGCCTTTTTCGATGATCTGCGAAGTTTTCTTACACCGGAAGCAGTATCAGTCAATATTTCGCCTGAGCAAGCTGTTTTATTTGTTCGCAATCCGATTCTTGATGCCAGACATTTCTGCACACGTATTCTTAATCACATTAAGAGTACTTTTCTTGTTGACTGCTGCATTGCAGTTACAAAGCCATTATCTGAATATGATTCCTTCAAGCAGGCATTTTCTGCTCTTGAGCAGCAAATGGAACAGCGTTTTTTTCTGCCAGATACCCTTATTTTTCTTCCAGACACTACACAAACACAGCGTTTGGAAAATTCAGAGGATGATTCGCAATTACTTCCTCTGATAAAAAATGCCATTGCCGCTCGAAGCCGTACACTTTTGGAAGAATATCTTAGTCATCTGTTCGACAAATATAAGCTTGCTGTCAACCAGTCTCAAATTTACGTCAAATTTCTTTTTTCTAATGTACTGACCATCCTTTATCCAGCCATTCCAGATGATGCACTTTGTAATTTTTCACCGCTTGAGGCCATGATTGCCAATCTATATCTTCAGCCTGATATTTCTGAGATTATTCGTATCGTAAAAGAAGTATCTAAACCTGTTTTAGATTCATTTTCTGCCGGAACGGATACAATGCGAAAAGAAGTGGCATGCGCTATCTCGTACATTGCCAATCATTACAGCGAAGAGCTTTCTGCAGAAGTGCTTGCCTCTGCTGTCTACCTGACACCAGATTATTTAAGCCGGCTCTTTAAAAAGGCCACTGGGAAAAGCATCTCTCAGTATATTCGTCAGTACCGCATGGAAAAAGCAAAGGATGCCTTGCTTCACACCAGAAAAAAGGTGATTGACATTGGCATTGAGTCTGGATACCCTAATTATTCATATTTTTGTCAGAGCTTTCGAGAATACTTTGGAAGCTCACCTGAAAAATACAGACAGGAGCATACTCTATGATTCAGAAAATTAAGCAGTGCTTTAACAATATTAAATACCGCAGCAAGCTCATACTTCTTTGCATTCTTGTAAGCTTTCTTCCTCTGTCTGTCATGGGATTTTTCTGCTACAATCAAACCATTAATTTACTTCGTACACGTGAGTTGGACTCACTAGAATCTTCTATATTATCTGTGTCAAACTCACTTGACTCAAAGGTGAATACTTACCAAAATCTGCTTGCATATTTAGCAAACTCCAATGTGCTTGCAGAATTTTCTTCTTACAATGAGGCAAACGCATATGACCAGTATGAATATTTAAATTATACAATGGATGTTTTCCTAAATACCACATACCTGCAGCACCCAGAAATTTCTCAGATCACAATCTACAATGCAGATGGAGATATGACACACGGCAAACAACTTCGTCCAATCAGCGATTTGGAAAATGAATCCTGGTATTTTCCTGAAGCAATTTCATTTCAGCCTGCCTGGTATAAAAAGAAGGATGGAACACTTTGCGTTATCCAATACTTATGTGATCCTTATATTACATATATCCGCTCCTACTCAAAAAACTGCATTGCTATCCAATTAGATCCAAATCTTTTATTTGGCGAACTTGATCAGACTGCTGATGACTTCCATATCCAGGTTGATTCACCGAAACAGACACTTTTTTCCTATAAGTCTGCATCCCTCTTGGAAAATTCTGCAGAGCTTCGCAGCTGGGTTACACGAACAAGTCCTGTAAATGCCTGCGGTTGGACTGTAACACTTGAACGTCCTGAAAAAATTGTTTTTGCCTCCGTGCGTAAGATGGGGCGTGTCATTATGGCTATTTTATTTATCTGTGTTGTCATTATATTCTCGATCACTCAGCTATTCACCAGCTTTTTTGAGCAGAAAATCAGTGCTCTCCACTATTATCTGCAGCGCATTAAGGAAGGTCATCTTGATTATCATATTCATGATGACAGTACGGATGAACTCGGTGATCTGACCAATAATCTTCAAGCTATGATCGACGAAATTAACCGCCTAATTCGCGAAGATTATCAAACAAAGATCGAGCTAAAGGAAACACAATTTAAGGCGCTTCAGGCACAGATTAATCCTCATTTTCTGTACAACTGCTTATCTCTTATTAACAACAAGGCGCTTATGAACAACCAGCCTGAGATCAGCCAGATGTCTCAGCTTCTCTCTGTCTTTTATCGCACGACATTAAATAAAGGAAAGAGCGAAACTCTTCTGCAAAATGAGATAAAAAATGTAACCTCTTATATTGATATTCAGCGTCTGCTTCACGACAACATCTTTGACGTGATGTACCAGATTGACCCGAATCTTCCTGAAATCGAAGTTCCCAATCTGCTTTTGCAGCCACTTGTCGTAAAACTCAATTATCCACGGTATCCTTCCAAACAAGACAAAACGTGGTCAATTATTTGTCACTGTCACAAACGTAATGGGTCATATTTATTTTACGATCATGGATAATGGTGTAGGTATTCCACAAGAAAAACTTTCTACCCTTTTGACAACTGACTCCTCCGGTTATGGATTAAAAAATGTTCATGATCGACTAATTCTCGCCTATGGCGAAGGCTCCGGCCTGACTATTAATAGCATACCGGGACAAAGCACTATGATCACATTTAAGGTTCCGGTATAAAGCCTGTTGCGTTAATGTTAATCTGCATTGCTTGCCTTCTAGCAGTTGTTATGGTATTTTTGATGCATCAATCCAAATAAAGGAGTACAATGCATTATGTTTAACGAAAACCTAAAGACTCTTAGAAAACAAAAGGGCTTTTCACAAGAAGAATTAGCAAGCAGGCTTCATGTCGTTAGACAGACAATCTCCAAATGGGAGAAAAATCTGTCTGTCCCTGATGCCGATACGCTAATTCGCCTTGCCGAAATACTAGAAGTATCTGTTAGCGAATTACTCGGCTCGAAAATTGAAACTGAAAATGAAAATGAAAATGTTACTAATGACGTTGCAGAACAACTGTCCAGAATAAATGAACAGCTTGCGATGAAAAATCGTCGTTCACGTCGCATCTGGAAAACTATTGTTATTATATTAGCAACAATCTTCCTTCTATCTGTTTTTATTATAATGTTTTTAAGCGTTCCTGATCTCAATAATAGCACTCACAACAATCAACCAATCGTAAATGTAGAAACAATAATGGTAGACGAATGAATTTCAGATTCAACAAAAAAGAACCAATTAACGCAACCACGGGGCAGCTATATCCGTTCAAAAAAGCCAGCCAGCGGGACAGGTACACTGGCTATTTTACCGTCCCGCTGGCTTACAAATTAATATATTATTGCAATTGGATTAATATCCTGCGATCCAATTATAAATTAAATAATAGTGCGTTTCTCCTGTTCCATAACCCGATATAGCTCAAGTTCAAAATCCTGACGATTTTTTTCAAGATTGTTTGTAGTGTTAGACCGACACAAAAGAGCTGCAAAGCGGCAATTAGCAAATAGCCGCTTACGATAAGGGTTGGAAAACGCGGAACAAGTCCTGTTAAAAAGTATGTCTTTAACACGGGAACCATTAAAATGCATCCAATGATTGAAAGGAAGCAGCTAATTGCCCCGAAGAAGGCAAGAGGACGATACACATGGTACAAATTTAGAATCGTTTTTAAAATACGAAAACCGTCGAAGTAAGTATTTAATTTTGACTCACTGCCAGTAGGGCGATCTTTATAATCAATTGCCAGATTTTCGATTTGCAGGTGTTTGTCAATCGCGTGAATGCTCATCTCTGTTTCAATTTCAAATTTTTGAGACAGCACAGGGAAGGTCTTGACAAAACGATAGCTGAAAGCGCGATATCCAGTCATGATATCCTTTATATTACTATGAAAAAGTCGGTTAATTGTACTTCGCACAAAAATATTTCCTGCATTGTGGAAAAGCCGCTTATTTTCCTGAAAATAGGTAGAGGACAGGCGATCTCCAATTACCATATCTATGTGCTGACTTAATACCATATCAGCCATTTGTAAACCTGCCTGTGCTGGGTATGTATCATCACCATCCGTTAAAATATAGCAATGTGCGTCAATTTCTTGAAACATGCGTCGGACAACATTTCCTTTTCCTTGCTGAGGCTCATGGCGGACAATTGCTCCTGCCTGTGATGCAAGCAAAGCGGTATTGTCACTGGAATTATTATCGTATACATAGATTTTGGCATCAGGAAGAGCCATCTTAAAATCAGTTACTACTTTTTGTATGGTCATGCTTTCGTTGTAGCATGGAATTAGTACAGCAATTTTATCCATTTAAATCGTATGCCTTTCTGTTTTATTTTGTTTTTTAGGACAATTATTTTGCGATTTTCTGCTTTGCCTCTTGAATATTTATGTATTCTTCTATTCCATTTTTATTAAATTAATAGTCTTAAAAGCAATCAGTGTTTGCACGACAGCGATAATTGCAAGAACAGAGAATACCTGAGCCAATGGATATGCACCACAAAGATACATATAAGCAATCGAAGAACAAGAGCGAAGCTCATTGTAGGCAACTCCAGCATATAAACATAGAAGTCCACCTGCAATGCCAGATAACATAAGAAGAATGGATGCGTTTTGCTTTTTGTTTTTTGATAAAAAACAAAAGCAATAAATCAGAGAACAAATTTTTCCAATCGAAGCGAGTGGCATTGAAATAATTCGGAAAATTCCAGCCAGCGAGTTAAAAAAACTGTAGGAAAAATTTGAATCAATATATGCCAATGAATCAGAATATATATACGAATCAATACTTGAGACTGCTCTCACTGCATGCCTTCCGGTAATCCACTCAAAACGGGCAATTCCGTCACTGCCGTCATCAACTGCGATGCGATCTAGCAGGAAAAGTTCATTTTCAGAGGAAACATAAGCATCTGCTTGGGCAATAGTACTTAATAAGCTGCTCAGCATTCCAGGCTGCCATGGCGCATCAAAGCAGATGGCATAGTGGCTTTTTGTCTTAACTTTCCATTTTTAAAAGCTATTTCAATTTCATTATAAATCGCTTGATAAAATCTATCTGCTGTTCGCCCATCTTTATAATATCCTTCAAGTTGAACTGCATCACGCAATGCCCAGAAAAACCAGCCATTTTCTACATTCCCGCATTTCTTATTTTCTTCGATGCGTCCTGATTGAGCCGCATATAAATCCATCACCGCATCCAGAGAATCTTGTATTGAAGCAAGTGTCGGACTGATTTCATACACTTTTTCGATTTTTTCTCTGCCGATAGACGTGTAAGGTGTAGGTTCTTCCATATCAATAGCATATAATGCTTTCATTACTTTAGGAAAAGCACCGTGGGTTAATTCGTTGTCAGTCCAACTGTTGTACACAACTCCATTTATCAGCGTAATCGGAAGACGACACGCAGGTAATGCGAGAAATGGAAGAAGTAAAATGATGATGTATTGAACTCTTTTTTTGCATGTGACATTATGAAAAAATCCATGAATAATTGCTTTCAAAAAGATGACAACAGCCGATACTATAAGAAATGGAACAACCCATATGGTATCTTCTCTGCTGAACCAAAGGCTTATAAATCCACAGGTTGTCACAATAGCCCATTTCATTGAAAATTTTTTACCATATTGATATCGCAAATAAAAGCCTAATTGTCCACCGAAAACAAGAAGAACCTGAGCAGGTGTGATGCTGTTTCGGTAAACTCGCTGAATAACTTCAGAGGATGCCATAATCGGATTAAAAAGCATTAGCAGGTAAAAAGGATAAATCGTCCATTGAAAACAAATCACTGGTCGAATGGCTCTCAAAAATAGGTAGCACGAAAGTGCATAGAAAATCTGTACACATGAAATAAAATCAATGTGAAAAAACTTTCCTACCGCCAGAAAAAATGGGAAAAAGCAACCCTTAGCTAATGTATAATGGTTGTAACCACCAAGCCAGTTTAGACGTAACAGCTTTTCAGCGATATGAACCATTAGTTGATCATCGGCAAATGCAGTTGTAATAGCATAAATAGTGACATCTTTCATTAAAATTAGTTTAATAATAAGAAAAAAGATTGCAAATAGTAAAAATTGCTTATCTTTTGAGTGTGATATTTTGATTCGAATCATTGTATGAGTTCCTCCACAAGTCTGCGAATCGTATCGAAATCATCTGAATTCAATAATCGGTATAATTTTGGGGCTTCAGTTTGTGCACCATTTGAATAATAAAAGTACTGTGATGTAAAGGCACAAATGATACCATTGTCAAATTCAATCAGATACGATCCAGTTAAGCTTTCGTAGTTTGCAAGATCCTCGTCAGATGCTTCTTGAAGCGAAAGTGCTTCAATTGCAGAACAAAGCCGATCTTTCATAGCAGAATCGCTTATTGAAAATGTATTGCCTGCATACCCATAGGTGATGGATGTAAATCGCGATTTATATAAATTTGATGCGCTGTGGTTTCTGAATGCATCTCAGTAGTAATTTCTGACTCTGGCTCAGACTTTGTTTCCAGCAAGGACTCAGATTCTGATTGTGTTTCCACCAATGTAGGGCGTAAAGGATGATTGTCCAGATGATTGTTCATATTTTTATGTACTATAGACCAAATAAGAGAAATGGACAGAATAAAGGCAGCAGCGGCAATACATACGGCAGTACAGAGATATTTTTTTCTGCGTTCTTTTTGAAAAAAATGTTTCATTTTCACTGTTTCATAATCACTCATAGCTTCTGTAATCCAGCGATCATCAACATAGGATAACGCACGCATGATCAATTCATTCATAGTAAACTCCTTCCTTTTTAAGATATTTTTTCAATAATTCCCGTGTCCGGTAAGTTGTGTTTTGATGTTGCTTTCTGGTATGCCGTATTGATTAGAAAGCTCTCGAATCGACAATCCTAACCAGTAGCGTTTCATGAAAAGAATTCGCCTGGGAGCAGAAAGTGATTCTAAAAATACAGATAACGCTTGTCCAAGCTCCCATTCTTCGATTCCACTTTTAAGTTTTGTATCAGGAATAGTTTCACTCATTTCTGAGGTTAATTCAACAATACAGCTGTGTCGCTTTTTAGCTTTTTGCCATTCAATACGATCAAAGGCATCACACCTACAGATACGCATTAAATAGGCAAGAAAATTAGTGGGGCGAGTGGGTGGAACGGTGTTCCAGGTCTCAAAATAAGTATCATTTTTGCATTCTTCGGCATCCTCATGACAATTTAAAATTCTCATGGCAAGCTTTGACAAATGATTTCCATATTTATTATCTGTTTCAAAAATGGCGGATTCTTTTCGATCAAAAAACAGATCAATAATATCCTCGTCATTCATAATAAAAAATCCTTTCTAAACTAAATTGATTTATTTACTTATTAGTTGTGCCTCTATTATATATGTCGGGAAAATGATATGAAAGGTTTCAAAAAAATGGAAACTGGTATAAAAAGCCAGTGGGACAGGTACACTGGCTATTCGATTGATACACATCCAGAAAGTGGTGACAAATGGGCAAGAATTTACAGTTACAAATCTATATTGTTTTCGGGTTACCTTGATTAAAAAGTTTATAGATTACTCAAATACTGGCATATACCGTATTTTCATTTCAGCGGCTAAAGTTCTTAAACTTGGTCGCTTTCTTTCTTCTAGCACCTCATACGGAATGCTTCGGTAGAAGAAATGTTTTCGAATACCTGAAAATGTATTTGTGATCCTTGCCCAGATATTCTTGTAGGTTTCTTGTGAAAACTCTGGTACGACACCTTCTTTTGTTTTCAACAAATTTAACATCCGCGAGTCTGGTACCAGTTTCTCATACAAACCGAGACCTACCAGACCAATCGTATATGCCGCAGCTTGATGAATGGAAATTCCATACTTTCGCATGAACAGAAACTTCCCCATTTGACTGGTATAGGCCGGATCAATCTTGTAAAAGGCAATTTCTCGTTTTAAGCTCTGATTTTCAATGCCTGATGCAATCCTCTGATAAGCAAACAAGGTCATATGATGATTTCCTTTTCGGTTTCCGTATTTTCTGGATGCCAGTTTGATTGTTAAATCAATGTCTTCCACAATGAGACGTTTATCCTTTTCTGCACACCAATCAAATATATCCTTCACTGCTGCTCCCAAAATATTTGTAACCTGACCAGTAGATTTGTTCATAAGGTCAAATCGAATTAACTTCTGGTCAAGCAGTTTTCCGGTCTCATCCAGTTCTGCCAATGCAAAATGATCATAATTAATATCCATAGAAATTGCACCATTTCCGTAATAACTGTTTTCATATGCTTTTAGCTTCATAGTAACGGAGACGATCAGATACTGCTTATTTTCCTTATCACGCTTCAAAATGAAATTGTAGCAAAGTGACTGTCGATCTTCTGGCTTGCAGGTAAAGTTTTTCTGAAAACTTTCTTCGTTTCTTGGAAGCTTAAAATCATGAAAGATCGTAACAGAACCATCTATGCAGGTAACAGACAGATCTTTCCCATCATATTTACACAGGAAGTTTCCATACTTTGACGTATGTCTGCCCGGAAGTGCCATACTCTGGTGGCGCTTTTCAAAAAACTCTTGTCTCCATTTATTAGATGCCTTTTTCGAAGTTTTCTGGTCCTTATCATTTGATGAATCATCGGATTTTGTAACTTCAACTACATCTTTCTCAGAATACAACTTCTTTCCACCAAACACAATCCGCTCTGGTGGAAGTTTTTCAAGGTTCTCCAGTTTCTTCGCTTTGCGTTTTGTTTTCTTGCTTCTGTTACCAAAGCCAAACGCGTCTTTAACTTACGAATATCAGCTTCAACCTTACGCTCATACTCATCCAGATTCGCCATCATCTTATTAAACAAAATGATCTTAAATCCTCTAACCTTCGACTGGCATTTCGGATATGGTTTAATCCATTTTTTTGTTTTTATATAGAGACGAATGGAGTTTTTAATTGCTCTCTTTTTATCCAACTGTTCTTTCACAGACTGAATCTTTTCATCACGATTCTTTAAATCTGCAGCAATTGTCGTTTTATAATACTTTTTTAGTTACTTTTGTGAAGAAATCTGTCCAGAAGCTGCTGTATAGATTGCTGCATTATAATAATCATTGGTTTTGTATTTTTCTTTCAAAAAGACAGGATAGGCATGGTCAAGTAACGGCCCTACATTTAAATATTTCTGATCATAGAGTGCATTGTACAGATCCATTTTGGCATCATTAAATACACGCATCGTCTCTAGAAGCGATTGCGGCATTTTCAATGGTTTTCTTATCTAAATAGTAACGCTTATCCGAATTGATTGTCCTTGATAGTTCCATGTAAATTACCTCGGTTGAAAAATAGGTTAACTGTTGTAATATCTCTTTAAATATGCTATTATTATAGCATATTTAAAGAGATATTACAAGTATCGATTGTAAAATGAATGAAGGTTTTTTATGGACGATTTAAACAGAAAACGACATGCCGTTTACAAACTCACTTATCATGCAGTGTTTGTCATTAAATATCGCAGAAGGGTAATGACAGAACCCATCATTACACACATGAGACAGTATGCTACTCATCTGATTGAACAGTGTTATCAGGGAAAGCTTCTCAAACTAAATGGAGAACCCGATCACATCCATATCCTGTTTGAACTTCCTGCAACAGCAGCTCCATCCGTTGTTGTGTGCAGTCTTAAGGCCCAACTTTCAAAAGAAGTTCGAGCAAAATTTTGGGATGAGATCAAAGATAAGCTCTGGAAGGATAGCTTCTGGTCAGACAGTTATTTCATTACCACTACCGGAGACGCAAACATTGAAACACTAGAAAGATATATCCAAGACCAAGGGATTGAAAAACCAAAACGAAAATATACCAAAAGACAAGCAAAGAAAATGTGAAAATACCATTGCACTTGATATTGATTTATTTTTTATGCCGCATTCATCCCCGCCCGACTATGTCGGACGAGGTTTTCTGCGGAGAACTGGATAACTCTTATCAACATAGTACTCTTCCTAATTTGATAGCTCACTACCTCTCCATTCAAACCCTTACTAATCAATCGCTTGAACAACATCATATACACGAACTTCTACTCCTTTTTGTGTTCCCCAAACCTCTGATCTAAAACGTGGCTGACTTAGATATTCTCCTAGTATCTTACTGTCTGTAATAAAACGAGGAAATGCATCCACATATTCTTTTTGGAGTTCTGTCCTAGAAACATATCCATTATTTTCCACAAACAAAGAGCATTCTTTTCCTTCTTTATCTGTGCCACGAAACATGTACTTTGCACACATGTTTCGATTTCCTGCTGCATTTTCAATTTGTACATCGACCCCTCCAGGCACAATTTCGCCAGTAAATATTTCTGACTTTACATGCCCAGTAAATGGAATCATTGTGACTTTTCCGTATCTCCCTTCCAAGCTAGAAATTCGAGAATTGTCTATAAAGATTTGGATTTGCATAATCAATTTTCCTGCTATAATTTCATTGGAAACTTTCATATTCTTCCCTCCCATTCTTCTCCTGCTTTCATGCATTCATGAACAAAATACAACAGCATTGCCTCCATTCTTCGATTTCCATCCTCTGAAAACCATGTGGCTCATGAGCAAATTCTTCTAATCTGGCATTTGGATATTTCTTTACTGCTTTAACACTATACCCAATCGGAACAATTTCATCCTCAGCACCATGAAGTATTAATACTGGTCGCTCAAAATGACCAATTACATCAAAAGTTTTAAAATTTCTCATACTTTTAAAGAATTCTTCTCCTAGCTTCATTCCCCAAAATTCAAATTCTTTTGGAATTTCTGACTCTGACTTAAAACGCACTCTCCAGTCATCTGCAATACACAATGCAGGGAACAGTAAAATCATCCTGCCACTTTTTCCTTACATTCTTCTGCTACCATTGCACTGATCAATCCACCTTGTGATGCGCCAAACAGAAAAATTTGCTTTTTATTAATATTAGGTCTTTGCTCCATGCTTTCCAATATTGCCATCAAATCTTCCTTTTCCGTAAATAAGGTCATCTGCGTTGTTGGAAAACCAGACTCGTCCCTTGTACTTCCCCCACAAAATGTACATGCAACCGATGCGATTTTGCATCAGCAAGGTATTTCGCTGTTTTTCAAAGTCATCTTTACAGCCATTATATCCATGGCTCATTATTACCAATGGAAAACACCCTTTTTCTTCTGGTTTAAAAAAATAGCCATGTAATGTGCGTCCATGATGTGTTATCAACAATTCCTCTTTTATCATTTTTATATCCGTTCCTTTCGCTTCGATCAAGGCACAAAACACTACAAAATGTTTCCTTGAGTTATTTTTCACTAGTAATTTATCACAGCTTCTTGTACTGGTCAATCTTTTTTGTAACACTTTGTTCGATAAATACCTATTTGTAATGAGCCTCCATTGGTGTTAAATAATTATTGTGTGAATGAGGGCGAACATAGTTGGAAGCAGCGGGACAGGTACAATGGCTATTTTACTGTCCCACTGGCTTACAAATCAACATATTATGACACTGAGATTATGTACTGCGATCCCATTATAATAAATTTCATATTGCAAAACGTCCGTTCTGATGTTACAATATTTTTGAAAGGAAAAATTTTAACGTGCAAAAGATAAAGTAGCTTGGCTTCAAACTCGTTTAAATTTACGTGATTTGATTTCAAGTGATTAACGTACACCCGATAAAATCCAAAATTTGGAAATATTTTCAAAATGGAGGAATTTTATGGGAACACCAAGAGAAAAGCAGCCCAGTGCAAAAATACAATGGCATCCTGCTTTCTGTGCCGCAGCTGAACTTGAGCTGCGCTCCAATAAGGGCGATCTCGAATTTAAACGTGAGTACAATTTAAGCAAGAAACCACTGCAAATGGATCTTTTGATCATCGAAAAGCGAAAAGGTGTACAGATTCAAAATGAAATCGGAAAAATCTTTCGAGGTCACAATATCATTGAATATAAATCACCTGATGATGGCATGACAATTGATGACTTTTTCAAGATGTTAGGATATGCCTTCCTGTACAAAGGCTTAGACGAAAAAGTGAACCAAATTCCGCTAAGTGAATTGACCGTCTCTCTTTTTCGAGCATCTGTTCCAAAAGAGCTGCTAAATCAGCTTTCTAAAGAGGGATACATAATTGAAAAACAGGTTCCTGGCATATACTATGTAAATGGACTTCTTGTTCCAACACAGATTGTTGTAACAAATCAGCTAAACTCCCAAAATCATGAAAGTCTCAAAGTGTTATCAAAAAGTGCCCAGACTGATGACATTCAAAGATTCACAGAACTTGCAAGCGCTTTTACCGAACCCGGTGACAAGGAAAAAGCTGACGCCGTATTGCAAGTTAGCGTCGCGGCAAACAGAAAAAAATATGATGAAGTAAGGAGGACATCAGATATGTGTGAGGCATTGAGAGAACTTATGAAGGAAGAAATTGAAGAAGAACTTAAGAAGAATCGCGAACAGGCAATTCAACAAGGACTTCAGCAGGGACTTCAACAGGGACTTGAGCAGGGACGCATTAATCAGTTAATTGACCTTGTTAAACAAAATCTTCTGTCTATCGAAACTGCTGCACAGTGCGCAAAGATGACCGCAGATGAATTTCAGATTGTAATGAAAAAACAAAATAATTAACAATAGCCAAACAAGGACGGGAATGCGGCACTACAGTGCCGCATTTTCCCGTCCCGCTGGCTTCTTCATTTTTTATTTTTGAAAACTCACTTTATTGCAAGCAGCTCTTTTTTTACTTTAACACAAACATTCTCGCCCTTATTTGCTGCTAACTTATATACTGACTTAACCCAGCGGCAAGCCACTGGGGTTCCATTGTCGGAGTTCTAGTGCCTGCGTACATCGCAAAGACTTTGGCAGACACATCTGTTCCGGAGCAACAAAACTCGCGAACAAGCAGTCCTACGACCACATTTGTGTCGATTCGATGGAACTGAATCTTCACATTCGCGTTCTCTGGGCCACAAGATCTCCCAGATGGATACTAAGTCAATACCCGGGGCTATGAAATTAAACGGTACGAATACCGGAATTAATCTTTCATTGTGAACTAAAACATTTAAACTATGTTTTCCGGGTAAAACTCCGCATTTTAAGCCGCTTCTTAATGGTAAGCACCTTTGTGTCGTTCAATTTCGTGTTCTCAAAATAAAAACAGCTCCAAATACATTTGAATACATTATTACAAATCTTCCGTTTTCATTTGATATAAACGATATTAAAACCTGCTATCGCTTACGCTGGGGTATTGAAACTTCTTTTCGTTATTTAAAGCAGGTTAATGGACTTCTTTACCTGCACAGCAAAAAGCCTGATTTTTTAAAGCAGGAAATTTATGGCAATCTCATTCTCTATAATTTCGGCATTTTTCTTGCCAATGAAGCTGCCCTTGAAAAGCAAAAACAGCAGCTTGAAATAGAACAGCAACACCAATCTCAAAATAAGTACCATTATCAGGTTGATTTTTCTTCTGCTTTAAGAATTGCAAGAAAATATTTTTGGCGTGATTCAAGAACAGAAAAAGATATCATTCACCTGATGATTAAATACGTTCATGCTGTAAAGGAAGAACTGCGCCAATTTTCACGCCCTTTACGCGGTATTGGTGCAGTTCATTTTGCTTTTCGATAAGCCTTTTTAACTGAATATCCTCTATGTTGCGAACTATTTTTATTCTTTTAATCCGTTTATTTCGTATACTCTTTTTTTGCTGCTTTGCCTCATAAATAGCTTTTTTGGTACTTTTGAAAAAAACCAATTACAAATCGAACATTTTCTCGAACATCTAGCTAAATGGCATTGCTAGATCTCTACGCAAAATCCTCCACAAATTGTGACGCACATCTTGCAGAAAGCCTTTTTCAAACACGCTCTGGCAAAAATTCGCTGAGACAATGATAAATTTTTCCATCGACTCCGTTTTCCTGATGCGCATAAATCAATGAATTGCAGATTGCTTCTTCTACTGATTCCGCAGCCATCCGGAAAACCAGATCCAGCCGATCTTCCGGAAAGCACGAAATCGAAAGAAGTTTCTCTTTTCCTGCTGCCGGAAGATAATTTTCGTTTGTAAATCCAATGAAAACATCTCCGCTTCCATGTCCCATATAAGAACCGGTCCGGACAAGTCCAACGGCCGCGCGTTTTAATACACGTTTCAACTGACGCGCAGAAAGCGGAATATCAGTACCGATTATAATCATAATCGATCCTTCGTCCTTTGAGTTCTTCGGGTGCAGTTCCTGCGCGATTCTGTTTCCAACCGGCTGACCGCAGATCATCAGATCCTCCATACGACCAAAATTGGACTGAACCAAAGCTCCAAGCGTATATGTTTTTCCAGCAAAGTCCAACACCCGCGAAGACGAACCAATGCCACCTTTTAAACCACAGCAGACAGTTCCCCGTCCCGCGCCCACGCACCCCTGTTCAAACGCTTCAGAAGCGCTTTCTAAAGCCTGAATAACGTGATGCACTTCCACTGCACGCTCCTGGATCGGATTGATTAAAGAATCATTCGTTTCTCCTACAACCGGATTGAGCTTCGCACTTTGATGTGATCCCCGGCACATTTCTGTATCGTATATTCAACCAATGCATCCGAAACCTTTCCAACGTTCAGGGTATTGGTCAGGCAAATCGGTGTCTCTATCACACCGAGTTCCTCAATTTGAATCTTCCTGCTGTCTTCCCGTATCCATTTAATGTAAACACACTGGCAACCGGTTTCTTTACGAAAACATTTCCATCGCACGGGATAACAGCCGTCACGCCGGTTTTATGACCATTTTCTTCCACCGTACAGTGCCCGACCTTCACTCCCGGCACATCAGTAATCAAGTTTGCCTTCCCGCACGGAATGCTTCCTACCTTATATCCATAGGAGCGGATGTCCTTTGCTCCATTCATACCAAATCCTCCAATTCAGCATCCAAAACAAGTCTTGTACCGATTAGTTGGTTGCCGTCATAAATTCATCCATGATTTCTTTGCGGATTTTCTCAAGAAGTTCCGGTGCCTTTCCTCCAACCGGCTTCCCGTCCAGTTCATTCGCATACATGCAGAGCTTGCTTGAACTTGTAACAAGAACCTCATCTGCATCAAACATTTCATCCAGAGTATATGGAGTCTCACTCACCGGAATTTCAAGCTTTTTACATGCTTTAATCAGATGAGCTCTTACAATTCCCGGCAGAATCAGGTTATCTGTCGGCGCTGTAATCATTTTGCCGTCCTTAATGATGTGGCAGTTGCTGTGCGCGCACTCCGTAACCCGCTTTCCCGGTCTGTAAAATACACACTCTTCCGCCCCTGCTCTTTTTGCCTTCTCAGCTGCCATGACAGACGGAATCAGATTCAACGTCTTGATGTTGCAATGGAAAAATCGCGTATCCTCTGCTGTAATCAGCTTAATTGGCTTCGTCCCATCCGCGATTCTGCCGGCTTTAACATAATCCACAAATTTGCCTTTCCTTCCGGGAATACATGGTTACGCATGCCGGTACCTCTTGTTACCTGATAATAAACAAACAGATTTCCGGTATCCATTTTGTTTACCATTTCCTGGAGCAAGTCCGCCAGTTCTGCTTTTGTCACAGGCACTTTGATATCCAGAAGTCCGGCGCTGTTGAATAAACGATCGATATGTTCATTCAATGCAAAAATTTTATAGTTTCTTGACAGCCCTGCGTCATAAACCCCATCTCCGAACCAGCATACTCTGTCATTCATTGGAATGCTCATCTCGTCCAGCTCGTCAAATTTTCCATTATAATATCCTAATGTTTTCATTCTCTTTTCCTCCATTTTCTCAAAAAAAACAGCAAATGCCTAGAGCATGTTTGAAAAAGACTTTTGCAAGATGTGCGTCACAATTTGTGGAAGATTTTGCACAGATGAGAGCATCGTAGTGGGCTATGACAACCAAATTTGGGCAAAAGATACCGCAAATTCAAGCGTGCAGATTGCGGGAATGATTTTTCAAACACGCTCTAGTGTTGAAGCGCAAAAAAATAGGCAAAAATGCTTTACAAACACCTTTGCTTGCTTAAATGATATTATCATTATAATTCTTTTTTTCTAAAATGCAATCCCTATTTTTTTATAAATTACTTTTTTGCAAAATATGCCGTTTTTTTCAAATATGCTGCGGCGAGGTCTCTTTAGCAGCATATTTTTTTGCCGGGGACAGGCACTTTTTTTCCCTTGAATTTAGCGATGCGCATTTTCATATGCTTTTCGGATTTCCTCCGGCAAGCGGTCAGGAATCAGTGACTTTAGTCTGTCCTCACTGCCGTCTTTGATTGCCTGCTCATAGTACCAGCATTTGAATTTCAGCATATCCAGTGTCCGTTTCATCTGCTCAAGCTCTGCTTCCATGTGCACCCGTTGCGCCTCAAACATTGCCTTTCGCTGCGGGTAGGTGTCCGGTCCTTCTACGCACCAATCCATGAACTGCCGAATGTCCTTGATCTCCATGCCAGCCTTTTTCAGACATTCAATGACCCGGAGCGCTTCAATCTCCGCCTCACTAAACTTGCGGATGCCGGATACCCGTTCCATGTTCGGAAAAAGTCCCTGTTTATCATAATAGCGCAGCGTAGAGATGGGCAATCCGAACATCTCTGCCACCTGTCCAATTGAATACATAAATTTCCCCCAAAAAAAATTTCAAAAAACATCTTGACCTAAAGTTAGGTTTAGGTGTTACTATGAGAATAACACAAAGAATATAAAAATGCAAGGAGTGTTCTACGATGAATAAAAAAGTACTAATCATTTCCTCAAGTCCCCGTAAGGCGGCAACTCCGAAACGCTGGCGGCAGCGTTTGCCAAGGGCGCACGGGAGGCTGGCCATCAGATAGAAACTGTGTATCTGCGAGAAAAGCAGGTTGGCTTCTGCAAGGGCTGTCTTGCCTGCCTGAAGTTGGGGCACTGCGTCATCCAAGACGATGCCGTAGAAATTGCTGCCAAAATGCATGATGCCAATGTGCTGGTGTTCGCAACACCCGTCTACTATTACTGCGTCAGCGGTCAGCTCAAGACTATGCTGGATCGTGCCAACCCATTGTTCGATACGGACTACGCCTTTACGAAAGCCTACCTGCTTGCAGCGGCGGCAGAGGACGCACCTGAAACCTTTGCGGGTACAGAGAAAGCCGTGCAGGGCTGGGTAGACTGCTTCCCCCACTGTGCGCTGGCTGGCACAGTGTTTGCAGGCGGCGTAAACGGCGTGGGAGAAATCGCAGGTCATGCTGTACTGGAGCAAGCCTATCAGATGGGCAAGGAGGTGTGAGCCATGGCATTTAAACAAACGGCAGGCAGAGAGGCTTTGTGGAAATTTGCTCCTAAATTTGCAGAATTGAATGATGATGTGCTGTTTGGACAGGTGTGGAGCCGAGAAGACAAGCTTTCTCTGCGAGACCGCAGCATTGTAACAGTGGTGGTGCTGATGGCGCAGGGGCTGACGGATTCGTCCTTTCAGTACCACCTGACAACTGCAAAGAACAACGGTGTGACCAAAACGGAAATTGCGGAGATCCTGACCCATGCGGCATTTTATGCGGGCTGGCCTAAGGCGTGGGCGGCCTTCCGTATGGCAAAGGAGGTATGGGCGGAGGACGATGCTGCCGACGCAAAAGCCAAGCATCAGAATGAAATGGTCTTTCCCATCGGCGCACCCAATGATGACTTTGCGAAATATTTTATTGGCCAAAGCTATCTCGCACCTCTTTCTACGCAGCAGGTCGGCATTTACAATGTGACCTTTGAACCCGGATGCCGCAACAACTGGCACATTCATCACGCCAAAAGCGGCGGCGGACAGATCCTCGTCTGTGTGGCTGGTCGAGGTTACTATCAGGAATGGGGCAAACCGGCACAGGAGCTGCGCCCCGGCGATGTGGTAAACATTCCGACCGGGGTCAAGCACTGGCACGGTGCTGCGCCGGACAGCTGGTTCTCTCATCTGGCGGTAGAGGTTCCGGGGGACGAAACCTCCAATGAATGGTTGGAAGCCGTGGACAACACAGTATATTTTAAGGCAACAGGCAAGGAGGTCTGAATATGGAAAAACTGAATTTAACACAGGAATGGGATAAGGTGTTCCCGAAAAGTGACAAGGTGGATCACAAGAAAGTAACCTTTCACAACCGCTATGGCATCACACTGGCGGCGGATATGTACACGCCGAAGGCACAGAGGGCAAGTTGCCCGCCATTGCCGTCAGCGGTCCGTTCGGTGCGGTAAAGGAGCAGTCCTCCGGTCTGTATGCGCAGAAAATGGCGGAGCTTGGCTTCTTGACGATTGCCTTCGACCCGTCCTACACCGGCGAGAGCGGCGGTACACCCCGCTATGTCGCTTCGCCGGACATCAACACCGAGGATTTCTGCGCAGCGGTAGACTTCCTCTCCGTACAGGAGAATGTTGATCCGGAGCACATCGCTATCATCGGTATCTGCGGTTGGGGCGGCATGGCGATCAATGCCGCAGCCATTGACACCCGTATCAAAGCGACCGCTGCTATGACCATGTACGACATGACCCGTGTGAACGCCAACGGCTATTTTGACAGTGAGGATTCTGAGCAGGCACGCTTTGAGAAGAAAAAAGCCATGAATGCACAGCGCACGGAAGATTACAGGAGTGGTACTTATGCATTGGCAGGCGGTGTTGTCGATCCGCTACCAGAGGATGCTCCGCAGTTTGTGAAGGACTATTACGCCTACTACAAAACGCCACGTGGCTATCACCCCCGTAGCCTGAACTCCAACGGCGGTTGGAATGTGACCTCCTCGCTATCGTTCCTAAATATGCCGATTTTGCAGTACAGCAGCGAGATTCGCTCTGCCGTACTGCTGGTACACGGGGAAAAGGCGCACTCTCGCTATTTCAGTGAGACAGCTACAGCAAGCTGACCGGCGATAATAAGGAATTGCTCATTATCCCCGGCGCAAACCACACCGACCTTTACGATCAGATAGACATCATTCCGTTTGGAAAGCTGAAAGCGTTCTTTGAGGAATATCTGAAATAAGCGCCTTGTGCTTCTGCCTGTTGGCGGACATGATATTTTTGCTTGATCCGAACAATTTCCTGATGACAACTAAAAAGTCCACCAGTCATGATGCACTACGCATCGCACTGGTGGACTTTTTCTGTAAAGATATAAAAATAGATATTCATATATCGCCATAACCAATGTCGTTATCGTAGGCATGAAGGTCTTCCTTCAGGAAATCCGCTTTACGAATATACATCGAATTTACCAGCTCCCCTTTTTCATGGAGTAGGCTGAATTTGTTTTTTGCCGGGGACAGGCACTTTTTTGTATTTCATGTAGAAGAATGAGCTGGAGATTTTATCTCCAGCTCATTCTTCCTCTCTGCAAACTGGAATTTTACCTATCACACAATAAACAGGCATAAGTTCTTTCATTCCCTCAACCAGACTGTCCTCATGCATACCATCGTTTCCAGCACACCTGTCATATTCACTTTTTCTTTCATTGTTTGTCGCCTTCCACTGCCTTTCTTACTTCTTCCACCCACTCTGCACTATGACAGCAAAACAGTTCTTCATGCTGCATGTTGTGTCTCCGAATGTCCGGATTTTTGAAATAAGTACAATATCTCTTTTCGTATTTTTTTCCCATCTTTGTTGCGTAAAACACGTGGATTGTTGTTCCCGGCACATCAATTCCATGCTGGACTTTTGTAACCAGATCCGAATAGAACTGATTATAAATACTCTGTTTTGTAATCCACGGACTTCCTCCTTTACCGATTCCAAACATATTTAAAAATCCATTATATAATTCTTTCTTAGCCCCGTCTGTCTTGTTAAGCTTTTTCTGCATAAATTTCGGAAGAGCACCTGTATGTATCATTTTATACATGAAAGGCACTACCATAGATGCCTGAATTTTTGCCACAAGATTACCTGCTTCATCCATATCACTGCTCCCAATGATGCCATAATCTATATGGATTCTTTTCCGCTGAATCAGAAGGGATACAAAACTTCCTCCAAGGGAACATCCATACGCTGCTTTAATTCTCCCACCATACTTTGTTCTGATTTCCTGCTCAATTTTTTCACATTCATCTTCCATCGAATAAAATTCTGTTTTCTCGTTTGAATCAAATCCATCATAAGAAACTGCTA
>ENA-OQCN01000035-OQCN01000035.1-human-gut-metagenome-genome-assembly--contig:-NODE-35-length-53169-cov-4.769635_pt1 | contig 53169 bp, 56 predicted proteins | sample MGYA00242497_ERZ504576 | MGnify/ENA primary metagenome ERZ504576 (study PRJEB26092, sample SAMD00036296) | human gut metagenome | host: Homo sapiens | study: EMG produced TPA metagenomics assembly of...
CTCTGACATGGATAATAAATCTTTCTTTAACAGCTCCAGATGGTCTGCCTGTATCTCTGCATTTTCCCCAAGCAGTCCCATAACAGATTTCATCGTTACACTTTTTCCACTTCCGGATTCCCCTACAATTGCAAGGATATCCCCTTCCTTCACATAAAGAGAAACTCCTCGTACTGCCTGAATTTTCTGTTTATGACTTTTAAATGTAGTTGTCAGATTGTCGATGGTTAATACTCTATTTTCATTCATCTTCTTATCTCCTATTTACTTTCATCCATCACACGCGGATCTACATAAATCCGGAGCAGATTGCCCAGCTTGTTAAATGCAAATATCGTCAGCATGATTAAGAGTCCCGGAATAATTGCCATATAAACTGCATTTTGCAGATTACTCTGCGCACTTTGCAGTAACTTTCCCCAAGATGACAAAGGTTCCTGAATTCCAATTCCCAGAAAGCTTAAAGAAGATTCTGTCATAATTGCATTTGAAATACTTGTCGTTGCCGCAATAATAATGGTAGGAAGTACAGATGGAATCAGATGTCTGATAACCATTTTAAGTAAAGACACACCTGTAAAATCTGCGTATAATACATATTCCCGCTCCTTTACAGACATTACCTCTGCCCGAACAAGTCGTGCAATCTCCATCCAGGAAAAGAATCCAATTACAATAACAATTGATACCAGTCCCTGTTTAAAAAAGATACTGACAACTGTAACCAAAATCAGCCATGGAATAGACTGTAAAACATCTACAACACGCATCAGAATACTATCCACAATTCCTCCAAGATATCCTGCCAGAATCCCAACTGTCACACCAATTGTAATACTCATCAACATAGCAAGAACACCGACTAATAAAGAAATACGACCTCCATAGATCACACGAGCAAGATAATCACGTCCCACTTCATCTGTTCCAAAAATATGAACACTGCTTGGTGCTTCAAGCATATGAGCGACATCTGTTTTATTTGGCTCTAACGGCAGTACGGGAGCCAGCAAAGATAAAATCAGAATAATTGTAAGAAAAGCAATCGAAAATATTGCTATTTTATCATGTTTTAATGCCTCCCAGACATTTTCCAGACGTTTTTTTTGAGAATCATTCATTGCCATATACTTACCTCATCTTTCTAATTCTTGGATCTGTTACGCAATATAAGATATCAGACAACAGATTTCCCAGAACAACCAATGTGGAAGACAAAATCAGTATAATCATAACGATAGGATAATCCATTCCCTGTACTGCTTTAATAAAGTAAGGTCCAATTCCCGGCCAGCTAAATACGGTTTCTGTAATTACTGCACCTGTTACCAGAGTAGCAGAGCCATACCAAGTTTTGTGATAACCGGAAGCAATACATTTTTACAGACATGTTTAAACATAATTTCCGTACGAGATGCTCCAAAAGCCTTTTGTACCATAACATAATCTTCCGAATACTGAGTAATTGTAGAAGAGCGAACATATCGGACATTATCCGGAATAAATGCCAGCGTCAGTACCACATAAGGCATAATAAAATGTAAAAAGAAATCTCCCAGTGTTTTTACACCTACCGTATGCATACCAAGAATCGGAAGAATTCTCAACCTGTAGCCAAACAGGTAGATAAACAGCATCGCTACCCAGAATGTAGGCATGGCAATCCATAAAGAACAAATTCCATCTATCAGTTATCCTGCCATTTATTTTTATGAGAACCTGCCAGCAATCCAAGTACAATTGCAATCACATAGGCGGTCAGATAAGAAGGAAGAACCAGTTTGATTGTGTTTGGAATCCTTATTGCCAGTTCATCAAAGATATTGGTTTTCGTTACAATAGAATAGCCGAAATTTCCATTTAAAATTCCCTCCAGCCAGCGAATATACTGCACGTAAACCGGCTGATCATATCCATACTTTTCACGAATCATCTGAACCATCTCCGGAGACATCTTCGGAGTTGTCATAGCATCAATTGCATCATAGGGTGCCAGATGCATTAAAGAAAAACAAAGAATTGTGATTACAATAATCAGAGGAATCGCAGTAAGAATACGTTTTACAATATACTTTGCCATGTTTTCTCCTTTTTGCTTTTTACTCAAAAAAAGACGAAATCCTTCACTTTATTTCAGAAGAATTCCGCCCTTTGTAAAAATAATAAATCAATACTTACTTATTTTGCAATTTTCAGATTGGAAGTATCCTCAAACGTGTACACCGGAACAAGTCCTGCTTCTTTTACACCTTGAATTCTGTTGTTTACAACCAGAATCTTGTTATTGGAAATAATTGGATAAAATGCACCTGTGTCTTGAATAGCAGCCTGCAATTTTGCATAAGTTTCTTTTCTTGCAGATTCATCTGTCTCAGAAAATCCTTCTTCAAACAGCTGATCGATTGTATCATATCCACTGTAATGCATAGAATTATAAGCAGCTCCATTCTTAAACAGACTCGAGAATGTATCAGGGTCAATTCCCATAATATAACCTCCCAGATACATATCATACTCATTATTCGGATCTTTCATTGCATTAGAAACAGCTGTTGCGTCTCCTCCCGCAAGTTCTACCTCTACACCAACTTCTTTCAGCTGCTCCTGAATCAGAAGTGCCTGTGCAGACTGTACCGGGTCACTGGAACTATATCCAAGTTTCAATTTCAGATTACTTACTCCTGCATCTTTCAGCATGCTCTTTGCCTTATCTACATCCTGCTCATACTTCTCTACACCTTCTTCCGTATAGAACTGACTGTTTGTCGGCAGGAAAGTATACGGAATGCTATAATATTCATCCGACTCATAAGCTGCATCATCCATTGCTTTTTTATCCATAGCAAACAACAGGGCTTTACGGACATTTTCATCTGTCACTCTGTTACAGTTAAACTGTAAATATCCTATACGACCCTCACTGTAAGAATATGCTGTCAGATTGTTTGCATCCAAATCCAGTTTTTTCACCTGCTGTGGTGTCAGCTGATAAGCATCTACTTCTCCATTCTGTAAAGCCAAAATAGCAGTATCTGCATTCTCAATAATCTGGAACACTACATTTTTAATAGCAGGTTCACCTTTATAATAGTTTTCATTTGCCTCAAATTTCAGATAAGAACCGGATTGATAATCTACCAGTTATATGGACCGGTTCCTACTGAATTCATGTTATAATCATTATGTTCAAAGTCCGTTACATCTTTATAGATGTGTTCCGGCATAATAAAAATCTGGCTCAGCATTTCCATAGCAGTAGGTGTTTCAAATGGAAATGTGAAAGATACGGTATAGTCATCCTTTTTTTCTACTTTTACCGCTCCCTGATCATATACCAGTTGGGAATATGCCCAACCCAGATTTTCTTCTTTTTCCATAGCCTCATAGGTAAAGACAACATCGTCTGCTGTAAATGGTTCTCCATCTGACCATTTCACATCATCTCTGAGACTGAATGTATAGGTTTTATTATCATCCGATACTTCACAGTCTTTTGCCAGAAACCAGTTGATTCCATCTGCATTATTCATATACAGCGGGGAATAAATCATCTTAACAGTCGATAATCCCCAACGGTCAGATGTTGTAATCACATTAACCGTTTCTGTCGGATCTCCGGAAATCGCATAAGTAAATGTGTCTTTACCGGAAGTTTCTGTAGCCGCTGTACTCTTATCTGAAGCTGTTTTACTGTCATCTTCCGCAACCGGATCTTTTCCTCCGCAGGCCATCAGACTTGCAGCAAGTACAACAGTCAGAGCAACCACAGATGCAAGCTTTGTAATTCTCTTCATCTTACTCTCTTCCTCCTTATTTTCTCTCTTTTTCAGAGTCACTACTCTTCATTATGCTATCAGCTAAAAACAATTTTGTCAAACATTTCTTGCCCCAAAAAGAAATCACCACATCCCGGAAATCTTACGTGGAATGCAGTGATTTTGTCATTTTTGATTTTTGATTTTTTCTCTTTTTTTCCGTGTCATAATGCCACCGATTCTACCGGTTTCTTTTGCAGAGAGACTCTTCCATCCATCTTTCAAAACTCTGTCTAAAAGCCCGAGTTCTTCTGCTATCTCATATTTCACTTTTTCTTCGGGAGTCAGACTTTCCAAATCAATCTCTTTTTGCTTTTTTGACTCATTTTATACTCCTTTTTCCTTATATGTACTCTCAGAATTTTGAGCGTACAGGAATTCTTATTCTTTTATACAGGAGTATTGCCTGAAATTTTTATTTTATACCGTTTCTTTTTATTTTGGGATAATAATTGACGCAATAATATAAGCAATAATTCCTGTTCCTGCACCAATACAGCTTAAGATTACCCATGCCAGACGAACCAACGTCGGGTCAATATCAAAATATTCTGCAATTCCTCCGCAGACGCCTGCTAACATGTAATTGGTTGATGAACGATATAATCTTTTATTCGACATAATAAATTCCTCCTAAATTCAAAATCTTCCTAATTTAATATAGTTCATACAGAAATGTAAAAATGAACGTTACGATTCAAACGTTATCTGAACATCCCCCATTCCACAGTCAATGCTTAATTCCTTTCCGGTATCATTTTTATCTGAAAATTCATTTCCAAATCCGGAGGAAAGAACGTTATCTCCAATCTGAACAGTACCCATTCCAACCTCTGCCTCTGCACTGTAGTCCTCTCTTTTTCCTGCCATTTTCATGTCCACCGTACCTGTTCCGCAGGAATATCACTTACTTTTGCATCTAATTTCGCCACAGATACTTCACCGGCACCAACCTCTATCTCACATTCCTGTGCTCTTAATTCATCGGATACCTGCAAAACCCCTGCGCCAACTTCCAGGTCAAGAGAAGCTGCATTTAATTTGTCGATAACCAGTTGTCCTCCACCGCTCATTTCAACTGTCACTGATTCAAACTGCATATCCTGCGGGAGAATAATCTCAATCGGGTCTTTTTCTCCCTGATGATTCTTTCCTTCCCGCTCAATTGAAAGTTCCCGGTCTTCTCTGTCATATTCTACAACATCTGCACTATTATAACTCTTTACCTTAATTGAACTTGCATTTGCATCCGTCTTAAATTCCAGATAAATGGCATTTTTTTCTTCTGTTTCAATACTTAATGAACTCACTTCTTCTTTGCTAAATTCATATTCCTGTTTTGCTTCAGTATCTAATTTCGCATAGATTGTTTCAAGCCCATCAGAATCAAATCCTTTTCCGTCTGCAAGTACATTCACTTTTTCTGCCCAGCCAAAATATTGCATCCCTTTATCCTTTAGAACAGACCAGTCCGGACCAATTATCATTCCGGCTAAAAACAATCCTGCTCCAATCACCCCAATCACAGCTGACAAAATCAGACATGTCTTTGTAAACTTTTTCATACACGCTGCCCTCCTTTTCTTCCCTTATAAAAAATTCTCTGAAGAAAATCAATGCACCCTCGAAAGACTATCGGAAATCCTTTTCCAACTATCCAGAGAAAGACCAACAGGATTAAAATTGCAATCGCAACTGCTATCATACCGCCCCCGGCTACAATTAAAAAAATTCCCGGGGATGAAATCAAACGAATGATAGCTAAAACAATTGCAGTAATTCCTGCAATCAAAAGAGCTGCACCTCCAATGCCAATTGCTGCAATGATTCCCAGCACTCCTATAATCAAACCAAATAAAACACCTAAAATCCAAGTCCTCCGCCAGCCCAGATTGGAGAAGTTAAAATAACAAGCACTATCACAAGTCCCCAGGTAAGACCGCTTCGTTTTTTCTGTGTATGCTGTCCATATCTGCTTTCTTCCTGATGATAATGATTTGTTTCTTTGAGCATATCTTTCTTATCAAAACGCACATCCTGATAACCCTGTTCCGTATACTCTTCATAGTCTGCTTCATTTCCGGAAAGGTCTGCTTTGATAATCGCAGCCACCTTCCCGGGGCTTCCCAGCTCCTGAATCACCTCTGCTTCTTTCTCTTTTCCGGCATCATCAAAATATCCATTATAATATTCCAATGCCTCTTCCCGCTCCTGCGCAGGAATGTCATACAAAAGCCGTTCCAGCTGACTTAAAAATTCCTCTCGGTTCATACTCACAACACCTCTCCCTCAAATAATCCGCTAATCTTTCCTGAATACGTTTTCCATTCTTCTTTATACAAATTCAATTGTGCCATTCCCTTTTCTGTTACCTTATAATACCTGCGGTTTCTGCCTCCAAATTCCTGGTCATATGTTTCCAGACAATCATCCTTTAAAAGCCTTCGCAAAACCGGATACAACGTAGATTCTGAAATCTCAAGCACCTGCCGTACATCCTGCGTAATCTTATACCATACGTTCCCTCGGTTTCCTTTGAGACAACAGCAAGTACAATTGCATCAAGTAATGCTGCACCTGTATTAAAAACCATGTATACTTTCACCTCTTTTTTTGTAGAGTTATTTCTTATACAATACTATACGTCATATAATATAGTTTTGTCAATAATATTATATTAAATAAATCTTAAGGTTTTATAAAACAAAAAAATGGAAGGTTTTCTATTTTTCTAAAAAACCTTTCCAATTTTCTTTACGTTTCTTTACGCTACTTCTTTACTCTAACGCAAATGCCCGCTCCAAATTTACGGAATAAATATATTTTTCTTCCACTGGTTTTTCCAACATCCGCTCCAGTGCTTTCTGATAGTATTTCAGCTGAATTCCATACTTTCCAACCAAGTCACTGCCATCCCGCTGTTCTACATAATCTGTCTTGTAATCCAACAAAACAATTTTTCCATTTTCTTCAAAAAATGCATCGATGATTCCCTGTACCAGCATCGTCTCTTCTCCAGTCTCTGTTTTTAAGATATCTGAAGCCAAAACTTCAATGACAAAGGGCTGTTCACGGAATAAACATCCCTCGCTTTGCGCCTGTTTCATTCGTTTTCCAATTCTCGAATTAGCCAGTGCAAAAATCTTTTCAGGTTTTACTGTTACATAAACCGATTCATCTATTTTTTGTTCTTCTCTAAGTTTTGCAAGCTGATTTTTTACTGCCGTTTTGGTATCCGTATCTGTAAAATCCAGCCACTGCAGTACCTTATGATACGCATTTCCGCGGTCTACCCCGACTAAAACCTCGCCTTCTTCCTGCATAAATGCCGGAATATATGGTTCAATTTCCGGCAGTTCTTTTATTTCTTCCTTCTCGTCTGCAAGAAGTTCTTCTCCAAGAATCTGATCCATAAGGGAAACTCTTTCCTCAAAGGAAATGCTCTCTTCAAAGGAAACACTTCTTCATCTTCAAACTGCATCCGTTTGACTTCTGAAACTGTTACCTTAGCCGGAACTTCGGCTTCTTTCTGCCACGGATATTCCCACAAAAAATGTTCCTGTATTTCTTTTCTTATTCGTTCATCTGAAGATGCACGCTCCATTTCTGCAATCAATTCCTGCTCTTTGATTAACTGCTCACTTCGCTCTTTTGCCTCACTTAAAACAAACTCAACCGGTGATTTTACAGCAATCAAAAATGGAGCTGTTTCTTCATGCAATGAATGACTCACAGGGCAGGAATATTCATACTGCTGATACAATCCATCCATACAGCGGTGTCTTGCAAGTGCCGGAAAAATCCAGTCCAGATACATTCTCGCTTTCACAAGTTTTCCATAAGACAGACGCATTTTTTCTTCATTTTTTATCAGTTCAAGTCCTTCCACACGTTTCTCCAGTCTGCTGACTGCCCCAGTCAGATATAACTTTTCTTTTGCTCTGGTCAAAGCTACATAAAGCACTCGCAGTTCTTCTCCCAGATTTTCAAGCTGAATCTGGCGCTGAACAGCTTTCTTTAATAAAGTCGGTGCTTTTGTTCTGCGTTTTGTATCAATCCAGTCTGCACCGATTCCCAAATCCGGATGAATCACAAGTGACGCTCTGGCATCCTGCTGATTAAACAATTTTCCAAGCCCGGATACAAAAACAATCGGAAATTCCAGCCCTTTGCTTTTATGAATACTCATAATCTTTACGGTATTTTCCTGACTTGCCGTGATGTCTGCTTCACCAAAGTCAATCTGGTATTTCTGCAGATTTTCAATGTAACGCACAAAGTTAAACAGTCCTCGATAGCTTGTTTTTTCATAATCTCTTGCCTTCTCAAAAAGCATCTCAAGATTTGCTTTTTTCTGTTCGCCAAGCGCATTTGCCATATAATATTCTATCAGTCCAAGGCTCTCATAAATATCCCATAACAGTTCATGGATTGGTGTATAGGCAACCTTCACACGCAGGGTGTAAAACTGTTCTAAAAATCGGCTGATTTTTCTTTGAATTTCTGCCGCTCCATCTGTTTTCTCATATAACAACATACATTCAAAGAATTTAAGCGTCTCATCTGAACTTCTTTTCCCGCACATTTTATCTTTGCCAGTTCTTCCATTGTAAAGGCATCCGGCAGATTTAAAAGCACTCCGGCAAATGGAATATCCTGAAGCGGATTATCCAGAATCCGAAGGTAATTTAAAACAGTTACGACTTCCTGTGCCGAGAAGTATCCAGTCTTTGTCGTTACGCTTGCAGGAATTCCACGACTCTCGAGAATCTTTTTAAAATTTTCTGCCCAACCATTCATGGTGCGCAGCAAAATCACAATATCTCCATACTCTGCTTTTCTATAACCGCCATTTTCTTTATCTACAACCGGAAACTTCCAACGATTTCCTGAATTTTATCTGCCACAAGTCTTGCTTCGAGCTCCTGCACATTTTCTTCGGTTTCCATCTGTTTCCATTCGGCTTCATCGCTTTCCACCAGCAAAAGTTCTGTTTCTCTTAACACCGGCTCACTATTTTCCTCAAACACTGCTCCGGCATAGAGTGCCGCATCTTCATCATACTCCACTCCACCCAGACTCTCTCCCATTATCTGGTAAAAGATAAAGTTGATTCCTGCTAAAACTTCCTCTCTGCTTCGGAAATTTTTATGCAGGTCAATCCGCACCTTATCTCCGGCTTTCTGCAAATATGAATGATATTTTTCCATAAATAAATCCGGTCTTGCAAGGCGGAAACGATAAATACTCTGCTTGACATCTCCCACCATAAAGATGTTATTCTGTCCCTCTTCCATCCTTGATACCGCAGTTAGTAATTTTTCCTGTACCAGATTGCTGTCCTGATATTCATCAATTAAAATCTCATAAAAATGGGCAGAAAGTTCCTTCGCTGCCTCACTTCGCTCATCCCCATTTTCCGTATGATGAATCAAAATTTCCAGTGCAAAATGCTCCAAATCCGAATAATCCAACAGATTCTTTTCCCGTTTTTTCTCTGCAAATGCTTCCGAAAAACGAAGCGTCAAATCAATCAAAACCCCAACCGGTTCTCCGGCTTCCTGCAGATATTTAGCTGCTGTTTCAAACGGCACACCAAAGTACTGTTCTTTGATTTCATTTAAACCGTCTTTGATTTGATTTCGATAATTTTTTACCAGTTCTTTTTTATTTTCCGATGCTTCCGGCATTTTTTTCCCCGATAATCTTGCATAAGAAAGATGGGAAAACCTCCTGCTGTGCTTCGAAACTGTCTGCTTTTAACAGCAGTTCCACTGTTTTTAAATCCTGACTTAAGGCTTCTTCGTAAAGATATGGTCCATCTTCCTGCCGACAAAGTGCAATTCCTGCTTCTGCAAGCATACGGATTTCTTCCAGATTTTTTTCGATATCGGACTTTAACAACTGCATCCACGGTGCCTGCTCCACTTCTTTTACTGACGAAATCTGATATGCATCTTTGCAGGATACCAGCCATTCTTTTGGATACGGATAACTCGTCGAAAAAGTATACAATTTACGTATCAATTCCACCAACCCATCATCAGAACGCCCTGTGGAAAACGCCTCCACAAACTCATGAAATTCTTCACTGCCCTCTTCATAAGCTCGCTCAAAATCCGCTCGGCCACATCTCCCTGAAGCATACGCAGTTCCCCTTCTTCTCCCACACGAAAAGACGGGTCTAAGTCAATTAAATGAAAATAATTTCGCACAATATACGCACAAAAACTGTCAATCGTTGTAATCAGCGCATGATGAAGCAGGGTATTCTGCTTTCTTAGATGCTCTAACATCTGCTCTTTTTTCGGACTGTCTTCCTGCTTCTCTTCTTCCTCGATTCGAGCTTCTATCGCAAGTCGGATTCGCTCTCTCATCTCTCCTGCTGCTGCTCTTGTAAAGGTCACAATTAAAAGCTCATCAATCGAAACCGGATGCTCCAAATCTGTAATCATCGAAAGGATTCTTGCCACAAGCACCGCTGTCTTTCCACTTCCCGCTGCCGCACTGACTAATACATTTGCATTTCTCGTCTCTATGACTTTCTGCTGTTCCGGGGTCCATTTCATTTCCATTTATTTCTTTTCCCCCTTTTCATTTTCTGCTTTTTCGCTCTCCTGCATCTGCTCTTCCATGCCTTTCCAGATTTCCTCACTTTTTACCTGCGCCAGTCTGCGGTATCCACACCCTTCTTTTTTCTCATCAAACCCACACGCACCTTGATATGGGCAATATTGACAGGCATTTCTTTGTCCCATCTCATAAGGTGAAACCGACGCTTCTCCCTTTAAAATACGCTGTCCGATTTCCTGTATCTTATGTTTGACATAGCCTGAAACCAGTTCAAAATGTTCCTCATCTACCGCACTGGAAGTCTTAGAAAGTCCTCCGCTTTTATTGATAGAAACCGGAATACTGTTTGAAGATACCCCTTTTTCTTCGAGTCCCTTGTCCAGACGTTTTAAAATCTCCGGGTCGCAGATGCCAGTCCATTCATTCTAAGCTGCTTTAACAGTCTCTGATTTAAAGACTCTTCCGATTCCTTTTCTACACAATCTACAATCGGGTCTTTGATATTATAATAAAAAATCCCTGCCGGAAGTACGTTTTTATCCGGATGAGCTCTTTGTTCCAGTTCCATTGCCGCATTTAAATACAGCACCAGCTGAAGCTGAAGTCCGTGATACAGTGCCACTAAATCAAACGCAGTACTTCCTGATTTATAGTCAATGACTTTTACATAGACATTTTCAGAATCTTCACACACATCCACACGGTCGATTCTTCCCTTTAATTTCATTGTCTCCTCTTCTGAAAGCGCAATATTGACACTTTCTAACGAATCTGCCATCGCAAAGGAAACCTCAAACCGGCTCGGTTTAAATTCGCCCTGTTCCATCTGTTTTGCAAGTGCCCAAACCGTTCTTCGCATCATTCGTTTGACACGATTGACCATATAAGCATTTCTCGCATCACTTTGAAGCACGGTATTCCCATAGGAATCAACAGCTTCTTCCACACAGGAATCTGCGAGTTTTTCCATCTCTTCGAGACTGATTTCATCCCATTCCACACCCTGTTCTTTGATGTGTCTTGCAAAGCGTTCCAATCCAGAATGAAGCACATTTCCCATATCCATTGCATTAATTCATAGGCCATACGTTCCTTTAATTCCAGCCCGTAAGAGAGAAAATGTGCACAGGCACACTTTGCAAAAAGTTCCAGTCTGGTCGCACTGTTTTCCAGTATCTGTCCATACAGTGCCTTTGCCACACTTCTTCCGATATTATCAGCGATTTTCTTTGGAAATGCACTCTTCATCAGACCTTTTACTCTCTCCTGCCATTCTTCCTGTGAAACAAACCATAAAAATAATTCCTGCCAGTATTTAGACGGTGTCTCTTTTCGGATATTCTGAAAACCTTTGGCAAGATATGCAAATGCCTGCTCCGTCTTTTCAAATGCAAAACTGTCATTTTGTCTGACTTTTTCCACCGGCAAATCCGCAAACATCTTTCTTAAATTTCCAATCAAAAAGGAAGGAAGCATTGCCTCTCCATCTGCACTCTGCTTGCTGTAAGAGAGGAATAACTGCTTTGATGGCTTCGTCAAATTCAAATACAGATAAAATTTCTGTGTATACAGATTTTCTTTCGCAGTTGGCGCAAGCGCTACTTCAGACAATTTCAAATCTTCACGGTTTAATTCTGATAAAATTTTTCCACCACCATCTTCTCTTGGAATCTTTCCATCATTGACTCCGACAAAAAACAAAACCTGAATGTCTTTTAAACGGGTTCGCTCCATATCTCCGACCAGCACCTGGTCTGTACTTGGAGGAATAATTCCCACCTTTGCCTCAGAAAGCCCTGCCTCTAAGAGTTCTTTAAACTCCCTTAAACTGATACTTCTTCCCCCAAGACCTGCACCATTTTATCAAATAAATCCATCACAATGGCATAAATCTGACTGTATTCTTTTGCCTTTCCCACCTCTCCGTGTGCCTCAAAATACTGCTCACTTTTCTTTAATTTCTGCTGAATTCTGCATGAAACAATAAACTCATAAAAAGGCCCGCACACGCTCCGATACCGTAGCTTTTCGCACTTTCATACGCAAAGTAAATCCTTCCAAAAGCTCCATCAGACGAACTCTTAAAGCTTCAATTTTTACAACTTCCTCTGGATTTTCTCCCCGATAAGCTAATGTCCACTCCTTCTGCCACTTCTTCCAGCTCTTAATACCCATTCCAAGCATATAGTTTTCTAAGACGTCCATTTCTTCTTCCGTCAAATCCAAAAGCCCGCATCGAAGAAAACGAAACACACTCTCATAGCTATAATTTTCTATCAGCATATCAATGCAGGCACGCAAAAACTCAATAAACGGATTCATAAGCACAGTCTGTTTTTCATCAATAAAACACGGAATTTCGTAACGTTCCAGCATCTTCTTTGCATAATCTGCGTAAGTATCCATGTCTGCCGTAATCACTGCAAAATCACGCCAACGCATCTTCTTTTGACGTACCATCCGGTGTATCATTCCGGAAACATATTCCATTTCTTCTTTGGGATTGGCACATTCCAAAACTCTTATCGAATCCTGTCTTTCGGTATAACAGTTTCTTTTAGAACGAAATAAATTCTGCTCTAAAAATGCCAGTGCCGGCTGATGGAAAAACCTTGCGTTTCCCTTAATTTTCACATCGTCCACCGGACAGCCGACTCTTGACGCTGTCTGGCACAATCTACTCACCGTCTGCTTACTTAAATAAAACAGATTCGTCGCATCACTCTGCACATAAGGACGTTCCCCTTCCCCGATTGTAACCGTCACATACATTTCTTCGCAGAGGGGCAGAATCTTCTCCAGTACATTTTGCTGAATCGGTGTAAATCCGGTATAGCCATCCAGAACCAGTATGCTCTCTTTTAATTTTTTCGACTTTCCGGCTACACTTCCAAGCACTCCAAGCACTTCTTCTCTTGTGATTGCTTTTCCTTCCAGATACTCAAAAAATCCGTCATAAAGCACTGCAATATCCTTTAATTTATAGTAAAGTTCCGGCTTATCCTTTGCACACTCCAGCATTTTTTCCATGTCTTCCTTTGAGACTTCATACTGCCGAAGCTCAGATACCATAGATTTCATTTCAGAGATATAACCCTGTCGTTTCATTTTTTCGCCAAGCACACTTAATTCCTTCTTATGATTCTGTGCCACTTTTCGGATAACCAGACTCTTTCCGGTCTCTTCTAACACATCCTCACACAGATAACCTGTTTCTTCTAATACTCGAAAGGCAAGACGTTCAAAACTTAAGACATCAATATTTAAAATTCCTTTTCTTGGATGCATCCGAACCAGTTCTTTCTGTGTCTGCATCGTAAACTGCTCCGGTACTAATACCAGATATTGCTTCTTCGGATTCTGAATGGATTCCCGTATAATTTTCTGATAAATATAATAAGATTTTCCGGCACCCGATGCGCCAAACACAAAATGTAACGACATGCGTTTCCCCTTTCTTACAACTAACTGTTTCTGTCTTTTACTTTAGGAAAATTTTTCAATGACCTCTGCAATTCCATCCTCATCATTACTATTTATGGTAATATAATCTGCCACATCTTTTACTTTTTCCTGTGCATTTGCCATAGCCACCCCAAGACCCGCATACTGAATCATGGAAATATCGTTAAATCCGTCTCCACAGCACACCATCTCTTCCCTTTCGATTCCGAGAATCTTTAACAGACGTTCCAGACAATATGCCTTATCCACATTTTTCGGAAGCACCTCCAGGAAATATGGTTCCGAACGGAATACCTGCGCTTCTAACTGATATTTCTCGGCAATGACTGGTTCAATACTCTCTAATAATTCACCGTCAGCCGTTAAAATACACTTGTTAACCGGAAAATTGACATAAGATTTAAAATCCGGTTTTTTAATCACAGGAAGTGTCGTAATTCTGGATTCTATCATAATATATTCATCCGGTATTTTTGCAGAAATAATAGAATCCCCCTCATAAGTCATAAGACCCGTTCCATAATGCATGGCATCGTCATATAATTTCTTTGGAATCCCAATCGGAAGTTCTTTCGAATAAATACATTCTTTTGTTTTCCAGTTAATAATTCTTGCTCCGTTAAATGCGAGCACATAACTTCCATACTCAGCAAAATCCAGTTCATCTGCAACTGCCACAATTCCCTTTGTCGGACGACCCGATGCAATCGCTACCGGAATCCCTTTTTTTTGAAGTTCTAAAATTGCTTCTTTTGTCTTTGGGGTAATCTCTTTCTTAGAATTTGTCACTGTTCCATCAATATCCAATACTAATAATTTATAACTCATTTTTAAAAAATCCTCCTCAATTTCTCAGATGTTTAACCAAATCAAGTAAGTCCCCTGCTTCAATTGCGAAAAGCAATAAGCAGGGTGGGGACTTGGCTTGTATCAGGAGGGGGCAAGCCCCTTCTGATAAGCTGCGTAGCAGCTATTGTTATGAGCAAGTAGCGAAGCGGATTGCGAATATCCACTTGACTAAAAAGAACAGCAGGAGATAGAAAAAATGTTTAATAAAGAAAAAGTAAAACTTGGAATTGCACCAATTGCATGGACGAATGACGACCTTCCGGATTTAGGAAAAGAAAATACATTTGAACAGTGTGTCAGTGAAATGGCACTCGCAGGATTTACCGGTTCTGAAGTAGGAAATAAATATCCAAAAGACCCGGAAGTTCTGAAAAAAGCATTGGAGCTTCGTGGCGTGGAGATCTGTAATCAGTGGTTTTCTTCTTTTTTAATCACAAAACCATTTGAAGAAGTAGAAAAAGAATTTCGTGCACAGCTGACTTTTTTAAAGGCAATGGGTGCAAAGATTATTGGAGCTTCTGAACAGAGCCACAGTGTGCAGGGAATGCAGGACACTCCGATTTTTGGACATAAATATGTAATGAATGATGAAGAGTGGGATACATTCTGTACAGGAATGAACAAACTTGGAAAGATCGCAAAGGAGGAATACGGAATTTCTCTTACTTTCCATCATCACATGGGAACTGTTGTACAGAATCCGGATGAAGTAGAGCGTATGATGGAAAATACAGACCCGGAATATGTCAGCTTATTATTTGATACCGGACATTTTACTTACTGTGGAGCAGATCCGCTTGAAATGGTAAAAAAATATGTCAGCAGAATCAAACATGTACATTTAAAAGATATCCGTCCGGAAGTAGTAGAAAAAGTAAAAAATGAAAACTTAAGCTTCTTAGAGGGTGTACGTCTTGGAACATTTACTGTACCGGGCGATGGATGTATTGATTTTGACCCGATTTTCAAAGTGCTTGAAGATGCAGGTTATGAAGGATATATGTTAGTAGAAGCAGAACAGGATCCTGCAAAGGCAAATCCTTTAGAATATGCAATCAAAGCAAGAAAATTCATTGCAGAAAAAACAGGTTTATAAAAAAATAAAATGAACGTTTGGAGTCTTTATGATACGTGTATACAAAGATTCTGAGAGGGCATAAATCATTAGTCGGCTGTGCTTAAGGTACAGTCGATTTTTTTTGACCGCAAACCTGATTTATGTTAAGATAAAAAAGAATATGTGCACAGGAGGAATGATTTTTGAGCGCTTATGAAAGTTTTGCCCGGGTGTATGATATGTTCATGGATAACATACCCTACAAGGAGTGGTGTAACTACCTGACTGGGCTTTTAAAAGAATATGAAGTAGATGACGGACTGGTACTGGAATTGGGCTGTGGAACAGGAAATGCGACCAGACTGCTCTCCGATGCCGGATACGATATGATTGGTGTGGATAATGCACCGGATATGCTGGAAATTGCACTGGAAAAGAAAGAGGAAGAAGGTCAGGATATCCTTTATCTTTGTCAGGATATGCGGGAGTTTGAATTGTATGGAACAGTAAAAGCGATCGTCTCAATTTGTGACAGCATGAATTATATTACCGAGGATGAGGATTTGCTGGAAGTATTTAACTGGTAAACAATTATCTTGACCCGGAGGTGTTTTTATTTTTGACTTAAATACCGTCTATAAGTATGAAAAAATCCTTGGAGAACAGACGATTGCGGAGAATCGCGAGGATGCCAGCTTTATCTGGGATAATTATTATGATGAAGAAGAACAAATTAATGAATATGATTTGGCATTGTTTATTCCGGAGGGCAAGGATGGTCTTTATCGAAAATATGAAGAAGTTCATTATCAGCGAGCTTATGAGTTGGAGCTGGTAAAAGAATTGTTAGAAAAAGCCGGAATGGAATTTGTTACGGCTTATGATGCATTTACGAAAATCCGGTGAATGAAAAAAGTGAACGGATTTATGTGATTGCAAGAGAACATGGAAAAAAGAAAAATTAGGAGATTGGAAATAAATGGGAGATTACATTGTAAGAGCAACTGCCGCAAATAATCAGATTCGTGCGTTTGCGGCAACCACAAAAGAATTAGTTGAGACAGCCAGAGCAGCACATAATACAAGTCCGGTGGCAACAGCGGCATTAGGACGTCTTCTTACTGCAGGAAGCATGATGGGTGTGATGATGAAGGGGGAAAAAGATATTTTAACTCTTCAGATTAAAGCAGGAGGACCACTTGAGGGAATCACAGTAACTGCAGACTCCAAAGGAAATGTAAAAGGTTATGTTGGAAATCCAAATGTTATTTTACATGCTAATGACAAGGGAAAATTAGATGTTGCCGGTGCGGTTGGCGTAGGATTTATGAACGTCATCAAAGATATGGGGATGAAAGAGCCTTATGTGGGACAGACTGTTTTACAGACCAGTGAGATTGCGGAAGATTTGACTTATTATTTTGCAACAAGTGAGCAGGTTCCGTCCTCTGTAGGTCTTGGAGTGCTGATGGAAAAAGACAATACCGTAAAACAGGCAGGAGGATTTATCATTCAGTTAATGCCATTTACAGATGACGAAGTGATTAACAAATTAGAAGAAAACTTAAAGAAAGTAACTTCTGTTACCAGTCTGTTAGAGGAAGGACATACACCGGAAAGTTTATTAAAATTGATTTTAGATGGATTCGATGTGGAAATCATGGAGACAGTGCCGACACAGTTCCATTGCAATTGTAGTAAAGAACGTGTGGAAAAAGCGTTAATCAGTGTTGGTAAAAAAGAAATCAAAGAAATGATTGATGATGGAAAAGAAATTGAGTTAAATTGTCATTTCTGTAATAAAAATTATATCTTTACAGTAGACGAACTGAAAAGTATTTTAAAACGCTGTACAAGAGCATAAGGAAAGGTCGGGTACGAGATGAGAGACGGTTTTGTAAAAGTGGGAGCTGCAACGCCGGATATTTTAGTGGCAGATTGCGTGCACAATCGGGAAGAGATTGTAAAAAAAGTAAAAGAAATGGCAGAAGCAGGAACAAAGGTGATGGCATTTCCGGAGCTTTGTATTACGGGATATACCTGTTCAGACTTGTTCTGGCAGGAACTGCTTCTTGTGCGTGCGAAGGAAGAACTTCACAAACTTGAAGAAGAGTTAGAAGAAGTGGAAGGCTTGATTATTGTGGGGCTTCCGCTGGAATTTAACCAGAAGCTGTATAATACAGCAGCTGTAATTTCGGGTGGAAAAGTTTTAGGATTTGTGCCAAAACACCATTTGCCGAATTATGCAGAGTTTTATGAGGCACGTCATTTTACAGCAGGCCGTGCATTTGAGGGAATGGTAAACTGGTACGGAAGAGAAGTACCTTTTGGACAAAATCTCTTATTTGTCTGTGAAGAACTGCCACAGCTTGTAACAGCAGTAGAAGTCTGTGAAGATTTGTGGGCACCGAATCCGCCAAGTATTTCTCATGCCCTTTCTGGTGCTACTTTGATTATCAATCCGTCTGCGAGTGATGAGGCGACCGGAAAAGATGAGTACAGAAGAAATCTGGTTTCCGGTCAGTCTGCAAGACTGCTTTGTGGTTATATTTATGCCTCCGCAGGAAATGGAGAATCCACGCAGGATGTAGTATTCAGCGGACATAATATAATTGCAGAAAATGGTACGATTTTAAAAGAAGCAAAACGCTTCGCAAATGAAACGATTTACAGTGTGTTAGATATGAGTCGTTTAGTCGGAGAGCGCAGAAAAAATACAACCTGGCAGTCAGAGGGAAAAGAAAATTATCAGGTGATTCCATTTCATTTAAATGTAACCGAGACAAAACTGGAACGTTTTATCGATGCAAATCCATTTGTGCCGGATGCAAAAGGGGAAAGAGACAGAAGATGTGATGAAATTCTGACAATTCAGGCAATGGGACTCAAAAAACGTCTGGAACACACAAAGAGTCAGTGCGCCGTGCTTGGAATTTCCGGTGGACTTGATTCTACACTTGCACTTTTGGTTACGGCAAGAGCCTTTGATTTATGCGGACTTGACAGAAAACAGATTTTAGCAGTCACTATGCCATGTTTTGGAACAACGGACCGTACTTACACAAATGCCTGTGAGTTGACAAAACGTCTTGGGGCAACCTTAAAAGAAGTAGATATTAAAAAAGCAGTGACTCAGCATTTTGAAGATATTGGACATGACCCGTCTGACCACAGTGTTACTTACGAAAACGGACAGGCAAGAGAGCGTACTCAGGTGATCATGGACATTGCTAATAAATTTGGCGGAATGGTAATCGGTACCGGTGATTTGTCCGAACTTGCGCTTGGCTGGGCAACTTATAATGGAGACCATATGTCCATGTATGGCGTCAATGCTTCTGTGCCGAAAACACTGGTGCGCCATCTTGTAAGATATTATGCAGACACCTGCGACGAAGAAGCACTTTCTGATATTTTGCTGGATATTTTAGATACTCCGGTCAGCCCGGAACTTCTTCCTCCAAAAGATGGGGTGATTTCCCAGAAAACAGAAGATTTGGTAGGACCTTATGAACTGCATGATTTCTTCTTGTATCATTTACTTCGTTTCCAGTGCAGCCCGAAAAAAATTTACCGAATTGCAAAAAAAGCCTTTGAAGGAAAATACGAAGAAGAAGTGATTTTAAAATGGCTGAAAAAATTTTATTGGAGATTTTTCTCTCAGCAGTTTAAACGTTCCTGTCTTCCGGATGGACCGAAGGTCGGAAGTGTGGCAGTTTCTCCAAGAGGAGATTTAAGAATGCCAAGTGATGCCTGTGTTCGAATCTGGATTGAAGAGTTGGAAACATTATAGAAAATAAAAATCAAAAAAACTGTCGGACAACACCGGCAGTTTTGGCATATTTGACTGAAATTGCGGAAAATAAACTGAAAAACTGCCGAAATACTGGAAAAATTATTGTATCACATGTGGATTATGCGCAAAAGGGATTGATAGAAATAAAATGCCATGCTATGATACAAAAAATGGAACTGAAAATGGGCTAATATGTGTAAAGGCAGAAAGAGTCCGAGAGTACATAAAAAATAAAGGAGGAAGTTAAGACATGATAACAAAATACACTTATGGAAATCCATTTCAGACCGATGCAGTGGTACAAAAATTAGAGGTACAGAACGGGGATGTTCCGTATTTTACAGTGGCAAAAACGGAGGAACAGCTTCAGTTTGAGTATACACTGGAAAACGAAGAAAAGGTGTATGGTCTGGGTGAAAATGTACGTGGAATTAACAAGAGAGGCTGGATTTATAAGAGCTGCTGCGCAGATGAACCGAACCATTTAGAGGACCGTACCTCTTTATATGCATCTCATAACTTCTTAGTTTTAGATGGAGGAAAAGAGCAATTTGGTGTGTTTTTTGATTATCCGGGAATCATTACATTTGATGTGGGATATACGCATTTAAATGAATTAAAAATTACATTAAGTGAACCGGATGCAGATGTTTATGTAATGACAGGAGAAAGCATTTTAGACATTGTAAAACAGTTTCGTCAGCTGATTGGAAGAAGCTATATTCCTCCGAAGTGGGCATTTGGCTATCAGCAGAGTCGCTGGGGTTATATGAATGAAGCTGATATCCGTGAAGTAGTAAAAGGACACAGAGAAAAGAAAATTCCGCTTGAAAGTATTTACATGGATATTGATTACATGGAGCGGTTTAAAGACTTTACGGTAAATCAGGAACGTTTTCCGGATTTTCCTGAGTTTGTAAAAGAGATGAAAGCACAGCACATTCATTTAGTGCCGATTATTGATGCAGGTGTAAAAGTTGAAGAAGGCTATGACGTATATGAAGAAGGCATTGAAAAAGGCTATTTCTGTAAGAAAGAAAATGGAGAATACTTTGTAGCCGGAGTATGGCCCGGAAAAGTGCATTTCCCGGATGTATTAAACAAAGAGGCGAGAGAGTGGTTTGGAAATAAATATCAGGTGCTGTTAGACCAGGGAATTGAAGGATTCTGGAATGATATGAATGAGCCGTCTATTTTCTTTGCACAGGATAGAATGGATGAAACCTTTGATAAGATTGCAGAATTGAAAGATAAAACCTTGATCTGGATACGTTCCAGCAGTTTACCGGTCTGGTTGGAAGTCTGGCAAACAATACAGATGACTTTAAGAAGTTCTATCATAACGTAGATGGAAAAATGATGCGCCACGATAAAGTACATAATTTGTTTGGTTATAATATGACCCGTGCGGCAGGAGAGGCATTTGAACGCCTGAGCCCGGAAAAACGAATTTTAATGTTCTCTCGTTCTTCTTATATTGGCATGCACCGTTATGGTGGAATCTGGACTGGAGATAATAAATCCTGGTGGAATCATCTGTTGTTGAATCTGCGTATGATGCCGTCCTTAAACATGGTTGGAATTCTTTATACCGGTGCAGATATCGGTGGATTTGGTGCAGATGCAACGGAAGATTTGGTCATGAGATGGACCCAGCTTGCCATGTTCTCTCCACTGATGAGAAATCACAGTGCAATGGGAACAAGAGAACAGGAAGTATATCGTTTTGACCATGTAGAAGAATTTAGAAAAATCATTAATATTCGCTATGGTCTGCTGGCTTATATTTACAGCGAGTATATGAAATCTGCCTTAAACAGTGAAATGTACTTCAAACCATTATCTTTTGTATATACAGATGATGAATTTGCTTCTCAGGTAGAAGACCAGCTTTTGGTTGGAGACAGTTTAATGATTGCTCCGGTTTATAACCAGAATGCAAAAGGCAGATATGTCTATCTTCCGGAGGAAATGGCAATGCTTCGCTTTAGAGGCGTGGATGATTACGATACGGAAATTCTCCCGGCAGGACATCACTATGTAGAAGCAGGCTTGTTTGAAATGTTAGTTTTCGTACGTCCGGATAAAATTTTGGTACTGACAGATGGTGGCGAGTATGCAGATGAAGTAGACTGTGACCATGTCAAAGCACTGGCATTTGTAAAGACAAAAGCCGAATATGTGTGGTACGAAGATGATGGAATGGGAAAAGATTATGAGAATCCGGACAATTATGGCAGAATCACTATTGAGAAAGGTGGAAATTGTGTGTATACTGGAAGTCGTGAGAAAAAAATAGAAGTAAAACTGCTATAAATTATGGCGAAAATCCATAGGTCTGCCTGTGGGAGCAGTCAGAAGAGCAGTGTAAAAACAGGAGTAAAGAATGGTTACAATTAAAGAAATGGCGCAGGAGCTCGGAGTCAGCACAACGACTGTTTCGAATGTTATTCATGGCAAGACAAAAGAAGTTTCACTGGCTAATATCGAACGAATTCAGAAAATTTTAAAAAAATATGACTATACACCAAATATCAATGCAAGAAACCTTGCGAGTAAACGATCAAAGATTATTGGCTTGTTGATTAAATCAAAACAGAATAAGATAGCGAACCGATTTGAAGACCCATTTATTGGTAGAATTTTAGGTGCGATTGAAAGGCATGTACGGCAAAAAGGATATTACCTGATGGTATATGCAGTCGACGATGTGCATCAGGTTCAGCAGTTTACGATGTCCTGGAACATGGACGGGCTGATTACTTCAGGATTTGTAGAGGGTGATATCCGTTATTTAAAAGAGCGCTTTAAAAATCCGATTGCGATTATTGATGATTATGATACAAATGGTCTGGGAAACTGTGTCAATATCAGGATCGAGGATGAACAGGCGGAATATTTGCTGACAAAATACGTTATTTCGTGTGGTCACAGAAAGCTTGCTTTCCTTGCTGATAACTTGGTAAATCTGGATAAAATAAGATTTCAGGGATTTTGCAGGGCGCTAAAAGAAGCGAACATTCCGGTAAGTAGGGAAGAAAATTTTATTCAAATTTATGCCAGCGATGCAGGAGAGCCTCAAAATATGGATGAGATTTATGAGAAATCATTTTCGTATACGGCTCTTCTGTGTGCTTCGGATTATTATGCGGTACACATTGAAAATATGCTTTTGGATAGAGAAAGAAAAATTCCGGAAGAGATTTCCATCGCAGGATTTGATGATGTTCCAATTTCAAGAATGGTGCGTCCGGCGCTTACGACAGTCCGACAGGACATTCAGGCAAAAGGAATTGCAGCAGTAGAGGAACTATTAAAACTGATAGAGGGAGAATCCGAAGATAAAATTGTTCAGCTTGGAACAGAACTTGTAATTCGGGATTCTGTAAAAAAAATTTAAGAATATAGAAAATAAGAGACAGAAAAATGACATTTTGCCGAAAGCAGAATGTCATTTTTTGACTTCAAAATACTTATGCGCAAAATGAAAAAAGTCGAAAAATGGAATTACTTTTGCGCATAAGATAAACGAAAAATGAACGAAAAAAGGTTTTGCGAAAAACCTATTACTGCAAAATATACAAAAAATAGGTTGCAATACCATGAAAATAAGTAGTAATACTGGTGAAAATGTAGAAATGTATAGAATGGCATATAAAAAGTATTGCTTTTTAACGAAAGGGGTGCTATGATAATTTCATCAAGAACTTATGCGCATAAGTGATAAAGAAAAAAGATGAAAATTCCAAGAAAGGTTGGTAAAAGAGATGAAAAAGAAATGGTTAGCAGTTTTACTTGCAGGAACGATGACAATGACATTAGGTGCATGTGGAAGCAGTTCAGGAAGCAGTTCTTCAGACAGCTCCAGTGATTCCAGCGCAGCTTCAAGCAGTGCCAATAAAGATGCAATCCGTTTTGTAAATACAAAAATTGAAATTGACTCGGCCTTAAAAGATTTTGCAAAACAGTATGAAGAAGAAACCGGACAGGAAGTTGTAATCGAATCTTTAGGTGGCGGTGTTGACGTAAATGGTCAGCTGAAAAACTACTACGCAGCAGGAAACATGCCAGATATCTTTGCATTTGGTCCTGACTCTTATAAATCTTCTTTCAGTGACTGGTTAGAACCACTTGACGGAGAAGACTGGATTGAAGATACTGATTACGCATTTAAGGGAGATGACGGAAAAGTATATGGTATGCCATTCTCACTGGAAGGAATTGGTCTTGCATATAACAAAGATATCTTAGATAAAGCAGGAATTGATCCTTCTACTCTGACAAACATTGATGCTTATAAAGCAGCATTTGAAAAAATTGACGGTATGAAAGATGAACTTGGACTGACATCTGTTTGTGCAGTTGCAGCAGAATCCGGACAGATGTACTGGTCAACCGGTAACCACTTATTAGCAGCTTATTATTCACAGGGAGTTGACCGTGATGATAAAACATATATTGATATGGTAAACAATGAAGGAAAAATTGATGAAGATAGAATGGGACAGTTCGCAGACTGGTTACAGTTATTATTTGATTACTCAGACCAGAATGTATTGATTTCCGGTACTTATGATGATCAGCTGGCTCTGTGGGCAACCGGAAAAGCAGCATTTATCACACAGGGTAACTGGATTGACCCATCTTTACCAACTTATGATGCAACATTTGCATGTGGACTTGCTCCATCAGCATTTACAAAAGAAGATACAGACGGTCTTATCGTTGATACACCAAGTTTATGGGGAATTTACAATAAGAGTGATAAAATTGATGCTTGTAAAGAATTCTTAAAAGCACTTGCTGAATCCGAAGAAGGTCAGAAAGCACTTGTAGAAAACTGCGGTATGGTTTCTCCATTTAAATCTTGTACATTAAAACCTTCTACACCACTTGCACAGAGTATGCTTCCTTATATTGAATCTGGAAAAACTTATGCATGGGATTGGGTAACACAGCCGGATAACATGGCTATGAATGCAACTGGTCCTGTATTTGAGCTGTATGCAAAAGGTCAGCTTGATAAAGAGGGATTTGTAAGTACAATGGCTTCTTCAATAGCAGATTATGTAGCATCAAGTAAATAATAGGTTTTATCGGCTGTCTTATAATAAAGACAGCCGGTAAATATTTGATGGGAGAGTTAGGGATGAATCAGTCGAAAAAAGCAATATCATGTGCAGCAATTGTAGCTGGAATTATAGCAATGGTAGCGGCGTTGTACATGGATTTTATGAGAACAGGAACTTCCTTTCGGGGAGGACTTTTAATCGCAGGAGCGGTATTGCTTATTGTAGGGCTTTACCTGCTGCCAACGAAGAAACACCGTTCAATTATTTATGTATTATTTTTATTTCCACTGCTGTTTGCATTTGCAGTAACTGTTCTTATTCCGTTTGTCTGTGGTATCTTTTATTCTATGACAGACTGGAACGGAATAAAATATGATAATTTTGTTGGACTTGGAAACTACATTACAATGTTCAAGTCTAAGGATTATGTATATTCTTTTGTTGTGACTTTTATTTACACAGTAATTAATATGCTGAGCGTAAATATTGTAGCATTTGCACTGGCGCTGCTTTGTACTTCAAAAGTAAAAGGTCGTAACTTCTATCGTGCAGCATATTTCATTCCGAACCTGATTGGTGGAATTGTACTTGGTTATGTATGGCAGTTCATTTTCAATAAAGTTGCAGTTTCTGTAATTTCAGGAAGTGTTTCCATGCTGACAAATCCGAACCTTGCGCTTGTGGCAATTTTAATTGTAAGTACCTGGCAGTATGCAGGATATATCATGATGATTTATGTAACCGGTTTACAGAGTGTGCCAAAAGATATTCTGGAAGCATCCAATGTAGATGGTGCAAATACACTTCAGACTCTGCTGAAAATCAAAGTACCGATGATTGCAAATACATTCACAATTTGTATTTTCCTGACTTTGGTTAACTCATTTAAACAGTTTGATTTGAACCTTGCTATTACCAATGGTGCACCAACTCGTATTCTTTCCGGAAAACCGGTACAGTCTACAGAATTTTTAGCATTGAATATTTATAATACAGCGATTGGAAAGAACCAGTATGCACTTGGTCAGACCAAAGCGGTTATATTCTTTATTATTCTTGCAATTGTGTCTCTGACACAGGTTACAATCAGTAAAAAGAAGGAGGTTGAAATGTAATGAAAGCACAAAAAATAAGAACAACAATCGCTGAGATTGTAGGAATTCTTCTGACAATTGTGATGTTAGCTCCATTCTTACTGGTTATAATCAACTCTGCAAAGGATAGTGCAAGTATTGTCATCAGCGATTCTTTACCAAAAAACTGGGGACAGCTGTTTACCAACATGAGCAATGTTATCCATAATGATAACTTTAATTACTGGGGTTCTTTCTTTAGTTCCCTGTTGATTACAGCAGTATCTCTGATTTTACTGACTCTGTTTTCCAGTATGGCAGCCTGGGTTTTAGTAAGAAATAAAACAAAATGGTCTAATTTCATTTTTATGTTATTTGTATCAGCAATGGTTATTCCATTCCAGGTTGTAATGCTTCCACTGTTATCTACTTTCCGTGAAACTTCAGAGTTTTTGGGAATTCAGATGCTTCAAAGTTACAAAGGAATTATTTTTGCTTATCTTGGATTCGGTGGTTCAATGTCTGTATTCATCCTTCATGGTTTTGTAAAAGGAATTCCGTATGAGTTGGAAGAAGCTGCATGGATTGATGGATGCAGTCCTGAGGGTACATTCTTTCGAATTATCTTCCCGCTGTTAAAACCAATTCAGGTTACAGTATTAATCTTAAATGGTATCTGGATTTGGAACGATTACCTTCTTCCATCTCTGATGCTTGGATTAAACGGAAGAATCAAAACTCTTCCGGTTGCAGTAAGCAGCTTTGTAGGTTCTTATGTAAAACAATGGGATTTAATCCTGACAGCAGCCCTGCTTGCCATGATTCCGATTATTATCTTGTTCCTGTTTGCACAGAAACAGATTATTCAGGGTATGGTAGAAGGTGCAATTAAATAATAAGTATATAGTAGGCAGAAAAAATGGCTTCGGACTTTTGTTCGGAGCATTTTTGTAGATATTTTTAATCTGCCCTTGCTTTATCAAGTGCCGAGTTAATTGCATCTAACAACAGCATCGAAGTATATTTATTTTCTTCGGCATAAGTAAGATCTTTTGTGGACTGGGTTGCATAAATCTGATTCGCAAGGGATTCGAGTGCCGGTTCCATCAGTGGATACATAGCAGTTGTTGCTTCGCTTAAGTTTGTCATGGAGATAGAGGTGATTTCATGTTCATCAACCGTGACTTCGACATCAAAGGTGTTGTTATCGAGCGTAATTGGGCTTTTATAGATACCGGCGTGATATTTGGCGGGAGAGCCTGAGAAAGAAGTGGTCTTTTTGTCTTTTCCGAACATCAAAAAAAGAAGGACTGCAAGCACAATGGCAAGTACAACAAAAAGCACGGTATAAATCACTTCTTTCGTATGTAGTACAACAATTTTGGTTTTCGCACTCATAGTATTCCCTCCTGGTATTCCTTTTTATAACTTGATGTAAGTGTCAAAAATATAAATTGCGGTTGTGCTTGCATAAAAAGCAATTTATATTTAATTGACACGCCGAACAACGAAAACGTAATAAAATGGTATGAATATGCCATTTTATGAGAGTTTGAGATGTTCGAGGATTGTGAGAATTGCGTAGCAATGAAGCAATCCGGATACATCAGTGAGTGGCAAAATTTATTTTTGACACTCACATCATAGTTTATTAGGAGAAAAAGAAAAATATGCCCCCAACGAGGTTGGTTGAGAAAACTTTTTGTGTTAAACTGGTTTCAGAGTCAAGTGGATATTCGCAATCCGCTTCGCTACTTGCTCATAACCAAATAGCTGCTACGCAGCTTATCAGAAGGGGCTTGCCCCCTCCTGATACAAGCAAGTCCCCACCCCTGCTTATTGCTTTTCGCAATTGAAGCAGGGGACTTACTTGATTTGGTTAAAAAAATACCACGAAAGTCTCTACATAATTTCAGAAATTTTAACCGGTCTGTGTTCTTCTAAAGATTTCTTAGCTGCCAGTCCCATTAATACCGGTTTTAATCCATCCATTACGTTAAGAGGAGTTTCTTTATCATTTTCAATTGCATCGATAAATGCTGCAATTTCTTTTCCATAAGCATCCATGTATCTCTCTAAGAAGAAGAACAATGGTTTTTCACCTGTTACACCATCTGCGTTGCTGATAACTGCGGAAGACTGACTGTCATTTTTCATAGAAACCATACCTTCTGAACCAAATACTTCTGCTCTCTGGTCATATCCGTAAACTGCTTTTCTACAGTTATCGATAACAGCGATTGCTCCGTTTTCCATCTGAAGTGTAATAACAGCGGTATCTACATCTCCTGCTTCTCCGATTGCCGGGTCTACTAAGTTTGCACCCTGAACATAAACTTCTGTTGCATCGCATCCAGCTAAGAAACGAACCATATCAAAATCATGAATTGTCATATCAAGGAACATTCCTCCGGATACTTTTACATAATCAATGCTTGGTGGCTCAGGGTCGCGGGATGTAATCTTGATAATCTCCGGTTTACCAACCTTTCCTGCTGCAACTGCCTGCTGAACTGCTTCAAAGTTATGGTCAAATCTTCTGTTAAATCCAACCTGGTATTTTACGTTTGTTCCTTTTAAGGCATCGATTACTTCCTGAATTTTTGCAATATCATGGTCAATTGGTTTTTCACAGAAAACATGTTTTCCGGCTTTGATTGCTTCTAAGGAAATCGGGGAATGGGTGTCTGTTGAAGAACAGATTAAAACTGCATTGATTTCCGGGTCATTGATGATTTCTTTGTAATCTCTTGTTGTATGTTCTACACCCATGCTCTTTGCCCATTCTGCTGTTTCATCATTTAAAAATGGGTCTGCAACTGTTTTAATCACTGCATCTTTTACTCTTGTTGAAATACTTGTGATATGGACTCTTCCAATTCTTCCTGCTCCGATAATACCTACTTTTACCATTTTTTCATTCTCCTTTTTATGAATTTTATTGTTTTTGTTTTCTCTTGCGTGCCCGAGCACTTTTTCTTTATGTTGTTATAATACCATTGCGTGCCCGAAAACGCAACTCGGGATTTTGTACAATTTTACCAGAACAATTCTATCTAAAATTACCAAAAGCAGGAACTCGGCTTCTGCATCTGATTCGCCGATAGACTGGCAATATAGCAGAAAATAGTCAAGTTGATATTCGCAATCCGCTTCGCTACTTGCTCATAACCAAATAGCTGCTACGCAGCTTATCAGAAGGGGCTTGCCCCCTCCTGATACAAGTAAGTCCCCTGCTTATTGCTTTTCGCAATTGAAGCAGGAACTTACTTGATTTGGTTAAAAACAAAAAATGAGAAAAATTACAGAACATGACAATTTTGTAATCTTTCTCAAAATATAATCAGCCGATATTATTATTTTCAATTCTAAGCATACGATATCCAATGCCAATATGTGTCTGGATATATTCCACTCCATTTTTCTCAGGCTCAAGTTTTTTCCGCAAGGTTGCCATAAAAACCCTGAGAGAAGCAATATCGTTATCTGAACATCGTCCCCAAATCTGCTGAGTAATATACATGTGGGTCAACACCTTTCCCACGTTACGTGACAAAATGCAAAGCAGCTTATACTCTATAGGTGTCAGATGTAGTTCCTCTCCCTTCAGATATGTGCAGCCTGCCATAAAATCTATCTTTAACTCTCCATTTTCAAAAATAGATGTTTTGTTCTGTTCATCTGTCTGTGTTATCGTAAGTCTTCTCTGTGTAACACGGATACGTGCAAGTAATTCCTCTACTGAAAATGGTTTTGTAATATAATCATCTGCTCCGGCATCCAGCGCCTCTATTTTGTCTGTATCTTCACTTCTGGCACTGATCACAATAATCGGCATGTTCGACCAGGTACGGATTTTTCTTATCACTTCTACTCCTTCTATATCGGGAAGACCTAAATCCAGAAGAACAATATCCGGATTATGGGACGAAGCTCCAAAATCGCCGAAGAGCCGTTTTCCGCAACCAAATATTTATAATCATGTGTTTTTAATGTAGTAACAATCAAATTACGTATGGGTTTGTCATCCTCAACCACCAGAATTAATGTTTTATTCATTTAATGTCACCTCGCTTAATGGTAAAGTAAAAATAAAATTGCATCCATGAGGAGCATGATCCGTCAGAACCAGAGTTCCATTATGTTCTTCTATGATAGAACGACAAAGTGCCAGACCAAGTCCCAGACTTCGATGACTATCCGCAATTGTTGTTTTTCCTGTATAGAACATCTCAAAAATATGCGGCTTCATTTCATCCGGGATTCCCGGACCGTTATCTTCCACACTTATCTGTGCTTTCCCATCTGCTTTGATTCCACGAATACAGATAATAGAACCCGGTGGTGTATATTTTATTGCATTATCAATTAAGTTTACCAAAACCTGTATAATAAGACGTACATCCATACGTGCAAGAACAAGCTCTTCACAGTCTGTCACTATTTTATACTCATCATGCTTCTTGTTAATATGCCGCAGAGACTCTGCAATCACTTCATCTAAAAGCTGATCTGTAAATTTAATTTTCAGTCTTCCGTCATTCAGTCTGGTAATAGAAAGCAAATTCTCCACAACTCCGATCAGCCATTCAGAATCATCATAAATGTCAGTATAGATCTGAGCCTTTGTAGCCTCATCCAAACGGTCGCCATTGTTAACCAACATATCTGCATTACCGGAAATAGAACAAAGTGGCGTTCGAAGGTCATGAGAGATTGCCCGCAGAAGATCTGCCCGCATCTGCTCGTTTGGCCAAAACTGCATTTTTCTCTTTTTCCATGGCGTTTTGTGCATTTTCCATTGCAAGCGCACATTCATTTATTACAGACAGCAGGATACTGTATTCAAAATAGTCCAGTGTTTCTTTTTGCATTGGTATTCCAATTACACCGTAAACATTGTCTCCACCCCGGATTGCCAGATATAAGCATTTGGCCTGTGGAAAATGATGAGTGGAAGCACCGGCACGCTGCCTGTTTTCATAGACCCATCTGGCTACACCCTGTTCTTCTGGTGTTAATATATTTTTTGCACTCTCTTTTTCCACCGAAAAAAGTTTTCCATCTGATAAATTTCCGTTTTCCACTACATACGCTGTAATATTGCGATTTAATAAGCGAAGAAGCTGAGTACAGGTAATGTCAAGAATCTCTGTCCCTCCTTTTGCCTTTTGCAGCAGGCAATCCGTATCAAACAAAACTTGTGTACGAAAAGCAAGCTGAGCAGACAATTTTGCATGTGTTTTCAGCTTTGCTGCAAGTGCTCCCGTAAGCACAGATGAAATAAGCATTATGAGAAAAGTTACCGGATACCCTACCGCATAAGTCTGAAAAGACATCCTGGGTTCTGTCAGAAAAAAGCAAAATAAAAAAACACTTATAACAGATCCGACCACACTGCAAAGATAACCATCTGTCACCATTGAAGTAAGCAAAACTCCCAATATATATATCGTTACAATATTTGTATCCGTGAAATTCAGTCTCTGAAACAGAATACCAATCAAGGTACATACTGCAAATATAATTACCGTGAGGAAATAATCTTTCGCTGACGGTTTTTCTACATACCTTGCAAATGACCTCTTTTGATGAGTTCTGGTTTTTAGCGCATCCGGAATAATATGGATATCAATATCCGGTACAATTTCAATCAGTCTTTCTGTCAGAGTTGCTTTGCTGAAAAAGTGATTCCTCCTGGCATTACTTTGTCCGATTACAATTTTTGTTACATTGGATAATCTGGCATACTCTGCGATTTGTACAGGTATGTTTTCCCCATGAGTCATCACTATCTCTGCTCCCAGCTTTTCTGCATACTGTATATGTTCTTCTAACTTTTCTTTATCTAAGACTTCTGATTTTATACCAGTTCGTACATACAAGGCTGTAAAACGTGCCTGCAGTACTTCACCATTTGGCCGCTTGTATCTATTATTTTTTTATTGGAGGTGCTGCTGACAGACAAACCAGAATATGTTCGCTTAGCTCTTTATTATTCTCCTCTGCTTTGAAACTCATTTCATCTTCCACCCTTTTCTGCTGTTTTTAAAATTATATCATGCGACTGTGTTATGGTCAAAAGTCTTTTCTACCTCCTCTGAATGTCCATCAAAAATCAATATTCCTTATTCCATTACCATCACTTATTCCATATCCTCTTCATGACAATCACGCTATATACGGAAACACTTCTGAAGATCCCGATACTCTCCTAATACCAGTAATTTATTATTCTCTGCAAAACATGTATCCGGAGAAATCGAAATAGTGAATTCTCCTTCTTTTTTTACCGCCAGAATATTAATATTGTAACGTTTTCTAATATCCAGCCCGCCTACTGTTTTTCCAATCCATTCCTCTGGTACTTCCACCTCAAAAATCGCATGGGAAGCATCCACCTCCATATAATCAAGGATATGATCATCTGTGTAACGGATAGATGCCCATTTCGCAACTTGCTTTTCTGGATAGACCACCTTATCTGCACCGTTGCGCAAAAGAAATTTTTCCTGGACATCACGTTCCGCTCTGGATATAACAAGTTGTGCTCCCAATTCCTTTAGAAGAGAAGTTGTTTCAAGGGAATTTTGAAAATCACCTCCAATCGTCACAAAGCAGATATCGTAGTTGCCAATCCCAAGAGATCGCAGAAATTCAGCATTTGTACTGTCCCCAATCTGGGCATTCGTCACAAATGGCAACACTTTATTCACCCTTTCTTCATTCCAGTCAACCGCCATAATCTCATGCCCAAGCTGATTAAGCTGTATAGCAATATGCCTTCCAAATCTTCCAAGTCCAATAATCAATATATTCTTCATAATATTTTTTTCTCCTTATCCAACTGTAATTTTCTCTAAAGGCAGCCTTGCATTTCCCCTGTTTCTTCCGGAAAATACTGCATAAATCAGGGTCAATCCCCCTACACGCCCAAGATACATCAGTATAATTAACACAACTTGTGAAAAAACATGAAGTTTCGGTGTAATTCCTAATGTCAGACCTACTGTACCTACAGCCGAAGCTGCTTCATACAGACAGTCCAAAAGAGGAATATCTTCGTATATGCTGATTGCAAGTCCACCGCAAAAAAACAATGTAAAATAAAGCATGGATATTGTTGCTGCATTTTTAATCGCATGATATTCCAGTCTCCGTCCAAAAGCCCCTGCATTTTCCTGGCTTCGAAATGTAGCTATTGCATTTAAAAGCAGTACTGTAAAAGTTGTCGTTTTCATTCCTCCTGCTGTAGATCCCGGTGAACCGCCAATCAGCATCAGCAGTATCATAACCGCACTTGATGCCTCACTCATCTCTGAAATATTTATAGTATTAAAACCTGCAGTTCTTGTAGTTACTGATTGAAATGTGGCAGCTAACAGACGCTGCCCTGCAGGCAGATTTTTCAAATCATAGACAAAGAAAAAAACTGCCGGAAGGAAAATCAGACATGCCGTCGTCACGAGAATGATCTTGCTTTGCATACGGTAACGTTTAAAGTTCATTTTATTCATATAGATATCGTCCCAGGTGAGAAAACCGATCCCCCCTATAATAATCAACAGCATAATTACCACATTTACGATGGCATTTCCAGAATATCTCATCAGAGATGGAAATGTATTTTCTGTTGTTCCCAGAATATCAAATCCAGCATTACAAAAAGCAGAAACTGAATGGAAAACTGCCATCCAGACTCCCTTTAATCCATAATCCGATAAAAAAACCGGTAACAATAACATGGCTCCTACTGTTTCAATTAGAAAGGTTCCCTTTAAGATGAATCTTGTCAGTCTGACGATTCCTCCAACTTTAGGTGCTGAAATTGCATCCTGTATTGTGCTTCTTTGCATAAGAGATATTCTTTTTCCTGAAAGAAGAGAAACCGCTGCCGCCACGGTTACTACTCCCAGTCCTCCTATTTGTATAAGCACAAGAATAACCGTCTGACCAAACACAGACCAATAGCTTCCTGTATCCTTTACTACAAGCCCTGTAACGCATACTGCTGAAGTGGCTGTAAAAAGTGCCTCAGAAAATGGCGTTGGCACATTCTCCAAAGTAGCAATCGGAAACATCAACAGGATAGTGCCAAAAAGGATCACACCTGCAAAGCCCAGAATAATCAATTGAAAAGAGGTCAGATGCTTCTTACGTATTATCTTTGACATAAATAATTATAACTCCTTACTAATAATTCTAATGCTATATCTTCGTAATATATTTTATTATATGGCGTTCTGAGATTATGGAAATTGCATAGCAATGGAGCAATCCCGTTATATCTGTAAGTGCCAAAATTTACTTTTGACACTCACATCATTATATATGATTACTTTCAAAGATAGTATAAAAGTCTATGATTCTGTATTAAGATAGTATAAAGATTTTATTTTTGAATATATTCTAATTATTCTGCCAACATTTTGAAAGATAATATTAAAGCCGCATGATTTAACAAAAAATCAAGCGGCTTTATCGGAGAAAGTATTGCATTGAATAATGTGGTGTCTATTTACTTTGTAAGCTTCCTGTTATCAAACGCCAGCCTCATCTGATGCCATTCAACATTTCCGTGTGTAGATTTTTCCGACACACCCTCATCCAAAAAGCCAAATTTGGCATAATATGAAACCAGCTTTTCTTTACAGGTCAGCACAAGGCCCTTACGTCCCTGCTGCTTTGCGTCATGAATTGCACGACGAATCAATTCCCCCGCATATCCGTTTCTGCGATAAGCCGGTAAAGTATTGACACCAAAAATCATCTGCCATGCTCCTTTTTCGTTGTGCATCTCTGCTTTTTCATACATTTCATCCGTCAAATCTGCTTCATCTGTAACAAAACCATCCACAAATGCAATCAGTTTTTCAGCTTCATACATCAGCCAGAAATGATTTCCATAATATCTGATTCTTTCAATAAATTCTTCTTCTGTTGCAGCTTCCGCAGGTGGAAAACACTCTGCCTCAACTTCGGCAACTGCCGTGATATCTTCTGCTGTTGCATATTTTATATTCATAATTTTTTTCCTTTATCAAACAATTTTTAACATCTGAATCAGTAAAATCCATGCAAGTCCATAATAAGTCACAACCGCTACCAGGTCATTTACCGTCGTAATCAGCGGACCGGAAGCCACTGCCGGGTCTACTTTTATTTTATGAAAAAGGATTGGCACTAATGTTCCAACCAGACTTGAAATAATAATTGCTACTAAAAGTGAAATTCCAACACATCCGGAAATCAAAAAAGCACTTTCAAATGAATATCCTTTAAACAAAGCAATATAGATTCCCAGACAGACAAGTGCCATGATTCCAAGCAGTGCTCCATTACAAAATCCAACTTTCATTTCTTTAAATAATAATTGAAGTTTATCTTTACCACTTAAATTTTCATCCATCAATACTCGAATAGTAACAGCAAGGGACTGAGTTCCAACATTTCCGGCCATATCAAGAATTAAAGACTGAAAGCAGATTACAACAGGCAGGACTGCAACAACACCTTCAAACGCTCCTACAACTGTAGAAACTCCCATTCCAAGAAACAACAGGATAACCAGCCATGGCAGACGCTTTTTCATACTCTCTTTTGTTGTTTCATTTAAGTCCTCTTCTGCTGACAAACCGGCAAGTTTTGCATAGTCTTCACCCATTTCATCATCAACAGCTTCTACAACGTCCTGTGCGGTGATGATACCTATAATTTTTTTATTTTACTTAAAACAGGCAAAGAATCTTCCGCATAGTCCTTTATTTTTTCAATACTATCGGAAATTTTTTCCCGGTCCAATAAATAAGGATATGCATAACTGATTAAACTATCTAACTCTTCATTTTCTCTTGCAATAATCAGGTCTTTTAAGTCAATCGCACCACAAAAGCATCCTTTCTCATCAACGACATAAATTGTTGTAATGTTATCATTTTCTCCAGCCTGCCGAATCAGTTCATGCATTGCCTGACGAATCGTAAGATTCTGTCGGATGCAAATATAATTCGTTGTAATCAGACTTCCAATCTCATCTTCGTCATAAGAGTTAATCAACCGAATATCCGTCTTGGTTTCATCATCAATCATCGGACGAAGCTTAACCTTAACGCTTTCATCGATATCTTCCCATAAATCAACTGCATCATCTGCATCCATTTCATTAATAATTTCTGCCAGTTTATCAATGCCAATCTCTTCAATGTATTCTGACGGATTATCAATATACGCAATGATTTCTGCCATCCATTTTGCATCGAGTGCACTATATAAAAGATTTCGCTCTGCTCTGTTTAAAAACTCAAAACTTTGAGCAATATCATTTTCATGATAATCTCTAAGCTGTTCCCTCATTTCTTCTATGGAAGGGGATACTTTAATAATTTCAGCGATTTCTTTCGCAAAAATCGGTTCTTTTAATACTTCTTTTCTCATAATAAGCCTCCTCTCACCCTAAAAAAGGGCATAAAAAATCCATCGTAACAACTTCTGTTACACAATCCTAAGATTTATAAGTTGTGAATTCGTTCCTAACGATGGATTAAGACTTATTATTTATATTCAATGGGATAAAATGGCGTACTTATAGACACTTGAAATAAAATCCAAGTCTATATCCATCATTATATGTACTTCGACTTCGACTCTCACAACTGTCCATACGACTATCCGCCTCCTTTTAATTAAGCTTAAATAAACTTTTTTGCGTAGTGATTATAACACCCTTATCTGCTTGGTTCAAGCCCCATTTTGAAACTTTACAAAGATTTAAACTAATTTCATATTTCATATACAGCAACAACTTCTGTCTTTTATAATCTTTTATCCGCTGTACTAATAATTTCTTCTGTCTTTTCCTATTCTTTGATAATACGCTTTTTTAGCAAAATACATTCTCTGATCCGCCAGAATAATCTGCTCATCAATGGAACAGACTTCTTCTGACAATGCCGCTCCATAGGATATATTAAGTTCTGCAACCTGTTTGCCATGCCACTTTGCAGCTGCCTTTTCAAAACTTTCATTCAAAACAGATAATTTCTCAACTGGCTCTTCTAATATTACTACAAACTCATCTCCACCTGTCCGATAGCATTTTCCATAACTTCCATACACACTCCGAATTGTAGATGCTGCTCCCCTTAACAGCTCATCTCCTGCTGCGTGCCCAAGCTTATCATTGACTTCTTTTAATCCATTTACATCAAATATCGCAACAACAATTATTTTTTCACTCGGCACGTCTTTTCTGATTCTGTCCAGACCTTCCTCATAAGCCCGACGATTATAAAGCCTTGTCAGTTCATCTGTGTAAGCAGAATTAAACAAACCTCTGTCCCGCTTTGCAATAACATGAAGACTGATTCCAAGCAGCAATAAGCAAAGCAAAAATACCACTACATTTGCTGAAATCAAAACGTAATTATTGATATAAGCATAAGTATCGAAATTGTGAATAACCATATACCAGTCAAATTTTTTCATATATTTCGTAATGGTATAATTTTTACTTTCCGGTTCTTTCTCATACGCATAATCATCATGGTCGTCTTCTTTGATTATCTTCTCTGGAAGTTTCTGTAAAAATGAAGCATATTTCTCTGTATCTCCGCTTCCTACCTGAATGTTTCCCTGCGCATCTGTAAATAAAATATCGATACCATACTGCTTTTCATACTTTGCAATCTGCCTCTGAATTTTCTCCAATTCCATGCTGACACCACAGACTCCCAGAAGATTTCCCTCTTTATCTTCAATCCTCACATCAATATAAATCAGCCACAGGTCCGGATATTCTTCATCTCCCCCTAACATTACCGTATACTTTTTACCAGAATCTACGAATTTCTGATACCATACATCATCCTCATCATTTTCCACATCCATAATCTTATAAAAACCATCATAAGTATAATAGGCTTTCGTTTTTTCAGACGCTACAAATACAGTTTTATAAGAGAAATTTTTCATATATGAAGTCGTATACTCATCCATTTCTCTGCTTATTTCCTCAGCATCCATCTTTTCTTCGTTTTCCAACAATTCAATCAAAAAATGATCCGAAGCCAGTGTATTCGCCACAATAACCGGCTCTAACAGCCGACTGTTGATATCATTATAAATTCCCGCCGCAATGATTTCACCATTCTTCAATGCATGTTTTTGCAATACCTGATACAAAGATACCGTCGAAATAACGGTACTGCTAACAAAACATAAAACAATAACCATAAGCATCAGGAGAAAAAACCTGTTCTTTTTCATAAAATTCTTCCTCATATTCTTCCCGCTAAAACATTACAAATATTATTTTTATTCGTTTTAGTGAGCATAGTATAATTATTTTAGCACACTAAAGAGTCTTTGTCGAATAAAATATAACGTAAAATCATTCAATTATTTGCATTTTTATATATTTTATTACTTAAACTTTCACAAAAAATGATTGCATAAACTGCTTCAACTATGCTATAATAACACAACATTTAAGAACTATTTTACCAAACAGCGGAATAATTTTACTTGTCCGCTTAACTAATAAAAACAGAAAAATAAGGGTGTGCCTGAATTTCAGAAGACTGCCAAAAAAGACGCATGAAAGTGCGTTTCTTTTGGCAGTCTTTTTTATTTTAGCAAATTTTATTTAATTCAGGCAGAAAGGAGTTTTTCATGCTTGTAATGATTGATAATTATGATTCTTTTGTTTATAATCTTGCAGCCTACTTTGAGGAATTAAATCAGGATATCAAAGTCATCCGAAATGACAAACTGACGATTGAAGAGTTAGAATCCATTGAAAACCTGGACGGCATCATTATCTCGCCGGGACCGGGTCGTCCACAGGATGGCGGAGTCTCTTTAGATATCGTCCGCCATTTTGCCGGAAAACTTCCAATCCTGGGTGTATGCCTTGGGCATCAGATTATCGGACATGCCTTTGGCGCAGTCGTAAAAAGAGGAACTGTTCCAATGCACGGAAAAGTAACACCGATTCATACCACCCAAAGCAGAATGTTTTCCAACCTTCCGAAAACTTATGAGGTAACACGCTATCATTCTTTGGTGGTAGATGAGAGTTCTCTCCCTGATGAACTTCAAATTGATGCAAAAACCGAGGATGGTGCAGTTATGGCACTTTCTCATAAGACCTATCCGGTTTATGGAATCCAGTTCCATCCGGAAGCCGTTTTAACCAAATACGGACATGAACTTTTAAACAATTTTATTACAATCTGTAAGAAATGGAGGGCTCACGATTGGCAGCCAGATTTTGCAAACTAGAACAATACTGCCCGACGGCAGATTTATTTTCCCTTTATCATACCAGAGAAACCGCTTTTTTAGATTCTTCTCTTACCAGTAAATATGGGAATTTTTCGATTATCGGACTTTATTCATACTTAAAAGCGGAAGAAACCGATGGCATCTTAAAAGTAAACGGAACCGTTCAAAAAGAAAGTTTGTTAGATTTCTTAAATCAATATTTAAAAGAACACAAAGAAGAAAACCCAACCAATTTACCGATGCTTGGCGGAGCTATTGGCTATCTCTCTTATGATTACGGCAGGAGTTTTGAACAGATTCCAAGCGGCATAAAAAAGAGATTTCAATGCCGGATGCCATGTTTGAGTTTTTTGATTTATATCTCATCGAAGATTTAAAGAAAAAAGAACTGTATCTTTCTACAAGTGAGCACTTTCATACACTTGAGGAATACAAGACCGAAATCATGCAGGATATTTTAACACTTGCCTCTAAAAACGTCACTGTAGACTCTTGTCTTTGCGACGTTAGAATCAAATCCGATTTCGTAAAACAGGATTATCTTAATGCCATTGATTCCATGATTGATTATATTAAGGCAGGTGATATCTATATTGCAAATATGACCCGTCAGATTTCTGTCGAAAGTTCCCGTACCCCTTATGAGGTTTTTCGCTATTTAAGGGAGCACAATCCTTCTCCATTTGGAAGTTATTTTAACCAGCCGGAGTTTCAGATTGTCAGTGCTTCTCCGGAACGCTTTCTGGAAGTTCGCGACCATAAAGTGGAAACCCGTCCAATTAAAGGAACGAGAAAACGCGGAATCACTCCTGAAGAAGATTTGATGTTAAAAGAAGAACTGGCACAATCTGAAAAAGATAAAAGCGAGCTTTTAATGATTGTAGATTTGGAAAGAAATGATTTAAACCGTGTCTGCAGACCCGGAAGTGTAAATGTGACTGAATTATTTGAAGTCGAAACTTATGCAACGGTCTTTCATCTGGTTTCTACAATTATCGGAGAACTCGAAACAGATAAAACCGTACCGGATTTAATTGCCTCTACTTTTCCCGGCGGTTCGATTACCGGTGCTCCGAAAATCCGCGCCATGGAAATCATTGATGAATTAGAGCACAGCCAACGCGGACTCTACACCGGCTCTATCGGATATCTTTCTTTAAATGGAGACTGTGATTTAAATATTGTCATCCGTACTGCTGTGCATCAAAATGGCATTTATCATCTTGGAGTTGGCGGTGGAATTACCGCTGAATCCGAATTGGAATTTGAATATGACGAAACCTGGCAGAAAGCCAAAGCCGTTGTCGCAGCCATCGCAGGAGGTGACGTGCATGAGTAATCTTACTCTTACATCATTAACTCCAGATGATGGTTACTGGTTTGGGCTTGGAGTATTTGAAACAATATGGGTGAAACAAAACACTGCCGTATTTTTAGACGAACACTTAAACCGTTTAAAAAAATCCGCTCTTTTTCTTGGATTTCTGCCGGATAAAACATCTGCCAGTCAATGGATTTCGATTCGGAAACAGGAAATTCTGGACTATTTAAAAGAAAATCCGACGGAAAACGGTGTGTTAAAATTAACACTTTCAGATAAAAATCTTTCTCTGACTTCAAGAAAAAATACTTATACCAAAGAACAGTATGAAAAAGGCTTTGCTTTAGACTACAGCAAGATTTTAAGAAACGAGACTTCTCCGTTTACTTATATGAAGACCTTAAACTATGCCGACAACATTTTAGAAAAACGTCTGGCAAAACAGCGAGGATACGATGAACCCATTTTCTTAAATACCAAAGGCGAACTGTCAGAGGGTGCAACAACCAATCTGTTTTTTGTATCAGGTAAAAAAACTTTTTACCCCTGCGCTTTCCTGTGGTCTGCTTGACGGTATTTTAAGACAGTATCTATTAAAAAACTATCAAGTTGAAGAATGTATCATCAAACCGGAACAGGTTTCTGACTTTGACGAAATGTTTGTCACCAATTCCCTGCTTGGAATTATGCCAATCTGCCGCCTTGGCGAACACAAGTTTACCCGACGTACGATTACAAGTCAGTTAATGCAGACTTACTCTGAAATTTAAAAAAGACGTCGCACTTGACAGGCTATCTTTCCAAATCAAAAATCAAGACAAAACAAGAGCAGACGAGATTTTTCCTCTTCTGCTCTTGTTTCATCTTATGGTCTTTTCATCACCACATGATTCTTTTCTTTTTTCCCTGTTCCATTAACTGATAGGCTTCTTTAAATGCCTCTTCAAGCGGAAGGACTCCATGCACTCCACCAATTGTAACTGAAAATCGAATGTGTGGATATTCTTCTAATACCATGTTATTAATTGCTTCTGCAATACGCTTTAACTTCATTTCAAACATCTGGCTTGAAATGTTTTCCATAAGAAGCAGAAATTTATCACCTTCATAGCGAATCAACACATCGGAACAACGGATACAGTTTCTATCATTTTCGCGATATGATAAATTACAATATTACCTGCTGCATGCCCATATTTCTCATTGATAATTCCAAAATTATCTCCATCAATTAATGCCAGTGCATTCATCTGAGTCATATTTTTAGCATATTCATCATAATATCTGCGGTTATACACTCCGGTTAAAACATCTCTATAAAATTTCTGATTATAGTTTTTAATTCCCTCAATAAAATCATTGCGTCCAAGCGGGTCTGAAATCATTTCATCCCGCATTTTATAAATCATCTCAAGCACGTAAGGATGGCCTTCTATTTCGATGTATTTCGCAATCGTCTCATAAATGTTTTCGCCGATAAATTCAATTTTGCTGCACTGATCTTTTTTAACAGTTGCCTTTCTTGATACACAATTTTTGCAGGTTTCTTTTTTCCCAAATATATTATAACATTTATCGGATTTATAAACCGATTTCTTTTCTCTTACCGGAATAACTTCGTACGATTCCACATCAATCAGACGTACACTATCAAATACTTTTTCTAACTGCTGAACCATTTCTTTTAATTCTGCTTTTGTTCCTTTTGTGATATCTTTATTGTTGTCAAAATAAATCGTATCTTTCTCATGAATATCTATAATTCTTCCAAGTACACCGATATATTTGGGTTCTTCTTCTCTTGACCACAAAGACTTTGCGATTACCTGACACCATCTCTGTCCTTCTGGATAATTTGCAAGGAATTTCATCCGAATCTCAGAATTTACCGGTGTCGTCTGATGCAGAGCTTTCGTCAAAGTCTTGATATTCTCACTGCCTAAAAATGTTTCTTCCCCTTGCTCCGGTTTAATAATCACTTCGCGCAATCTCAACAGTTTTGCTCCATATTCAGAAAGCGTAACCGCTTCAATGGCAGAATCATATTCAACTGAATTTCTTCCAGTCCTGCTGTGAAAAATTTGCGTTTTTCCTGCTCTTTTTCCAAACGCCAGGAGCTGTAACTTGCCTTTTCCACAATTCTGCTGTCCAAAAGTTCTTCGGTTACTTTTGTTACCAGAGAAGGATTGACATCCATCTGCGCGTCTATATCCAGACTGACCTCAATAATATCCTCAATGTCTTTTAAGCATTCCAATAACAATGGATTAAATGCACCACACTGTCCATCTAAAATCATTTCCATCGCTTTTTCTTTTGAAAATGCTTTCTTATAGCATCGTTCACTTGTCAATGCATCATAAACATCCGCCAGTGCCACTACCTGTGCAGAAATCGGAATTTCTTCTCCCTTTAATCCATCCGGATAGCCTTTTCCATCATAACGTTCATGGTGACATCTGCAGATTTCATAAGCCACACTGACCAGTGTTTTCTTTTGATACGTTGGAAGTTCTTTTAAAATGGAAGCCCCTAACATGGAATGAGTTTTCATGATTTCAAATTCTTCTTTTGTCAGCTTTCCAGGCTTATTTAAAATCTTCTCATCTATCATAATTTTTCCGATATCATGAAGCGCAGAAGCGGTACTGATAATCAAGACATCTTCATCTGTAAGATTATAAGAATTCGTTTTATTCATCAGACACTGAAGCAATAAACGAGTCATGGTCTGTACGTGATGTACATGAGGTCCGCTTTCACCATTTCGAAACTCTACGATATGCCCCAGTATATTAATCATCATACTGTTATTTTTTTCTTTTTCATAAATCTGCTCTTCCACCATATTTAACAGACGTTTCTGTTTTTCATAAAGCATTAAAGTATTGGTAATTCGGCGATGAATAATATAACTCTCATAAGGTCGTTTAATATAATCTGTTGCACCAAGTTCATACGCTTTTTCCATATAGGAGGTATCATTTTCTGCGGAAATCATAATAACCGGTATGGTATCAATCCAATGCTTCTGATTCATCACTTTGAGTACTTCAAATCCATCCATACCCGGCATTACAATATCAAGTAAAACCAAATCAATACTGGTTTCATATTTTTGAATGACAGAAAGTGCTTCTATTCCATCTGATGCTTCAAGAATCTCATAATTCTCACCTAGCATTGCAGCTAACATCACACGATTCAGTTCTGAATCATCTACAATTAAAATTGTTGTTGTTTTTCGTTTTTCTACTCTATCCATTTACTATTCCTTCACGAATCTTTCTCTGTTTTCATATTCAATCTGACAACCACAAGACTTGGCGCATGAGTTTTATCGCCTGAAATGAATTCCCTTTTTATATTTTTTGCAATTTTTGTCTCGCAATTATTCATTTTCGCAAGAAACTCTTTTTTCTTTACTTTTATAACAAAAAACAGGCAGAATCGCTTCTGCACTGCCTATGTCCTCTAGTATGATATTATTCTATAGTAGATTTTGCCAGAAATCAACCTCTTTTTTTGCATGTTTTGACAAAAGACTTTAAAAAAAAAGGCAGTTTCCTGCCTTTTTTCGTATTACCTTTGTTTTACTTTTACTTTTTCGGTTCTTTTGCTGTAATATAATACGGAAGTGCAACAAAGATTGCTCCGCCTATCATATTTCCAAGCGTAACCAGTCCTACATTGTAGATATATCCTCCAATGCTGACGGATGCATCACCCGCATTCATCAAACCAACTGCCAGTACACTCATGTTTGCAATACTATGTTCGAATCCACAAATCATAAATACGAAGATACACCAGAAAATCATAATCAATTTTGCAGCTTCGGATTTTAATTTAAATCCACACCAAACTGCAAGACAGACCAGAATATTACAGAAGATTCCTCTGAAAATCAACTCCTGTGGAGCCAAATGCATCTTTGTTTCTGCAATCTTTGCATAGTACGCACCAACATCACCACTCGGTACTCCTGAAATTTGAAATCCTACTGCGGAAATTAAAGAACCAAGTAAGTTTCCAATATAACAGACAATCCATAATTTAATGGTTTCTCCCCATGAAACAGAACCGCCAAGTGAAGAGCCTGCCATAACCAGATTATTTCCGGTAAACAGTTCCGCTCCTGCCATAACAATAAGACTTAAGGCTGCTGCAAAGGAGAACGATTGCGCACCTCTTACCATTGCAGGAGCACCATTGATTGTCAGATTTGCGCCCCAGGTAAAGGTGATAAATCCACCGAATGCAATAAATAAACCTGCCATTAAAGCGGAAACAAAATATCCCACTTTATTTTTCTCTAAAAAATCAGCTTTTGCCCTTCCGGCATTACATAACGTTGCAAATTCATTCTTAAACATATACGTTCCCTCTCTTTTCCTCTAATGTACTCTCAGAATCTCAATAAAGACCACGAAAGTGCATCATATACATGTTTTGATACAGAACACTTTTCCTGTTTGCATAAAATCCTACAGACTCACACTCCGGATTGCTACCTCTGTGTTCTCACAGCAAACGTACATGCCTGCTTTTTTACAGGTATCATTGTGATGTCAAGCGGATATTCGCAATCCGCTTCGTTACTTACTCATATCGGTTAAATTCAGGTACGGCATAAGCCGCACCTGAACCTGTTATTTTAGTTGAAGAGACCCTCACTTCTATAAATGATAAGTACTCCACAAACTTATTTATGTATTGAATCTATTAACTTAGAACAGACCAGAAATCTTTCCTGTTTCATCTACATCGATTCTTTCAGCAGCCGGTACTTTCGGAAGTCCTGGCATGGTCATGATTTCACCTGTCAGAGCTACGATAAAGCCTGCACCTGCGGAAATCTTCAGGTTACGAACAGTTACTTCAAAGTCTGTCGGTGCGCCCAGTTTTGTCTGGTCATCTGTTAAGCTGTACTGAGTCTTAGCAACACAAATCGGACAGTTGCCAAATCCCATTGCTTCAAGCTGTGCAGCCTGTTTCTGAGCATTTGCAGTCAGAACAACTCTCTTACCACCATAAATTTTCTGAACGATGTTGTTCAGTTTATCTTCGATGCTTCCCTCTAATTCATAAGAGAACTGGAAGTCATTTGGCTCTTCAACCAGACGGATTACTTCTTTTGCTAATGCAAGACCGCCTTCTCCGCCTTTTGCCCATACTTCAGACAGAGCAACGTTAACACCGAGTTCTTTACATTTCTGTTCTACTAAGTCAAGTTCTGCTTTTGTATCAGTCGGGAATGCGTTAATAGCAACTACACATGGCAGTTTGTATACGTTCTTGATATTACTTACATGTTTTAACAGGTTTGGAAGACCTTTTTCAAGAGCTTCTAAGTTTTCGTTATTTAAGTCAGCTTTTGCAACTCCGCCATTGTATTTCAGTGCACGTACTGTTGCAACGATAACAACTGCGCTTGGATGTAAATCAGCCATACGACATTTGATATCCAGGAATTTTTCAGCACCAAGGTCAGCACCGAATCCAGCTTCTGTAATTGCATAATCACCTAATTTTAATGCCATCTTTGTAGCAATTACGGAGTTACATCCATGAGCGATGTTTGCGAATGGTCCACCATGAACGATAGCCGGTACATGTTCCAGAGTTTGAACAAGGTTTGGTTTTAAGGCATCTTTTAACAGTGCACACATAGCGCCTTCTGCATGTAAATCATGTGCAGTAACCGGTTTCTGCTCAGAAACTTTACCGTAAGTGTAACCAATGATAATTCTTCCCAGTCTTTCTTTTAAGTCTGTGATGTCTCTTGCAAGACAGAGAACAGCCATGATTTCAGATGCAACTGTGATATCGTATCCATCTTCTCTTGGCATACCGTTTGTCTTTCCGCCCAGACCATCAACTACGAAACGAAGCTGGCGGTCATTCATATCCACACATCTTCTCCATGTGATTTTTCTAGGATCGATGTTTAATGCATTGCCCTGATAGATATGGTTATCAATCATTGCTGCTAATAAGTTGTTTGCTGCACCAATTGCATGGAAGTCACCTGTAAAATGCAGATTGATATCTTCCATCGGAACTACCTGTGCATATCCACCGCCTGCGGCTCCACCTTTTACACCAAATACCGGTCCAAGAGATGGCTCACGAAGTGCAACCATGACATTTTTGCCAAGTTTCTGCATACCATCTGCAAGACCTACTGTTGTAGTTGTCTTACCTTCACCTGCCGGTGTCGGGTTAATCGCTGTAACCAGAATTAATTTTCCGTTTGGTTTGTCAGATTCTTTCAGTAAATTGTAGTCAATTTTTGCTTTGTACTTACCGTACTGCTCCAGATATTTCTCTTCAATCCCTGCTTTTTCTGCAATCGCGGTAATTGGCTCCATTGTGCACTCCTGTGCAATTTCGATATCAGTCTTAAATCCCATACTAAAAAACCTCCTTAAACTAAATAGAGAAAAGCTGTCCCTCTTTTTCTGCTTCGAGTCTGTTTCTATTAAAATTCACGAATAATATACCGAATTTTTTTATCAGATCACACTTCATGTGTAAAAAAGGGCAACATTTGTGGTCTACAAATGCTGCCCAGACGGTCGGCTCTTACTTCGTTTTAATTTCACTGTGGTTTTCCACACTGACCCGTCAGAAATCAAAACTGCTTTTCAATTGATATCTATAATCTACCATAAACCTTATAGTTTGTCAATGCTCTAACAAACTAAATTGTGTATTTTTTTTGTTTTTTCAGATTAAATCGGCGCATTATTTATTTTATTGAAATAAATGTTTCGACAGCTTCTTTTGTTGGCATTACACGAAGTGCGCCTTTTTTGGTTGTAATTAAAGATGACGCTCCATTTGCAAATTCCAGCATTTCATAGAGTTGTTCTTCCGATAAACCGGTAATTCCATTCTCTAACACATAGTTTAAAGCACAGGCTCCAAAGGTATCACCTGCTCCTGTTGTCTCGATTGTATTTTCCTGAAGAAACGGCGCATGAAAGACTTCTTTTCCCTCATGAAATGCAATACTTCCTTCTTTTCCCATTGTCACATTCATCAGTTTCAGATTCGGATAATCCGCAAGCAGTTTATGTGCACCTTCTTTGATATCTTTTGTTCCGGTCATAAATTCCAGTTCTTCTTCAGAAATCTTTAACAAATCACACTGTCCCAGTCCATAGGCAATCTGTTCTTTCGCAAGCTCCATGCTGCTCCATAATGGTGGTCTTAAATTCGGGTCAAAAGAAATCAACATTCCGGCCTCTTTTGCAATAGTTATCGCTTTTTGGGTTGCTTTTCTGACTTCTTCATGTGTCATAGACAATGTTCCAAAATGAAATGCCTTTGCAGATTCCAGATATTCTTTCTCTACCTGAGATTCACTTAACATCATGTCTGCTCCTGGATTACGATAAAATGCAAAATCTCTGTCACCGTCTTCAAATGTATGTACAAAAGCCAGAGTTGTGTGAACTTCCTGATTTTCGTACAGATGACTGGTATCAATTTTCAATTCATTTAATGTCTTTCTAAGAGAAGTACCAAACTGATCTTTTCCAACTACACCCAGAAATGAAGTTTTCTTTCCAAGGTTATTTAACATCGCCAGTACGTTACAAGGTGCTCCGCCTGGATTTGCTTCAAAAATCGGATTTCCCTGAGCACTGACTCCATTTTCGGTAAAATCAATCAACAACTCGCCAAGTGCAATTACATCAAACTTTTTTTCCATGTCGTTTCCTCACTTTATTTTTTATTGTTTCACTTTGTTATTTCATACCTGTTGGGGCTGTTTTTTGCCCCAATCAATGTTGATACTCTTATTATATCGGTATTGGTTTTAGACTGCAATCACTAACTATATCTATTACAAAATATCTACATAAGATACATTCAGAAACTACTCTTAATCTTTCCATTATTCTTCCGTTGTACGAGCCCATCTTACAAAGTCCCGAAACAGATTCCTAATGTTCTTTAACATTCCGTCAAAAACTCCTGCTTTATAAAAATTAATCACAATCGCACCTATCGGCACTGCAAGTATCATTCCCAATACACTGCTGATTTTATATCCGGTATACATAAAAATCAATGTCACCAGCGGATTCATTCCTATCGAATCTCCCACCATCTTCGGCTCAATAATTCTGCGGACAAGCTGTGTCACCAGATATAAAATGACAAGTCCCACCGCAAAACTGGTATCACCGGAAAGTGCTTTAAAAATCGCCCATGGAATCAATGCAGTTCCAGTTCCAAAAAACGGCAGCATATCTAAAAAGGAAACCAGAAAAGAAATCAAAATTGCAAATTTTACTCTTAAAATCAGCATTCCTATAAACAAAATCAGCCATATGACTCCCATAATTTTAAACTGTGCCTTAAAATATCCACTAAACACCTTTTTGAAACTCTCAGCGAGCATCCGCCATTTATCCTGTATCATTTTCGGAGTGTGTTTTCGTCCAAATTCCAGAATTCGATTTCTGTCAGCAATGAAAAAATACGACGACAACAACGTAAAAATGGTAGAAATCAATGCATTTGGTAAATTTTTTGCAATATTTCCTGCATAATCTACGGTAAGTTCGCTTACCGTACTGATTATCGTACCAATTTCCTTTCCCAATTCTTCCTGCGTATTATCGATACTCACCTGCACATTATCCGGAAGTTCTTTGATGATGCTTCTTAAATTATGCTCTACTTCCTGAAATTCTTCGCTGAAGCCGCTATACAAATTCGGAGCCTGCTCCAGAAATTTTCCGGTTTCTGTCATTACCTTTGCACCTATGAGATAACTTCCGCCAATGATTGCCCCCAAAACCATAATAATAATCACCATGGAGGTATGTTTCCTTGATATCTTTAATTTTTTTCCAAAAATTCCACCAGAGGACTTGCTATCATTGCAAGAATCCATCCAATAATAAACGGAAGAAAAAATTTAAACATTTTTATTCCTAAAATAATACAGAGAATTCCCGTAATCAGTCCTAAAATTGCTAAAAAAACTCCCTTTAAATGTTTTTTCAATGTTTTTTTCATAAATTAATTTTCCTTCATTTGATAAGATTTTTTTAAATTTCTTTTAAAAATTCAAATGGCTCTCCATCATGAAGAAAATGCATCAGCATATAGGACGTCATGATGGCCACCTTTTCTTCTTTTAAAATCCGTTTTACTTCTTCTTTATCTGCAAGCACAATCTCCAGTTCTTCTGAATCTTCCAGTCCGGCTCTTGACACAGTTCCGGATGCATATCCATAAACCGTTGCACAGGATTCATCGGTCATTCCGATTGTCGTAAAATACGGTTTTTCATAAGCCGGATTTACCGTTACCGGTTCTAATGTCAATCCGGTTTCTTCTTTCATCTCTCTGATTCCTGCTGTTTTAAAATCCTCTCCTGTCTCTACCAGTCCTGCCGGAAATTCATAGATATAATCATCAATTGCATAACGGTATTGTCTGACTAAAACAACTTTATTCTTATCCTCTTTACAGACTGCATAGATAATTACTCCATCCGGATGTTTTCTCTTGTATTCAACTTTAAATGTCTCTCATCTTTTGCTCTTGATGCTACATAATAATGACCTGCTTTTCCTGTTTTACTTTCTACATCCAGATGATACAAACGAACATATGGATTTTCTGTCATCGGAGTTACTTTTTTAATGGATGGCATACTTTTTTACCCCTTTCTGATGCAATTGTGCAATTTCTGCTTTTGTAAATAGAAAGATTATAGCGCGTTTACACTTGTTTTTCAAGACATAGCCGACGATCTAAACAACAAAAAAGATATCTTTCGTTTTTATCCGAAAGATATCTCTTTTGTTCATCTATTTATTCTTTTTAATTTATAAGACAGAAATTATCTCTGAACACGTGCTCCTGCACCGCCCATGATTGCTTCTACTTCTTTTTTGCTTGCCATTGTTGTATCTCCTGGTGTTGTCATGGCAAGTGCACCGTGAGCTGCTCCGTAGTTTACAGCCAGTTCTGCATTCTCTGTTGTCATAAGACCATAGATCAGACCGGATGCAAAGGAGTCTCCGCCACCTACACGGTCCATAATTTCAAGACCTTTGTAGTCTTTGGATTTGTAGATTTCACCATCAGCCCAGCAAATTGCTGCCCAGTCATTTACAGTTGCAGTCTTAACAGTACGAAGAGTAGTTGCTACTGCTTTAAAGTTTGGATATGTTTTTGCAGCTTCGTTAATCATTTTCTTGTATCCGTCAAGGTTCAGTTCTTTTAAGTTTTCGTCGTTTCCTTCGATTTCGAAACCAAGGCAAGCTGTGAAGTCTTCTTCGTTACCAATCATAACGTCTACATATTTAGCGATTTCTTTATTTACTTCCTGAGCCTTTGCCTGTCCACCGATTGCACTCCACATAGATGGACGGTAGTTTAAGTCGTAAGATACGATTGTTCCGTATTTTTTAGCAGCTTTGATTGCAGCTAAAACAGTTTCACAGGATTGTTCAGATAAAGCAGCGTAGATACCGCCTGTGTGTAACCAACGTGCTCCGAGTTCCCCGAAGATGTAATCGAAATCAAAATCTTCCGGTGTTGCTTTAGAAATAGCTGTATTTGCACGGTCTGAGCATCCAACTGCTCCACGGATACCAAATCCTCTTTCTGTGAAGTTTAATCCGTTTCTGCAGATTCTTCCGATTCCATCTGTTTTCATCCATTTAATTAAGGAAGTATCTACTCCACCCTGATTGATGAAGTCTTCCATTAACATACCAACTTCGTTATCAGCGAATGCTGTGATGATACCTGTATTCATTTTAAAGCATTTGCTCAGTCCACGGGCAACATTATATTCTCCGCCGCCTTCCCATGCACGGAAGCTTCTTGCTGTACGGATTCTTCCTTCGCCCGGATCAAGACGAAGCATTACTTCACCCAGAGATACTTCATCAAATTTACACTCACTTGCTGGTCTTAAATTTAAATTCATGATTAATCCTCCAAATTTTTATGTATTGTCTTACAATTTTGCTCTTATCATTTCACTCTTACAATTTTGCTCTTGCAATTTCTTATTATAGCATGTGGTTTTTATTTTTGTTGTTTTTTCTTTCGTGCTTTCCAACTTTTTAAAATTCTAAGTAAGCACCTTTCATCGGGCTTGCTGCATGTTCACTGAACAGACGAAGCACACCATTTTTGTATTTTACTTCTTTTGGTTTCCAGTTTTTCTTACGTTCTGCAAGCACTTTATCGATTTCTTCCGGAGTTTTTTCTTCCCCTGCGATACCGATGATATTTAATTTACGTGCAAATACATCAATTTCAATTAAGTCACCTTCTTCTACTAATGCAATCGGACCGCCTTCGGCTGCTTCCGGACTGCAGTGTCCGATTACAGGACCGGTAGATGCACCGGAAAAACGTCCGTCTGTAATCAGTGCAATACTTTTTCCAAGTTCTTTATCACTGCTGATCGCCTCTGAAGTATAGAACATTTCCGGCATACCGCTTCCTTTTGGTCCTTCATAGCGGATAAATACAGCGTCACCTTTGTTTACTTTATGTTTTAAAACCGCATCAAGACATTCTTCTTCGCTGTCAAATGGTTTTGCACGAAGTACGGCACGATACATTTCTTTCGGGCATGCAGTGTGTTTGATAACTGCGCTTCCGGTGCAAGATTTCCACGTAAGACTGCGATACTTCCGTCTGTTCCAATTGCTTTGTCATAAGGACGGATAACATCTTCTTTTGTCACATTGCAGCCATAACGTTTGTTAAATTCCTGCATCCATTTGTCGCATCTTTCGTAGAATCCGTTTTTCTTTAATTCTTCCAGATTTTCTCCAAGTGTTTTTCCTGTTACAGTCATAACATCAAGATGTAAGTGCTGTTTGATTTCTTCCATAATAGCCGGAACTCCGCCTGCATAGTAGAAACATTCTGCCGGCCAGCGTCCTGCCGGACGTACATCTAAGAGATATCTTGCATTTCTGTGCAGTCTGTCGAAGGTATCACCTGTAATTTCAATTCCGAGTTCGTGTGCGATTGCCGGAATATGAAGCAGACAATTTGTACTTCCTGAAATTGCTGCATGAACTAAGATTGCATTTTCAAAGCTGTCCATTGTCACGATGTCGCTTGGACGCATGTTGTCCATTTTTGCAAGTGCAACTGCCTGACGACCTGCCTGTCTTGCAAAATCAAGTAAGTCAGGACTGGTTGCCGGCATTAAAGCAGTACCCGGAAGTGCAAGTCCAAGTGCTTCTGCCATAATCTGCATCGTAGATGCAGTACCGATGAAAGAACATGCTCCACAGCTTGGGCATGCATTGTGTTTTGCCCAGTTTAATTTATCTTCATCAATTTCTCCGCGCTGGAATTTTGCACTATACATACCTAACTGTTCCAGAGTCAGCATGTCCGGTCCTGCATTCATTGTTCCACCTGGCACTACGATAGCCGGAATATTTAAACGGCACAGCCCCATTAAGTTTGCCGGCATTCCTTTATCACAGCTTGCAAGAAATACGCCTGCATCAGATACAGTTGCATTTCCGTGGATTTCAATCATATTTGTAATCATTTCACGACTTGCAAGAGAGAAGTTAATTCCGTCTGTTCCCTGACTTTCTCCATCACAGATATCGGTACAATAATATCTTGCTCCAAATCCGCCTGCTTCTGCAACACCCTTTCTTACTTCTTCTACTAAGACATTTAAATGTCCGCTTCCCGGATGCTGTCTCCGTAAGTACTTCGATTAAAATCTGAGGTTTGGATAAATCCTCCGGTTTCCATCCTGTACCAATACGCAGTGGGTCAAGCTCTGGTGCTAATGTACGCATTTCCTGGCTTTTTAAACAACTCATGTTTTTG
>ENA-OQCN01000036-OQCN01000036.1-human-gut-metagenome-genome-assembly--contig:-NODE-36-length-52429-cov-3.514971_pt1 | contig 52429 bp, 58 predicted proteins | sample MGYA00242497_ERZ504576 | MGnify/ENA primary metagenome ERZ504576 (study PRJEB26092, sample SAMD00036296) | human gut metagenome | host: Homo sapiens | study: EMG produced TPA metagenomics assembly of...
ATACAGATGAACAGGGACAATCGCCTTCGGCTTCTTACCAGTCTTAGCGATCCGGTCTTTAATGGTCTCCTCCAATAACACCGGATCCATATTCCAGGAATCCGCCTCCGAATCCACAAACACCGGAGTAGCCCCCAGATAAGTCACCGGATGTGAAGAAGCACAGAAAGTAAAGCTCTGTACAATCACTTCATCGCCAGAACCGACACCACAAGCCAACAATGCAAGATGGACGGCAGCAGTACCTGCGGAAAGGGCAACAACTCTTTTATTTACCTGATTATGAAAGTTTTGTTGTTGTGTGTTATTGACAAAATTTTCCAGATCCTCCTCGAATCCGTTAACATTGGGGCCAAGAGGTACAACCCAATTGTTATCGAAAGCTTCCTCAATATACTTCTGTTCCATGCCTGTCTCACTCATGTGAGCCAAACATAAGTAAATACGTTTGTTCATTAAATATATGATAATTTGAATTAGATTTTCATTTCAAATCTTTGACCATCCTATCGACATAGTGTGAGATATCCTATCAATTATTGCTTTTCATCATCATACACATTCCAGAACAGATTGGGAAAGCGCTTTTCCAATGGGACTCTAGTCTCATTGTCCATACAGAAGTTTTCTATATTATAAAGGGAATCTGACAGCGTATCCATAACTTGACCGATATTCTTGTCTATATAATCACTGTTTATTTTAAAGCGTTCAATGGCAAGATCAAATTGTATGGTGTCATTCTTTAGGTCATCATCCAAATAGAACATTCTTGAAATCATTTCCTTGTATGCTCTCCCTTCTCGATGAACTGCGATAGCATCTCGGTATGATTTTATAGCCAACTCTCCTGAATAGTTTGTCAATGTGTACTGAATATTCGGTTTCGTAATGGTATTAAGCATATTCTTGAAGAAACGGTCCGATATATTGTGGCATTGCCATACCTTCCTATAAATTGCGGACAGTCTCTCAATATCATCTTGGGCAAACATTGCATACAAGAAACGTTTATCTTTGTCAAATCCGTTCCCCTTTACATCACATTCTACCCTATATTTAGGACATTCGCTCTGCCATTCCAGTGTCAGTTTCTTGCCTGTCCCATAATTGTCCGCAACCTTTTGATTTAAATACTTTTCACAATTCCTACCGCATAGCTGGCATACCTCCATCATCTCATAATCGTATCTTGCAAAATATTGCTCTAATTCCACATTATTATCTTCTCTTAATACAGGTATTGGATTAGCCAAGTCAAAGAATTTATAGTAATGGAACAGAGCATTGAAGAGATAATTCCATTTGTTCAACGAATGATAAATATTCCCTATAAATGAATGTGTAAACAGAGTGGTGGAGGTATAAGGGGACAATGTCTCCAATATCTCTGTCACGCAATACATGGAGTCTTTGATCAAGAATTCCAACGTATGCAGTTTGTCTGATATACGACAAAATACGGGATCCTCCTCACTGCAAAAAATCACATCAGGAAAAAAATCCTTCCATGTTTCGTCTTTTTGTTTCGAATCTGCAAATTTGTCTGTCAACTCATTTTCGAATATCTTAAAAAGTTCCGGATTGTTATTTACCAACTTTTTGGCTGTCTTTCAGTTTTGGAATCATGAGTCCCAAAATGTGCATATTCAACAATGCCTTCATTCTGAGAGAAAGTATCCGCTCATATCTGGTGTTCTCATGCCGGAGTGAACTCATGGAAATGTTATTGTATATTCCAATCAGCCTCTCATTAAAATCCCTGTTTCTTTCCTCGATATTGTTCCACGTATATTTCTTTTCATCATAATGATCCCTGGAATATGCCACGATGTATTCTCTCGCCACCTTCAATTGTTCATTCGCATAGTCATAATTCTTTTCATCTATCATACACAATTTGAACAATTCATAGTAAATCAGCATGATTCTTCCACATCAGGGAATAGTGTCAAACGAGTCATGGATATATTTTCATACATTTGTGTGTAGAATATCCATTTCAGACGCTGTATCTCCACTACATTGATGTAGTTATAGTGTGAGAAGAGACAGAGCAGACTCTGTTTGACTATTCTGTTCTTTATTTCGTTAAGGAATTCTCCGATAACAGTCTTGCTTTTTACAGACCGGTCATGATTTCATCCTGTTCTTCCACACGCAGATAATTCTGGATGACCCGTAGGACTTTCTTCATACTGTCGGAAGCCTTCTTCAATTCTTTTCCGTACCTGAAACATACCGAAGCCTCCCAAAAATACAATATACAAGTTTCAAGTCTGTTATATTTCTCTATGGGATAGCGTAACAGCATGAAATCGTTCTCATCTTTTTGCTTGTCTAGTTTATTGTTAACTTCATGAACATCATGCAGGAATTTACTCAGAAATTCGCTTGAAATCTCATCATTCTCTAATATAGAGCAGCTCAATGTTGTATTTCCAAGCAGTCCAGCACCTCAGCCAATTGAATCATATAGTTCTGACGCATCGACTTAGCACTTCCTCCAGGACTATTTGCCTTAGCACATTGATCGTTTTACTTTCTTTCGTATTATCTTTTTTTATACATTCTGTATCCACTCCAAAAGGTTGTGCATCGTTATTCTGAGACTTCTGTTATAGTATTTGCAGGCATAACAAGGTAAAGTTCTGTTCTTTACCCACATTTTTTTCTTTTTTCATTACATAAAGTAATATCTTTTATCGGTAGTTTTCTAAGGCGAGTCCGTCTTGGTTCCTCTTTCCAAAATGCTTTAAACAGTTTCTGTATTTGATTATTGTTTTCTTCTGTTGTTGAAAATAGTTCATTCGTAAATTGTTCGTTGTTTAGGAGATTTTGAAATTGATTATAATTTAATTCTCTGCAATATTTATATAATTTAGGGAAATATTCATAACATTTATTCTTCCCACAGAAACTTTGCAATTCAGTCTTTAAATTGAAGGCCCAATAGTATAGACTATCTACAAATGTTTCCCTTAGTTCAGTATCCCAATCGTTTTCTTTTGTATCTTTTGTTCTTTCGTAGCTGAAACCTATTAACCCATTTTTATAGAATAAAATATCGCCAAGTCTTCTGAAAAAATCAGTTGAGATAAGAAATTTTTCCTTCTCATTGGTCGTAAGACTAATATATTGGTATTCTCCTTCTATCACATCAAGGTTTGATCTCGTGATCCCTCCTAATTCTATTTTTTCATTGATAAACAATTTTGCTAATAGGGCCTGATATACGATTTGTGTATCTTCAAGCATAGCTAGTCGTTGTATTACTGTGTGCTTGTCAGAAGTCATCTGAAAGGCAAAGTCCGAAATCATATATTTACCTTTAGTACGGTATTGTAGATTTCTAAATTTCCGAGAACAACAGTAAGTTGGGAAAATTTTTCTTGCACCATCAAAAGAATGTTGATTTGAACAATACAGTATAGACTCCGTGTATGGCCATCGCTCTTTGGGCTTTTCTTTATATATCAATCCAAAATCTTTTTCATTAAATTCCCTAAACCGAATAATCCTGTCAATTATTTCATTATATATATTATAAGCAGAGCTAAAAGTTTTTCTTTTCTCAAAAACCATTCCCAATTTCAACATACACCTAATGTATGCTAGCGTAAAGGTCGCCTTATGAGAATCATCGTTATCTGTGTTTTCTTGACTGAGCACCTTCAATGCCGTCTGATATTCAAAAATGGCCAAATTGTATTCCTCATCCGCCATATATAAATCGGCGAGGATATGATGTATGCCGGCTTCGGCGTGGGGTGAGACAATCTGATGGTCGGCGTGTAACTGCTGGTATTTTGAAATCATCTCTAAATAGTGTCTCTTGACAGCTTGCGACTCATCCAGCGTAAAGTTAAATATGGCAGATATTTCTTCTGACACTTTGGACGCAAGTGATATTTCTTCCGAAATCTGTTTCCTGAACTTGAACTGAAAAAGTCCACAAGGTATCTGAATGATATGTGTCTGCATCAGGTAACTGAGGATTGAATTGATGAATCCTCTGAATTCAGGAATCTTATATACTTCCAGTAATTCAGGTGTTTGCTCAATATTTCTCCATGAAAATCCTCCACTATGGTATTTGTACAAATGGTTAATTAAGAAACTGGCCGCTACCAAAAGTTTGTCTCCAAATTGGTTTGCATCGGTTATAATCTGGTTTACAGGGAATGATATATAGTGTATGAATCCTATTACACGCTGTTCCTTTTCCCCCAATGAAAGCAGGTACTTACACCTGTCAGGTATGTATATATCCAAGTCTGCCCCCCCTAGAGGATAATGTTTGCTCCATCTTTTCGTTAGCCTGAACTCTTTTGGATCCCTTATAGGACGTACCAAATTTTCAAAAGTCAAACGCATCTTTTTGGGTGAGCCATTGCTTACATGATATAAATATACTGTAAAGTGATATAAAAGACCGACAGCCTTGTCAATGCCTGCTCTTGCTTCTTTTAGCAGAAGGTTCTTCTTATCATGCGGTATTTCCTGTTTCATTATGTTCTTTGTGTATACGGTAATAAGGAACTCATAATATAGCTTTAAATCAATGTCCATATTCGTGTATTCCTTACCGTTCAGTTTGCACTCAATGTACCTGTTTCGTATCCTATCTTCGATATACCATCTCGGTATTATCTGTCTTGCGATGAATGTTTCCGCATTATACATCACGTCCTTTTCACTCTTCTCATTCTTGCAGAAACTCTCCACATAGACGATTCCATTAAATAAACTGGATATGGCAGACTCTCTATCCGTCAGGTCTGCCAAATAACCGTCATACATTTCTCGGCCTGCGATAAAAAGGAATTTTGCCTTCGCAGTAGTGGTGAAATATTTCATGTTGGCCAACAAGTGCATCACCATAAACTTTCTTTTCCTCGATGTGCCGCCTGAGGATAGATATTTTTCATTGCTGAATTCCGGCATACCGTCATCCAGTTTTCTAAGTGGAGTCTCTATCTTGTCTAATTCGTCAAACACGAAATAGAATGTGGGATGCATAGGATATCGATATATTTGATCTAGAATGGTGATAATCCGTGACTCAATGTCTCTTATATTGGCAATGGGATAGGCAAACTCCATATTGCCTTCCAATGTTGCCTTTTTGTATCTTATTCCTATGCCTTGGGAAGATTTCAATTCCGCATCAATTCTCTTTCTCAATATTTTTAAAGAACAAAGTGTGCTGAGTTGATGATACGAAACGGCAAAAAATACTACTAATGAAGCCACTAATATAAAAATATTCTGAGTTGTTATCAGGTTGCTCCATGTAATATCCTCTCTGCTATCATAACCGGCAAGTCTTGCAATAACAGCGACAGGTATTACTATTACTCCTATACAGAGAGCCCACATCTCAACATTCGCAATTGGCGACAAGATATATTGCTTGTATTTATTATATAGCTCAGAAGTCAGCACACACAAAATATTCCTCTCATCCAAAATCTCTTGTCCTAGATTCACATTCACACTGATGTGTGAATATCGTTTGTCTTTTTCATTAGCACCGTAAATCAAATGATTTATTCTGTCCCATTCCTTTGATGTCAGTCCGCACCACATCTCCTTCATTACTTTCATCATTTTCCAAAGGGTAATGTTCTTGTCAACAACAATACATTTGATTCCTGCTTGTATGCGATACTTAATCTTTACGAAGATCTCTTTCAAATAGTAATATTTACAAAGGGCATGTAGCACTAATCCAAATAACCCAATGAAAATTATGTAACCAGTATTATTCTCTTTAATACCAGAAATCCACATAAATAAGCATACTGCGATCCCGACAAACAACCCAACTCCACCCAGATTTAGCCAAACGTTGGGCTCACCGACGAGTTCATAAAGTACCCTATCTACGAAACTTGTCTTACCCATACCACGATAACCGGTGATAAGATATGAACCGCCACTTGTCTTTTCCTTGATCAGCCAAGTTTTCAACTTTTCTATTATCCTATCCCTGCCTATCATAAATCCGGGAGTAGGAGAACCCAGCCTATCTGAAAACCAAGACTTGTGTACGTATTCAAAAGAGGGTATCGGAATATTTACCCTCTTCACCTTCGAACTATATTTGCCGAATATGTTGTCGTTTATTTTCACAGTTTATTAAGATTGCTTGTTTCTATTTCAGCATTTCTTCTATTCCTTCTTTGGCTTTATTGAAATTCTTCTTAATATCTTTTGCGCTTTTATCCGCCATGGAGTCAAGACACTCGTTAAGTATTTTGATATATTCACTTGTATTTGACCCACATATCCTATTCACTCTAGCTGCATATCTCTTAAGGCAGATAAGCCCTTCTTGATATTTTAACATCTCCCTACTCTTTATTTTATCATTGCTCTTTTCTTCACAATAGAGATATAAAGCCTGTTCCATACCAATTAAAAGCCCCCTTATACAAATTTTCACATCTTCATCTAAAATAACAATTGGGTAGGGACGACAACAAACATCACTTCTGTTTTTACTAACCTCTCTCAGCAGTGTAGGATATGGAACGTACTCTGTTTCTTTAAGATGAGGATGGATATTGTACTTATACAGTAAATACACCTTTCTTATAATCCATGTAGCAAAGATAATGCATAATATGATGACAAAAATGAATACCAGTACTCCAATGGCATTCAGTAAATAACAACCGCAAGTTTTTAGGAATTCCCAGCATTCTGTTTTTTCACAATAACAAGTACAATATCGGGATAATATCAGACTAACCATGTTCGTACTCTTTTTTACTTTTATTATTACCTTCTAGGTCTCAAAAGGTATGTACAAAACACCCATACACTTTTAACCCAAGAAATTACAATTTACTTTTGTCCTTATTAGTTAATGCATTTGTATTTAATGCTTTTATAATTTTACATCTGTTTCCTACCGCCAATACTCCATCTGGAATGTCTTTCGTCACTACCGAACCAGCACCAATTACGCTCCATCTTCCAATTCTTACACCAGGAATTACAATTGTCCCAGCACCAATCCAGGTACCTTCTCCAATCTGCACATTTCCGCAAAGTGTGGAATTAGGAGAGATATGCGCATATTCACCGATGATACACTCATGATCTACCGAAGCTCCCGTATTGATGATACAATGTTTACCGATCCGGACATCCGCCTGGATAATGGCTCCCTGCATCACCACCGTTCCTTCATCAATACTCGCTGAATGCGATACTACTGCCGAAGGATGGATGGCCTTTCCGAACCTCACCCCGTCCAGTTTTTCAACTATTTTTTGCGAATAGCATTCACACCGATGCTGACGATAAACGGGGATAGATATTTTGATTCATGCGATACAGGATAGCCCTGCAACTGCACAACTTCCGGATTGTCATCTACCAAACCGTCTATTTTTTCCCCAGAGGCTTCTAATATGTCAATGATCACTTTTGCGTGACCGCTTGCTCCATATAAATACATCGTAGATAATTAATACATTAACTTATAATCCGAACTACCATAAATGCTTCAGCTCGCATTTTGCTGATTGTTGCCCCTCTGTACTTTGACAATGCATCAACTGCTTCCAAAGAACGCGAAGCTGGGAAGAGAGCCATTTGAGAATGAAAAAAACTAAGAGCTTTCAGTTTCTTTTCAAAATATAATTCATTCACTTCTTCAAAATAGGTTGGAATGAACATGTCTGAAGCAACAGGATTTCCCCATTCAGTTTCTGACAAAGTTTCATATGCTAAAACTTTTTTTTACCGTATAATTATTTCGAGGGCGAACAGCAACAAGTACTGCGTCGAATACCATTTTATGATCTTTATGTATATCGCCACGATGGGGAATATACACTGTGTCTATTTGAAACTTTTGTATTACTTTAGAAATTTCGATTGACATCAGATAAGAGGGTTGCTGATCTAATTTAGGTGCTGGAAAATCAAGGAAAACAGTTTCCTTGATACCTAAAAATGCATGTGCTTTTTGGGCTTCTGTTCTTACCGTATTAATATTATCTTCTGAAAACAATTCGGGAGCTCCGATATGTGCATTAGTCATAACTAGAACATACACATTGTCTCCATTGGCTATTTTCTTGACGATTGTCGCTCCACATCCCAGCAATTCATCGTCTGCATGGGGAGCAATAACTAAAATGTTGTTCATTTTTGAATAGTTCTTTCTTCTATGAGTGTTGGTCTTATAAAACTGCCGTAATCGGTCTTGCTTCTTTGGAAAACAATACGAAAAGCATTTAAGAAAATTTTCAAATCTGATTTGAAAGTTAGATGATTGGCATATTCTACCTCATATTCAAACTGCTTATCCCAACTGATTATCGGATTGGGATCTATTGAATCTGGAGGAATCAATCCGCCACGAACTCTAAAACGTAACCTTTCTCTTTCCGAATAATAAGGGTCGTAGCATGATGGTAATGGTCTTGGCCCTATTACAGCCATATCTCCTTTAATGATATTCAACAACTCGGGTAATTCATCAATTGACTTGGACCGTAAAAAGCGACCGAAAGGAGTTAACCTTTCATCATCAGGTAGTTGCTTACCCTTATTATCTTTTTTATCAATCATGGTCCTGAATTTTATCATTTGAAAATGTCGCCCATTACGTCCAGTACGCTTTTGCTTAAAAAATATGGGACTTCCTAATTTAATCCTTACTAAAATCATAAGAATGATAAAGGCTGGACTGACAACTAATAACAGTAAAAAGGAACTGATAAAATCGAATAAACGTTTAAAATAATGATACAGCATGAATCTCTATTAATTAAAAGGAATCAAATTACCCTCAGGCGTAGTGAAGTGTTCCAAATAACGGCGTTTCAATCGTGTACCATATACAACATGATATTCTGGTAAATCTTCTCCAAGCAACTGTTTTATTCTCAAATAAGGAAGATTTACCCCGCCTGCGGCTATAACAGATACAGTAGCTGTCAGCCGTGGATTTATATCCATTAATACTGGTACTCCGTCAGCATTCCGCATAAAATCAAAACCTACGTTACCGTCCATATTTAAAAGTGATACCACTTCCGAAGCAATGTGGTAAGCCGTCTCGTCATAAGCAAGAATACTTTCTTGTGCAATACTCATCAAGCTAACAATATTTTCACGCCCCACTTCATACAGAACTTTTCCCTTATCAGCCAATAGGTCAATCGTATATTCATTTCCAGACATATATTCTACTAACATCATTTCTTCCAACTTGTCTGCCTCCTTTAATATGCTTAACATATCATCATAGGAGGTATAGAAGCTATTGGGCTTTTCGTAAGCAAATATCTTGTACCGTGATTTTTTTGCATCAATGATACGAACACCACGACTACCACTTCCGTTTACTATCTTGATACATACCGTTTTTTCAGGATACCCCATTTCCGTGCATCCTTTTACGAAATCTTCTACAGAATAAACCGGATAAAACTTGGGTACCGGGATTTTTGCTTTCTGCAAACGCAGGTAGGTATGCAATTTATTGTTGGATATATTCACTGATTCTTGATTGGACAATGAAAGCATAACGCCTAATCGTTCAAATTCATCCTGTCGTTTTACAATTGCACTCACTTCCGCGGATATATTGGGAAAATAAATTTGTACACCTTCCTTTTTACATATGTCTAATACCCTATCACAATAGACTGGGTCTGTAGCAGCTGGTACAGTATAGAAAGCATCTACTAAATAACGGTTGGACGGTTCTTCGCTCATGTCCATGCCAACAATTCTTATCCGGCGTTCACCGTTGTTCCGAAAGCAGGCAATCATACCCGGCATAGACGGAGAGCCGCATGCGGACAATAAAATAGTTATCTCCTTCATTATAGATTAAAATTGAATGTCTGAAAAATATCTTCGTAAGTTTCTTGCCGTTTGATTTCCACCAAATCACCCTCAGGTGTTATACTTAGTATTTTACAATTGGGCTGTATGAAAGGAGGCTTGGATACGATGGAATAGCCACCAACGTTGCCAAACTCAATAATATCACCTTCTTGTACGGATTCGGGAAAATCGGTATAAATACAGTCTTGCTCCAAACAGGTGAAGCCCATTATATTTGTTTTTTTTACAATACTTCTTGTGTCACCTTTCCCATTTCTGACAATGCGATAGGGTAATTTTTTCATCAACACAATCTCGCCTGTATTATAATAGCTGGAATCTACCGTGACGAAGCAGCTGTCTTTTATCGTTTTTATGTTATCAACTGTAGTTACTAAAGATAAATATTTGGCTATTAAGGTAGTTCCCGGTTCTGAGAATAAAATGGGCTTTTTCGTAGCTTGTTCATAATGTTTCGCCATGGTACCTGCCACAACTTTCGCATAATCTTCATAAGAAGGTGCGGTCTCAAACTGGGCGGACAAACTTGAATCCATTTCGCCAAACATACCGCTGCCAACATCTATAAAATCAGGAACTTTTTCCAAATATGTATCGGCTACATGAAGAAGATTGTCTATTCGTTTTTGCCATGCAACGATACCGCGTGCCCGACTAATGTGACAATGTAAGCCGCATACACTAATATTTCTACAATTCTTCAGCACGGTGAAGGTTCGTTTCATCGCTTCCGAATCCATTTCGATACCGAAACGTGAAACATATCCGGCACCGATATCTGAATTAACACGGATACCTACCCGAATATGTGCTTTGGGATGCTGTTGTGCAAGCATGACAATCCGTTTGGCTTCATCTTCATTGTCAATATTGGAAATACCACCTGCCAATAAATGTTCTTCCAACATTTTACCTTTGCAGGGACCATTATAGAATATTTGGGAATGGTTATAACCGATTTTTTTTGCAAGATAAAGTTCCATGTCCGAAACAACCTCTGCATATCCACCCATTTCCTTTACTATACCACATACATAAGGTGTATAATTGGTTTTATAAGAATAGGCAGGAATATAATTTTTATACACGGCACGGAATACTTCGCAAAGATGAGCGAAATTCGCCCGAAATTCGTTCTCATAAAAAAGATATAATGGTGAGCCGTAGCGTAATACTATATCTTTCAACTCACTGTCTGTTAGTAGTAATTTATTCATTTGGACTAATGTTTTCGAAATAGGATACTGCTCAATTTTTCCATTACTCTAGGGAATAATGAGGGTAGAAAAAGGTAGCGAAACCGTATAGCAAAGATATTTCCTCCTTGTCTGAATTGTTCTTCTATTTTATCTGCGTATTTGTTCTTTTTCGCACCGGACTGAATTTGTCCTTGGCAGACCACATGCTCCGCATCCTCCTTCAATAGTAAATCTTTTTTTATTTCTTGAATAACTTGATCCCCTGCTTCTGTAAATACAGAAAGGGCAGACAATCCCAGTTTATTGTCTTTGTAGTTCTTGTTCCAACAATCTCCTAATTTGATGTCAGCCATTGAATTTTCCCGCTTGTATGAACAGGTATAACAACTTTCATTCAGCCAGGCATGACCGAAGAAATAGTCGTAAAATACATTGTGGTCAGTGGGGTTATTACTGTAATAAGTCTTTGTTTCAGACTCAAACCTCAGAAGAAATCTGTGCCATCCGAGCGATTTGCTGCGAAATTGAACATTGGTGAAATTTTTCACATCCATGCGTTTTTTGACATATTCCACATACTTATCCCACACGATGTAAGAGGGTACACCGTGACAGTGAAAATCAACCAATAAGAATTTGTTCCGGTCGAATCGCTTCGTTTCGATATACTTCACAAGGCCTGCTATTTGGCATGGCGTACCGACTACCAAATATTTATCCTGTTTATTGAACTGGCTGATAATGCCGGAGGGAATGCTCTGAATATATTTGGAACCGCTAAATAGAGAAAGTTCCGACTCTTTATCGGCAATCTTCCAAACTGCTCGATCTTGTTCCATATCATAGGTTGTACCCACCACTTTGTAGCCGTTTCGAATAGCCCATCGTCCAAGTTCATAAGCCACCCCTCCGGACGAGGAGTATTGGAGCACCATTTTGTCTGCAACCTGTGCGACATAATGACGCGAAACGGAGTGACTGATGAAAGGGATAGAATGTCGCTGAGGACATACTTTGACACAAAGTCCGCAATCCACACAAGTATCATTATTGAGGAACGCCTTGTAAAATCCATGTTCGTCTGGCATTAATGCGATGCTCTTCTTTGCACAAACAGCTTCGCAGACTCCACAACCGCAACAATTGTCTATAATCTTCTTCATCCTTTTGCAATAAGATTAGTTGTCAAGAAAGATTTGGACGCTTCCATTTGTTTATTCAACTCGCTATTTACTTTCTTATAATCTATTGGCTGCGCTTTATTCATAAATTCCAAGACTTTAGGCTCGTCCTTAGCTGGCAGGAATCGATTTTCTAAACCAAACATTTTTAAGATTGTAGAAAAACGTGGGTCGATTGCGTTTCTTAAAATAGTTATCTGTTTATTGAACTTAATTGAAAAAGCTGTACCATGAAACGAATTTGTTACAACATAATCAGCATGTAAAAACAGATAAACAAAATCATAAGGATTGATATAGGCTCTCACATCCTTACAATACTTCCTGTTTGTAAAATCCCAACCAATACGAACGATATGCAGCCCGTGCTGCTTGGCATATTCCGAAGCAATCTTAACCGGAGCTTCCTCTCGACCAAACATATACATCAGCAAATATTTTTTCGGAAGTCTAATTTTTGATTTTGCTGCAAATACTTTCCACTCTTCTACACTTAACATCAGTACAGGATCAATCGTTACGCTTACATTGTCATAACCCATGCTTTTTACGATATCTACCGATTCGTATTCCCGAACTGAAATGGCATCATAGCGAGCTATGTCGCTCTTTATTTGTTTGGATTCAGTTTCACTGATTTTGTTTTCGCAAATACTGGAACTGTATGAAAGGCGGATACTATCGTTTTCTGCAAAATTCAAATAATAGGCTGGGTCATATCCGGCATTGCACGAAAAACTCCACACCTTGTCACTTCCAGTCATATATGCATCCAGTTCAAGATGCGCAGCCTTTATCTCATCGCTTGAGTGAAACTCTTGTGTCAGATGAAATTCTCTTTTCATGCACGGTTCAAATATCAAATGATTGATAATGGTTTCAGGAGCATAGCAAAGTCGATAGATAAACCGTGTAAAAATGTTGCGTTGCCATTGTGGAGAAGATACATGCATCAAAAGCGATTTGAATCGTCTGTTCGCCGACATATAATGTATTACGGAAACATCATGTCCCAATGATTCAAGCATCTTTTGAGTGGCATACGTTTGCAGGAAAGAACCGAAGTTCTTGACACCATGCATCGTAATGATTCCTATTTTCATTCTTCTTGAAAAAGTTTATTTGTTACTTTTTAGTAATAATGCTTTAAATTGTCCGATAATATTCTCTAATTGCTCTTTACAAGCATAAACCATAATTCCCATGATAAGGAATATGGCAAATATGTCACAAAAGATTCTGTTGCTATAATATGCCCAAAATGAAATCAAAATTGAAGGTATTAATACGCAACATACTGTTTGGGCTTTAAGTTTCATATGAATGGATCTTCGCAATAGATAAAGGCGATACATAACACACGTAAGATGACCACCAATCATCGACCATACAGCGGCTTGGATTCCTATTTCGCCAACTAAAAGATGGATAGTGATGACGTTTACCAATGCGCCTGCAACCGTAGTATAAAATATCTTAGATGTTTCCTTGATAGCCCCAAAAATAGCAGTAAGGAATGAAGGCATACACACTAAAAATCGTAGCAATTATAATTATGGTGGCACGATAGATAATCCGACTGCATACTGTTCGTTGATGATAAATGGATACACTATATAAATGATAGGAATAAATAAGCATCCACCACAAATCAGTAATTTCAAGTATGCATCTCCCATCCGGGTATAATAGATTCCTGAATCACTACTTACTCCTTTTTGGAAGGCATTTTCCTGCCAGGCCATGATAATGCAGCCTGCAAGCATCTGAATGATGGCTCCAAATTTGGCAGCCATTGAGAAATACCCATTGGCTTCCATACCCAATTCCGAAGCAATCACTGTCTTAGAATAGCTATTCAATAACCAGAAAAATGCTAAATTGATACTGAAAGGCCAAGAAAACCGAAGCATCTCTTTTATGAGGCATTTATCGAAAGCGGTTCTTTTAAAATGCTTCAAGACGTGTGTCTGATTTTCAATGTAAAGACATTGAACTATCCCGGCAATTATAAATGAATAATAGAGAGCGGAATAGTCAAAGCCCCATCCAATTATCAATGCTATATTGATAGCAACATTGAATAAAGTAGCCACAATACCCGATACGGCAAAACAAGTATTTTTGTCTAAAGCACGAGCGATATAAGTATAGAAGTTCTGGCTACATAGCACAAATGCGTATGCCATAACTAGTCCTGCATACTCAATGTCTACACAGAGGTGAGCAATCAGAACAGCAATCAATATAAGAAATATTGATCCGGACAGAATGAAACCTGCGTTTTGAATTATTTTGTACTTGCTTGCTTTATCTTTCTTTTCAATGGCAAAGCGTAACAAAGTCGTCCAAATTTCAAGGCAGAATGATGAAGTTATGAAACTTAGATAGGTTATTACGATGTCGTAATAACCATATTCTTCTGGAACAATGTACGTGGAATATACCGGAAGTAATACGAAAATGATTGCACGTGATAGTACATTCCCTAATAAATAGATAAGAATTTTTTTGAGCATCAACTTCGTCCTTTTACACCTTCATATATACTTCTTAATAAGTACATGGGAATTATGTAATAGTAAAAATATTCTTAAACAATAATTCACTCGTACCTCTAACAGACATTAGGGTTAGTGAAAACAAGATACTTATAAATGCTATTTGGGATTCATTGGCGATGGATGTATTACGTTCCCTAGGTTGAAATAAATTGGATAAAAGAAATCCGAACGGAATAAAAGTAAGGAAACCATATGTACCAAAATTGTAATAAGATTCAGCAACAAGAGAGTAGCCTATTCCATAACTTAAGCCTACTTTCTTTTCTAGCATAATTCCAACATCTACAGCATTAAATTGAGCACCTATATCTGTTATCGGGCCACGTAATCCACTAGGGATTATTCCAAATAAAGAAAAGACATAAGATAATCCGTTAACACAATCCATTTGACCGTTTTCAATAAATCTCATAACTTCAAGTAAAGGCCTTAAACTCCCCCTCAAATTCCATTAATGAAGATGAAAACACTTCAAATTTCACAATTGAATCTGAAATGTTTTGTACTAAATCTCCAAACCCATATTGGGATTATTTCTTATGTCAAAAACGGCTAACGAAGCAGCTAAGCCAATGTATCCAATAATTATTAGTAGTATAATTCTTTTTACATTGATTTTTTCTTTTCCAAAAACAGAAAAATAAAACCATAACAATGCGATAAACATTGGAACTGCTGCTCCTCTTTTCCCTATAAGAAACAATGCTGAAGACCTTATTACTATATAAGATAAAATTAGCAATGTTTTTTTCTTATTATCTTTATTCGCTAAAGCTAATAAGTAAATCCCTGTCAAATAATACAATGCAATACTTGACAATGAGGAGCCTAACTTTAAATAATCGTTTCCATAAGTAGCTTTGTATCCGTAAATCAGCGCATGGGATACAACTGAAAATGTATTTATAAAATCTAAAGGGATGGCAATAATACAAAGCCAAAAGCCAAGTTTCCTAAGGCTGTATTCACAAGCTTCGTCCTCTGTTTTAAAGACTGAATAATTAGCTTGAGTATCTCTAAAAGCTAATAATCTTCCAAATTCAATAAAAATCAATGTACGTAAAGCATAGCAACTTGCTCTAAATATAGCAGCGTATGAAAACCTACCATAACTTGTTATTTGAGAACAGACTTCTTTATTATCTAAGGATAATAAAATTACTTGACCAAAATTAAACAGGAAGAAAAATACCAAGAATAATCTAAAAACGCTTCCTTGTTGGAATAATTTTGAATCTATTCTAACCAACGACACCAATACAGCAATAGATAGTACACCTATAAATTGTACTGCCTTTATGCTATCTTGATATGATAAAAAATAAATAATACTTTCAAGAAAAAACAAAGAAGTATTAATTACAAGACTATTGCTTGTAATTTGCAAACTCTCATTACTTCACAATATCCTTATACACATTAACCAATGCATCCACGCTTCCTTTAATTTCATAACCGGTAGCTTTCATAGCAATTTCTATATCCTTTCTACAAGGAGAAGCGTAGCCTTTCATCAGAGTCGTTTGCCATTTGTCTAGAGCTTCGTCTGTGATAGGTAAAAAATCCACCATTCCCAACCCAGCATCCACATCATGATCAATAGCTTCAGCCATGACACAATGTAATCCGGCAGCTTGTGCTTCAATACCAACCACGGGAAGACCTTCCCAACGAGAAGGAAGTGCAAAAACATTAAATATATACATGTACAATGGAATATTACTCTGCTTTCCGACAAAATGAATCCGCTTTTCAATACCCATTTTTTACATTCCTGCTTTACATCTTCCTGCAATTCTCCCCCTCCAACAAGTACCAAATGTGCGTTTTTATGAAGATGATAAATCTTTTCGAAAATCCGAATTAAGTAAAAGTGGTTTTTTTGGGGGGAAAAAAGTCCTACATGACCAATGATAAAAGCATTTTTAGGAATACCTAATTGTTCACGTAATGCAAGAGCATCCTCCTTGTGTACTTGCTGAAAGCGATCTACATCTACTGCATTGTGTATAACTTTGAATTGACTACCTTTACCAAAGATATATCGGCAGGCCAATACTCCACAACCGAGTAACTTGTCACTATTGTGACGAGCCAACCAGCGAAACACAGGCATGAAATAACGATGTTTGGGATTGACACACAAGGCTGTATGGGCATGGCATATAATCTTACCCTTAAAATATCGGCGACAGAAAAAAGCTGTTAATCCAACAAGATGCCCGTCATGAGTATGTACAATATCGTAAGTATTGTTTTCAAAAACGTCTTTGAGTTGTTTAAGGTAATATTTCAATCCTTCCTTGCCAATACTTTTGAAGTAGAATATTTGAGAGCCTCCATCGATCAATTCTTGATGAAATGCTTCTACCGAACCATGAGTAATGAAGTCAAAGCGGATTTCATTCTTATCCATCTGTTTATAGTAATTCAGTAGAAATTGCGCTACACCTCCGTACCCTAAAGTCGGTACTATTTGTAAAATCTTAATCATGTTTTTCAATTATTATCCTTGATGCCTCTGGAATTACTGTGGCATGGGGGGGGACATCTTTCACTACAATGGCACCTGCTCCAATCTTAGCTCCGTCACCAATTGTCACAGGGCCAAGAATCAATGCATTTGCTCCAATTAACACGTTGTTGCCAATCATTGGAACTGTCGTTTTTCCGGCGCGACCACCTATGGTTACATTTTGTCCGATTGAACAATTATCACCTATCACCACTTTAGGGTGCAATACTACCCCTAATGCATTATGAGCGAACTTGCAATTTTTCCCAATCTTCACTTCGGGAGGAATGTCACAACTGAAAATAATATGTAACATTACTTCAATAGACCGACGTATGAAAGCATAGTTGGAATTATGCATCCGTAAATACCATTTATATACTCTGTTCATGATATACTCCTTTTTTAATGTCCGGTTACTTTATTTATTATCCCTTGGGGTATTAACCCTAATATAAGAGGTTTGATTATATAAGGTACGGATTTAAATCCTAATTTTAAGGCTTTAAAACCCTTATAACGTATAATAAATTCACCAACACGATACTTATAGGCATGGCGGGGAGTATATCCGGCAAAGCAACGATAAAAATAATGTATTTCATTGATATTTATACCCCTACCGCCAGCTGCAAAAATTCGCATAAACAAATCATAATCTTGTCCGCGCCGTGTTTCCCAAGCTATACGGTATCCGTTAACCCGATTCAAAATTTCTCTTCTGAAAAGAGTAGTGGCATGCATAAACGGAATGGTAAACAAGAAATCATCTTTTGTCGGTATTTCTTTCTTAGGAAATATATCTATCTTTTCCCCTGTCTCATAGAATTTCTGTAGCCCGGTTGATACAAAATCAAAAGATGGATTCTTTTCCAAAACCGCAACTTGCCTTTCAAAACGTTCCTTTGTACAATAATCATCCGCATCCTGAACTGCCACATATTCTTTTGTAGCTACCGCCAAACAGTTGTTCCTGCTTTGTGCGGCACCGTTGTTAGTATCGTTTTCAAGCAGGATGATTTTACCCTCATTTGCATATCTGCGTAATATGGTACGAGTATTGTCCGTTGAACAATCATCGCATACAATAATCTCCACATCCTTATAACTTTGGTTTAAGAGACATTTCAGACATTCTTCTACATAGTTTTCACAATTGTATGAAGCTACTAATACAGATACTCCCATACCTTTTACTTTTTAGAGATTGACAACAGGTATTCCCTGTTTTTAAAGAACTCTTGTTTGAACACAACGCTGTCGAATTTTGTCTTCACCAACTGATAAGCATTTTGTGATAATCTCTCTTTCTCTTCTATTGAAAGATGTAAAGCCTGTTCCATCTTAATTTTCAGACTTTCAACTGATTTCACTTCACAGATAAGGCCATTACATTCATCTTCAACGAAATCGGTTGGTCCGTTAATTCGGCTGATAATAGAAGGTGTCGCTAAGGCTGCGGCTTCAACAACGGTCATTCCAAACCCTTCACGATAACTGGGAAGTACAAGGAAGTCAAACGCTGCATGATATTTTGCAGCGTTTGGTACACTCCCTACAAATATTATGCAAGACTGTACTTTGGCTTTTGCTAACAATCCCGAGTCCAATCTGTTTTCCTCTACAGGTCCTACTAAAAGCAAGTAAGCGTTTTCTTCATTCATAGAAAGGAATGCTTCCAACAATTCATTGATTCCCTTTTCAGGAACCAAACGGCCGACAAAACCGAACACGAAAGAATTTTGAGGAATGGAATACATATTTCTAATATCCTACTCCATTCTTTTTTCATAGAATAGTCGTATTTAGTCAAATCGACACCGGTTGCGCTACCATTCAGTAGTACGTGCCCTTTTGAAGCTTCATAAAGTCCTTCCTCTATAGAAAATTTTAAATTAGAGGGCTGTCTGGTTGTACGCTGGTGGAAAATATACAGGTAGCCTTCTCCATCAGTTTGTAAAACCATAGATACATTCCATGATAATCCGTATAAGAGATTCCCCACTGACAATAAATTCTAACGGGTATCCGAGCCATCCAACCCGCTATGCAGGCATATAATGCCGCATTGGAAGTTGCATATTGAATAATGTCGAATTGTTCTTTCTTGAAAACCTTATATAACTTCCAAATGGTCTTAAACACTTCAAGTGGAGAGACATTTCCATGTTTAATAAGGAGCGGCAAAAATTGAACTTTTCCAAGATGCTCTTTTTGAAGGACTTCACCCGGTTGGCTAATGGCATAGGCCTTATAGCCGTTATCTGCCATATAATTTAAATTTCCGAGCATGAATGATTTAATCGTAATTGGAAGAGTAGTTAAGCCACAAATTTTCTTCATGTAATTATTGTCATTTTAAGTATTACAATCGTGCGTCAATATCTTCCTTCGAGAGAATTCCCTTGACATCGTAAACAACATGATTGCTTTTGCAAATGGATGGGATATTCAATTTTTTAAATTCCTTATGCGCTACGGCTAAAATAACGGCATCATATTTTTCGCTTTCAGGTAATGATTTCACAATCTCAATGTCATATTCTCGTTTAACAGAATTGACATCAGCCCAAGGGTCATAAACTGTGATGTTATTGGTGTACTCTTGGAGGGTAGTGTAAATGTCAACAACTTTGGTGTTTCGTATATCAGGACAGTTCTCCTTAAAAGTGATACCAAGGATAAGGATTTTTGCATCCTTTACCATTACTCCTTTCTTATTCATGTACTTTACAACTTGATTGGCAACATAGGCACCCATGCCGTCATTCAAACGTCGTGCAGAAACATAATCCGAGGAAGTACACCGTACACTTGCGCTTTTTGAATTAAATAATAAGGGTCAACACTGATACAGTGTCCACCGACTAAGCCGGGATTCAACTTGATAAAATTCCATTTGGATGCAGCTGCTTCTATTACATCATGTGTATCAATTTCCATTGCATTGAAAATTTTCGCTAATTCATTCATGAAAGCGATGTTCACATCCCGCTGAGAATTTTCAATGATTTTGGAAGCCTCTGCCACTTTTATAGAAGGTGCCTTATGGGTTCCGTTTACCAAAACGGAATTATAAACGCCATCTACTATTTCAGCAATTTTCGGTGTCGATCCGGAAGTTACTTTTTTGATTTTTTCAACCGTATGTTCTTTGTCACCCGGATTAATACGCTCAGGAGAATATCCAGCAAAAAAATCTACATTATATTTCAAACCCGAAACACGTTCTACCACAGGTAAACATTCTTCTTCGGTGACACCTGGGTAAACGGTTGATTCATATACAACAATATTACCTTTAGAGATTACTTTGCCAACTGTTTCACTTGCACCCCATAAAGGACGCAAATCAGGACGATTATTATCATCCACCGGAGTAGGAACAGCAACTACATAGAAATTACAATCTTTAATTTCTTCCAAATTAGTTGTACACTTGAATCCGTTAGCAATAGCTGACTGGAGAAGTTCATCTGAAACTTCAAGAGTAGCATCGTGTCCTTCCATCAAAGCATCTACACGTTTTTGATTCATGTCGAATCCAATAGTTTGATACTTTGTGGAAAAAAGACGAGCTAAGGGAAGCCCAACGTAACCAAGACCGATTACGCAAATTTTAATGTTTTTATTCATATTGAAACATATTAACATATACTGTAAATAAGAAAGACAGAGATGTAGTCTTTATTCAATATCACCAATGTATGGGGGATGTTTTTCCCAAGGGAAAACAACCCAATCCGGTGTATATAAGACATAATAGTCAATCGGACATGAATCAGCATTACTACCATCCTAAACTAATGCAGAAGTTTTATAAACCAAAGGTGCGAATTTCTCTAATGTTTCTTTAAGGACCTGCATTGTTCTTCCTGTGTTAACGACATCATCCACTACTAAGATTCTTTTATTATAGGTATTTTGTAATGAGTCATCTTTTGTTATAATAGGGCTATCCAATCTCAAAGATTTAATATTTTGCCTTATCCATATTGATTTATACTACTTGCTAATATCTTTTTTAATCCAAGAAGGTCATCAATGGCATTAAAGCCATTATTTTTATATATAATATTTGCATAATTCCTACATTTCATAATATATTCTTCGTATGCAGGTTTTACATTGTTGACATACCGTATTTGTACATCTGTTAATTTCTCTTCCCTCTCCATGACATCCCGATTCACTCTTCTCTTTTACCTGAGAGATTCTTCAGCATCAATCCATATTTTAAATCTGCATCCGTTGGCGAAATATAGGGTCATAAAAGATAAACAGACCTTCAACAATAATAATAGGAGTAGCTTTTTTTATTTCCCATCCTATGATTTTATGAGTTTGGTAATCATAGACTGGAAATTTTAACTCATTTTGTTATATCAACGACTCTAAATCTTCCAAAGCTTTTTGATAGTCAATAGAATCTGGATTGTCGTACTGATATTTCAAATTAGTGACAAAATCAGGTGCTTTGTAATAACTGTCAAGTCCAAAAGCGCAACAATAATTAGGAAAAGCATCAACTATTTTTTTTGAAATATATGATTTTCCAGATCCACTGGCTCCTGAAATACCTATGATAAGAGCAGATTCCATTTTACAGATTGGAATTATACGGTAAATATTTTGCAATAGACTTTATATTGTCTAAATCATCTTCACCTGTAGTAGGTTCATGGCTTATTTTCAGACTTACATATTTAAGTGGTGTATCCATATTACTGGATTGTACAAGCGTCCAACTGCCAATTTATGTTGCTTTGCAGAGAGGGTTTCAATATTCGAATAGATTCCTAGTTCCTTATCCAAACAGTTCAACCCTTCCAATGTTCCGTCAGTAGTTTCTACACTACAAAATGAGACACATGGCATTTCCTTGACTCTCATAACAACAATGCTTTCTGCCGAAGACGAATTCACAGAATACACCGAAATATTATTGTATTTTACGACCCTACCATCAATTTCCTCAATACCTGCCACATCACCATAGATAGAACTGTATTTCTCTAAATAAATACCAAACAGTAATATGACATAGGATTCGTCCAGCTTTAAGGCATCCAATGCCTTGAATATACTCTGGTACTGAATCTGATAGCTTTTAATCGGAGGGACAAGTGCAAACCTACTTTCATACCAACTGTAGATACGATGGTTAATCATTCCCACCACGCATTCAGCGAAACCGATACAATGCAGATCAAACCCACTGCATATCAGTTCATCGCTTATTTCAGTTACTCCTTTTATCAGCTTGATTTCCGCTGTCGATTTTTCATCTTCCTTGACGGGAGGTAGGGAGAGTTGCGTCATTTTCCCAGACTTTTCAATTATCTCATTTTTCAAATCAGAAGTTTATCTGTGCTTACTTGCGGTTCTTTCCGAATCTGCTCGTTGGTATTTTCCGCTTTGTCTTTAAGTTCATCAACCAGACGAATCGAATCTTCAATGCCGTAGTTAAAGCAGGTTTTAATTTCATTGTCTTCGGCCAATTCTAAAATGTCAACCTTCAAATTTTCACAGATAAGCATAATTTGTTCATTGGCATGAATTCCATTTGCAACTTCCGGTATCTGATACTTATTATCGTTTACCCGAAATTCGGGAAGGGAATGCAACCGCATCAGTAGCAACGCTGCATAACGCTCTGCATTTTTATAAATTTGGGCATCCACGCTGACATCTGTAGTCAGACCGACGAACAGAAAATCATTAGCCAATCCCCAAGGGAGGCTTTCTTTCATGTAGGCCTCCCGCAACATATCCCAAATTGCAGGGAATGAACCGGGAACCAAAGGATAAGACCAAGGCATGGTCTGTGTGAATGTTAGCATCAGTTTGAGCCAGTCATACTTTTTCTCATACAACATCAGTCCGCCCATCATGAAATGCATGAACAGATATTGATGGCGAATGCGTATAAAAGATTCATCCTGCATATCCTGATGGGAATTGTCTAGGGTAAAACGGTAATACCGTTCCGCATATGTCCAATACTGGCGAAACCATTCATGGCAATCGGCTCCGTAATCCGGTTCACAGCATACCAAAGGTATTTCAATGTTTCTCCTGAAACAATAACCGGCAAGGTGTTGTTGTATAAGATAGCCGTCAGTTGGTTATCATCCGCCAAAAAGCCATAACGCTCTTTTTGGGTGGTAGCTTTGACTATTTCTCGAAAAATACCGTAATAATCATTCGGGTAGTCTATAGAATAGTTTTTATTCTCCATTCTGTCGTAAAATTGAGTCTGATACCTGACAATCTGTTCGTAGATACTCTCCAAAGACAAGCGGTAGGTATCTTCATTTCCCGACTCTGCTGCCCTCAGCATGATTTTTAAACGTTGCGGCAAAGCACTACTTCCATTATTTTCTAAATGGCGCAAAAGGTCAGTAGTGTTATAATAGGTTATGATTAGTCCGCAAAGTCGTATAGACTGCACAATTAAGATGAATGTCACCACTGCTTGAACACATAGGAGGGCAGACGAGACTATGGTCATATTCATTCGATCCAGCATATAGAGCAGGAAAGGCAAGATAAAACCTCCTCCTACCGCAAGTATGAGAACTTCATTAAAATGCTTGTAAGTAGATTCTTCCTTGAATCGTCTGATCATAAGATCATCATGGTAAGTCTCATCAATACGTTGGATGGCCTGCAACAGGGACGGATATGCCATACCGATGACCATTGCAATGAATGTGACCAAAGCACTGTATGTATAATTGGTAAAATCGAACATACTTATTTGACCCGGATTAAAGTATCATTGACTTCAAGTTCCACATGGAGCGGTTCCACTTCCAACTGTATAGCTTTTGTTTCAATAGGATTTACTCTAATTGGACTTATCACAACAGTATCCATTATTACCGATTGTATCTGAAACACAAGAGTGTCTTTTTTTCCTGCAGTAGGATTATTCGATTCGTAGTGAAAAGAATGTCCAATAGAGAACCCAACGAAAACCAGTACTACTGAGAAGAAAATAGTACTTATAATATCCAACAGCCTGTCACTGGTATTCAAATTAAATTTCATAATACCACACTTCTATTATTTATTCAACAACATTTTATGGATGAATGTGAGGAGTTTAGATGTGACTTCATTCCCCATAGAGTAAGGGATATCAACGTCCATACCCAAACCTGTAAGAAAAGGCTATGAATCTAACCAAAGACGATGTATCAAGGATTACTTTTGTCATAGCACTATACTATTTGATTATTGTCTCCTTTATCATCTCATTTCTGCAGTTTAAATTTGCAAATAAGAGGTCTTGGTAAAAATCTATAGAATGAATGTCACACCCGATACGGTCATACGCACCTGCTTTCAATAAAGTTCCAGCTTTTTGCTGTACGCCTTTGCCATACATTCCACCTAAGGCTGGAAGGTTGAGTTGAAAGACGACATTAGCATCTTTGAGTGCTTTGTAATCCTTCATTGTCATGTACTCATACCGCTCCGGATGAGCAAGTAAGGGATAATACCCTTTCTGCTGAATCTGTTTGAGTATGTCGTACAAGTCCATCGGAGGATTAAAATAGGAAGTTTCCACCAAGAGGTAACGCTTTCCATCTTTCTCAATGGGGAGCAAATCATCCTTTTCCAATCGTACCTCAAAGAGGTTGTCAAGCATATTCTCAGCTGCAAGATGAAGTACGATGTTGCCTTGATAAGCGACTTGTACTTCCGCAAACTTCTTCTTCAAGTCGGCGGTCTTGTTGGGGATGTCCTCCATGATGTGCGGGGTAAACCACACTTTACGAATACCTTGCTTCTCCATTTCTTCCAATATCTTCAAGGTTTCAGCCATAGTCTTTACTCCATCGTCCACACCGGGAAGAAGATGGGAATGGTAGTCGGTCATTCCTTTCAGGATGCCGCTATCGGCTATGCTGACTTTACGCTTTAAGAAGTTAAACATTTGGAATATTGAAAATTAAGTATGTGGAGAGAAATATTTTACATCATTTATTAATTAGCTTATTTTTAGCCATTTACACCCTAGATGCCCACCAATTTTTTATTCGTACTACCGTAATAGCCGCCATAGTGGTAGCCATAGCGATAGCTGTAGCGGCCTCCGGCACGTTCCGTTCCGTTGAGTATCATGGACAGGTTCTTGAAACGCTTCTCGGTGTAGATGGTTTCAAGGTCGGTGAGCATGGAGCGGTCAAGCAGCCCGGCACGTATCACAAAGATAGTGCGGTCGGCTAGTTTTTCGATAATCTGCGTATCGGCCACGATGTCGATAGGCGGACAGTCGATGAAGATATAGTCGTATTCACTTCGCAGTTCTTCTATCAGTTTACCTAATCTCCCGTCTTCAAGCAGCTCAGTAGGATTGGGTGGAATAGTACCGATGGGAAAGATATGCAATGATTCATATTTCTTATCCTGCACAACCAGTTCCTGCCTGTTTTGTACACGGTTTCCTAGATAATCGCTCAATCCTTTCTTGGGCGAATCCACATACATGGAGATAGATCCGTGGCGCAAGTCACCGTCAATCACCAACACCCGTTTGTGCTTGATGGCAAAGCTGATGGCAATGTTCATGCAAGGAAACTCTTACCACTGCCCGGATTAAATGAGGTGACAACCAAAACCTTTTGATTTGCATCTTTGCTTATTATAAAGTCGAGGTTGGTACGCAATACACGGAAAGCCTCATTGGCGACATTACGACTACCTTCTTGTACCACGATGGTTTTCCTTTCGGGTTGCTTCTTCAAAGAAACTTTCTTTTCACCACTTTGGCACATAGGTATTTCCCCAATCAGGGGAATACTCAGATTTTCCAAGTCCTTGCGACCGCGTACTTTGGTATTCATGTTCTCCTTCATGAAGATGATAACGGCAGGAATGAGCAATCCTAATACAAAAGCCACCAGTACAATGTTCATCTTCTTGGGAGCAGTGGGAAAAGCACTGCCACGGGGAGCGGTAATCACTCTTGTATTGTAAGCGGTAAAGGCTTGCGAAGTTCGTTTTCTTCACGTTTCTGGAGCAGGTAGAGATAAAGCTCTTCCTTTACCTTTTGCTGACGCTCTACACTCAACAGGTATTTGGCTTGGTTCGGGTTCGAGGCGAGCTGTTGGGTGGTAGCTATTTCCTGTTGCTTGATGCTACGAATCTGCGTGTTGAGCGATACGATATGGTTATCCACCGACTGGATAATGGTATTCTGCATACTCTGTAACGAACTTGCCAAGTCCTTTACCAACGGGTTCTTCTCGGAACTGTTTGCAATCAAGCGGTTACGGTCGAGTACCATTTGGTTGTATTCGCTGATTTGGCTTTCGATGTTGGTACTGCCGATGCCCGAGTTGGCGGGAAGCGGCTGGTTCATCTGCTTGTTGTTCAGCTCCCGCCGGATGTATCGCGTCGTAGAGAGCTGGTTGTTCAGGGTAAGGAGTTCTTTCTTGTTCTCCGCCGATTGGGTGAGGTAGAGGTTGGAAGCGGCCTGCACGTCCGGTAGGAGATGCTCGGACTTATAAGAAGAGATATTCTCATCCACATGACCGAGTTCGTTCTCAATCACTCCGAGACGGTCGCCGATGAACTGGGAAGTGCTGACAGCTATCTGGTTCTTGTCTTGAATCCATTTCTCGTTATAGACCTCAATCAAGGTATTCAGAATATCTTCCGCCTTTTGGATGGAAGCATCGTCAATGCTGAGATTGATGATGGTCGCATCCTGATTGCCAAGTTCCGTACGAAGGTTCTTGGTGTAATAGTCGGTAGTGCCCACAATGCCACCCTGATGATAGGTAATGGAAGCACCGACATATTCCTCGTTGAAGTACTGGGTGGTAGAGATATACATACTTCCCACCGGGGTCTGGATGGAGTCATTGAACGCACCGGAAACAACATCATCCACCTCTTTACCTCCCAACGTAAAGTCGGAAAGAGTGAACTTTTCCTTGCTGTTCAGCTCGATTTGGAATCCAACTATGGAGTTCTTGTCTTTCGGTATCACCGATACGGGGGATGCTTTGTAGAGTTGTACCCGCTTCAATCCATTGCGGATGGTATAGGTCTCGTTCAATCCCAAACGCTTCACCACTTCGGTCATGAGCGTGGGCGAAGAGATGGTAAGCAATTCATTGTTGATATTGGTATTGCTCTTGAACATGCCGAGGTCAGCAAAGTCGTTGCTCAATGCGCTGCTTGCCGAACCGCCCTTGCTATCGTCCTTCACCAAGATGGAGGCGGAACGGGTATATACATTCGGAGTACTCAATATGTAGAGTATCGCCACGGAGAGCGTAACCACCAACGACAAGGTGAACCAATACCATTTGGGGAGGAACATCCCCCAGAGGTCTTGGATACGAATGAAGTCATCGGCGGGCTTGTTATTCGTTTTTCTATTTTCCATAAAACTAAGTCATTCTGTTGCTAAAGCTATGTTTTCTAGTCTCTATCCCTATGCTTCCTTACTTGAAGAGCAATACGCCAAGGGATGACAGGAACGAGCCGATACTAATCCAAAGAGATACCGACTTCACGCTATTTTCATTGATGGTAGATTGTCCGGCACGCACCTTATTGGGCTGTACATACACCACGTCATTCTGTTTGAGGTAATATACCGGGGAATTGAATATATCCTTGGAACGAATATCCACCCAATGGGTGACACGCTTGCCTTCTTCTTCACGAATCACGAAGATAGCATCCCGTTTGCCGTGGATGGTCAAATCACCTGCCACGCTGATGGCTTCCAACAGGCTGATTTGGTCTTTGGTGATGGCATACTTGCCGGGAGTCTTCACTTCACCGAGTACCGAAAAGTAGAGGTTCATAAACTCTACGGTCACAACTGGGTCGTTCACCAAATTCTCGTCAATCAGGCGTTTCTTAATCATCTTGCAATGTCGCCTTTGGTCATGCCTGCGATATGGAGTGTTCCCAACACGGGAAAGTCAATATCCCCGTTATCGTCCAGCGTATATCCGGAAATCTCTCCGTTATTGTTACCACCTTTCAAATCGGTATATCCTGCACGGTATTGAATTTTCGTGAGGTTGAACAACGCAGCCAGTTGCGGATCTTTACTGGATACCACAATGGAAATCTGGTCTTTGGGCTGCACGGTGATATCTCTAGCACCCTCGATTACTTCAGGTTGGTTAACCACAATGTCTTGAAAGTAAAGAATTTCCTTCGAGGTGTTGCAAGACGTGAGCAACATAATCCCGAGAAGAAGAGTCAAAAATCGCTTTTTCATTTTTATTTTACTGTACAGTTTATTTTCATTTCACTCTGACTTTTGCAATTTCATCAGAAAAGCCTGCGGAATATAGGAGGTAGCCACGGCGCATACACCTTGGACGGTGACCACCAGACGGCTATTCTTCCTAATCCGGCAGATAACCCCTTCCGCTCCCTTGAACTTTCCGTCAATGACCCGTACACGTTCTCCCTGGTGAAACTTGGAATTGTCCTCCCCGAAATATTCCATTCCCTGCTCGCCGGACGAGGTGACCAGCATGAAAATGTTCATTTCCCGATCAGGAATGGCAAGGGGAAGTCTTTTCAATCCCTTCTGTCTTGTATATAGGATTACCTTATTGGTGAATTGTCGCTGTACTTCCAAAGCACGACAAACGGTTGAACGGAAGAACATAAGCGAATTAATGACCGGACGACGGAGTTTCTTCTTTATGCCGTTACGTTCCATCAAGGTTTCCTCACAAGGAATGTAAGTCTCGATCTTGTCTTTTTTCAATATATCCTCAATCTCGAAAACTTTGTTATAAAATACTTTTAAGGCGAACCAATGTTCGTGTGTGTGTGTTTCTATGTTCAACGAAAAGTAATGTTACCGGGTTGATAAAAAGGATATAATTTCCATTCCTGCACCTTCCGCTTTTTCAAATAAGGAAGATACAGCAATCAAGGTTAATCCGGTTTTTTCCTTCATAGGATCTCCGGAATGCGGGCCGCTCCTGACTACAGTGAGCGGATACCGTAACCCCGTATTCGTACCGTTTCTATGTAAGAGAGGGTAAAAATACACTGCAAAGATAATCATTCTCAGCAAAAAGAAAAAAGAACGGCCATTTTAATTCCCTTATTTTACCCCCCCCCATTGATAATTTTCTGATTATCAACATATTAAAACAGATATTTAAAATAAATCGAAATAATATTGCAATAAGGATGTAAAATGAAAGGAGACCGTTTATTTTCCCTTCCGAATGTATTTTTGAGTTGAAAATTGAGCATACCGAGTAAAAATGGATTCTTACATTAACATACGCAATTGATTATCAATGGTAAAAATATTCGTACCGTTTCTTACATAGAGACGGTATCGTTCAAATCCTTCAAAATCTTCTCGTTCGCATTATCTATCACAGCATTGTCTAAAGAATCCAAGTAAATAAGCGTAGTCCTTTCGCTACTGTGTCCCATCCCCGCACTGATGACGCAATCGGTACGTCGTGGTTGCGTGCGGCGGTAGCCCAGCTGTGACGAGGCGTATATGAGGACAAAGGTAATGGTTCGCCAAGCAATTTACCCAACCGTTTCAATTTTCGGTTATGGTAGTTCAACCCGGTCCGATATTGCCGGTAAGCCTGATCTGGCTGTTCATCGGTAAGGATGGGGAAAAGATATGGACTTTCCGGACAAACCTGCCCATATCGTTCCAATATCACCGCCATACACGGTTCGATATGTAATGTTAAGTATTGGCCTGTCTTATGGCGACAATAGGTAATTCGCACGCTGTCCACATTCTCTTTTTTCAGATATGCCATGTCCACAAACGCCATGCCACGGCACAATAGCTGAACACGAACATGTCCCTGGAAAGTGCCAAAGCCGGTGAATCCGAGAGGTCAATCCTTTGAAGTTTCAGGATGGTTTCCTCATCCACGGCACGCTTCGATGTGCGAGCCACTCCTGTATAAACCTCACGAAACGGAAAAGTCTGCACCGCAATACCTTGCTTTACGGCCTTGTTATAAACAGCACGCAGAATCCGCATATAGAACGAGCTGCTGTTTCTCGCTACCTTTTGTTGCCACAACCATGCCTCATACCGACACGCAGGGCGGAATCCAACGACGAAAAAGGAATGTCGTCACCGTCCAGAAAAGCGAAAAAACTGTTCAGGGCACGCCGGTAATTACGAGAGGTACCGTATTGGCCGTTCTCCCAAAGCGCATCCATCTCTTTTTTCATGTAGTACAGGAAACCGGACTCGGAAGGCAGGGAGCGATAACGGTTGAGTATTTCCGACAAGGTGTATGTTTCTCCGCTACAGTCCAGCTCGCGGATAATCTCACGGATGTCCCGCATCTCCTTTTCCGCCCGTTTCCGGTAGGTGGTCAGGACCCTCTCATTGCCGGGGACAACGACAAGTTCACGTTTCGTCTCATTCCACCATTCGGGAAATATCCTCATGTCGGTGGTAATCTGCCTGTTCTCCTGACGGTGGCAAAGCTGGTAACAGAGCGTGCCAGCCTTACCCTGTACCGTCGATGGACGGAATTTTAATTTAATGGTAGCCATATATAGTCTGTTTTATGATGAATAATAGGTACATAGATACAACCCGTGGGCTATATTGTTGAAGGAAGAAAATATTTAGTTCCAGATTCCGCTTCTCCGCTTGGAACACCGAATATCACCTGATGCCGATGCCAAACTCTGTAAATCTTCTTGAAAGACAGTCCGAATAGCCTCGTAAAGAATCAAAGTCCGAAAATGAAAAGCGACGTTTTTTCCGTGGAACAAGTCTAGAAATATTTATATCGCATAAACGACAAGACAGTATATGTTTTCTGGAAAATTCGTGAAAAACAGACGGATACCAGCGATTTCCCTATAATCAAAGATAAATCAAAACCGTATTGTCACGGGCGTTCCGGCTTCGCTTTCCATGAGTATTTTCCTTGCGACAAGTCGCGGAAAATACACATGGAAACAAACGCCCGGACAATGGTTTTGATTTCGGGAAGGATTATAGGGACTCACTGCGACCGACGCGACGCATGACCGTGTCATTGATGAAAAAAGGAGGGCCTCCTTTATATCCCTAATAAATCCGGCAGGAAGTACGGGATATATGGGCAGACCTGGCAATGTCTTATGAAAAAAACGCCGCCCCATGAGAAGACAGGGACTTCAGCTCCCTCTGCTCTGCATAATCCTCCCTTTGCGCCCGTGCCGACTTCTTCGCCCTTCCTCCGCATACCATATCCTTGTTTTCACGGCGTGTTTCTCTCACGGAAGTAAGCGTCTCCGCGATGACGCAAAACAATGTAAAATAGTCCTATTAAGATACGCAAAAGCACTTGATAACATTATCGTTATCAAGTGTAATTAGGTCAGACAAGAGTAATCCTGCTGAAAAGTATAATTATGATTTATGCCACTTGTCAGGCAAAAGTTCCCTATACGCTTCAACAGATGCAGTAGGTGGTAATGTTGCCGAACGATTCATTATATCAGAGATATACTCGAAGAAATTTATCCCTCTTTGGCGGCATGAACATGCCAGTGAATAATAAATAACAGCCCGGTTTGCCCCGGCGTGGCTTCCGAAGAACAACGAATTGTGCCGCATAAGTGATATGCAACGATTAACCCGCTCGATGGCATTATTATCAAGTTGGTAATTTGGTGAGGTAAATATATTCCATATATCCGACATTTCGTTCTGCATATACGTAACGGCTTCATAAATATCGGTATCAGGAATGTAACCGGGGCGTTTTGTAATTTTGGAAAGCTTTTCTTGAATCTCATCAAGTATCGGCGGAGCGTATTTTTGTCGGAAACGTAGTTCTTTTGCCTCGGTCCACCCATCCACTCCAATTGTATGAAGGTGATTGTTGTGATAAAGCCGGTTAATGAGACTTACAATCTCCTCCGCATCGGGATCTTTTTCGCAATCCTTGAATTTTCTTTTTATATGCTGGAGGATGGCAGCCTCATTATATTCGGAAATCCTTGTTTCCCCAGTTTACGATAAGCGGTCAGTCCGTCACTTTGAATAGTTCCTTTATAGTCCTTCAAAAAATCAAAGATAATTTCCTCTTTTCTGGAACCGTCTTCATAGAAAAAATAAACCAGTCCCAAATTATGAGCTACCGCCACCCAGACATAACCTTTTTTGACATGTAGACCGTTCTTACCGGGTTCTTTAATGAGGACTTTGGCGTAGGTCTCGTCACATCCCATATATTTATCTGACAAGACAGCCATGCGCATAGTATTGTAAAGATTGTCAAGAAGTACTGCCGCTTTCTTGAGCAGGTTATGCGCAGTCGACTTGGGCAATTCAAATCCGTTGTCCTTGAAATATTTAACGATACGCTCCACCGGCATTGTGTACATATAGCGTAACTGCGCCATTCCCGCAATGAACGAACCGTCATAGTTGGAATTGAATAATGGCTTGGCCGGAAGCTTACCGGAATATACCGTACCGTTCTGGCTGTAGAAATATTGCCGACGTATGCGCTTGATGAATTTCCCCGGTATATATTCATAGGATATGGAATCCCTGAATTTCATTAAACGGGCCAATACCGGATTAAAATCCTTGTCTGTGGGATACAATTCCTCCATGACAGTCTCAATATCGAAATATTCCTTACGTTTTACGCCGTTGTTCCCTCTTTCTTTGGAGCATAGACACTCTTGGTCTGAGAAGAGGAGGGCATGGTTTTATTTTCAACTTCCGAGGAGGTCATAACGGATGGTTTGTGCTTTTCAGACTTGTTGGATATAAGCTTTGACAGTCCCTTGTTTATCCTCTTCTGCTTGTTTACGTCCGCATCCTTTTCCAATAATGCTTCCTGCATGGATGTTATGGTCGACATCAGTTCCTCGCGTTTAAGATTGGCTATGGCGAGTTCAGTCCGGAGTTCCTCTATGGTCTTTCCCAGGTCGTCAATGCGCGCCAGCAAGACCCGGTTGGTCTCGTTGGCGACATCCAACTGTTGTTGTAGAACCAATGTAAAATCAGAACTTTTCATACCATAAAAATAATGAAAAAATCTGATTTTACCAAGCGAATCTTGATATTATTTCTTTGTATATCAAATAATTATCAGCTGCTACAGGCAATTCTAAAGCGTTTTTTAAACGGAGTTCTTGAGCAGTTATCCCTCGCATTATGAAATAAAACGTGTACCAGTCAAGTTCGTACACGCCTTTTTCCGTGCTATAACGAGGAAGGTCAAAAGTGCCTCTTGTGAGTCGTTTATAATATAGGATAAAACCGTCTCCGTCCCAACGAAGAAGTTTTATACGTTTCCGGTCATGGGAAAAGAATACAAATATATCTCCTGAAACCAATGAAAGTGCAGGATGGGCATAAACCAGTTTGGAAAGGCCGTCAATACCATAACTCATACGGACAGGTTCCGGAAAGAAAAAGTACCGGTTGTTTTCTGATAGTTCAAACATGGTGTCGGGAGTATTTATTTTCGTCTTTGGTCTTTATCATAAGTATACAGGAATGTACACAATTCTATGACAGAGCATTCCTCCACATGAATGCTCTTCCCGTCAGGACAGCTAATAGTCACTCCTCTGAACATATCAGAGCGGGTCCCACCATTGGGCCGGAACTGAACCATGACCATGGAAGACTGCCGGGGAATCTTCGCATTGAGGCTTGCTGCCTTTTGCAATTGTCTGACGCTAACCTTCATAAATCTCATCCAGCGTAACATGTCATAATAACTTGTTCCCATTCTGGCGCAATGAACTTTCAACGAATAACGTGGATTGGAATCCAGCTCTTTCCGGTATGTATCCAGTGTCTTTCCGAATCTTGCTTGTGCCTTGTCCCCGTTGGAAGGGTGCGGAATATAAGGCTGTCTGCTGCCTTTGGGAACCTCTATGCCTTTGGCTGCACATATTTGCGCCGTATGGAGAAAAAATCCATATTGTTAATTGCCAGCCAATTCGCCATTCCCCTATAACTGATATTGTGCCTTTCACAAAAATCAACGAAACGTAGATTAATATCATTATCAAGTTCAGTCTTCAAGAGTCCGAGGCTGTTTAAGTACAATTCATTTGAATTTTGAGGCAGACCGGTCTTCAGGCGTACTTCATTGCATAGTCTGGTGAAGCTTCTTCCGGTGGTTCGGAGCCATCTGTTAAAATGGTCATAATTGATTGAATGCTTTTCGCAGAACGATACTAAGGATTTTTTAGGATCTTGAGCCAGTTCTTTTTTTAGAACTTCCAACAATGTAGGATATTCCAAGGGAATCGGGTTGGGATTTTCTATTACCATGATTCGTTTTTTTATTGATTTATGCAAAAGTAAAAGTCGTTTTTGAGATGCGCTATACGTCATCGCGGAGACGCTTACCACGGAAAACCAGTCTTTCGGACATTTGACGACATCTGATGACATCTGATGACACCTTTTTGAAAATCAGTATTTTATTCGGATTTAGCCCATATTTTTGAAGTGTCAAAGCAATTTATTAACCCCAAAAAGAAAAGGTATGGCACAAGAAAAGAGCCCGAACGAGAAGCCTGGACGGCCCCGGAAACCGAAGGTCATGAACGATGCCCCTTTGGTGGAACAGATCACCGAGCTGATGATGATTCATAACAAGAGCGATCCGAAAGCCGGTGTACAAGTGGTCAGCGAGATCGACAAGGACGGGAAGGTCAAGACGGTTCCAGCGGACGAGAAGAATGAAAACTCATTCCTGAAATTCGACAAGAACTCGAGCATACTCGAAAACTTCATCAAGAATTTCTGGAGCCAGCTCAAGGAACCTACCCATTTCCGCCTGCTCCGCATGACCTTCCACGACTACAAGGTGAACAAGCAGGCGATCAAGGACCTGGCGGAAGGGAAAAAGACGGACGCAGTGAAGGAGTTCCTCAAACGCTACGAGATCCGTCCGAGAGAGAACAAAGAGGAACAAAACATGAATAAACAAGAGACAGCCATGGCAAAAAAAGAAACACAACCGCAGGAACCCCTGCAACAGAGTGAGGTACAACAGGCATCACAGCAACAGCAACCGCAGGCACAGCAGGTGCCACAAGAGCCGCAAGGCCCGCGCTATCGCTACAACGAGAACATGATCGACTGGGAGGGACTGGACAAGATCGGCATCTCAAAGGCGACGCTCGAGCAGCAGGGACTTCTCGACTCCATGCTGAGGGGCTACAAGACCAACAAGCTGGTGCCGCTGACACTTAACATTCCCGGCGTGCTGACAGCCAAACTGGATGCGAGGCTCTCGCTCATACCACAAGAGAACGGGCAGGTGGGGCTGGCCGTTCACGGTATACGCAAGGAACCGCAACTGGAACGCCCTTATTTCGGGTTTAACTTTAGCGAGGAAGACAAAAAGAACCTGCGTGAGACCGGCAACATGGGACGTGCGGTGGAACTCAACCTGCGTGGCAGCGAGTACACCCCCTGCCTGATCTCCATCGACAAGAACACCAACGAGCTGGTCGCTGTCCGGCAGGAGCATGTCTACATCCCGCAGGAAGTGAGCGGGGTAAGACTTACGGACGAGGAGATCAGACTGCTGAAGGAGGGACAACCCGTCAAGGTGGAGGGGATGACCTCCAAGGCGGGGAAGGAATTTGACGCCACGCTCCAATACAGCGCCGAGCGCAGGGGGCTGGAGTTCATCTTCCCGAAGAACCAGGTATTCAACGAGAAATCCATCGGGGGCGTACCACTTTCACCCACCCAGATAAAGATGCTCAGCGAGGGACATACCATTCTGGTCGAGGACATGAAGTTCAAGAACAGGGACGGAGCTTTCTCCGCATTTGTCACGATAGACCAGACGACAGGACGGCCGAATTACACCCGCCATAATCCGGAAACCGGAGAAATCTATATCCCCAAGGAGATATGCAGCGTGCAGCTGACACCCGAGGATAAGGAGGTCCTGCGCAAGGGGCAGGCCGTCTATCTGGAAAATATGATCAACCGCAAAGGAGAGGAATTCTCCGCGTTTGTCAAGCTGGACATGAATACCGGCAGGACGATGTACTCACGCACGCCGGACGGGTTCAACGAGCAGCAGGCGCCACGTATCCCGGCGGAGGTTTACGGCCATGTATTCACGGCGCAGGAAAAGGCGAACCTCCAGGACGGGAAGACCCTCCTGGTCGAAGGACTGAAAAACAACGGGCAAACGTTCAGTTCCTACCTGAAAGTAAACCCTTATTCCGGACAGTTGCAGTATTTCCAAGAAAACCCTGATATTCGCAGGGATACTTCCCGTCGTGCAGCACAGGCGGATACCGCCCAAGGCCAGCAGCAGGAACAAAAGAAGGGCGCCAAACAAGCGGTATAACCCCGATCAGAGAGAGACAAAATCAGTTTTACAAACATCAAATCCCCAAACCGTATGAATACGAATCGGAACATCCCTTATAATTATAATGTAAAAGATATTGATTGGCCCGGTCTGAAGGCCGTGGGTATTAGCAAGGAGCAATTGGAAGCGGACGGCAACCTTGACCTGTTGTTGCAAGGCAAGGAATCAGAAATCATCCCATTGAAACTCTGTACTCCGGTAATCAGCCTGACCATGGATGCCATATTCAAACTGGTACCCGGTGACAACAACAGGCCAATCATGGAAATCAATGGCATCCGTCAGGAGGAATCTCCAAAGAAATAACAAAAAATAAAATAAGTTTAACCTGTTGGGTTGTCTAAAAAGTCACTCATTCGTTCTTGAGAATTGAATATTTGAAATCAATCTCAGATAGGTATTCGAATAAAAGAGGGTCAAAAATACTTTTTAGACAGCCCCCATCAAAAAGAAAAAGAATATGATCGCAATAGTGACTGACAGGCCCAACGTGGGCAGAGAGATAGCAAGAGTGTTGGGAGCCGGCAGAAAAGAGAACGGTTATATGACCGGGAACGGCTACATGGTGACATGGACATATGGCAATATGCTTTCCCTTGCAATGCCGAAGGATTCAGGAACAGCCCATGTGGAGTGGAAGGACTTTCCCCTGCTTCCGCCTTCCTTCCTGACAGTAAGGCACGTGAAGACGGATACCGGGTGGAATCCCGACATCAATGCGGTGCTCCAGTTGAAAGTGATTGCCAAGGTGCTCAACGCATGCGACACCATTATCGCGGCAACCGATGCCTCCCGGGAGGGAGAGATGCTGTTCCGCCATCTTTACGGTTTTCTGGGATGCAAACAACCCTGCCTCCGCCTCTGGATCTCGTCTCTGACGGACAAGGCCATCACGGAAGGTATGGCGAACCTCCTTCCATGTGACCGGTTCGACAACCTGTTCCTGGCGGCGGACAGCCGTAACCGGGCGGACTGGCTCCTGGGGGTCAATTCAAGCTATGCCATCTGCAAGGCGGTAGGCTTCGGAAACAATTCGCTGGGCAGGGTACAGACACCCGTACTGGCGGAAATATGCAGACGGTACCGGGAAAGGGAGAACCACATGCCGGCTGACAGCTGGCCCGTATTCATCAGCCTGTGCAAGAATGACCGTATCTTAAAGATGCGCCACGTGGACGACCTTGTGGTCCGCTGGGAGGCACTGGCATTGTACGAGGATTGCAAGGCGGCAAAAAGTGCCCGCATCACAGCGGTAGGGAAACGGACGGAGGAAATCGGGGCACCGGCACTTTACAACCTGGCCGAACTGCAGAAAGATGCGAACCGTTACCATAGCCTGACGGCCATACAGGTGCAGGAGATTGCACAAAGCCTGTACGAGAAGAAGCTGATTTCCTATCCGCGCACCTCCAGTCGCCTGTTGCCAAAGGATGTATATGACACGTTACCGCCTGTCATGGAAAAGATGCTGTCCCGCAAGGAGTTCCGACAATATGCCAGTACGGTTGACCTTGCCGCGCCACGGGACAGTATTGAGGCACAAGACACCATGGAGCATCATGCCATCATCATCACAGGCACACAGCCCGGTAAATTGGACCGGGAGGAAATGCTGGTTTACACGCTCATTGTCGGCAGGGTGCTTGAAACGTTCATGCCACCCTGCAAGGTGGAATACACAACCGTCGATACGGTGTGTGCCGCACGTAAATTCCGCATCCGTACATACCGCATCTTGGAAAAAGGATGGCTCGGAATTTTCGAGAGGGAACATCTTGTCGCAAAAGGCTGTATGCCTTACCTGGTGATGCCGGATCTTTTTCAGGAAGAGATGCTGCCGGTGGCAGGATGCAGCCTTATACATAAGAAATCGTTACCGGTCTCCCCTTATACGGACGAGGAACTGGTGAATTATATGGACAAGGCCGGACTGGCACCGTCTCCACCCGCACGAATATTCTCCGTACGCTGTTGGAACGTAAATACATCCGTTATTCGGGTAAATATGTCGTCCCGACCCCTAAAGGCTTTTCCTGTATGAAACGGTACGCGGTATGAAGGTAGCCGACGCTCCCTCACTTCGGGATGGGAAACAGAACTGGCACGGATAGAACGGGGGGAACTCTCGCAGGGAAAGTTCCTGGACGGTGTGCTGGAAACGGTAAATGAGGTGACAGGCGAGATATTCCGGAACCATCCGGTGGAAAAGCGACCACAGGGAACCACATAAACAAATGTCAAAGCCAACAAGACAAGGGAAGTGCAGACAGTCTGTCTGTACTTCTTTTTTATATGTGCAAGATACGTTTTTCCGCTTTTAAGCGGCAAAAGTCTTGGATTGCCTCGTTTGCCGCAAGGCGGCCCCCTTTGGGGGCTTGGTTGGCTAAAAGAAAATCATCCTCGCTTCGCTGCGGTATTTTCTTTTGCCAAGCCTTGCGCAAAAGGCAATCCAAGGGCCGGAGGCTATAAAATCGGGAAAACATATCCCGATGGGATTATTCATTCTTAAAAATTTAAAGACATGAAACTACAACTTATCGAAAACATCTGCAAGCAAACGGTCTCACTGGTTCTGCTTACGGGAATATGCCTGCTCTACAGCAAGGGGATCATTCCCGTGTATCTGCCCGTCCTGTTCCTTTTGTCGGGAACGCTCATCAGCCTCCTCTTCAGGACATTCACCCTCATTGTAAAAATAATTATTGCCCTGACCGTCATGGGCATGCTTGTATAATCCTTAAAGCGTAAAGACATGAGAACCGCTACATTCACCCCGTCGGCTCCGGTCATGCCGCTGCATGGCCCGCCACAAACCGTGTGAGACCTGTTAAAAAACGGATTCCCGATACGACGGACGGACCGAAACGTATCGGCTACTATCTGGAGCCGTTGAGGGGCATAGCCTCAAATCCGGACAGACAGAGAATCCTGAAGAATTTTTTCAAGGAAACTTATGTATAACATTTTAAATTTTACCATTATGTTTTTTCAAGCAATCAACCAAATGATCACGACAGGCACAGACCTGAGTATCAACATCAGACGAGTAAACAACAACCTGACGGTGGCCGTTGTTCCCAGGCGGTCGGGGGTAAAGGACGGGGAGCGCATCGTTCCGCTCATCCTGAACGGCACGCCGGAAGAGCTGGATGCGGGCTTCCTGCAGGCTGTCGGCACACCTGTACAGAAAGCGCAGGGCATCCTTACCAACCTGGAAACGTTCGAGAAACAGGCGGAACAGGCGGTCTCACAAAGCAAAGCCGCCAGGTCTGCTGCGGAAAAAGAGTCCAAAGAGGTCCGCGAGAAACGGGAAAAGATGGAAAAACTGCTTAAGAAGGCTGAGGATGCCATGACCGGCAAACGCTATTCCGAAGCGTTGACATGGCTCAAGCAGGCAAAGGTGCTGGCACTTCCGGACAAGCAAAAGGAAATCGACGAAAAAATGGCGGAAGTACAGAAAAAGGCGTCAGAGGGAAGCCTGTTCGGCATGGAACAACCGTCAGTGTCCAAGCCGCAGCCAGCTCCACAACAGACGGCATCGCAACCGGCGGCAGCCCGGCATCGCAATACCGGAGCGGAGAGCAAATCCCGATGTTTTTGCCCGAGCAGCCGGCTCCGGTTCCACAACCCGTTTCACAACCGCAACCGCCCCGGTCAGCTGTACATCCCGGACAGCAAACGCCATTTACCGGACAGCCGCAAACACAATCCGTACAATATACTATTTCCGTACCACAAGCGCAACCGGTTCCGCAACAGGCAGTTCCACAACCGCAAGGAATCCAGTTTCATCAACCGATACAGATGCAACAGGCACGAATAGACGAAAAGCAATGGATGCAACCGCTCCGCCACAGCCACGATATGCACCGGTACAGGAGGCCGCAAGAACTTATGAGGAGCGTGAATACCTCCGGCAACCGCAAGAGGCTGCAATGTACAACTTCGACAAGGACTGCGAGGACGACCGGGAAATGCTCAGGGAAGACCCGTATGCGGAATATCCGGATTTTCCGAAGGAATGCCGCATGACGGACATGGCACAAATGGACATGGTATATTGTTAAACCTTATAAAAGAAGAGAAATTATGGCACTTGAAATCAAAGGATTGCAGAGAATTTTCAAATTCAGGAAGGACTCTAAAGAACTGGTATTGAGCGACCCGGACAGCAGCCTGTCCGTAAACGAGGTGATGGACTTCTACTCCATGACCTATCCCGAACTGACAACGGCGACCGTCCACGGACCGGAATGGGAGGAAGACAAGGCGGTCTACCGCTTCAAGACAACTATCGGAGTGAAAGGATAAGCGTATGGATAAGAGAAAGAAAAAGGAGGACAAACCATGCAGACAGCTCTCAGAATCAACCAAGGAGAACCTGGCGGGACTCATTATCCGCTCGGCCGACCCGTCAGACATCCGAAGAGGAACATCGGGACAAAAAAGGAGGATACTGCCGCCACCGGGAAGCGTCATGATTTTCTGACAGATAAAATTCCTCCCCTTGCACCGGATTTTTGGCATAAGGACGGATATGACGGTTCCCCGGTCAATCTCACGACACCGGAGAATTTTGACTATCTCTACCAATCGGCATCGAACTATGCCGGACTTATGGGTATAAAGCTCCCTTTCCGATACAGGAAAGGGGGCAGCCCCCGTCTGAAAATCACCGAACTGTACAAGGCGATGGAGGAGAGCGTGCCGGAATGTGTCAATCTGGAAGAGAAAGAAGGAAGGCTCCATTTCTGTCTGTTCCGCCATCACGACTGGCCGGAACCCACATTGTTCTGGATTCCCATCGACTTTACGGAACGGCTTCCCATACCATTGAGGAACATTGTCAGGGAGTTCATCCGGCAATTCGTCCGGCATCACGGAGTCTGCAATGTCACCGAGGCGTTTTGCTATGACTTCGCCATAGAGGAACTGGAAGACTGGGAAAACCGGGATTCCGACGCTCCCCGAAAGAAATCAGGACGAACAAGCGGCTGGCGGATTCCTACCAGTCAGGAAAACGGGCGAAAGCGCTCAAACGGATGTCGGGAAAACCGTTCTGCAACTCTCTGGAAGAGGCTGCACGGAATTACCGGACAAAAAAAGGGAAGGAACAAAAACTACTGGAATTGATAAGGGAGGGTATGGCACTGATCACCCCGGAAAGCCCGAACCTCACAGACTACCTGTACGATTGGGCGTATGAGGAGGAGCGTGATTTTTACCCGGTGGGAATGGAAAGCCAGGTCATGCTGGTCTACTCTACCCGTGACACGCTGGCTGAATGCATGGAAGGATTTATGAATTCGGACTATCAGGAGACTTATGCCCTTACCCCGGTCACATACAGGTTCCTGACACCGGAAACGGACTGTCTCTTCCAAATGGGCGACTACCCGGAAAAGCTTTCAAAATGGCTGGCACGTTTTACAAAACATATAGCTGACAACTTCTAAAATGAACGATATGAATGAACTGACCAATAAATTACAACAGGTGATGGTGCCCAAGGCGGCACTGATCGCGTATGAATACCGTGAGAACCGCTATGGGAACGGAATGCATTACCTCGAACTGCATCCCATCAATGACAGGGGCAGGATGGAGGCTGCCATGCCTGTCACCTATGAGTTCATGGACTCCCTGGTGGAATCCTATACGGATGACAGGCGGAACGTGCCGCACGGGAAAATCCCCGCCAACATGCTGTGGTGTGATACCCGTAAGGGGCACGAGAGGTATATCTGGTACAATCCTCCGGGAAAACGGCAGATGTTCTTTGCCGGAAGCCTGAATATTCCTGACGGGATATTCCATGTGCCCGGCGTGATCTACAAGGTTTCCGGTGGCAGGCTGGACATTTTCTCCTACAAGGGGGAAAAACCGGTGGAAAACAGCCCGCTTTTCCTCGCCCCTTTCTTCAATGTCACGGGCAGCAGTGTCTGTCTGGGAAACGCCGCGTTGACTCCCCCGGAAGACATGACTTTCTCAAAACTCCTCGAGTATTGGGAAAAACGTTTCTGGCTCAGCGAATTCTCCCATCTGGGAGGAAACAGGAACCCGACCGGAAGCAACCTGGTCTCGGTAACGGAAAAGGCACGCACCAATCCGTTTGACGAGAACGAACTGAACCCCATGAACAAACAACTTAAAGACTTACTGGCATGAAAAAGATTCATTATACAGACAGATACCTGCTCAATCCCTACCATCCCGTGACCGTCTTCGTAATCGGTGCGGGCGGAACAGGCTCACAGGTGGCCACCGGCCTGGCGCGGATAAGCGTGGCATTACAGGCGCTAGGACATCCGGGACTGCACGTGACGGTCTTCGACCCCGATACCGTCACGGAAGCGAACATCGGACGCCAGCTGTTCAGCGGATCGGAACTCGGATTGAACAAGGCTGCGGCACTTGTGACCCGCATCAACCGTTTTTTCGGCTTCTCGTGGGAGGCAAAAGGGCAGCGTTATCCGCTGAAAGCCTCCGCAGACCGGGAAGAGCCCGCCCTGGCGAACATCATCGTCACCTGCACCGACAACATCCGCTCCCGGATGAACCTCTGGCGGTTCCTGAAGAAACACCGGGAACACACTTCCAACAACGAGCGGTCGCCCATATACTGGATGGACTTCGGCAATGCCCGGACCACCGGACAGGTCCTGATAGGAAACATCCGTGGCAAGATTCTCCAGCCCGTCTCCAACGAATACCTGCCCGTTCCCCGCATGAATGTCATTACCGAAGAAGTACGCTACTCCACCATCAAGGAAAAGGATTCGGGGCCGAGCTGCTCGCTGGCGGAAGCCTTGCAGAAGCAGGACCTTTTCATCAATTCCATACTGGCACAAACCGGCTGCGACATCCTGTGGCGTATGCTCAGGGAAGGAAGGACATTCTACCGGGGAGCCTATCTCAATCTCGATACACTACGGATAAATCCCATTCCGATATAGACAATAAACGTCAGTTTTCTTTTATGCATCCTTACCATGCATAAAAAGAAAAACTGACGATTCCTGATTGTTCCCGCCGTGCGGTTCAGCCTTTCAGCCGCACGGCACTTGCCACTCCCTTTTCCGTCATGACCAGCTCATACCGGTCCAGCCTTTCATAGAGTTTGCCCAATGTCTTGCATCCATATCTCCTGACCTTGAATTTGGGCATCATTTTTTTCAATGCGCCGCCGATCAGCGAAAGGGACACCTCCCCTTTGCCGTCAGCCGCTTGCTCAAAAGCCTTGTCAAAATACTCCATGTCCCTTCGGATAAAGAATTCGGGAGTATTGTCCGAAACCTTGTTTTCCTTCCGGTCGGCATACAGGAACACGGAACAGGACCGTACCAGCGATACGGGAGTCTTGCCCTCCCCATATCCCAGCACCTTCAATCCGGCTTCCCGTATCCGTTGGGCAAGCAGGCTGTAGTCACCGTCACTGGCTACCAGACAGAAACAGTCCGCCCGCCCGTCACGAAGGATATCCATCGCGTCTATGACCAGTGCAATATCCGTCGTGTTCTTTCCGGGAGCATGGGAGGAAGCCTGTACAAGCCTGAATCCATGCTCCCGGGCAGTTTCCTTCCACGCGGAAAGCGCTTTCTTCGTCCAGTCTCCATAAATTCGTCTCACGATGGCATCCCCATAACGGGAAACAAAGCCCATTATATCCTCCATCTTCTCAAAGGAGGCGTTATCCCCGTCAATAAGGACTGCGACGGCATATCTGGAATTGGTATTTGTCTTCATAACAACTGTTTATGAAACAAAGTTAGCATAACTTCCGCATATTGATACCCCCACGTTCATTTTTTCTTTCCGCGTTTCAGCAGAATTCCTGTATTTCCGAGCTTCTGTAGAAGTTCTTTCCGTTATCGTCCGTCTGGTAATAGCGGATCAGCCCCTTTTCCCGGTAACGGGCGACTGTCCGCAGCGACACGTTGAGCAGCCTGGCTATATCATAATTGTCCAGCAGCTCGTCCCCGTTCATGAAATCCTTCACACGCCCCATCCTGTCCAGCTTCTTTTCTATGCGGTCAAAACCTTCCACTATGGTCATTATCATCTTCTCAAGCACTTCATTGTCTATATACATCATGGCGTATCTCTCCTGTCTTTTAAAGGTTATTACTGAAATACCCTTTCTTGTGCGCACTTTCGAGAGTATATGCATCTTTAGTGAAAAATCTATGCCGGAGTGCGGTATTAACTTAGTTATATATTACATTCTGTTGATAATCAAGCAAATAACATTGCGTAATTTTTATCAGTGGATGGTATGTGTAAAATTTTGAAGTGTAAACTTGTAAAGTCCGTAATGTAAACTTTACAAGTTACAGATACCACCCCGCCTATATTCTTAAAACCGGATAAATTGATGACGCTTCCACACAAGGTATTCAACATATATGGTTGATAATATTTATTTCAGAGCATTTTCCTGAAGTTTGCCCCTGCAGCCCTCTGTTACATATGACGTTTAATGACATCTGATGTCATTTGACGACATCCTTTTGGACATGAATGTTCCCTTTCATATTTTCGTATCCGACAAAAAATGAAGTTTATGGAGTTTGTATGTATCGAGGCTAAAACATTCATGGAAATGAATGAGGCTCTGGAAGCCGTTGTAAAAAAAATGTGTGAAACATGCGGAAGTTGCGTATCCGGTATGGACGACTGGATTGACAACCAGGAGGCTTGTATGCTCATGGACGTCTCTCCAAGAAAGATGTTGCAGCTTCGCAGAAGCAGGGCCATCCCTTACAGTTATATAGACCGTAAGGTGTATTACAAGCGTCAGGATATTATCTGTTTTATGGAAAACAACATTCACCGTATAACCCCTTAAAAGCAAGATGATCCAATCCCTGTTGACCAAAGAAACCCCGGAAATCATTCGTTTTTTCCGGAGCATAGACAGCCTGTCCGAAATGCTGGACAAGCAGGAGGAGAAATTACGTCCGGTTCTGAACGGAGAACGTTACATTACGGATTGTGAGCTTGCCGAACAGTTGAAACTGACACGCAGGACGCTGGCAGAGTACAGGATAAACGGTAAACTGCCTTACTACAAGATAGGAGGCAAATTACTATATAAGGAGAAGGACATCCTTGCTTTGTTGGAAAGAAACAGGGTGGAGGCGTTTGATAACCGGTAATGTCCGTTTGGGAAATATCCGGACTTCAAGTGCTTCCTTATATACTGTTCAATGTAAGACATATGAACCAAGGAATCTTTTAAAAACAGATTTTCCTTGCCGGATTTTATTGGGGGGATATATCAGGTTGCGAGGCAAAGGTTTTCCACCTTGGAATCAAGCAGTGTTCCGCATTTCTGTTTCTTACCTGCAAAGGTAGCCTTTTGCCCCTGATCGAGCAAGGCGGTCCTTTGGACCGGTTGGCTGAAAAAATCATCCTCGCTTCGCTGCGGTATTTTTTCGCCAAGCCTTGCACAATCAGGGCAAAAGACAAACGGATGCATATAAGAAAAGAAATACCGGCTTTACCAAAGCCGGGCATGTTTAACCATAAAATAAAAAAGACCATGATCCAAACAAAAAACAAGTATTGCAAGGAAACGTTCATCCGCTTGAACTACTGGTATGACCGGATGCACGGGCTTGTCCGGGAAGACATAGAGAAAGCGAACGCAATGGTGGAACACATCGAAAAGACACGTTCCGACCGGTATCCCCGTACAGGTGACAGCCTGTTCTTTATTTCCAGATACGGTGAACGTTCCCGGCCGTTCTTCGTAGATGCCGTGTATGGAGATAACATCGTGCTCCGGAATTTCTCCTGTGTCCCGTTCGTGTCCCAGGATAAAAAGGGCATCAAATGCGATATGCATGGCGGTGAGTGCGTGTTGGTAAAGGCAGGCGATGTAAGGTTCAATACATGGACTACCGACGTTTCAAGCATTGGGGGCATTACGGGGCATGTGAAAACGGGGAGGTTTACTACGATGCGAAAATAGCCCTGTGGGAGTGTGACGCACCTGAACATCCGGAAAGCCGGGAATGGTTCAAAATCCATATCCGCAAAAACACCCGGCCGGGCGGGGATATGTACACCGGAGAAATATCCTGCAAGGATGAGGATGGACTCAGGCAGTTTGTCGACGACCATGAAGGTTTCATATTCGCAGAAGAGGGTTCTCCGGAAATGGTCATGCTATGTTTCAGGCATTCCGACATGAGGATTTCCCCGGAAGAATGGGAAAAGATGGACTGTCCGGTATCCGTGCGTGAGATATACGGACAGATGCAGGAAGTAAAGATTGTAAAAGACCATAAAACACATCTGACCACATTCTACTATTAACACAGTATCGCCGCATTAAAAATCAACCCGCTTCCTGCCACGTGCGGCAGGAAGGAAACGAGGGTATACCATCAGATAGTCTTTTCAATTCCTCTATTATTATGGAGCCGGTTGTTTTTCCCGCACAGATATTCATTCAGGTCCTTATATCCGGAATATTCATGCGAGAGATCGCATATACGGATTCCGTATTTCTCATTTAATGCCTGCACCGCATTTTTTCCGGCCGTATCATTGTCCAGACAGCAACAGATGCCATCATATCGTGAAAGGAAAGAAAAAGCTTTCTGTAAGTTACTGACAGAATTCAACACTATATAATCCCCCTCTTCCAAGGATGGAAAAGCCGCCCTGAAAGACAGAAAATCCATAAACCCCTCAAAAATATAGCAAATCCCGCTCTCCGGTGAGCTGATGATACAACTGATGTCCTTGGGAGCGATACAAGCCTTGAAATACCTGTTCCTGATTTCGTACCCTCCGGAAATATTAGGGAAAGCGATGGCAAAATAATTTTTCCCGTTCCGATTAAAATGAGCCTCCTTGCATACTTTTAGGGCCGTTTCCGTATCAATGCACCGTTCCTCCAGATAGGCAAGCAGTATCCGGTTGGCAAGAGGAGTGATTTTCAAGTCCTGAAAGGCGGGATACGCTTTTTCAAAAGGGCAGGAGACAGTAACCGGCTTCAAAACCGTCCTTTTATCCTCAATACACCGTAACGCACGGCTTACATCCTGTGTCCGATAAATCTCCTTGGCTAATGTTATAATATCCCCTCCCTTCCCCAGACCGAAGTCATACCATAGTTCCTTATGGAGGTCTACCTTGAAAGAGGCCTCCTTTTCCGTCCTGAAGGGCGATTTGTACCATACGCTGTTCCCACGCTGTATTACCGGTTCATGTCCGAAGCCGGCTAAAAAATCAACAAGCCTGATGTTTTTTGCTTCCTGTATGTTCATGACATCTCATTTTCATGGATTTAGGCAAAGAACCGCTTTATCTCTGAAACATGAAAAGCAATGTCATCAGATGTCGTCAGAAATCATCAGATGGCACAGGGCTTCTTCTATAGATATGATTTATATGAAAAACGGATACTGATAGTATTCTACGGTATTTTCGTGAATTAACCGTAGAATATTACCTGCATTCGGAAAATAATGGTATTTTTGCGAATGGAAAAGAACTTCTAAGGTGAATTATATGAATGGTATAGTTAATAAAGTTGCGTCTCTCGGAGGGACTATATCCACAACGGATATATCTCACCTGTCGGAATATAAACAGGTGTTGCGAGCTAAAGAACGTGGCGATTTGATAAGATTGCGTCATGGAGTATATGCCGCTCCCGAGGCATTGCTAAACACGATGATAGACGTGGAGAGGATAATACCGGATGGTGTTGTATGCCTATACAATGCCTGGACATATCATCAACTGTCTACGACAGTCCCGCCTGCTTTTTGCATAGCCATTGCCAATAAAAGGAAAGTAGTGCTTCCACACGCCCTGCCTATAGAACTTTATTATTGGAAAAAAGAGAACTTGGAGTTTGGGATTATGGATGCGGATATATCGGGATATAAAGTTCATATTACTGATATGGAACGAAGTGTTTGTGACGCGGTGAAGTACCGGAACAAGATTGGTCTGGACGTTTGCGCGGAAGTAATACGTACTTATCTGAAAAAGCCGAACCGTAATCTCGCCCGTTTGCAGGATTACGCCAAGCGCCTAAGAGTGTTTAACACGTTGAAAAATTACCTCGAAATCGCAATAGAATAAGATAAGTGAAATTTAACAACCTGTTATTTCTTTAAAAATTCTCCAATGAAGGTAACTACGATTGCAAGAAGAAGAAAGAAATCCTCCTTATAGAACAATCCCCTATATGACACGTGAATCCGTTCGCATAGGGATAAGAATAAATTGTAAAAATAGGAAATCGGCACCCCACTATCAATGTTGTAAAAGTGCCGGTTTCACTTTAATGCGTAGATACAGACAGTAAATTAGCAGTTTATCAGCTTTTTTATCCATTCGTCAAAGTGCTTGCATTGGGTACGAAGTCCATCAATGCCAACACTTTTTGTAACCTCTTTGCCGGTAACCGGCTTATTGTAGTTGTAATGCCGTTTTTTGTCTCCTTCTATCGCTTTGATGATACGTTTACTTGGAGCCGTTTTCGGGCTGTTATTGATGAGTTCGGGATTTCCTGCTTTCTCCAAATCTTTTCTAAGTTGTTCGCAGCGTCCTTCACAACCAGGATAGCGCCTCGCCAAATGCTCAATGCCGCAAAACAAAAGTGCTTCAAATTCATGCAGCTGGATATAGGGAATGAATCGCTCGTCGTTTATCGCCTGTGCAAAAGCTGTTTCCAAGGCAGCAACACGTTTGTAGGGTTCACCCAGAGCTTTGGCCGCTTCATAACCGGGAAAATCATTCGGTAGCGCATAGAGATCGAACATCGTTGTGAAGATATGCCGTTCATATTCCCCATCAGGTTTCATTTTCCGCAATAGTTCAAGGTCGGTTACAGCTTGGCTGTAAGCCAACATTCCACCACGGGCATTCTTTTTTTTATTGGTGGTAATCAGGATGCTTTTCACGCCTGCCACTCCATGCGCTTGAAGGTAGGGGCGTAACACTTCTTCCACAAATCCCTGCTCTGTCTGTCCCTCACAAAGGACATGAATTATTTTCGCTTTCATACGGGCCGCCCTCCTATGATGTTCTTATCCCAAAGTTCACTTACCGTATAGTTCTGAAGCCAAAGATGATATTCTTCATCATTAAGGTGAGTGACAGAGGTGGCTTGCGTTTCTTTATTCATTTCGACAACAGAAATATTGTCTATGTCAAAGTGGTCAACCAAATCCTTGCTCTGCGTGGCGATAATGACTTGTGCGTGTATGGACGCATCCTTGATCATTTCAACCAGTTGGGTTATAGCATAGGGGTGTAACCCAAGTTCTGGTTCGTCTAGTATGATTACGTTAGGCATAGTCTGGGCTGGTTGCAAAAGCAAGGTAGCCAATGCGATGAAGCGGATAGATCCGTCGGAAAACTGATAGGCATTGAAACGGTAGTCCGTGGCGGAATTATCCATCCAGCGGAGAGAAATGATACCATTGGTCGGTTCCAAATAGAAATCTTGAAACTGTGGGACGACATCACGGACGTAGTCAACGATTCGGTTGTAGGCATCCTCGTAGTTTTCCCGCAGGAACAGCAGGAAAGAAGGCAGATTATTCCCGTACGATTGAAGGTAATTGGCTGTTTCAACGGGACACGCTTGGCGCAGAGGTCCCTCAGCTGATGAATCGTGAAACTGATATACTTTACAGTAGGACAGCATCTGGAAAATCGACTTGGCAACCGGTTGTCACTCTCTGCGAGAGCGGATTCTTTAAAGTTCGGTTCCAATGCTATTTCATAGGGCTTTTCCTCCCCCTTGCGATGCCATGTGATTCGTTCTTCCGTGATAATCAACCTGTCAGGTGCGGCATTGGCTAAAGAGAAGTCATAAATATCAATGGAATTCTTATCTGCAAATTTCAGTACTCCAGACATAACCGGTGTTTTTTTGCGCCATAGTGCAACAAGGCATGAGAAGTACCCGATATTTCCACATATTTCCCGAATGACTTACTCATCATATAGCTCAGCATCCGGAAAAAACTGATGATATTGCTTTTACCTGCTCCGTTAGCACCTAACAATATGCTGACATCACCAAGTTCTAAGGTTACAGGTCTGTCAAAGGCTATGGATTTATAGCCTCTGATAATCACTTCTTGTAATTTAGTCCTTTGGTAAGTCTTTGTCATTATATTCATTTTAAAATTGGACTACAAAAATAACCATAAATTTCAATACAAACGAAAGAATGATCCAAAAACTATTGGACTTATTTACCTGAATACAAATATAAAAGATGCAGGAAACCTTTCATGTAATGAATCAGGCGGACTTGACTTCATTGGGTTAATGAAAAGCTTAATGAACTATTGTCATCCAATATATACATTCTTTTTCACAACTATGAGTAGTACGAAAAATCTTTTCATAATTTTTCATAGATTCTTTGGTTTTTACATTCATTACAACAATTCTCTCTTCCTTACATGTACTTCTAAAATTATAACAACAAGATAGATTGGGATAAATAAAGAGAGAAAATATTTGCAGAAATCGAACTTTTTATCTACCTTTGCATTGTCAAAGAGATGATGATTGCAAAGATAATTACGAAAAGCGATGAATTTAGTGTGATGCTAATTCAATGGCTTTCATAAAAGATAAAGTAATAAGTGTACAGTCACTCAAGGGGTTAGAATAAACCGAAGCAAAAGGTTCGATTCCTGGTGGCACCACTTGAAAAAGCTTTTCACTCTTGAAATCCCCTGAAATTCAGCAATTTCAGGGGATTTTTTATTTCTGTCACCCACAAAAAAATGCAGATTTAAGAATTTAAAAATGTCCCATTCGGTGGTTTTTCACACCCCCTTTTAAAAAACCACCACCAGCTTTATACTTCACTTATTTTCAACTATTTACAAAATCATCTTTCAGGCGCTAAAGAGTACTTTTGCAGACCTGCTTGAATGTGGTGAAAAAGAGATCGGACGAAAAGAAAAAAACGCCGTATCCCGGAAATATAAATTTCCAAAGGAAATTCCGTTTTCCTATTCCGATGGTTTTCCCGGAAAAATTCGGTGGTTTTCATATCCTTCAAATAAAAAAAACACCGAAAAGACGTCCCTTCCACCCCTTTCCGGTTGACAAAGTAAAACATTGGAAGTACAAATTTGAGTAAACATAGTCTGCAAGTCGCTGAATTTGATTATCTTTACCCCCAGTTATTTGTAATGATTAAGAATCAAGCAAAATGATAAAGGCTGATAGTTTTTCAATTATTACCTATTTCTATTAGTGTAAAAATTTATTGATAATCAGATACATTAGTCGACATAACATATATATTATGGAAATCATAAAAGAACTTGTTACAACATTCTTAGGAGATCGTTTAATTAATATTTTAAAAGCGGGAACTAATAAAATAGCAGATGAGGTATGTCATTTTGCAAATAATAAAATATTAGAGTATTTAAGCATTGAATACGAAAGAAATTCTAAAACCAAGACGATACTTCATCGCAGTGAGCCTGTAGATTTAAATAAATTCTATCAACTCTATTTTTATGTAAAACATCGGAAAGGTGGAATCGTATTTCGTTAATAGATGTTGAGAAACGTATAAGTACTGAGAATATTAAAGACTTGTTCGGAAAGAATAGTTGTATAACGATTATAGGAACAGCTGGAAGCGGGAAAAGTACTCTTGTTAAGTATTTATTTGTAGATACTATAACAAGAAAAT
>ENA-OQCN01000037-OQCN01000037.1-human-gut-metagenome-genome-assembly--contig:-NODE-37-length-52234-cov-5.719212_pt1 | contig 52234 bp, 75 predicted proteins | sample MGYA00242497_ERZ504576 | MGnify/ENA primary metagenome ERZ504576 (study PRJEB26092, sample SAMD00036296) | human gut metagenome | host: Homo sapiens | study: EMG produced TPA metagenomics assembly of...
CTGTAATTTTCCGCAGATAGATAGCAAAATTTCAGTGCAAACCACCAGATATACAAAGCTTTGAAGCTCTGGAATGCCTGATCATCCAGCATTCCATGTGCCACATTGTTGCGCATGTTAAATCCAAATTTTGAACAGAAAATCGTATTTAAAGCAAATATAAGGTCTTCATCCAGGCTTTCTTTTACTCCTTCCAATTCTAAGACAGCGTGCATTGGTTTTACTTCTTCAATCCCTTCTTCATTCATGTTGTAAACAGGTTCTCCACATTCCACTGCCAGATATCTTACTGCATTTTCTATCTGTGGAATCAGGATACTTAGCGCCGTCAAAAAATCTCCTGAAAAGCCAAACATAAGACCCTTGGTATACGATTCTTTTCTCCCCTCCGGAATCGCACAACTTACATCTACAATCTTTTTTACATCACTCTCTTCGATCACAAATCTGGAACGAATATATTCAAACGTATTTATCACCAGAATCTGTGCAAAATAATCCATCTCCATGGCTGCTGTCCGCTCCATATTATCCTTAAGCGCACCTTCATCGATTGTTCCATCAGCTTTTTCACAGGCCTGCTTTTAGCAATTAATTTTCCTCCTTTTCCAAGGATTGCCGCTGGAAATATCGTGTTCAGGATCCCAGTCCTATTTAATACTTGATTCTTTACCTTTTCTCTTACCGGAATCGGAAGAAATGAAGCAAAATAACATAATGCCTCTTCTTTATCAAGATCTTCCAGTTGGCGGAACAGTTCTTTTACAATGCCACTGGCATCCTGTTTATCACTCCATACCATCATCTCCGAAAGGGAAGCTTCTTCTATCTGTGCTATTTCCTGCAACAGTGCCTTTCTTTCTTCTTCCGTACCCTGTATGGTCTTTAACAACTGAATAACCTCTTTCAAATAGTGAATCTTTCTCATTAAATTTCCTTTGGAAGAGGCCCCGGCATATTCAGCCTCCATCCGGACAGCCTGAATCTTACGTCTTCGTATCGCAATCAGTTTAGGTTCAGTAATACACTTTTTCTTCTGCCAGTTATTTTTTCTGCAATAGAGTTCTTCCAACAGATCACAAAACTTACCAATGAGCGGTGCATCGCAGCTATTGTCATCGTAGGTTTTCAAGATATTTTCCACATAAGGGATCAGATATCCTGTATCCACTTTTTCCTCCATGGCAGTTTTTATCAAATATCCAATTTTTGCATGGCTGCTGTTATCATACTCTTCTAATACTTTTATCAGCAGATTCTTTCGCACCTCTTCATTGATTTCCTTGCTTCGGATTTTTTTAGAGATAAATAAGATCCGGTTTATAGCCATGATATGATCTGCAAATGCACCGGTGTTCTTCAGGTATTCGCAATAAGCCGTTTCTGCTATTTTAGCATTTGAAAAATCATTTTCCACAACCCATAAAAAATCCGATATCTTTGCCTTGTTGATCGGTGCGATGGGATAGCTTCGGATTTCCTCCAGCAATGCCTGATACTCTTCTTTATTTATATCTTTCCGATTCCAAATGCTGCGGGCATAGGAAAACGGTACGTCTTTAGGCGTATCAATCCATCGTTCCACAATAATATCCACCAGAAGATTCCTGAATTCCCCATCCATCGGTCCGCAGAAATCTGTCAGTGCTTTCTCTGCCGTTTGAAAATTAGGTTCTTTTAAAATCTCTGCGATCTGCTCTGCCATTTTTTCTGCCATACATATTCCTCCAACCTTTTTCTATAGGAAAAGTATAACGTATTTTTCTTTTTCCTGTAAAGCAGAAAGACCTGAAAATCCAGGTCTTTCTGTCATCATTGATTAGAAATTGAAATTCACACTCTATTTTATATCCTTGGAACCTATAGAAGTCGCCCATCCAGCCTGAATCCTTTGTATTACGCTTCCATCCCGTGCATTGATCGTAAGGAGTGGAACACCTGCAGCATCCATCGTCACGTCTCCTATGACCGGTCCATCCTCCCCATTTCCGTACTCATACTCTGGCTCTTTGGATGTCCAGGTTCCATAAAAATCCCACACCGGGATCAGGACTGCTTCGGTATCGCTGCCTTCACTGTCTGGCATGCACATATAACCCAGCTGTACCTTTGTTATGGTTATCTCCGCACTCTGTGCATCAATGGACGGATAACGGTAGTGGCTTCCTCCATCGACAGAGATCAGCCGATTCTTGTCTTCTGTCATGACCTGCAAAGTGATCGTTTTTTCAAAGATATCCTTGACCTCATCAAAAGGAAGTAAGAACAGCCTCTCATCGGAAGCATTCGATGCTTCTATGGGATTTCGGTGCAGAAAACTCTGAAGTGTCCCACTGCAAAAGTCCATCGTCAGTACTTCATTTTCCCATCCTTCAGACTGTCCTTCATGAAGTGTTCCATCTTCGTTTTCCCATTCAAGAGCCTGTTCATTAACAGGCAGAGAGGTTTCCCTCACATAATTAACCGGAACCCCGTCTATCATCCGTTCAAAAATGAAGTCATCTTTTTCCAGGGTAGTGCTTCCTTCAGTAAGTGCTTTTGAGGAACTTTCAAATATCTCCCAGTTTCCGGACACAAGACCTGAAACCTTCTCCTTTGCTTCCTTTTCAGATACTTTCCCGCTTCCTGCCTTTATATAATTTTGAAAGCGTTCTTCCCTTTCTTTTTTCTCACTCGATTCCAGGGTCATGTCTCCACAATCGTCAAAGATAAACTTCGCTATCCCAAATCCGAGTTCCTCCACATCCGATACCTGCTCACTCTGTGTATAAGAATACCGATAGGTCAGTCCATCTACTGTATATGTCCCCGCCTGTTCGTTCTCATTCTTCTCTTCCTGCATGGCTGTCCTTTTCCAAATGTATCTTTTATCTTGTTCTGTTCTTCTTCAGGAATCGCCATTCTTTTTACCTTTTTTAAACAGATTGCATCTACATCCGGCACTTTTACCGGTGCATCCGCTGTCAGGGTAAAATTCATCGGAGTTTCTTTATCCTCCCGGTCCGCTGATCTTAGATCTGCTTGGATTGTTGTCTGGTATGTTTCCGGTGCCTCTACCTGTTCTGCGACGGTTTTCTGAACTGTTTCCTTTTTCTCTTCATTTTTCTGTTCTGTCTGATTCTTTTCTTCCACAACAGCAGACTGGACAACACGGTCACATCCGGATAATGTCAAAAGATTCATACACAGAACGGCTCCCATAAACATTCTTATTTTCTTCATCCTTTTTCCATCCTTTCCTTTCGGTATTAAAAAAGGTACCCTCTTCTTATGAGAAAAGAGTACCATATTGCTTCGCCGATGTATTCATCAAAATGTAAACAAATTGTAAATCAGAAGATGGCTCTTACCGTGGTTCCCTCTGTCCGTCTGCTTTCGATTTTCAGGCATCCTCCATGGATTTCTGCCACCTTCACACAGAGTGCCAGCCCAAGTCCGGATCCGCCTTCTTTTCGGCTTCGTGATTTGTCCACCATATAGAATGCATCTGTGATTTTTCCCAGTTCTTCCTCCGGGATCCCCCATTCCGGTATCCGACACCTCAAAAATCTTTTTTCCAGCTTTCTCATAAGCCTTTATCCAAATGCTTCCACCGGCATCCGTAGCCTTTAGGGCATTGTCGATCAGGTTTACCAGAAGGCTTTCCATCAAGGCCGGATCCATTTTCATGGAAAAAGCTTCACATTCCATCCTGAGGTGCACCGTTTTCTTTTCTGCCTGTTCTTTTTCCATGTCTATGACATGGTTTAAAAGGTCACCTGCCATGGTCATTTCCATCTGTATGGCATGATTCTGATAAATCCCCAGCATCTGTAGCATCTTCCCAGAAAGAGCCTCCAGGCGTTTTCCCTCCCGGTTGATATGTTCCAGTGCCCGGTCTTTCTGTTCGTCTTTCAGCTTTACATGACGCAGGGTATCCGAATACCCGATAATGGACGTTAACGGGGTACGCATTTCATGGGAAAGTGCCCCCATGAGCAGCTCCTGTTTCTCTGCCACTTCCTGTAGCTTCTCCATCTGTTCCACAGTTCTTCGCATCATCATATAAATAAAAAGGCCGGCGATCAGGAACACAGACAGATAAATTCCCAAAAACCAGACAGCGGTCTGTCTCAGCTCTGCAAAAAGCCCTGTGACTTCCCGGACAGAGAGGACTTCGTATCCTTCCGGTCTGGATAATGGTTCCAGCTGGAGAAGGAGGTATTTCTGTCCCAGTTTCTGTATCTTGTAGGCATAAGGATCTCCTTCATCCTTTAAGCCTAAGTTTTCGAGCCCCACAACTTTATAATCTGTCAGGTTTTCAATGACGGCATTGCTTTTTCGGTCGATGAGAGCCATGCCTTCCCCACAGCATCGCTGGAACTGAAAGCCCATATAAGCCCGCTTTCCAGTCTCGGACATCTGCTCATATTTGCTGTTATCCCAAAATTGTTCCAGGAGTACCTTTCCATTTTCCAGCTGTCTTCCGTAGGTCTCTGCAGCATTATTGAGGCTTCGTTTTCCTGTGACATAAATGCTTAATGCACCCACCGGGATCAACGCGCACAATAAGGTTACCAACATAAGAAGTACTGTCCGTTTCCACAGCTTCATACTTATTCCTCCAGACGGTATCCAAGCTTCGGGATCGTCCTGATTTCATCATAAAGTTCCAGTTTTTTTCTGAGCTGTCCGATATGAACATCTACCGTCCTGCTTTCACCCAGATAATCTTCTCCCCAGACCCGTTTCAACAGTTCTTCCCTTCCAAGGGCAATGTTTTTATTTTGGAGGAGCGGCACAAAAAGATCATATTCCATTGGCTTTAGGCTTACCGGAAGCCCGTCTTTGTAGACCTGATGGCTTTGCATGTCCACCAGGATGTTCCGGACCGTTAAGACTTTCTTGGCCCGTCCCGTCCTCTCTAGCACCTTCTCAATGCGTACCAGAAGTTCCAGCATCTCAAAAGGTTTTACCATATAATCTTCTGCACCCAGCTTTAATCCTTCACCTTGGAAGCCACATCATCCTTTGCAGTCAGGTAGAGCACCGGAAGCTCCTTCTTTTTAAAATCCTCCATCAGTGCAAATCCGTCTTTTCCCGGCAGCATGATATCCACCACTGCCAGGTCCGCGTCCTCCTGCCATAAGAGCAGCCTCTGGGCTTCTTCCCCATCATACGCTGCCACAGTCTCATACCCTGCTGCCTCCAGGTTCATGCACAGCAATTCTGAAATTGCACGGTCATCTTCTATCACCAAAATTTTATTTTTCATTCCCGTTGCCACCTCTAACGCTTTTCTATAGTATAGTTTTTTATATCCCAAGTCTACATTGCATTTGTTCTTGTTTTCTCATCATTTATACGCATCAGGGCACGATAATGTGACCAGCTCAATTCAGGGCACAGTGTGTCTCGAATTAGAAAAGTACAATAAAACTGAAATTATAGATTTTTGTCCCTTTTCTTTTTTGCCATTACGAATCCAAACATTAAAATCAAGTTCATAAACAGTACAACTATGCTACCTTCAATTTTACAGCTGCCACCCGACAAAATTGAATTTCCACTAATTACCATGTTGAACAAATGCGGATAATCTTCTGCTAATGATACTCCACCCAAAATAATTGCACCAACTCCATTCCATAAAAAATGGATTACAATCGGAGCAACTAAGGATTCCGTGTATTCCAAAACTGCCGTCACGAAAAGACTCATCGTTATAACGTTTAGTACAGGAAGTATTCCTGCCTCAAAAGCCCCACCATGTGCAAATGTAAATAATCCGGTAGATATAAGGACAGCGACAACGATGTTGTAATTATTTTTTATCATCTGATACAAGTAACCACGAACTAACACTTCCTGCATAACGCTATTGATAAAAGCTGAAAATAATTGTAAAACCAATAACTGACAATAATGGAATCAATTCTGCCCAAAATCTCCAGACTGCCGCACTTGTATCTGGTATAGGCAAAATTCAAGCACATATAGCCCAGTCTACAAAAAAGGCAAGAAGCCTACAGTTCCATTACTGGAAAGAAAACGGAAGAAGATGTCAAAAACGAAAAAGAATTGAAAGAACTCGGATTTGAGTTAGAAGATAAATAAAAGTTTGGAGAATTGAGAAAATCGGGAATTTGGAGGAGATTCTTATTTATGAAAAAAGGGATAAACAAATCAATTTTATTTTACATTGCATCAGTTCTGTTTTTCATAGCGTCAGCTATTGGCTTTACGAGTGGAAATGAAAGATCTATGGCTATAGTATGGTTATGTCTTGGTTCTTCATTTCTTTGCTTGGGTTCGACTCATAAGAAAAAGGAAAACAATACAGATGATAAATAATTTCCTGCTTGTATTGTTGGAAAATCGGGATTCATAGAGTTCTTTTGTGATTTGCAACTGCTGGTTGACAGATTTACAGCCTGGAATGGTGGAATGCAAACAGCAAAACTGTTATATTGAGCTCATAAAATCTGCAAAAGGAGAAAAAAATGATTTTAGCTGATAAGATTACAGAGGAAAGAAAAAAGAATGGATGGTCACAGGAAGAACTAGCCAATCAGTTGGGCGTATCCAGACAGGCAGTATCTAAGTGGGAAAGTGCAGGAGCTGTTCCAGATTTGCAAAGAATTTTACAGATGTCGGAGCTATTTTGTGTTAGTACAGATTACCTATTAAAAGATGAAATGAAAGCAGAAAATATCACCTATCACGAAAGTACTGAAAGCTATGCAGAACCGTTGAAAAAAGTAACTATGGAGAATGCAAATGAATTTCTTGACATGAAAAGAAATGGATCCAAAGTAGTGGCAAACGCAACAAGTATGTGTATCTCAAGTCCAATATTATTGATTGTTCTTGTGACAATGGCAGAAGATGGCGTATTTCATGTTTCGGAATCTCTGGCAACAGTATTTGGATGTGTTTTTTTGCTTGGAATGGTTGCGGCAGCCGTCTTTTTGTTTATTACATATGGAATGCGAGAATCACATATGGAACATTTTGAAAAAGAATGCTTTGAAACAGAGTATGGTGTATCTGGAATAGTACGAGAAAAAAAAGATTCCTATGAACCGATTTTTATCAGAGGAACAGCTGTTGGGGTAGTGCTTTGTATACTGGCAGTGATTCCGACAATCATTGCCGGAGCCATGGAAACGTCTGACTATTATTGCGGCCTTTCCGTTGGATTGCTGCTATTCATACTTGCAATAGGAGTGAATCTGTTGGTTCGTGTTGGGATGGTAAAAAGCAGTTACGATACCCTTCTTCAGGAAGGCGAATATACAAAAGAAGAAAAACTGTTTAAGAAAAAGACTGACACGTTTTCTGGTGTATATTGGTGCTTGACTACAGCGATTTACCTTGCATGGAGCTTCTGGACGATGAGCTGGGATATTACATGGATTGTATGGCCGGTTGCTGGTGTTTTGTTTGCAGCATTGCTTGGTGTGGTGAAAATGGTGTTAAAGAATGGCAGTGAAACTCAGCACTATATTTAAGATGGAGTTAAGTTTTTTTCGCATATTATACGCATCCAGAAATTCCAGTTGACCGAGCTATTTAGAGCGAATGATGCTTCTTGTCCAAAGAGCAAGAAAAGGTAGATTAGAAAGTGTTTTTTACAGGCAGGTGATTAGATGAATGATCAATTCTTACAAGGAGTATTATTCGATTGGAATAGAATTGATAACGATAGTTATTTAAAGAGAATTAAGGCTTTTAAAGGGATTGAAAAACTTGTTTTCAATAAACCAATTACCTTTTTTGTCGGAGAAAATGGCAGTGGTAAATCGACTTTATTGGAGGCACTTGCTGTAGCACATGGTTTTAATCCGGAGGGTGGAACAAAGAATTATGTTTTTTCTACGCATGATACACATTCAGAATTGTGTGATGCGATAAGAATTTCCAAAGGCTATCGGAAGGAAAAGTGGGGTTATTTTCTTAGGGCTGAAAGTTTTTATAATGTTGCAACGAAGGAAGAAGAATATGCGGATCTCACACATCCTTCCGCTAAATATCATGAAAAATCACATGGAGAGAGTTTTCTCGCATTGGCACAGAATAATCTGCGTCCAAATGGCTTGTATCTTTTTGACGAACCTGAAGCTGCATTATCCCCACAGAGACAGCTTACATTGTTGATGCAAATATATAGTTGTGCAAAAGAGGGAGCACAGTTTATTATAGTTACGCATTCGCCAATTTTGTTAGGAATACCTGATGCAGATATCTATTGTTTTGATGATGGACGAATACATTTATGCGAATATGAAGAAACAAAGAGCTATCGGATAACAGAAATGTTCATAAACAACAGGCAGATGCTGTTGGATAAATTGCTAACAGATTAGACAATAAAGGAATCGACGGATTCAAGTTTGTGAAATTAAGAAAATCTGGATTGTAGAGGAAAATATTACATGAAGAAATTAGTATTGGTATCATTAAAAACGTTTCTGTCCGGCCGGATTGTACACGTGTTTGTTTTACACTAATTAGATGCAGATACAAGCAAATCGGTTCTCATAATAATAAATTTTTTCTTTCTATCGAATTTTCCTGGTTCATTTGATAAAATGTCCTTATCTGACAGGAGGGAATTTTTTGAAAAGAGTATTTGATAGTCCTTTTTTGAATAAAGCTGCACTGGTGTTGATCTGGTTTCTATTAATGGGCGGGACATTCTTTTATGCCAATAAAAACTATTTTCTTTACCATGAAAATCCAAATTTAATCAAAGCAGACGGATATTATCTTTATAATTTTGGTAGTCCGCGTCATTATTACTGGGCACTGCCTGTTAAATTCACCCATGAAGCAAAGTATATCATTCTCAGCTTCCTTTAGATATACGAGATGAAAGTTCATCCTGTACTGTAGATCTTCGCATTTACATACCGGCAGATTCTTCTGGCAGTGCATTTGCATTCCGAAACAATATCACCATTCCTGCACTATGGAGGATCTTTATTTTTGTTCCACTGCTACTTCTTCTTACATCCAAAAGAAAAGCCTAGGAAGGTTTCACACCTTATAAAAAATATTCTATTTTCATCATCTTCCTTTTAAAAAATGGGAGGTTTCAATTACCTCCCATTTTCCCAAAAATCCTTTTATTTCAGTTTTTATAATGTTTCAAGAAAACGCATGAATGCTTCTCTTCCCTCGGTCGTACATTTGTATACTCCTGCATTTTCCAGAACATGGGTAAATACGATTCCAATCTCTTTCTGAAGAATGCCATGGATGTTTTTTTTTTGTGATTTCCGGATATTTCGGAAGAAACTTCTTAACCCACTCTGCATGTTTCTCAATCTGTTCATTTGAAGAAATATCTTTGCCTTCGAGAATATACTCTTCCAAAAGTTCCATCTCACCTTTTAATCTGGCCGGAAGAACTGCAAGTCCCATAACTTCGATCAGACCGATATTTTCTTTCTTAATATGATTATATTCTGCATGCGGATGGTACACTCCCAGCGGATGTTCTTCTGTTGTGATGTTGTTCCTTAATGTCAGATCCAGTTCGTAGGTATCACCTACTTTACGTGCAATTGGTGTAATTGTATTATGTGGTTCTCCATTGGTCTCAGCATAGATAAATGCTTCTTCATCGGTATAGCCTCTCCATACTTCCAGCACATGTGTTGCCAGGTCCACCAAGCGTTTGGAATCTTTATGACGAATACGAAGCACAGATGATGGCCATTTTACAATTCCAGCCTCTACATCTTCAAATCCCGGAAGTACCACATGCTGCTCAATTGGTGCTTTTGCCATTGCAAATGTATAATGTCCACCCTGGAAATGATCATGGCTTAAGATCGAACCGCCTACAATTGGCAGGTCTGCATTAGATCCAAGGAAATAATGCGGAAACAGTTTTACAAAATCAAACAGTTTAATGAATGCATTTCTCTCGATTTTCATTGGAGTATGCTGGCAGTTAAATACAATACAATGCTCATTGTAATACACATACGGAGAATACTGGAATCCCCAAGGAGTATCATTGATTGTGATCGGAATAATCCTGTGGTTCTGCCTTGCCGGATGATTAACACGTCCCGCATATCCTTCATTTTCCGGGCAAAGAAGACATTTCGGATAGCTTCCGGATTTTACATTCCTTGCCGCGGCAATTGCTTTTGGATCTTTTTCCGGTTTGGACAAATTGATGGTAATATCAATCTCACCGTATGGACTGTCTACCTTCCACTTTTGATCCTTCTCTACGCGATATCTGCGGATATAATTGCTGTCCTGACTCAGTTTATAGAAATAATCGGTTGCTTCCTTTGGGCTTTCTTTATATTTATCCCAGAACTCTTTTTGCACCTGGCCCGGACGCGGCATCAGACAGTTCATTAATCTGGTATCAAATAGATCCCGGTATACAATACTGTCTTCGATCAGTCCTCTTTTTACGGCTTCATCCAGCAATTTACCCAATGTTGCTTCAAGATTAACAGGTTCCTCAATGTTGTCCGGTTTCTCATAGTCATCCTCATGAAAAACGTCCAGCAGAAGATTTGTTGTGTAGTTTCTTTCACATTCCGGTGTCAGACCTGTTGTAATCCCATACTGTACCAGCTTTGCAATGCTTTCACTTAACATTTTTCTTCCTCCTGTGCTTCACTTTTAAATTTATATTTTTGGTAGCATATATACCGATTTCCCTGATAAGTCAGCATACCTCGATCACCTTTTTCCAGTTCACGAAAATCTCCCTGTTGTATTTGAAATTCCATCAAACTTCCATCCGTCATCTCAAACACAACACGAAACCAAGGTACATGTCTGCATATGGGTATAGATTCCTTGCTTCTTTTCAACTACAGTCGCATCAGCAGATTCAACTGCCGCACTGCTGTTATTGCTGAAGCTTAACAACATTTGGTAAATACAAACATCATGATTATGAGTGCTGCTATACAGATTATAAATGCCATCCTATTTCTCCATTCCAGATATTTCATCCTGGGTCTGACTTATATATTGTTCACGATAAAGATTCCGGTATTCCCTTGACGTTACTTTATATCTTTCACGAGATACCCGGTTAAATGTCCTTTGGCTCTCAACTCCTGCATCCAGGCAAATGTCTGTTATACTCTTACCAGTACATTCCAATTAATCTCCTGCAAGTTTTGTCTACTTTTTCTTCCCATTTGGCAAGTAATATACGTCTTCTGATATTATAATGTGCTTGTAAGATAAAGAAAGGAGGAAAACGAAATGAAAAGATTTAAAGCATACGTCAACTACCTTATGAACTTCTATGCCAACTACTTCAGAATTTACCGCTATATGTAAAGGACACTCCTGCCATCACAGGAATGTCCAATACGGAAACCCAGTTTCAATGGTTTCCCTTATTATACTCTAATTTAGTTGCATTTGTACATGAACAGGATTCTCGAAAACATAGACAAAATTGAACAGAATTATGAAAATACTCTTACCATGTTTTTTGATTTGTAAACCACTTATTAGCAGACGGATCCGCCAATGTTGAAAACGGATAGGCCGTTTTCCTTTCAGCTTTCAATTTGTCCATTAATAATCTCTGAATTTCCATACATCTGATGGATTTGCATTTTTCATCCTCAGCATTCTTTGAAGCTGCTCTTCTGTAAACCACAGATCGTGCAGTATTTTCCGAAATATAGAGGCTAGATATCAGACCGCTTCATTGCAATTATAAACTGTTGATTTACCAAGATTATTTACATATACGGTAATCAAGTCACCTTTTTTAAGATCCGGCTTTTCCCATACCAAACGGCTTTTGTGATAATACACTTTATCATGATATGTAAAACTATATAAAATCCTGTATGGAATCTGTCTTCTATATCTTGTGTATTTTTGCAAATATACTTTTTCTACCAAACCCTTCACTTTTGTACCATTTTCGATTAATTGTAAATGTAATTTATCAAGCTTTGCAGTATAAATTCCCAGAGCAGCACTTATTATATACAAAAGCACTCCCGTTATAGAAAACACAGTTCCCAACATGTCTGGATTCTGAATGCCTGAGTTTACTGCTGGTTTTGATATTCCAAGAAAACTTAAGACACCGGAAACAAGAAAGAATATTCCTATCCAAAAGAAGATAACTCTCAATAAATCTTCTGTATAGTTAAGTTTTTTCATATTTATTCCCCGTCTTTCTGCGAAAGACACCAATGCGTCATGAAACATATGCATTGCCTTTCGCTATCTAATACATTTTCCCTCTGGTATTATTCTTTATAAGGCTGATGAATATTTTTGTGCGGCAAAGCCGCCCGTCCCGGAATGGTTTATTTGTTATACTCTATTTTCTCAGGTAACCTCTACTTCTTTGTTTCAAACTTGTCCCGCCACATATATGATGCGCTTTTCTATTCTTCTTATTATATAATAGCAGACAAATTATTAATCACCGAATGATCTACCGTTCATACGATGCAATGATTTCCTTACTATCCGCTATTTTACGGAAAAGATAATATTAAATGCGAAAGGAAGCGAAAGCCTCCGGACGCATTATTTTTTTACCTGAAAAGCACAGAAAGAGAGGTGAGAACGTGCGAAACTACCGATATTTGACATTCGGCGACCGCGAGAAAATCGAGACGGAATACGCAGCCGGAGGACGTCCGGCCGACATTGCGATCGACCTCGGCGTCCATGTGGCGACTATCTATAAAGAACTAAAAAGAGGCGACACCGGCCAGCTTGACAAGAACATGCGCCGAGAGTATAGCGCCGAACTCGCCCAGCGCCGACTCATTGAGAGCTTTAAGTGCCGCGGGCGAAAATCCCCCACTATATAAAAAAGAAAGGAGCGACAACATGGCAGCATTACACGAAATAGCTCGGCAGTACGCCGAAGAAATCCGCGACGGTATAGCGTGGGTGATTATATGGAAAACTGGCCGAAGCTGGCACGCTGAAAGCGTCTGGCTCAACCAAGACTCTGACACCTTCGAGCTGGAGGATCTGAGCACTGCCACCGAAATTCTGGAGCAGGATCCGAACGCTGTCATGGTGAACGGCTACTACTGCGGGCACTTCGGCGAGAACATGACGATCGCAGAACTGGAGGCCGGTATTCTCTGGCACTACGAAGGCGGCCACAATCTCCTGAAAGACTCGACGGCCTTCCCTCCTGAGCCGATACCACGTCCGGAAAACCTCCCGGCAGATATTCCATGGTACGGAAAGGAAACCACCGAGGAACCGGATCCCTATATATTCGACGGCTACATGAGCGTCGAGGACTACGAGAAACGCCAGCAGCTCATAGCTGCGGATCAGGCGCGAAGCGATCCACTCCCGGACGAGCCGCCACCAGAACCTCAGCACACAGAGCTCACGATCCAGATCGGCCCACCTGCCGCCACTGCCCTGCTCGGCGCTCTCGCCGACGCAATAAAGGCAGCAGCTCACGCAGTCCGGCAACTCATGGACGAGCTCGCGGAGCGGTTCCGGAAGTTCCGGCAATACGCAAGAAAGGCCGTGGACACTTTTGTGGACTCCCTACTATATAGAGCCAACACCCACCCGAAATGGTGGCACCTATACAAACACGCACGGAAATGGAGAACCCGGAAGAAATACAAGCGGCTGCTTATGAGGCAGCTATGCAGCAGGCTGGCCGCTGGACAGGAGGTGATCCCATGAACGACTCGCGAAACCTAAGCGGGCCCGTACTCATGCTCAGCGCGACGGCTGCCGCTATGAAGTATGCCAAGAGTGCGGGCTGGACTGGAATGTAAGCAAGCAGGCGGTGATCCCGTGGTACGGCTACAAGTGCCCGATCTGCCGCAGCAAATACAGAAAAGGAGCAAAACCATGAGAAACGAAGTAATTTACGACAAAAACGGGCGCCCGGACATTATGGTGGTTTTTACCCCGTCCGAGCTGGGACTCCCTGACACCCTGAGAGGCCGCAAGGTTAAGGAATACGCGATCAGCAAGTACCAGAACACATTGATCGACGGCGTTCCGTACTCTCTCCCATTTATGAAACCGGCTGTGAATATCAACCACGACGAAGCGATCCGCCTCTGCGAGAGCAAGGGCGAAGGCTGGCACCTGATCACTAACGACGAATGGGTGGCTCTCGGCTTCTGGAGCTGGGACAACGACACCATGCCGACCGGAAATACTGCGAGCGGCAAAAGCCACAGCCACCCAGAACAGACCGGCACTACATACGAAGGAGGCTGCGGCAAGACGTTGACCGGATCCGGCCCGGTTCAGTGGAATCACGACGGCACGGCCTACGGTGTAGCTGACATGAGCGGTAACATCTGGGAGCACGTCGGCGGCGTTCGGTTTATGGACGGTATGCCGCAGGTGATCCCGAACAATGGCGCAGCTATGGCGCGGATCAGTCCAAAGACTCTCCAGAGTGGGAGGCAATCTACACCGAGGACGGCGATCCGGTTTACTACAACGTACACAACGGCGAGATCACACTCCAGCCGGTACACCCGGACGGCACCGACTATGACGGCGTAAAGTTCACGGATCTGGAAGTTCGCAGCGACATGGACGCACCGGACAGGCTGAAAGACCTCGGCCTCTATCCTGCCGACGACTACGAAAGCGACGAATACTTCTGGCTCGACTCTAACGGCGAGCGGGTTATTTATCGCGGGGGCGCCTGGCACGACGGTTCGCGCGCTGGTGTGTTCTCCCTCCACGGCGACTACTCCCGCAGCTATGCGGGCCCCGTCCTTCGGCTTCCGTGCCGCTTGCGTTCGGTTTATCTGCGACTCTGACACTCTGGACGATCTGGACTCTGACAAGAAGCAGCCAGAACCAAAAAGCGTAGCATTTTAGCTCCGGACTTTATCGGACGGATCAAGCAGGCACTCGCCCGGCAGTTTCAGAAGCTCTACGAAGCCGCACACGGCGAGGATCCGGAAGGCTTCGCTGAACTGGCCGAGAAGGCAACAGACGAAGAACTCGCCAAGCTGCAAAACTCAGCGCCACACTGGCTCAGGTGAACGCAGCCGTGGATATGTACGAGCTGACCGCTAAGCAGTTAAAGCTCGCAGCCACAACCTCGATCACAATCAAAACGGAGGTGAACGACCATGAATGAGCTCCGGGACATATTCACGAAATACAAAGTAGTCGTATTTTTTGACACTGAGACAACCGGGCTCGAAGCTGAAAGCTGCCAGATCATTGAACTGGCAGCGATCAGAGTCGAGAAAACCGAACGGGGCACCCTCCGCATGGCCGACAGCGCCGACGTGTTCGTGAAGCTGCCGGAAGGTGAGCGGATCCCTCAGAAGATCGTCGAGCTAACAGGAATCACAGACGAGCAGCTCGAAAACGAAGGAATCACCGAGGCTGAGGCTGCGCTCGCTTCACTGAGTTGATCGGCGGCGGCCGCGTCCTTCTGGTAGCCCACAATGCACAGTTTGATCTCCTGTTTACTGCTGAAATGCTCCGGAGACACGGAAACGGTGGCCCGGAAGCCCTGAAAGCTGCCGACTATCTGGACAGCCTAACCGTTTACAAAGACCGCCGGGCATATCCTCACAAGCTGGCGAACGCGATCCTCACCTATAAGCTGGAGGACAAGGTTCAGAACTCCCACAGAGCGATCGAGACGTGGCGGCACTGTTTGAGGTGTGCAAGGCCATGGACGCGGAACGCTCCGATCTTCTCAGTTATGTGAACGTGTTCGGATATAACCCGAAGTATGGAGTAAGTGGGAAACGGATCGAAAAGGTGGCCTACTGGCCACAGAATTTCAACAAATACATGCAGGCTCCGAGCTATACGCTCCCGGCCAAACTCAGACAAAGAAGGAGGTAACAGAAATGCGAAGCAGCTCGCTGAAAGTATACAGCCCGGTGGAATACACCGGGTACAAAGAAAAAAGAAGCGGCCACCCGTCGGAACCGGGAAGCCGCACAGGCAATCGAAAAACCACGCGAAAGCCTAAGCCTATTTTATACCGCTGCGCCGTTTTTGCAAGCGCCTGAACTGGAAAAGGATCGGCGGGCTGGCAGTCACCACAGTGGTGATCGTGTTCGCAGTACGCGGCGCCGTGGGTATGTTCTCGGAACACACCCAGACAAAAAACGCCCCGACCGCAACCAGCAGCCCGGCGGCCGAAGAACCTCAATCCTACGTTTTCTACTACAAAGACGGGCAGGCCGTAAACTGGGAGGACGTCACAGACGCATGGGCCGCAGAGGCAGGATTCCAGAAGCGCTACACTCTCACCGACACCGAGCGACTGGAGATCGCTCAGGTGCTCACAGCCGAAGCCGGAGGCGAACCCTTCGCCGGAAAGATCGCAGTAGCTCAGTGTATTCTCCAGACCTGCGAGGACGAAGGGATCCGACCGGACGAAGCGCTGCGCGTGTACGCATATAGCAAGCGCCGACCGGAGCCGACTCAGGAAGCCCTCGAAGCCGTGCAGGACGTGTTCGACTTCGGGATCGTGGCAACGACCGAGCCGATCAAATACTTTTACGCTCCCGCTCTCGTGGACAGCGAGTGGCACGAGTCCCAGATCTATGTAATGACCATTAACGGACACCGATTTTTTAAGGAGGCAACCGAATGAATAACGAAAACAAGCCAAGCGTGATCGCAGAGCTCACGGCTGCACTTGCCAGCATGGCGGAACGTGCCGCCGCTGCTGAGGCCGAAGCCGAGCAGTACAAGAAAAGCTCAGGCGAGTGGTATCAGTTTTTCACCAGCAAAGACAAGGAACTGAGAGACACGCAGGCAGAACTCCAGAAAGCCCTCGAAGCTCTGGAAGCAAAGGAAGGAGAACAGAACCATGGCAACGACAAAGAAAGCAATAGCTGAGGCCGAACAGGCCGCAGAAATCAAAGAAGCAACCGCAGCACCTACCGCAGAGCCGGAAGCTCCGGCCGTAACACTGGACGAGCTGGAAGGCATGGACATGAACATGTTCGATGTGGAGGAAACCGAAAGCGCTCCGCATCCGGTATGGCGTATCACTGACGACGCTGCGCCGACTGGGCCTGCCAGAAAATCGCAGAAGAAAAGGCTGAGCTCGACCGGATCACCTCACTGGCAGACAGCCAGATCGAAAAGATCCAGCAGCGCGTCGAGGCAGCTCAGCGCAGATATGAAAACGGCACCCGTTTTCTCACCGGAAAGCTCGCGGAATACTTCGAGACAGTTCCACACAAGACAACCAAGACAAAGCACAGCTACCGCCTTCTCTCCGGCACTCTGGTGAAGAAAATCGGCGGCCGCACCATGAAACAGGACGACGACGCACTGCTGGCCTACCTGAAAGCCTCAGACAACGAGGACATGATCCAGACCACAGAGAAACCAAAGTGGGGCGAGTTCAAGAAGCGGCTCGAAATCGTAGGAGCCAGATCGTAGACAAAACCACCGGCGAGCTGGTGGAGGGCGTGCAGATCATTGAAAAGCCGGACACCTTCACGGTGGACGTGTAAGGAGGTAGCGCATGGCAACAACCAAGGACACAACAGCAGCTAAAACGGCCACAACCCCACCGGTACCGCTGACGCTGCAGCAAAAATTCATCAAGCTGCGCGAAGCCGTTCCCTCTATCACCCAGAAGGCCCACAGCGACGGCGTAAAGTACAAGTTCGCGAAGATCTTCGACGTGTACCAGCTTCTCACTCCGGCCATGAATGAGTTCGGCGTCAATTTTGACATTGTAGGCGAGCAGGCAACCCGGCACAGTGAAAACGGGGATCCGATCTACTACTCCAACTTCACGCAGCACACCAGAAACGGCGACCGCATTGTCTGGGTGTACGAGGCCGACCTCACGATCCGCTGGACGAACGCAGACAACCCGGACGAGACTCTGGAAGTTACTCTACACGCAATCGGAACGAACGACGGAGGCCCGGACAAGGCCAAAGGCTCCGCGTGGACGTACTGCCTCAAATACTACCTGTTTGAGAAGTTCGGCATTGATCAGGGCGACGACGATCCAGACATGAGCGACCACAGCAGCGAACCCCCTCAGCAGAGCCAGAAACAGCACACAGGAGCTCAGAACGGGAATCGGCAGGGAAACACCCAGCCGCAAGCACAAAATGGCCAGACGGGGCGCTCAGGCGCCGCACGACCACTCTCAGACGCTCAGCTCTCCCGACTCTACCGTAAAGGCGAGGACGCCGGGTACTCTCAGCAGTCGATCAACGAATGGATCCTGAAAAAATACGGACAGCAGGATCCGCACAACCTGACGCGGGCCCAGTACGACGAAGCCTGCGCCGCTATGGACAACGCAAAGCAGCAAGGAGGACAAGACAATGCTTAATCATGTGGAGCTTCTGGGCCGTCTGGCTCAGGAGCCTGAAATCAGATACACACAGAGCGGCACACCAGTGGCGAGCTTCGACCTCGCCGTGCAGGTACCGAGTAAGAACAAAGACACCGCTCCGGACTATATCCCGATCGTGTGCTGGAGAGAACGCGCCGAGTTTTGCGGCCGCTACCTCTCCAAAGGCCGCCAGATCGTAGTTGAGGGCCGGATCTCCACCCGTAAATGGAAGGACGAGAAAACCGGGCAGAACCGCAAGGCCGTGGAAGTTGTGGCCTCAAACATTTACTTCGCAGACAGCAACGGAGGCAACGCAAATGGCAATCCTCAGCCCGCCAACAACGACGGATTTATGGACATACCGGACGACGGACAGCTTCCTTTTAACTAATAACACCGACCGAAGGACGACCGCCGGACAGACCGGCGGAACTCTACGGCCAAACCAGAAACAAACCACGAAAGGAGGTGCCGACAGTGGCATGGATCCAAATTCACCAACAACTGAAAGACCACCGCAAGGTGCTGGCTGCTGCTGACGAGCTCGACATTGAACCGGCTCACATGCTCGGCCTGCTGATCTCGTTCTGGCTCTGGGCCATTGATAACGCACCGGACGGATCCCTCGCTGGAATATCCGACAGAATGATCGCAAGAGCGGCCCAGTGGGACAAAGATCCAGAGGAATTTGTGGCCGCCCTGACCTCTGCGTCTCTGCTGGACGTAACGGAGGACGGCGTTCTGGAGATCCACGACTGGAGCGAGTACACCGGAAAGCTGATCGAACAACGAGAAAATGAGAAAAACCGTTCGAGAGCCCGCCGCGCTGCTGCTAAGTCAAACGACCGGAGGACGACCGCCGGACAGTCTGCGGACGTAAGCAAGAGCGACCAGAAAAAGACCGCAGGTAGAGTAGACCAGACCAGAGTAGACCAGAGTAGACCAGAAAATAAGGGGATACCCCCATAACCCCCGCAGCCGAGAAACAGCCAAGCGCTCAGGAACGACGTTTCGCAGAGTTCTGGACTGCATACCCGAAGAAAGTCGGCAAGAAAGCAGCACAGAAGGCATGGGAAAAGGCAAAACCCGACGCCGAACTGTCCGAGAAGATCATGCAGGCAGTGGCAACAGCTAAAACCTCGGAACAATGGCTGCGAGAAGGTGGCCGCTTCATTCCCAACCCGTCAACATGGATCAATCAGGACGCTGGGACGACGAACCTCTCCCACCTGCCGGATCCGGAAGCTATCAACAGCGACCGGGTGGAAATTGTGGAAAACCTGACACCATGGATGTGCTCGCGGGGATAATCGCAGACGAGGAAGGAGGCTTCGAGATATGACAAAAGCAGACGCGGCTCGACTGGTGGCGATCGTCGTCACCGCCTACCCGAATTTTGACAAGTTCAAGGACGCGAAAGCAATCGAGGCCACGGTGAATCTCTGGGCCATGATGTTTGAGCAAGACGAATCCGGGATCGTAGCGCTGGCAGTAAAAAAACACATTGCAACAAACAAATGGCGCCGAGTGTGGCCGAAGTCCGGGAGATCATGCTGGAGATCCAGCACCCGGAACTCATAGAGCCGGACAAGGCATGGCTGGCCGTGAGCGACCTCATGTACAGCGCCGGACAATTCAACCACGGAGATCTCTCCTGCCAGCTTCCGCCTCTGGTGGCGCGGGCCGTTGAGTCAATCGGCTGGACTTCCCTCTGGGAAATGCACCGCAGCGCATACATAGGCGGCAAGCCCGGCATGGATCGGGTAGCCTTCATGCAACAGTACACGCCAATGTACGAACGGGAAAAGACCCGCAGCATGACACCGGCACAATTAACTGAGAAGATCGACAACGTGGCCGGATCCCTTCCAGACAAAGGCCAACGCCTGATCGGGTACCGAGAAAGCGAACGCCGCAGGAAAGAGCAGGAAATAGCAGCGCTCACCCGCGGAGCCCTTCGGCTGGATAACCAGATCGCCGAAAAGACGAAGCTCGAACTCAGAGGGAGGTGCTGGGATGATCCTACAAGGCGACGCACTGGAGGAACTCAGAAAGCTGCCGGACAAATGCTGCAGCGTCTGCGTAACTTCACCGCCCTACTACAACGCCAGAGACTACGGAGCAGCCGATCAGCTCGGAACCGAAAGCTCTCCGGAGGAATACATCCGCAAGCTGGTGGAAGCCTTCCGGGAAGTCGCCAGAGTCCTGAAAGACGACGGCACCCTCTGGCTGAATATCGGCGACAGCTACGCGAGGCATATCGAGGACGGAGGGATCAAACGCAAGGATCTGATCGGGATCCCGTGGCTGCTGGCTCTGGCTCTCAGAAGTGACGGCTGGTACCTCCGGGCGGACATTATCTGGAACAAACCCAACGCCATGCCGGAAAGTGCCAAAGACAGACCAACAAGATCTCACGAGTATGTTTTTTACTCAGTAAAGCGGCCACCTATTACTACGACGCCGAGGCCGTCAAGGAGCTGGCCGTCGGGTACGATCCGAAAAAGCCCGGCCGGAAGCGCGGCAACGCGAAAACCTTCCGCGGCGGCACTGCCTACACTCACGATCAGGCCAAAGCCAACAGCGCCGAAGTGGATCGAGGCAGCCACGGGCTCCAGAGAAATGAAACCGGCAAACGAAACCGCCGGGACGTCTGGACAATCGCCACACGGCCATATAAAGGCGCCCACCTCTCCACGTTCCCAGAGGAACTGGCCAAGATCTGCATACTGGCCGGGAGTAAACCGGGCGACACGGTTCTGGATCCATTCTCAGGAAGTGGAACCACAGGAGCCGCAGCCTCAAAGAAGGGCGGAACTATATCGGGATAGAGATTAACCCTGACACCTGCAAAATACAAGAGCAGCGACTCACTGAGGCTGCTCAGGAAGGAGCCAAACCATGAAACGCGGTGAAATTTATTATATCGAAAGCACATACCGGGAAACCGGAAGCGAGCAGAGAGGCGGCCGTCCTGCGGTGATCGTCTCCAATGACAAGAACAACGAAAACAGCGAGGTTGTGGAAGTGGTATACATGACCACCAAACCAAAGAATGACCTCCCCACTCATGTATTTATCCGGAGCGCACTCTCCCCTTCTACCGTCTTATGCGAACAGGTAAACAGCGTAAGCGTGAAAAGGATCGGGACGCTGATCGGAAAATTGACAAAGAGCGAGCTCACAGCCGTGGACTCTGCTCTGGCAATCTCTCTGGGGATCGACTTCATGGATCCGAAGCCCGCAGCCAAAGAAGCGGAACATTTACTGAAAGAAATAAGCAAGCAGCCACTCCAGATCGTCCAGCAGGATCCAGACATTGAAAAGATCAAGCTCGAAACCGAGCGCGATCTCTACCGGAATTTATACAATGAGCTGCTGAGCAAAACCATGAAAGGAGCAAGCGCATGAGAAAAAGACTGGTTTACATCTGCTCCCCGTGCCGCGGGGACATTGAAAAGAACATAGAAAAGGCCCAGCGCTACTGCCGCGAAGCCGTCGAACTCTGGGACGACGTGATCCCGATCGCGCCTCATGTATATTTTACCCAGTTTCTTGACGACACCAAGCAGGAGGAACGCGCCGCGGGCATGGACATGGGCCTCTCACTTCTGACCATGTGCGACGAGCTCTGGGTTTACGGGATCGAGAATCCGAGCGAAGGCATGAGAAACGAGATCGAATACGCGAAGCAGCACCAGATCCCGATCCGGGACGCTGCCGAGCTTTACAGAAACCGCGAAGTCGAGGCACTTCCGATCGGTGACGCTCTGATCGTCCTCCCCTCTCACGTCGGGAACCTGAACGGAGTCGCCGCGATCGAATCCACCACCGTGCGGATCAATGGCGAAATGATCTTAGACCTTGCGATCGAGCTCAGACGACACCCCGGCCACGACATCACACTGGAGGCCGACAAAGGCGCAGGCTCGGAGGTAGATCAATGAGTTGGGACACGGTTCCGGGAAGAAATGGCGAAGGCTACCCGGATCCGACAGCCAGCACCGCCCTTGCACGGGTGCAGCATAGCCAGAAAGGGCTCCAGAGCAAGCGAGCCGGTGAACACTTCGAGAATATGATCACCGCAAGCCTGAACTGGTACTGCGACAAGGGCGTGGCCTTCGTTGAAAAAACTCCGGAGCCCATGAAGCCACTCAGGAAGCCAGACCGACAGGGCCGGTTCCTTGCTTGCTACACCAAAGCCGGGCAGCCTGACTTCAAGGGAACGCTCGCAGGCGGCCGGGCCGTGGTATTTGAGGCAAAGCACACCGACAGCGACAAGATCGACCAGAGCCGCCTCACCCCTGAGCAGGTGGAAAGCCTGACGCTCCACCACAAGCTCGGAGCTGCTGCCTTCATCATGGTGAGCGTGGGGCTGGAAAACTTCTACCGGGTACCGTGGGAAGTATGGCGAGACATGAAACAGATCTACGGACGCAAGCACATGAAACTCGAAGATCTGGAACCGTACCGCGTGCAATATATCGCCGGGATCCTCAAACTGCTGGAAGGTGTGGAGATCGACTACACCGAGGAAGGAGGCACACCATGAAATGCGAATACTGCGAGCTCCGAAGAGTCGGGCCTTTTGTAATTTCAAAAGCCTGCACCATGCTGAGCGGAAAGATCATAAACAAACAGACGGGCGAACCGTTAAAAATTTGTATGCACCACATGGCCTACCCGGATCCGTGTATGAACAACGGGAACGGCTGCGGGCTCTACAAATCACAGAAAGGAGATCAAGCCAATGAACAACGCACTGCTGAGCAGTAAAAACATGTGCTGGTGCACTCCGCCGGATTTTTTCGCGGAACTGGATCGCGAGTTTCATTTTGAACTGGATCCGGCCAGCACCGACAAAAGCGCCAAGTGCGCGAAACACTTCACGCCGGACGACGACGGCCTAAAGCAAGACTGGGGGGGGTATCGCGTGTTCTGCAATCCGCCATACGGCCGAGCGATCGCAGACTGGGTACGCAAAGGCTACGAAGAAAGCCGGAAGCCCGGCACCACCGTGGTTATGCTCATTCCTTCGCGGACTGACACGGCATATTTTCATGACTGGATCTTCGGCAAGGCCAGCGAGGTGAGATTCCTCCGCGGCCGCCTGAAATTCACCGACGAGGACGGAAACGGCGAGGACGCAGCTCCGTTTCCTTCTGCCGTCATAGTGTGGCGGAGTCCGGAAAGCACCGGGCGCGAGTTTGCCACATGGCACATATAAAAGCACCAGAGCCAGCGGGGCCACTGCTCCGCCGGTTCAGATAAGGAGGAAACCATGAACGGGATTACTAAACAGACGCGCCGCCAAAGTTACGACGGCATACGAACACGCAGCGGCGAGCGCTGCAAGCTAATACTGGAAACCCTCGGAAACCGGTCAATGACCGTGGAAGAAATCACCGACGAGCTGGTGGCTGCTGGCCACCTGAAATACTACGACCGCAACTTCGTGGCGCCGAGACTCACAGAGCTGAAAGGCGCCGGAGTTCTGGAAGTCGTCGGGAAGAAACCGAGCAAAAGAACCGGAAAAATACAGCCGTATGGGCTGCGGTAAGGAGGTAAGCACATGAAAAAGCAGAAAGTACAGGCAAAGATCAACCTCGAAGCTCTCGCAGGCGGAGCCTTCGCCGAGAAACTCAACGAGGCACTCATGCAGGTGGCTGAAAATATTCAGAATCCGAACACAGAAGCAACCACTAAGCGTCAGATCACGGTAAATATTAAATTTACGCCGAACAAAACCCGCCAAATGGTAGGAACCCAGATTGCTGTCACGACCAAGCTCGCAGCTACCGAAGCAATCGACACGCAAATGGTGATGGGCGTCAATATGAGAACCGGCCAGATCGAGATCGCCGAATACGACGGGCAGATCCGCGGACAGATGGATCTCTCCGACTTCACGGACGCCGATCAGGATCCGGAACCAGAGGAAACGCAGGCTGCAGCTCCTACACCGGTACAGAATCCAACCGGCAAACCTCTGGATCTGAAAAACAGAGGAAAACAGGCGCCTGCTGCCGCTGCTGAGTTAGTTCCGGGCCGCGACTATGATCCGGACACCGGCGAGGTATACGAAACCGCCGGGCAGCCTACGGACGACCGCCAGACAACCGGCGGACGCAATAACATGAAGGTGGTAAAAATCGCACCAGCAAAAGAAGCATAAGGAGGGCAAGAAAATGGAAGGAATCAAAGAAGCAATCGCATATATCACAGGGCTGGCCGTAAAGGCTGAGAAGCCGGAAACAATCGAGATCAACGGCCGGACATACTGCACGAAGGATCTCAGACGCTATGACGCAGCCGACAAGGCCGAGCCAATCAAGGCGACCACTCTCACCTCTCTGGTGGACTACATCAAGGAAAGCCGCGAGGAACTCCGCGACAGAATGATCATTCAGGTGGTAAGCGCCACAAAGGTGCTGCTCTACTCCGGGCTGCTGGCCGAGCGTGACCGCGAGACTCTGTTCGAGGTCAACGCCCTGCTGCCACAGTTTGAATACGGTCGCGAATATGATCAGGAGAGCTTCCTCGTGGCCATGCAGTCATGCTTCCAGAAAACAGACGACCGTGAAGCCGTCACCATTATGGCGAGCAATATCGTGAACACACAGCAGGGAACCTTCTCAGACGACGGCGTAAGCCAGCAGGCGATCATCAAAACAGGAGTGACCACAAAGGACGCCGCCTTCGTTCCTAACCCGGTGAGCCTGATCCCGTACCGCACATTTTTGGAAGTTCCGCAGCCTGCGAGCGACTTCGTGTTCAGAATCAGCGAGGGACGCGGCGGAGCCCCTGCCTTCAAGTTGGTGGCTGCCGACGGCGCCTCTGGAAGTCTCAGGCGGTGGACAATGTAAAGAACTACCTCACCGAAGCACTGGCAGACGTTCCGGATCGCGAAAAAATCACGATCATTGCATAATGTGGCCGACATAAATGTCGGGAACATACCGGGAGGGCCAAGCTCTCCCGGCAAACCAAAGGAGGACAAGAACATGCTAATCATAAACATAGTGCTGGCCCTCGTGGCTGCTCTCCTGCTTTTTGGAGTTATTGGAGAAAAGGACGGGCTTAGACAGCAGAACATCACGATCGCCTTCGTGGCCGTGATCGTGCTCATTATCTCATTAAATAGATTTTTCTAAGGGAGGACAAAACCATGGAATATAAACCGAAAGTTATCACCGGAAAAGTAACCGGCACCGGCTGGCCGATCGACGGCCATGTGCTCTGGTTCTCACAGTGGGACTACGACAACCGCGAGAGCTGGCACCTCTACGGCTGGGAGGACTCAGAGGACGAGGCAGTCATGCAGACCGTATTCCAGACCGAAACCGAGTCGGGCCTCTGCCTGTTCGATACGCTGGAGAAGTTCGCAGAGAACTGGAAGGCGAAGAAATGGGAGCCGCAGGGCTCGTTCTGCCTGCCATTGGACAAGGTGGAAGTGCTGGAGGTAAAGCAGGAAGAAAGCGCCAACAACACCCGCGAACAGCTCCGGGCTCACGGCTTCGATCTGACACCGAGAAAGCAGACTGACAGGGGCGGGATCATCTGCCTACCACTGGACAAGAACCTGAACGGCGACGTGCAGGCCAAGCACCCGGACTGGGAGCCAGTCGAGTGCCCGACATGCGGCCGGAAATGCTGGAAACACCCGGAAGCTGACCGCCTCGCCAAAGAACAGGGCGCGAAAATGCTCTGTACTGAGTGCGCGATCAAAGCCGGGCTTCTGTCACCGTTCCGAAAGGAAGGCCCAAACCGCGCGCAGCGAAGGAGGGCAAAGCGTGAAAGAAGGAAATAACACAGAGGGGCTCTACTATCTCAAAATAGACGCGAGGCACTACTTCCCCGACGGAAAAATAACAAGGGACGTGCTGGAGGCGCTCAGGTGCAGGCAATACGCCGCAGCGCTGGCCTTCTATCTGGAGTGTGACCTCGACGACATAGAAAAACAAGCTCGCAGACTCGCGGAAAGCACCGCGCTGAGCTACTCGGAAGCACTCCACAAGATCGGCGGAGATATGCTGCGAAGCAGGAGGAAAAACCGGCCCCACTCTCCCTCTGGCCTATCAGACGGGAACCGGTTCGACCGAACCGCGCAGCCAGACGAGCAGCTAAAAGAAAAGGAGGACGAAATGGACGATAACAAGAACAAGCCTATGGGCTGGCCGATACTCTATACACTGGTAACACTCGCAGGCGTGGTAGTGCTGGCAATCCTGAAAGCCTGCGGCATTATTTCAATAAGCTGGCCGGTGGTGATCGCCGGGCTCGTGTGGGTACCCACCGCACTGCTGCTGATCACTCTCTGGGCAGCCACTCTCCTGATCTGGATCGGGCGAACCGTGAAAAAGATCAGGGAATACAATCGCAGGAGAAAGATCTCCCGCACTCTGGACGAATCCATGAAAGGGCTCACGCTAAACGGCGTCGGCCCCATTTATGGTATCAGAAGAAATAAAGGCGAAAACAACACCGACTACGAGAAAAGGATCCGCGAAAAGCTGGGGTTTTCCCCGCGCAGTCTGCCGAAATACGAAACCATGGAACAGCTCACCCTCTCCAATGTGGGCCCGATCTATGGCGTCGTAAAGAAACAGGACGAAAGCTGGAAGCACTACCGCCGCAGAATCCTGAAAGCAGCCCAAACTATTGATACCGTACAGCTACCAACGGCAAGTGCGCACCGGGCGACCGCCGGACAGAGGGTAAAAAGTGAGCTGGCCAAGCAAAGAGACCGGCGCCTGCTCATGGGTGCCGGGGCTCGGCTTTAAAGAGTGGTACTCAACGAGCTGCCACATGTACTACGAGATCGCGAGCGCGGTCACAAAGAAGAATATCAAAGCCGGGACGTGTCCGTATTGCCACCGGCCTATCAAAATAAAGGAGGAACGAAAACATGGACTATAAAACAGAAGCACAGCCAAAGGCAACCGCTGGAGGGGTACCGGTATTCTGCGCCCATGACGCGATCGTGGCCATTGAGAAGCTGATCCCCAACCCGAAAAACCCGAACACACACCCGGACGCACAGATCCAAGCGCTCGGCCGCATTATCCGCCAGACCGGGTGGAGGGCACCGATCACAGTGTCGAAGCGCTCCGGCTTCATAGTAAAGGGCCACGGCCGCCTCGCTGCTGCCAAGCTCGAAGGACTCACCGAAGTGCCGGTGGACTACCAGAACTACACGAACGAGGCCGAGGAATACGCCGATCTGGTGGCTGACAACCGGATCGCAGAGCTGGCAGAGATCGACAACAAGCTGCTGGCTGACATTTTCGCCGACATTGACACCGGCGAGATCCCCATGGAGCTGACCGGCTACACCGACAAGGAAGTGGAAAGCCTCGTCACTGGACTAGCCGAAGCCCTGCACAATGACCTCACAGAGCCGGACGAGATCCCAGAGCTTCCGGAGGAAGATCAGACAATCACGCAACGCGTGATCTCTGGATCCTCGGAAATCACCGCCTCGTGTGCGGAGATAGTACAAACGAAGCCGATCGTGCTCTCCTGCTCGACGGGGCCGATCCTCAGATCCTTCTCATGGATCCGCCGTACTGCTCCGGTGGTTTTCAGGAATCAGGACGCAGCACCGGAAGTATCGGAACCAAACGCTACGACGCAAACGGGAAAGAAATCAAAGTGACGATCGCAAACGATACACTCAGCACCCGCGGATACCAGCAGCTCATGCGCTCGATCCTGAAACAGTTCACCGGTACCGTGGTTTACTGCTTCACAGACTGGAGGATGTGGCTTTACCTCTACGACGTAATGGAGGAAAGCGGGTTTGGCGTCAAGAATATGATCGTATGGAACAAGAAAACGCCGGGCATGGGTATGGGCTGGAGAACTCAGCACGAGCTGATAATGTTCGCGCACCGAACAAAGCCAGCGTGGGACAATCACAAGGGCTACGGGAACGTGATCGAAGCCACCCGCTCCGGAAATGAGCTCCACCCGACGCAAAAGCCGGTGGAGATACTGGAGAAGCTGCTGGACAATACACAGTGGGCCGAGGGAGTCATGGACGCCTTCGGAGGATCTGGCACGACTCTGATCGCTGCGGAAAGTATAGGCCAGAAGTCGTACCTCATGGAGTTGAGTCCTCAGTTTGTTGATACAATCGTAAAACGCTACATAAGGACAACCGGCAAGACGTCCGGGATCCGACTGTTCAGGAAGGGCAAAGAGCTGGGCCGCGAGCACTTCGAGAAAATGTTCACGGAATAAGCCAGTGAAAGGAGGTGGAACCCATGCACCAGAACAGTGAGGCAAAACAGCCAAAGGAAACCGACGAGATCAAGAAAAAGCTGGAAAGCTACGCAGCACTCCACCGCAGGATTGACAACCAGATCGAACGGCTGGAGAATCTGGAGGCCGTCATGGGCTCCATATCCTCTCCGAGCTTCGACGGAATATCCGGAGGCGGTGGCGACGGAACCAGCAAACAAGAACGGCAAGTGATCCAGAAGGTAACACTGGAGGAAACGATCCGCCGCATGATCGCAGACGAGGATCAGGAACGCAGCGAACTGGAGGCCTGATCTCAGAAATGGAAAAGCCAGACGAGCAGACCGTGTTAGAAATGCACTACTTCGACGCAGCGACTGGTGGACAGTATGCGCCGCCCTTCATGGTAGCCGGGAGGACTACGACGAACACGAGCAGCGCTACCTCAAAAGAACATTCAAGCTGCACGGCTCGGCGCTTCAATCGCTGGCCAAAATATACAGAGCAAAACAAGAACAGGGATAACAACGCCCGCCAGAAGCCACAGGAAGGCCGACGGCGGGCTTTTTTGTGTGCCAGAAGAAATACGCACACGCTCAGGAGAAAGCCGCAGACGGAGCGCTCACGAGCACACAGGGGGATAAAAAGGGACAAAAAGGGATAAAAGGGGATAAACCACCGTGCTACTCTGTATAACAGCGAAAGCCGTCCGGGGACATGATAAAGATCCGGGCGGTTTTTCCTATGTGCCTACCCTCAGAAAAGAACTGGGAGGGGTGCAAATTTTCCACAGGAAGGAGCAAACACATGGGCGGTCTATTCTATACCGGCCAAAGCCGCCGAACCTCTGGCAGCTTCACCGTGACATGCTCCGGAGCTGAGGATATTGTGAAGCGACTCAACAAACTGGAGAACGGCGGGCAGACGGCAATCAAGAAAACCGTCAACGACTTTATGAGCCGTGCGCCTGCGTGGGTATCGAAGGGAATCCGCGAACACTACGGGGTAGACACTGCCGCAATCAACGAGGCTAAACAACAACCTCGGAGGGGACAGAGCTCAATCCAAGTGGCGGGGGTTCAAGTTGATAGTGCCTCCCTCATTTATAAGGGGCGGACACTGACGCCGACGCATTTCAAAATGAGCCGAAGTCCAGACCAAGCGCTCAGCAAAAGAAGCCGATCAGAATCCCCGGCCAACTGATCGCCGGAGCTGGTGACGTTGCAATGGTTCGACCACCGCGGCCGTACCAAGTCAAGGCGACGATCATTAAGGGATCCCGTGTGAGCCTCGGCTCGAACGTGTTCCTCACTGGCGGAAACGGCGGCTCCATGCTTCCATTTCAAAAGACTGGGAGGGGGCGCTCACCGATCGAGGCCGTGCGTACTCTGTCCGTGCCTCAGATGATCGACGGCAAAGCACGCCAAACCATTGAGACAACAATCTCCGAGAAGCTCGGCGAACGCTTCAACCATTACATAGATCAAGTAATGAAATAGCCAAACGCTCCGAGCTCACGAGCCAAAGCCAAGCCAACGAACACGCGCCAAGCAGCAAGCCAAGCGCGAAGCAATCGAACAGCAAAGCCAAAGCGAAACCAAAAGCAACAGCAACAAAGAACAGCGAAACAAAGCGACCAAAGCAAAGAAGCAAAAGGCAAAGCAACTCGACCGAGCAACCGCGCCGAAATTTTTCCGCAGCCCGAAGGTACTGTCCGGGCCGCCAAACGCCTGCGGTGCTGGCGAGCCCAAAACACGCGCAGACTCAGAAAAATTTTTTCAGGCCGTTTCGTTTCGTTTGCCCCAAAGAAAGGAGGTGGCGCCATGGCGGAAGGCAAGCAGAATCTCCAAAACGCTGCCATTATTGCGAAGCTGTTCGGCGTCACCGACCGCCGGATCCAGCAGCTCGCTAAAGAGGGAATTATTCCAGCCGCCCAGAAGCGGCCGTATATGTTCGACCTGCTTCCGACGGTGCAATCTTATATCCGTTACCTGAGCGACAAAGCCAACGGCCGAGAGGCCAAAAGCGCCGACGCGGCTCAGGTTGAAATGGAGAAGCTGCGGGCTGAGGCTGACATGAAACGCAGTAAGGCAGACATGGCAGCCATGCAACTGAAAGAGCTCGAAGGCAAAATGCACCGCAGCGAGGACGTGGAGGCCGTGACGAATGACCTCGTTTACACTGTCCGCAGCATGATAATGGCACTCCCCGGACGTTTGGCCATGGACGTTGTGCAGGTGGCAAGCGCCAACGAAGCCTCGGCACTGATCCGGGCGGAGTGCTACAAAATTCTGAACGAGCTCGCAAACTACAACTACGATCCGGCGGTATATCAGCGGCGGGTGCGGGATCGTGAAGGCTGGAGCGACGTTATAGTGGCCGCTGATGAAGCGACGACTAAAAAATCCACCGCGAAACTCAACGCAGCCATAGCACCGGCCATTCGCAACTTTAAGCCACCCGAAGATCTGACGGTGGCCGAATGGGCCGATAGACACCGCCGCTATCCCCGGAGAACTCCGCGGAGTCTGGCCCGTGGCGCACTTCGCGCACGCCGTACCTGCGGGAACCTATGGAAGCGTTCACGGATCCGAAGATCCGTAAGATCGTAATGGTGGCAGCGTCTCAGGTGGGAAAATCTGAGCTGGAGCTGAACATAATCGGCTATATTATCGACCAAGATCCCGGCTCGATCCTGTTCGTCCAGCCTTCCCTCGACGACGCCCGAAAGTTCTCACGCCTCCGTATCGCTCCAATGATACGAGACAGCAAGGTGCTGAGGGCGAAAGTTTCCGACGTCAAAAGCAAAGACTCCGGGAACACAATCCTCCAGAAGTCATTCCCCGGCGGTATGCTCACGATCACAGGATCCAACAGCGCCTCCGCTCTGGCTTCCACTCCCGCCCGCTACATTCTCGCGACGAGCGCGACCGCTGGGCCGTGTCTGCCGGTGCTGAGGGTGATCCGTGGGCTCTGGCCGAAGCCAGACAGGCCACGTTCTACAATGCGAAGGCCGTCGAGGTATCAACTCCGACCATAAAAGGCGCTTCAAATATCGAAAGCAGCTACTACCTCGGAACACAGGAACGCTGGTGCCACCAGTGCCCTGAGTGTGGAGAGTACGGCGAGATCACCTTCGACCGCGTACACTTTGAACATACGGTGGCCAAAGTCCGCGGGAAAAAGGCGTACAAGATCGTGGGCCCGATTACATGGTGCTGCCCCTCCTGCGGCTGCATAGTACCGGAGGAAAAAATGCGGAAGCAGCCCGCAAAGTGGATCGCCGAGAACCCGGCGGCCTACGACGAGGGCGTCCGTTCCTTCTGGCTGAACGCTTTTTCTTCTCCATGGACTCCGTGGGAAAAGATCGCGCTCAAATTTCTGCAAGCTAAGGACGATCCGCAAAAGCTCAAAGTAGTTTACAACACACTGCTGGGTGAGCTCTGGGAGGATCGCGGCGACATAGCCGACGAGGACACTATGCTGGCCCGGCGCGAGGACTACGGCACCAATGCCGACGGCTCTCCCGTCGAAGTTCCGGAGGGCGTTCTCGTTCTCACCTGCGGCGTAGATACTCAGGACAACCGTTTGGAGTATGAAGTCGTGGGCCATGGCTTCTACGGTGAAACGTGGGGCATAAAAAAGGGCTACATCATGGGAAAGCCAGACACCGACGAGGTATGGCAGCAGCTCGACGACGTGATCGATCACGTTTACCGCTTCAATGACGGAAAAGGGCTGCGGATCTCAATCACCTGCGTGGACTCCGGCGGCCACTACACCCAAGAGGTATACACTCGCTGCCGTGAGCGTAAAAACAAGCGTGTTTTTGCTATCAAGGGCAAGGGAGGCGACGGGATCCCGTTCGTGACGCCTCCGTCAAAGGTTCCGATCAAGGACAACAAGCGGATCACCTGCTGGCTCTACACGCTCGGCGTTGACGCTGGAAAAGAAACGATCATGTCGAGCCTAAAGGTTCAGGAAGCTGGCCCGAAATATTGCCATTTCCCGATCCACGAGTCATGCGGCTACGATACCTATTATTTCAACGGCCTGCTCTCCGAGCGTCTGGAGCTCACGCAAACAAAGCGCGGCAACCAGTGGCACTGGGTAAAAATCCCCGGACACAACCGGAACGAGGCCCTCGACTGCCGAAACTATGCGAACGCCGGGCTAAAAATCATAGATCCGGACATGTTCGCGGTGGAGCGACGTCTGAAAAATGTCCAAGAAACGCCGCAAACCAAACCGGCGCAGCGCCGAAAACCAAAACCGGCAGCCCGGAACTACTTCGACGAGTGGTAAGGAGGTGAACCCATGAGATCAAAAGAAACCATACAGCAAGAGCTCACAGAAACGAGGACGCGACTCAGTGCGTATCTGGCCCGTGAGGCTGACATGCTCAGCAAGGACGGGGTGCAGCTCTACACAATCGGCTCCAGAAACCTGCAACGGTACCAGACTTCGCTCGCTTCCGTTCAGGACATGATCGCGAAGCTGCAAAAGCGAGTCCGCGAGCTGGAGGCTGACACGCGAAGGGGACACCTTCGACGCGCTGGCCCTCGAAATGTACGGAGAGGAAATGCTGGCGCACTATATCGTAGAATTTAACCCCGACTATGCGGACGTGCTGATCTTCGACGCGAACGTGGCCCTCCGGCTGCCGATCGTCGAAGGTGCAGAGACGCCGGAAACTCTGCCGCCGTGGCGTCGGGACTCTGAGGACGAGGGCGACAGCGCGTGAACCTCTACTACAACGGGGTGGATATATACGGGGACGTGTCGGTGAACTACTGCGTGCACGAAATGTTCGCAGAAAAGCAAGCCGACACCCTCGTGATCCGCTTCAACGACACCAAGGGAACATGGAGCAAGTGGCAACCGGCCGAAGGTGACACCGTGCAATTCAAAGAAGGCGCGAGTGATACCGGGAAAATGTTCGTACACTCCATGAAACCGGAAAACGGGCTTTTTACGATCCGGGCCATGTCCATGCCGAAAAGCGGCAAGACAAAAAAGAGTAAAAGCTGGGAGGGCGTCCGGTTCCTGCAACTGGCGAATGAGTTCGCAGGAAATCACGGGCTAACATTCCAGAACTACGGCTGCGCGGATCAGGTTTACCCGTATATCAAGCAGGACAACGAGACAGACTTCGCACTATTCCACCGGCTCTGCGCTCTGGAAGGCTGCCAAATGCTTATATTTGACGGCAAGCTACTGGCGTATAACGAGCAGTACATAGAGGGCCAGACTCCAGCCGGTAGTCTCTCCGTAGATGAAAACGGCGTTTTCTCCTATGAGGACAACCGGGGCGGAATGTACGGATCCTGCGAAATTGCAAGCGGAAGCTACTCCGGAAAATTTATAGCCGACAGCTCCAACAGCTCAGTGCTCCGCCCTGCGGTGCCTATTCAGGTAACCAGCAATGCAGAGGCGGCACGCTTCGCCAAGGGGCTGCTGCGGAACGCGAACAAGTTCGCCCGATCCGGCTACTTTTCTAAGTCACTTATGACCGGATATGCAGCCGCCAGCATTTTGACACTATCAACACCAAGGGCAACCATGTGGGACGGTACCGTTTTTGTGTATAAAGTCCGGCATGATTTTGTCGGAAATAAATCCACGATCTACTTCCGGCACATTCTGGAGGCTACTAATGGGAAACATCAACAAAGGCACGATCGCCAGCATATCAGGAAACACGGCCCGCGTTGTACCGTCTGACGCCGGGGCCAAACCAACCGCAAAGATCACGATCCGTGGCACCTCCGCGGATCCACCGGAAACCTCTCAAAAGGCACGGCGGTGGTTTATGTGGAGTTTGACGACTCCACCGGGCTGCTGCTGGGCCGGGCGGACGGTGAATGGGGGTGCTACCTGCCAAGCCTCTCGGCCGGTAATATCAACGTACCGAAGGGCGACGTCACAGCTCGCGGCATAAGCCTGAGCGGGCACACCCATGGAGGCGTCGAAACGGGCGGCGGATCCACTAAAAAACCAAACTAAGGAGGTACAGCCATGCCAACAATGGCACAGTGGGGCTCAAAAAAATGGGCCGTATCATCAAAGCAAGTCGTCGCGCTGGAGGGGCTGGCCTTTTCCTATGAGCAGGTGGCCGACGAAAACACCAGCACCGAGGACAAAAAGACGACTAATGAACGAGGCACCGAGCTTTTCCCCCTCTCATTCACCACCGTGCTGCACTCAGGCGCAGGCGTTGACGTATGGGCGGAGATCCAGAGCTGGAAGGCTCTCGTCACAAAAGTGAATTATTTCTATCTCGGCGGCAAGAAACTGGGGCCGAAGCTCCAGCTCCGAAAAGTCGCGGTAAGCAACACAAAGGTGGACGGCAAGGGGCGGCTGCTTCTAGCCACTCTTTCCTTCACATTCAAGGAATACGATCCGGCCACCACCAGCGTGAAGGTAAGCACCACCGCGCTGAATGTGAAAGCGAGCACCGCCTCGAAGTCCGTCAAGAAAACAACCAACACAGCGGCCAAAAAGGCCACAAAGAAAACGATCAAAGTCGGCGACTATGTGAAGCCGACCGGCAGCAGGTACGCAACCGGCCAGAAGATACCAAACTGGGTAAAACAACGAAAGCATAGGGTGAGCCAGATCAAGAGCAGCCAAAACAAGGTGCTACTGGGCCACCCTAACGGGATCAATAGCTGGGTGTATCTGTCCGAAGTAACTCTCGCATAAGGAGGTGACGCCATGAGAGCAAGCGGAAACGGGAGCCGGAAGTGTGCGCCGCCAATCTACTGAGGATCGTCCGCGGTGAAGTCGCATACGCTCGCGTGCGCGGCGTTGACGGGACTCTGATCGACAAACCGAACGCGACCGACGAGGCCGTGGCTGACGCGGAGTGGGTTCTGGAAACCTTCGAGCCCCGCGTGGAGTCTGACAGTATCGCCTCAGATCCGGCGGCTGCCTTCTCTGGCGACTTCGGCATGATCGTGAACATTATCCAAAGAAAGGAGGACGAGGACGCATGAGCGAGCTCAAATTCATAGAGACAACCGACGAAACAATCTACACCGACATACTGGAAGAATTAGAGAACGGCGTCGGCGAGCTCTCTACCCCGGTGACGAGCGCCGAATCTTCGGCGACACCATGGCGAAGGTGATCGTCACTGTTTACAACACAGTAAACGACGCCTGCCGCCAGAAAATGCTCCGATATGCAAGGGGCACTGTTCTGGACGCTCTGGGAGAAAACAGAGACGTGATCCGTCTCGATCCTACCTATGCCACTACCACCCTACGGTTCACAGTTACCGAAGCGGTGGGCTCTAATATCATTATACCGGCCGGACTTCGAGTAACTGGTGACTTCGTTCACTATTTCCTGACAGACACCACAGCCGTGCTTTATGCAGGTAGCCTCTATGTGGACGTGGCAGCAACCGCCGAGGAAGGCGGCACGGACTACAACAACATAGACGAGGGCGAGATTTCCGAGATCGTGGACGTCTCCGACGTTCCACTACTCGACGGAGTAACAAACCTGACCATAACAGAAGGCGGAGGCGACCGTGAGGAGGACGAACCGTACCGTGAGAGAATCCGAGAGGCTGAGAACAAACTCAGCACCGCAGGCCCGGCCAAAGCCTACAAATACTGGGCGCTGTCCGCGAACTCTCTCGTCACGGACGCGGTGGTGGAATCCGAAAAGGAAACGATCACCAGAACCTGAAAACCTACGCCGGGCACGCCTTCCAAGGTGGTGCCAATCTCCTGCCGGACACTCTGGCAGTTTTCCTGAGCGACGGATCCGAAGCCACAGCAGGGGGCGACTATACGGCCGAGTATGCAGACGAGCTTCTGACTCTCTCACTCTCCGGATCTCTCGCTGGAGCCGAGGCGGTAAAGATCCAGATCGGCCGCAATATGTACGGCCGTGTCAAGATAGTGCCGATCTGCGCCGGAGGACAGATTCCGAGCGAGGAAGTGCTGGCTGACGTGCTGGCCGCCTGCTCTGCGGACGACGTTCGCCCTCTCACTGACATGGTAACGGTGGAAGCTCCGGAAACTCACGAGTATGACATAGAACTCACCTACTACACCACTAAAGCCAACGAGTCCGAAGCGGTGCAGAACGTGGAAGGATCCGGCGGGGCTATTGATCAGTATATCAACTGGCAAGGCTCCACACTGAATCAGGACATAAACCCGGACGAGCTCCGGAAGCGGATCCTCTGCCCTGACTGGGCCGACGATCTAATCGGAGCCACCCGCGTGCAGATCATCAAACCGGAATACACCGAGCTAAACAGCACAACCGTGGCCAAGTTCTCCGGTAAAAAGACCGTGAAGCATATCGTCAAAGGATAAAGGAGGTGGACAGCATGGGCGGCATGAAAGTGTCAAACATGGATTTCATAAAACTGCTGCCCGCCTTCATGCAGGACGACGAGGCAGCGATTGCACTCAGCAAGGCCGTGAACAAGCTCATAGGTGAGCCGGGCAAACGTCTGGCCACTATCCGCACATGGGACAAAGTGGACGAGCTCACAGAGGCGGAGTGCAACGAAATGGCGTGGGAGCTGGATATTGACTGGTACGACTCCGAAGGCATGAGCCTGACAGAGAAGCGGAACACAATCAAGCTCGCGCAGCAGATCAAAAGAAAGCGCGGTACCAAGTGGGCCGTTGAGCGCCTGATCGGCGCATACTTCGGCGAGGGGTATGTCATGGAGTGGTTCGAGATGGACGACTCCCCGTACACCTTCGCAGCTCTGACCACGAACACGAACACCGACAGCGAAAGTTTTAATAAATTTGTTGACGCCGTTCAGGCTGCCAAAAATGTGCGCTCGCATATCGCGGGCGTTTTCTATTACTGGCAGCAGGGGCCGGATCCCGGTATTGAGTGTGCGCTGAACACGGAGCTGCACCGCTATGATTTTGTGAAGTGTGGTACCAACCCGCGAACGGCCACGATCGGCTTCGTAATAAAGCCGAGCATTGAAACAGATCCGGAAGTGAAGCCGCACCTATACGGCTACACTCATGCCGGAACGACAACCTGCGGAACATATCCGCAGCCCGGAACACTCGGCGCTGTCGTAAAGCAGGCGGCTGCAGCCGATCCTGACACCGAAGCGTTCCGCTACAACTACCCCGAATGTGGAATAACTCCACGGCCGGGGACGTTGGGCTCAGTTATAAAACGCGCAGCAGCCACGAACGAAAAGGCGGCCCTGTTCTGCTATCCGTTCGTAAAATGCGGAACTAAGCGCTGCGGGGAATAAACCGAAAGGAGGGCACAAAATGGCATACTTCGGCGAAGCCTACATGGGACGAAGGCGGCAGCAGTGGCTCCGCTCTCTCGCCTATGTCGAGGCTCAGACAAACGGCACATGGCACCGCGGAACGATCAACCAGAAAAAGATCGAAGGCGAAAACGTGGTAGTTATGGCGACGTTCCCGACGCTGGACTCTATCGCCTGCACGATCAACGCCTCCCGTCTGATCGACACCTACGGGGAGCAGGCAGCATACCAGCAGAGAACTATCAACAAAGTGGCCGGACAGGGAACCATGATCAAGATCACGATCCCGATCTATGAAGTCACAGCATAAAGGAAGGAGGAAGCAGACACATGTATAACGCAACAAAATGGCTCGACAAAGTGGTAGACGTCGATAGCGGCGAGGTCATTCAGGCCGGAACCGATCAGAGCGCCGCCCACTTCAACAACATGGAGAGCGGGATCACAGACGCCAGCGTGGCCGCTGCCATGCTCCTGATCGCAGCCGGAGAGCTCCAGTCTCAGACAGAGATCGAGCGCCACGTCGTAGAACTGAAAAACACGGCGAGCTATCCGTTCAACAACTCCGCCAAGACCGTGAGCCTTGCGATCACTCGCGACAACACAGACTACACCGTGGACGTGGATATTCAGGCCCACACCGGAAATGTCGGCGAGATCCAGATCTACGACAAGCAGCTCAACGGCTTCAAGGTCAAGTACGACGGAAGCGCCGAGAGCGCCACCCTTATTTTAAGAATCAAAGGAGGTAAATAAACCATGGCAAAAATCAACGACGTGCAGGTGATCGAGAAGAACACCGGCGAAAAGATCCAGTGGGAGCAGGACGGCTACCGTCTCAGCTTCGACGACGACGCGCTCAGCATCAAGGTTACCAAGTATCAGGCGACGAGGCCCGCACCCTCGACGTGTGCATGGATCGCGGCGGTGATCTCATGCTCGGCACCCAGCCCGGCGGCCGCTATGTGGCCCAGATCGAGATCCCGGCCGCAACCTATACCGAGACACCGATCGAACCGCAGGAAGGCGTCGACGAGTCCGGCGATACCAACCGCCAGACCGTAGAGCGCACAAAGAACCCGCTCGACATGGCAGAGGTGAAGCTGATCCTCTGGAGCATTGAATAAGCAGAAAGGAGCACAAGAAAATGGCAAATTTTGACCTCACCAATCTGGCAGTAAAAATGATCTGCCCGAACAACGTCGTCAAGACAGACGACACCGATCTCCCTTCCGTTCTGGTGTATATCCCGAAGTTTAAGAACTCGGACGTACTCACCGGCGGAAATGACAGCACCCACCCGGCCTTTATCGTCAACGGCGTGGAAATCCCCGGCTTTTACTACGGCAAGTATCAGGCCAAGGTTTACAACTCCGTAGCGTACAGCCTGCCGGGCGAAGATCCGACCGCAAGTATCAACTTCGACACCGCACGCGCACGCTGCGAGGCCAAGGGCGCAGGCTGGCACCTGAGCACTAACGCAGAATGGGCCGCGATCGCTCTCTGGTGCAAGAAAAACGGCTTCCTCCCGTATGGTAACAACAACTACGGCAAAGACAGCCGCGAAAGTAATTACAAAGCCGTGCCGAGCTACTACGAAAGCGGCAAGATCGCGAGAGTTGCAACTGGCACCGGCCCGATCTCATGGAGCCACGACAAGACCATGGCTGGTATCTGGGATCTGAACGGCAACGTGTGGGAATGGCAGGGAGGAATCCGCATTGTTTGGGGCGAGCTTCAGATTCTTGCAAACAACGACGCAGCCGATCCGGACAACCCTCAGAACGCAACGAGCACATGCTGGAAGGCCATCAACGCCGCAGACGGCGCCCTTGTAGATCCTGAGAGCAAGACGACCGACAGCTCCGCCCATGTTTCCGGTAAAACCGTAAAACTGGACTATGTGAACAACAAGTGGACGTACTCTACTTCGATCACCAACGCAAAAGATGAAAGCCGAAGCTGCGCCTTTTATCAGGCTACTGCTGACAGCTCGATCGGAGACGCTGCCAAGGTTATGCTGCGCGCTCTCGCCCTTCTCCCGGACTCCGACGTCACTACTGACGTATACGAGGGCGACTACATGTGGTGGAATAACGGCGTAGCCGAGCGCTGCGTGTTTCGCGGGGGCAACTGGGGCAGCGGTTCGAACGCTGGTGTGTTCTACCTCTACGGCGGCGACTCCCGCGGCGGTGCGAACACGCTCGTCGGCTTCCGTGCCGCTTATATCCCGGAAATCCGGTAATCTGGCAATCTGAAAATCTGGCATGAGGGTGGCACACCAAGCCACCCTCTACCCTTTTAAGGAGTAACAACATGGACAACTTGCAACTGCGGCAGCGTATCGTCCGGAGCATGATCCGGGTGAGCGAACGCACCGCAAATATGCGGAAACCCGAAAAATTCGAGTATCGCAAACACATGACGGCGGCGTTCATGGATATGCTGGAGCTCTGCATTGAGGCCAACAGGGCCAGAGGCTCGCGCCGGGTAGAACTCCAGAATAAAATGGACACCAAGCTGGACGTGCTGCGCTCTCTCGTAGACACGGCAGTTTCTCCGGAGGATCGCCTGATCTCTCCGGGGCTCCACGAAATATGGAGCAAGGAGCTGAACGAAATCGGGCGTATGCTCGGCGGCTGGAAAAAGTCGAACGAGTAAAGCCCGTGGGGAATGTGTCGAGATAAAGGAGGCGCTGCGTGTATCGCGGGGGCAACTGGAACAACGGTTCGAACGCTGGTGTGTTCTACCTCAACGGCAACAACTCCCGCAGCAATGCGAACACGAACATCGGCTTCCGTGCCGCTCTTGCCTTATTTGTTTATTTTCTGAGGGCCAAGGCCCAGCAGAAACGCCAAGGCAAAAGGGATGCATTTCCCGGCCGACAAGGCCAAAGATACACGCTCGTGCTGCTCTGCCGGTGGAGGCCACCGGGGACACCGAGCAAACCGCGCAGGCTGGCCGTTGTCTGCTATGCGGACAGAAGCAGATCCGGATCCTATGGCGTGGCTGCCATAGCGGAAAGATCTCGCCAAGGATTGTCACACGCGGGCCATTATTATGACAACACAAGGAGGAACGAGGACATGGATCCAAGAAACCAGCCCTCCCTTCTGGAGAGAATATACTCGTGGGAGAATCTTCTGGACGCATACCACGAGGCAGCAAGCGAGAAGTGGTACCGCAACGACGTGACCGCCTTCGCGGCGAATCTGGAGGAAAACCTGATCAGCATACAAAACGACTTGATCTGGCACACCTACAAAGTGGGCCGGTACCGGCAGTTCTACGTCCATGAACCGAAGAAACGGCTCGTCATGGCTCTGGGCTTCCGGGATCGTGTCGTGCAGTGGGCGATCTATCTCCAGACAAACCAGTACCTCGACAATGGCATGATATACCACAGCTACGGGTGCAGGGTGGGAAAAGGAACCACCAGAGCAGCCGACCGGCTTCAATACTGGTGCACACTCGTGGATCGAAAGCCGGGCAAATGGTACTACCTGAAACTGGATGTATCAAAGTATTTTTACCGGGTGGATCACAGGGTACTGCTCGACATACTCCGCCGGAAGTTCCCGAACGAGGACGGCTACCTCTGGCTTATGGAAACGATTATAAATTGCGACCATACGCCTTCGGACTGCCTCCGGGAAAGTCCGCCGACGAGATCCCACCGTCTGAAAGACTGTTCGAGGTAGGTATGCCGATCGGAAACCTAACGAGCCAGCTACTCGCGAACGTCTGCCTCAATGAGCTGGATCAGTATATCAAGCACGAGCTGAAAGCCCATTTTTACGACAGATACATGGACGACATGGCGCTGCTCTATCCTGACGCGGCCACACTGAACCGGTGGAGAGCTGCGATCGAGAAGTATCTGAACGAAGTCCTGCACCTCGAATTGAACAGCAAAACCACGATCGGACTCGTCAAGCACGGGATCACCTTCGTGGGCTGCCGAATCTATCCGGGGTACCGCAAACCGACAGCTCAGTCGGTCAAGAAAATGAAGGCACGTATGCGCTACATAGCGAAAGAGTACAAGGCCGGGCTGATCGACTTCGACGCGGTAGACGCGACCATGCAGAGCTACTTCGGACTTATGAGCACTGCTCACTCACGGCTCCAGAAATGGATCGGGAAAAATATTATTTTCAAACGCAAAGAAATGGCAGACATAGAGCTGCCGCAGGAGGTGACACAATGGGAATTGAATCAGTTTTGATCGCCTGCCTTCCTTCGGCGATCACTGGGTTCTGCTTCTGGTGTATCGAGCAGAAAATCCAGAAACAGAGCAAGAAACTGGAGGAAGAAGAAAAACAGCGACGAGAAGCTCAGGACAAGCGCGAAAAGCTCCACGAACAACAGGAGCTTTTTTTAGTGCAGGGAGTGAACGCCGCGATCGCCCTCGGAGAAGCCACAGCCAGAGCCGTGCAGCGGATCCCGGACGCCCACTGCAACGGTGATATGCACGCGGCCCTCGACTATGCCGCCAAGGTCAAACATGAGCAGAAGGACTTCCTGACAAGGCAGGGGATCGAATCTATTTATGAAAGCTAAGGAGGTGACACCATGACTGAGGAAACACTGGAACCGGTAGAAACCGAAACAGATCCAGAGGAACGGATCCGAGAGCTGACAGCCGAAAACCGTCGGCTCCGGAAGCAGATCAAACGAATGAGAGAGGCTGCAGCCACCAGCAAAAAGGTGGAATTTTCAAAAATTATTTTCTGCGGCGTTTCAATCGTGACGATCTTAATTACCGTCTTTTCCTGCTGGATTATTTACTCCACCATGGACACCTCAGCCCTCGCCTACCTGATCCCGGCCGTGTTCGCTGAAATGGCGAGCGCGACCGGTTTTTACTACACGAGGCCAAGGCTGAAAACAAAATCAAATTGATGAACGCCAACGGCGTGCAGCCAGAGGCGGACAACTTCAACGACTTCTAAGGAGGTGGAACATGTCACTCACTGGAAAAAACAACGAGGAAAAGATCTGGAATTTCCTCACCGGCAAGGGCCTGAACTCATACGGGGCCGCCGGACTCATGGGGAACCTGTTCGCGGAGAGCGGGCTCAACCCTCACAACCTCCAGAACACCTACGAGAAAAAACTCGGCTATACGGACGACGACTACACCGACGCGGTGGACTCCGGAAAGTATACCGGCTTCGTGCATGACTCCGCAGGCTACGGCCTCGCACAGTGGACATTCTGGAGCCGCAAGGAGGCACTCCTGAATTATGTCAAGGCTACCGGTGCCTCGATCGGAGATCTGGAAACTCAGCTCGGCTTCCTCTGGAAAGAACTCGCCGAAAGCTACGCCACGGTGCTGGCCGTACTGAAAAAAGCCACCAGCGTGAGACAGGCTTCCGACGCCGTGCTACTCAAATATGAACAGCCAAAGGATCAGAGCGCCAGCGTCCAGACAAAGCGGGCCAGCTACGGGCAGACCTACTTCAATAAATACGCAACCAAGACAACCAACAACACACAAGGAGGTAAAACCATGAGCAATAGTTCATTAGTGGACTGCACAGTTTACAGCCCTAACCACAGCGGAAAGAGAACCCACTCGATCGACCGCCTGACACCGCACTGCGTAGTCGGCCAGTTATCTGCCGAAACGATCGGTGCCTGCTTCCCTAAAGGCAGGGACGCAAGCTGCAACTACGGGATCGGGTACGACGGCCGCGTCTGCCTGATCGTGGACGAGTGCAACCGGAGCTGGTGCAGCTCCAGCAACGCAAACGACCAGAGAGCGATCACGATCGAGTGCGCCAGCGATAAGGCCGAACCATACGCCATGAAATCCGCAGTTTATGAGAAACTGATCAAGCTCTGCGCTGACATCTGCAAGAGAAACGGAAAAACGAAGGTGCTCTGGCTCGGCAGCAAGGAGAAGGCTCTCGCATACGAGCCGAAGGCGAACGAGATCGTCCTCACCGCGCACCGCTGGTTCGCGAATAAATCGTGCCCCGGCGACTGGCTTTATTCCAGATATGGGGAGCTCGCCGACAGAATCAACGCACTGCTCGGCTCTACTGACTCCGGCAACTCCGGCGGAAATAATACCCCGTCCGGCGGTTCCGGCGTGAAATACTACGTCCAGACCGGCGCCTATAAGCAGAAAGCAAACGCCGACGCTCAGCTCAAAAAGGTGAAGGCTGCCGGTTTTGACGCCATTCTCAAACAGTCCGGCGGCTTATACAAGGTACAGACCGGCGCCTACTCCAAGAAAGAAAACGCCGACGCCGAAGTCAAAAAGCTGAAAGCGAAGGACTTCGACGCAATCGTAACGACCGACGGCGGAAACGCTGCCGGATCTGCAAGCTCTGAGATCAAAGTCGGCGACGTGGTTCAGTTCTCTGGTGGCCCTCACTACGGAAGCGCTGCAGCTTCAACTGCTGCCGGATCTCCGAAAGCTGGCCCGGCCAAAGTCACCAGAATTGTGAAGGGCGCAAAGCACCCGTACCATATCGTACACACTGACAGCCAGTCCAATGTCTACGGCTGGGTGGACGCGGCCAACGTCTCAAAATGAGCACGGCTGCCAGTGTCCTGCTGCTGATCGTGGCCGTGGCCGTCCATGTGATCTGGATCCGCTCCCTCGTGGAGTGGGACGGCTCACCGTGCGACGCAGCAGACTGTAAAAACTGCCCGTACTATCCGGGAGAAAACAGAAAGGAGAACCAACACCATGAACGAAGCTATGACTCAGATCCTCAACGCAGCGACGCCGATCCTCTGCCTGCTCATTACTGCCGGTGGCGCCTACCTCGTGGCACTGCTCAAACGCCAGACAGCCCAGATCGAGAAAGATCTGGACAATGAGACAGCCACCAAATACATAAACATGGCAGTGGACGCCGTAGCTCAGGCCGTGGCCTACACGGCCCAGACGTTCGCGGACTCACTGAAAGCCGAGGGCAAATTCACCAAAGAGAAGCAGCTCGAAGCCTTCGAGAAGTCCAAAAACAAGACGCTGGAGATCCTCGGCGACACAACCGTGGCCGCCCTCCGTGAGATTTACGGCGACTTCGACGCATGGCTCGAAACCAAGATCGAGCAGGTATGCAGAGAAACCAAGGCCGCCAGCGAGTCCCAGATCAAGGCAGCAACGGCCGACGCAGCAACAACCGCGGCAAGCGTAGCGGCAACGATCGCCACCACTGCGGTGCAACAGCTCGCAGCCGAAGCTCCGGCCGCTGAATCTAAAACAGAATAGGCCCCTGACATGTTCAGGACATAAAGAAAGCCCGGCGGGAGTGTTATCTCCTACCGGGCTATTTTTTATAAGCAGGCCAGCGCCGCCTTGTATGCCTTCGATCTCGTGTTTGGCTTCTGGAAGTCGTAGCGATCGCGGCCCTCTACCGACTTCGCAAGAGCGGGATCCGCCGCCACCTGATCGGCAAACTGGCAAAACTTCAAATACTGCGGAGTTTTTCGAGGATCCACCAGACCGGAACCGGCCGCGCTGGCAGCAACCGCATGGGCGAAAAGGATCGCCTTCTCCCTGATTGGAAGCTGGCAAACCATACAGTCAAGCAAGCCACCCTCTCCGGCCAGCGTAGAAAAGCAAACGCCACAACTCTGAGCATACTCCACAAGACCGGGAGCAGGATCCGGATCGTTTCCACTCTCCGCCCTGCTGATCAACGCGGTGGCGTCCACAACCGTGCAGCCTTCCGGCAAACGAACGCCAAGATCTGCGGCGTACCGCTGCTGCTTTTCAGACGGCGGGAGGAATGGGATCACCTCGACACTCTGCGGATCCACGCAGCCAAGAGTCGCCGCCTTCTCTACTGCTGCCGCTTCCGAAACGGCGTCCACCTTTTTGTACTTTTTCTTTCCTGTCCCCGGATCTTTTCCCCAGATCCCAAAAATTCCATAATTACAAAACCCGCCGAACGGGCCCTTCTTTCCAACCATGCCATGCCCTCCTAATTCTTTTTCGCGTCTATTCGCTTTTAGTCATGTTTGGGATAATTATAGGCGCCGGCCATGGTAAAGTCAAGAAGCTATCAGTCATGTTTGGGATAAAGGAGGGTGAAAGTTTGAAACTCTACAAGCACACAAACGGAACGTGCAACGCCTCCGGCCCTGCGATCCGGGCCCTCCGAGAAAAGGCGGGAATATCTCAGGAACAGCTCGCCGCCAAGCTACAACTGGCTGGGCTGAATCTGAACCAGAAAGCAGTGAGCCGGATCGAAACCGGCGACCGCGTTGTGCCAGACTTCGAGCTGAGCTACTTCGCGACAGTGCTCGGCGTGCCAGTTTGCACACTGCTGGAATATGAAAAATGAGACGGGAAACCGCCTCTTTTTTATGCGAAAAAGCGCGAAAATAAAGGAAATGAGCTTGACTATATACACCTACGGGTGTATAATAATATTACAAGGTAAGGGAAAACCTGAGTAAGAAAAAAGGAGGAAAACAGAACAAGCGAAAGGAGGACACAACGGTGGACGAACAGAAAGAAAAGCAAACAAAAGAACTGCTCGAAGTTCTCGAAAAGGCTTTAAGAAGTGAAGCGGTGGAACGGATCACGATAACAATAAAGCCAAATCAAAAACCGAAGCAGTCCTAAAGGTTCGGCGGTGGGAAATTCCCACCCACCGCCTTTATTATATCCACCGGCTACAACAAAGTCAAGAAGGAGGCCGACACATGGAAATCACGGTAAAGGTAAATTATAAAAACGAAAAACTGCAAAAGCTCAGACAGGCCGCTGGCCTCTCCCAGTCGCAGCTCGCGGAAGCCGCCGGGGTAAACGTCCGAATGTATCAGAAATACGAACAGGGCGACCGGGATATAAGCAAGGCGCAGCTCTCCACGCTGCTGCGGATCTGTAAAGCGCTGAGTTGTAAACTCTCAGATATAGTGACAGACGCGGAAACGTCCGAGCTTTTAGCAGAGTATGAGAAATAAGCACCACACATTCAAGGGGCGGCTTCGGCTGCCCCTCATTTTTGTATATTGGAGGTAAACCCATGAGAAGATTCAAACACCTGAGCAAATCCGACAGGATCCGGATCGAAACCCTGAACAATGACGGTAAGACTCCGAAAGAGATCGCGGAAGTTGTCGGCGTGCATATTAGCACAATATACCGCGAGCTGCAGCGCGGACAGTACACGCACCGGAATAGTGACTGGACAGAGGAAACCCGATACAGTTCAGACCTCAGCGAAATGAAATACCGGGCCAACCTTGCGGCCAAAGGAGCCGACCTGAAAATCGGAAACGATCACCGCCTCGCTGAATATATAGAAACCAAGATCGCAGACGAAAAGTACAGCCCGGAGGCCGTGCTGGGAGAAATCAAGGCGCAAGGGCTCCGGTTCAACACAGAGATCAAGAGCAAAAACACCATTTACAGTTATATCGAGAAGGGGATCTTCCTCAGACTCACAAACAAAGACCTCCCGGTCAAGGGTGACAAGAAGCGCAGCTACCACAAGGTACAGACTCAGAAGCGCGCACCGAAAGGCGAAAGTATAGAAAAGCGCCCGGAGATAATCGGCGAGCGTTCCACCTTCGGGCACTGGGAAATGGACACTGTAGTGAGTGCCAGACCGGGCAAGGCTGCAATCCTCGTCCTGACCGAGAGGCTCACCCGTAACGAGATCACGGCCAAGCTCCCGGACAAGAGCGCGGCCAGCGTAGTGCAAGCCCTCGACGATCTGGAAAAGGAATGGGGCGAGCTTTTTCCTCGCGTGTTCCAAACGATCACCGTAGACAACGGCAGTGAGTTTGCGGACTGCCCCGGCATAGAGCGCAGCATACTGGCGGAGGGATCCCGGACAAAGTGCTACTACTGCCACCCGTACAGCTCATACGAGCGCGGAAGCAACGAGAACCTCAACAAGATGATCCGCCGCTGGCTGCCAAAGGGGACGAACTTCGACGAGATCGGCGCCGAAGTGATCCAGACAATAACAAACTGGCTGAACAACTACCCGCGGAAGATCCTCGGATTTTTGCCAGCCAGTGCAGTATTTCAAGAGCAAATGGACGCCTTTTGGGGGCCTAATAAAATTTTATTTAATTTTTTTCGCATTTACTCTTGACTTTTCCCCTCAGGTGCATTTTTATAATTTAAACTTGTATAGCCATATTTATTTTTTGGCTCTTGTATCTGTCTTACCAATTTTTCTATCTTATCCATCCGATCATTAAATGCCGTAAATAATTTCTTCGTTTCTGAGTCTTCAATTCCATTTTCTATATTTTTCAGCATTGCTGCTTTTTGTAATGTTGATACAATCGGTCCATAATCCTCTCGACCGTAATCGATTCTTTCTACAAATTGCCCGATTTTCTTTCTTAACTCAGCCGCTCCTTTTGGATCATTTATGTAAAACAGTGTATTCTCATCAATAACATCAAAAGGAAGTCTTGTTCCTTCCTCTGCAATTACCAGTGCCGGTTTTCCAAAACTATATCTCATTCCAATTTCGAACATTACATTCGGATTTAATTGCGTCAGATTTGCTATTACCAGATCCGAATCATAAATATTTCTAATTACCCTGTCATTGATTGATCCCAATTCAAATTCTCTATGCGCTACACGAACTTCGTACCCCTGACCCAGTGCCGGTACAATTGCTTCATCAATGATTCCATCGATATGTCTTCTTATTTCTGATTTTTCATCTCCGATTGGCGTTATGACAAAACATCTTTTTTGCTTTGTATCTTTAACATTTTCATCCATCATTCTTTTCCTCTAAGCTGCTGCTCCATTAATTCTAACAAATGCTTCATATTCATGATAATAACTTATCCAGTTTGGTTATTACCTCTAAATTTCATCCATTACTACGTCATTGATTACATCGTACGCATCTTCAAGTGCATCCAATGCTTCCGTCAAAGTATCCGCTTCCTCCTGCGCTCCCTCTTCCTCATACTGATCCAACACTTCCACAAGCGCATCTTTTACCTCCTGCAGTGCCTCCATGATTTCCTGCAGATTGTCTTCTCTATTTGCCATCGGTAAAAATATTTATAATTTTTCCCATGTTATAATCTCCTTTTCCAGACCTTATAATAACTTTTCCGTCCATTCTTTCTCTTTAAATCCCGTCAACACAAGATTTTCTTCCACGATCAACGGTCGTTTCACAAGCATGCCGTTTGCCGCAAGAAGCCTCAACTGCTCTTCCTCGCTCATATCAGGAAGCTTATCTTTTAATTTTTGCTCTTTATAAAGCATACCACTTGTATTAAAAAACTTCTTTAGCGGTAAATTCCCATTCTCATACCACTGCTTCAGCTCCTCGTAAGTTGGATTCTCCTCCACAATGTGACGCTCCTCATAAGAAATGTGATTGGTATCCAGCCATTTCTTTGCCTTCTGGCAAGTAGAGCATTTTGGATAATGTAAAAATAACATCTTTTCAATCCCTCCGTAATAGTTTTTACTTATTTTTGCTTCTATATGTTACCGAACTCTCCTTACACCACTCTTCTGCCTTATCAAGATACGCCTGGCTTCTGTAATCATAATAAAGCTGACTGCTTCCCAATTCATTGCTATACTGCTTAGGATCAACTATGCCGTGTAACAGCGGGCAAAACTTAGCTCCTATTTGTTTTGCGATGTGCTTCCCGGACGTTTATGAAATCAGAATACCACCTGGGACACAAAAAAAGCCACTATTCCCCGTCCCCAATGGCTTATTCTTTCATGAGTGAAAATCTGTATACACGTCTGCCGGTTTCTTCATAATGCTGATCCAGAAGAGCACAGGTTGCCTGGAGATCGTTAATCCGGATGGCCTCCAACAGGCGTTGGTGTGTCCATACTGCAGCACCTCCCTTATGAGAGGTACTTGGATCCGGTGTGTTTGGTTCTAGGCGATTGGCATTTTGAACCGAGAGGAACATGGCACCATTCAGTGGACTCAGCAGTTCCCACATTTTAGTGAGTCGGTTAAGCTGGGCAGAGTGAATGATCTGCAGGTGGAATGTCTCATCTGCATGAACGGCCTTCATGGTATTACCTGCGAGAACAGCCTTTCGAAAATCTTCAATGCTAGCTTCCATTATCATGAGACTATAGTCACTGAGACGGCAGTTGCTTTTCTGGATTGCCAGCTTTTCGAGGCTACCGCGCAGAAAAAAGACTTCATATGCGTCTTGTGGAGAAAGCAGAGCGACTGTACACCCTTTATTAGGACAGTAATCGACTAAACCTTCGACAGCGAGCTGTCGGAGTGCTTCGCGCACAGGACCTCGGCTGAGTCCGAATTTCTGGGCAATTTCAGCTTCTGCCAGTTTTTCCCCAGGCTGAAAGGTTCCATTGATGATCCGCTCCCGCAGAGATTCAAGAACAATTTCTGATGTAGTAGTATTTGATGCTTTTCGTTGTTTCTGCATATTTACCTCATAAAATTTTCAGAATAATCCATTAAGACTTGCGCAACATATTGCATATCAGAAGGTGTGAAGCGCTGATCGCAAGGAACGGATACAATGTGGTCATAAATGTATTGTTCTGATGAATCTGGCAGTGGATGAACCAGAGGTCCTACTGGCCAGTAGACAGTCGAGCGAATCTGGTGATCTGCAAGGTATTGCTGAAATTCGTCACGATTTTCGGCATACAGGCAGAAATGGGCTTGGGACAGTAGCCTCTGGAAGTTCAGGAAAGACTGGCTGCACACCATGAAGAGGTGCTGTAAGAGCGTCTAAAAGTGCAGCATAGTTTTCACGTCTTGTCCTGCAAATAGAATCGAAGTCAGCATGGCGTAGGATATATTCTGAATTATCATCACCAGCAAAGCAGTCAAACATCTGACGAAGCCGCAGTTCTCCCTCCCAGAAAATATCGTCGTCTCCTGTCTCGTAGTATTCTTTTCGCTGTTTAAGATGTGTTGGTTCTACCTGCAGAAGAGGTGTTTCAAAAGTTCCGTTTCGTTTAACAGCGAATCCACCACAATCAATCCCCATCCATTTTCGGAAGCTCCCGGCAAAATAATCACAGAGAGGATCGATACCGTCAGCTGAGAGCATGGAATGAGTTACATCTTCAAAAATTACAACTCCTTTTTCTTTGCAGGCTTTAACAAAGTCGTGATCATAGTTGCAAAAGCCATAGTAGCCGCAAAGAGATAAAACACTGATTTCATCAATAACCGAAGTATCAAAAATGCTGTGCAAATCCTGGTCCAGCTCATAAAATTTCAGCTGATATCCGGCTTTCTCAAAAGGAGCAAGGACCGTCTCACAGGTATACAAAGGCACATATGCGACTTTACGCATATCGTGACATGCAATCTCCTGTAAACAATAATAGATACCGCATCGTCCGGACATGGTAAATGCCAGATCATCATTAGGTGAACTGATACTTGAAAAGTATCCGTTTTCGATAGGTATGCTTGGTTCATAGTGGAACATACCGCCAATTTTTCGCATGTTTTATTTCCTCCTCATATAAAATAGGTTACTTTATCGTCATGTTCCCAGTTGATTTTTGTCCGTTAGCTAAAAAACTTATTATAATTATAGTAGATTGTTAACGAAAACGAAAGTATTATTTTTCGAAAGAAAATATCTAAAAAAGTCACACAATAACATTATTAACAATTATTATTTTGCAATATTGGTACAAAAGCATAAAAAAAGTGTGTTTTGTAGATGTAGAAACTTCTAGAATTACTGTCAAGAGAAAAAATATGTTAAAAATCAACAAAATTACTGGTATTTTTTCGTTGTTAACATCAAACCGGAATTGTTGACAATCCTATCAGCCTAGACTATACTTGGCTTATCAAGAGCGGCTCAAAAATTCTGTGTTGTCAGAAAAAGTTAATCCTAAAGGGAAATAGGAGTTATTGACAGTTAAATATAACTTATAAAATTGTAAATGAATGTAAAAGCTAAAAACTGCATTACAATTGAATATTGTTGTGTTCCCGTCCATAAACAAAAAGATTATATGAAAGGAAGAAAATTATGAGACTTACAAATTTGACTTGGCCGAAAGCTCAAGAATATTTTGAAAAAAATGATATGGTACTTATTTCTATCGGAAGTATTGAGTGTCACGGCCGTCACATGCCACTTGGAACCGATACACTGATTCCGGAGCATTTGTTGGAGAAAATTGAGAAAAAGAGTGATGTTTTGATTGCTCCGACTATTCCATATGGTTCCTGTCAGTGTTTAGCTCCGTATCCGGGCACAATTGATATTGACGGCGAGGTACTCTATCAGTTTTGCCGTCAGATTTTCCTGAGTCTGTATCGTCACGGCGCAAGAAAATTCGTTTTCCTGAACGGACATGGCGGAAACATTAAGATGATCGAGCGCCTTGGCTGGAATTCGAAGATAAGGGCTGTCTGGTTGCTATGCTTAACTGGTGGCTGATGGCATGG